>ERZ1370068.8443-contig-7296_pt1 | contig 41299 bp, 66 predicted proteins | sample MGYA00561227_ERZ1370068 | MGnify/ENA primary metagenome ERZ1370068 (study PRJEB38410, sample SAMEA6850437) | metagenome | study: Metagenomic assessment of the ecological functions of the soil: analysis of the soil microbiota associated with the... | reverse complement strand
TTGTACTTCGTTCAGTTACGTATTGCTGAAATCTCGCGCTATCCCGCCCCCTATGGCGACACAACTCAAGGCAGCCTTGGCCGACCGCCATGGGAGTGAGCCCGCCGGAAGTCCTGCTCGGCAACGGTTCGACCCAACTCATCTATCTCTTGTGCGCCGCCCTGCGCCCGCGGAACGCGTTGATTGTTAGCCCGGCATTTTCCGAATACGCCAACGCCCCTGGCGCGCATCGGTGGCGCAGAAGTCGCCAATCTTACCCTCGCCGCCGATCACGGCTTTCCACTTCTCGACGCAGCGGTTGAGCGCGGCTGTGGGACGAAGCTCGCGACATCGTCTTTCTCGCCACGGCCCAACAGTGTCACGGGACAGATGATTCCCAAAGCCGAAATTGAAAAGGTCGCGCACATCGGCACCGGCGAGAAAAACTATGGTCGTCGTCGATGAAGCCTTCGTCGACTACGCCGAGGCGGAATCGATCAAAGCGCTGGATTGCGGCGGAATCCCTATCTAATAATTTTGCGCTCGCTTACAAAGTACTATGCCCTGCCGGGACTTCGGCTCGGCCTATTTGCTCGGGAAGCCGGCCAAGTCGCTGAGCTCGCGGCTTATCAAGAACCCTGGTCCATCAATGGCCCGGCATTGAATGTGGCGCTGGCGTGTCTTAAGGACTCGAGCTTCGCGACCAAGACCGAGCGTTGGTTGGAACGGGAAGAAAGTTTTTGTTTGAGGCGTCTCGACGGCGCTCGAAGGATTGCATCCCTTGGCATCGAGAACCAACTTTTTGCTCGTCAAGATCGAGCGCAGCCACGGCGACGCCCTTCGGCTTCGTTCGTTTCTCCTGCAGAAAAACATACTCATCCGCGCCTGTGATACCTTTGGCCTCGGAGTCAACTATTTTCGCATCGCGATCAGACGGCGAAAAAGACAACCAACGGCTCCTGGCGGCGCTTACCGAATGGACGTCATTGAGCGGATAGTGGCATGGCCAAGCAAATCATTTTAGTTACCGGCGGCGCGCGTCTGGAAAGAGCAGATACGCCGAACAGCGTTCCACAGAGCTCGGCTCGCGGCGGCTCTATGCCGCTACGGCCGAAGCCAAAGACGACGAAATGGCGCAACGTATCGCCGAACATAAAAAGCGGCGTGGCGATGAGTGGATTACCATCGAAGAAAGCGTGCAATTAACCGAAGTGCTCCTGGCGCAGCGCGGCCGGACAGATTGCGCGCTAGTGGATTGCATCACCCTTTGGCTGAGCAATCTTCTGCTCCGGCGCGATACGAAATATGCGGAGGAAAAAGTCGAAGAACTGCTGAAGATACTGCGCGGCTGGATTTTCATTGCGTTCTTGTCACCAACGAAGTGGGCTGGGGCATCGTGCCGGACAATCCACTGGCGCGGCAATTTCGTGACCTCGCAGGCTGGACAAATCAACGACTCGCGGCGATCGCAAACGAGGTAGTGTTTACCGTTGCCGGAATTCCCATGATCGTGAAGCAGGCAACTTCATGTCCCTAGACGAGACACTCAACAAATCGCCCGTTGGCTCTATCCATCGAGCGCGTTGCGCAGGAGCGGCTCGACTCATTGACCAAGCCCCAAGGAAGCCTTGGAAAGTTGGAAGAGATCGCGCGCCGCATCGCTGTTATCCAAGGAAGAGTCCCGCCGCAGCTCGGTAGGAAACTTTTGTTCGTCTTTGCCGCGGACCATGGGATTACGCAGGAAGGCGTCAGCGCCTATCCGAAAGACGTCACGGCGCAGATGACTTACAATTTTCTCAACGGCGGCGCGGCGATCAATGTTTTAGCGCGCCATCATGGCGTCGAAACCGAAGTCGTCGACGTCGGCGTCGATTACGAATTTAAAGACGCATCCGGCTTGCGTAACCGCAAGTTGCGCCCCGGCACGGCGAATTTCGCACGCGGACCGGCGATGACACGCGATGAGGCGATACGTTCTGTGGAGCTCGGCATTGAGCTGGTTCACGAGGCGGCTGCGGAAAACTTTTTCTCTCTCGGTGCCGGCGACATGGGCATCGGCAACACCAGCCCCAGTGCCGCAGCCATTCTTTGCGCTCTGACTGGCGCCGCGCCACACCGACGCGGCCGGCCGAGGCACGGGCATCGACGATGCGACTCTAAAAATAAAAATCGCGGCGATCCAAAGGGTCTCGATGTAAATCAACCCGATGCCAATCGATCCCATCGACGTTCTCGCCAAGGTTGGCGGCTGGAGATCGGCGCCACTAACGGGAGTTATTTTAGGCGCGGCGGCATTCTGCATCCCAATGGTGCTCGATGGCTTCATATCCGGCGCCGCGGCGCTGCTCGCGCAAAGATTTAATCCCGCTCGTCCGAGATATTCTCTTCGCCTCGCATCTTTCCGCCGAAAGAGTCCATCGGTTGATGCTCGACCAGCTCAAGCTTCGCGCCTGTCCTCGATCTGGAGATGCGCCTCGGCGAGGGCACCGGCGCTTGTCTGCTCATGGGCATGATCGAGGCCTCGGTCAAAATCATCGGCGAGATGGCGACCTTTAAATCGGCCGGCGTGAAGGAAAAAATTGCGTGAGCTCATTTTTCGCCGCGCTGCGGTTTTTGACCATTATTCCATGGCCCAGGCGCGCGCGGCGCGTTCAGCTGATGAATCAGGACGAGCGACGATTTTCTTTCCCGTGATCGGCTTCTTGCTGGGTCTGACCTTGGTGTTGGTGAATGTGTCGTTGAGATCGTTTGCCAGCCCGGTGCTCTCGAGTGTGGCGCTCGTAACCCTGCTGGCTTGGCTGACACGCGGCCTGCGCTCGGACGGCCTCGGCGATACTTTCGATGGCCTAGGCGCCGGCGGCGACCAGCGAACACATGCTGCGCGTCATGGACGACAGTCACACCGGCGCGTTTGGTGTGATTGCAATCGTTTTGCTGTTGTTCTTCAAAATCCACGCAATCGAGGCCATCGACAGCGAGCGCTGGCGCGCGTTGCTCGCCGCGCCGGTTCTCAGCCGTTGGGCGATGGTGCTGCTCGCCTACCGTTCCAAAGCGGCAAAGGAGGGACTGGGTTCGACTTTAATAGATCACTTGTCGACGAAACATTTTTTCATCTCCACGTTCGTCACACTGCTCTTGGTTGCAGCAGTTTTGCGCGGTACCGGTGTCTTCATGATGGCTCGGGTCGCCATCTTCGGCTTGGCGAGCAAGAATTATTTTCAGCGCCGCTTGGTGGTGTGACTGGCGACACTCTTCGGCGCCGTTGGCGAATTGAGCGAGACCTCGGTATTCGTTTTCTTGGCTTTGGGCGCTAAATGAAACACTTTCAACGGCTGATTACTCTTCATCTACTGACCGCAAGCTTGTTCGTCTTGTGTAATTCCGCTTTTTTCGCGCATGCCGCATCTGCACCCCGCTCGCAGAGAATCGTTTCCCCTCGCGCCCAGCGTGACCGAGGACCTTATTTGCATTGGGTTTCGGGCAATCGTGTGGTCGGCAGTGACGACCTACTGCGATTATCCCGCCGAGGCGCGTAAGCTTCCCAAGATCGGCGGCTTTATGAATCCCAGTCTCGAAGCGATCGTCGCAAAGCGACCGGACTCTCGTGATCGGCGTCAAGCAGCGCCACCGACCCGGTGAAGGCGCGGGGAGATGGAACGCTTAGGTCTCAAAGTGACTCTGATCTCACTGGCGAGCGTGAACGACATTTTGAGCTCCATTAAAAGCATCGCGCGCTTGTGTTAGGAAGCCCCGAAGCGGGCGAAAAACTCGTCGACAAAATCACCCTCAATTCTGACGAAATAAAAAAGCGCGTTGCTTCGGTGCCGCGTCGCACAACTTTATTGGCCGTGGGGCTACGCCCGCTGGTCGTAGTCGGCGGCAAAAATTTTATTAACGAGCTGATTTTTTCTTGCCGGCGGTGAAAACATCGCCGGCAATGCCGATCAACCGTGGCTCAATCTACCTGGACGAATATGTCGTGGCCAAAGCGCCGCAGTGATCATCGAGGCCGGCATGGGATCGGAGCGCGGTGATTCCGCCAAACATTGGGGCGATCTCAAGTCCATTCCCGCGGTCAGGGAACACCGAGTTTACGCTTATCAGTCGGACAAGATTCTTCGGCCCGGGCCGCGCATCGGTGAAGGACTGGAAGAAATCGCTCGACTCCTTCACCCGGAGTGCTTCGCGGAAGCTAAACGCGGAGTCAATAAAGGAAATGGTTGTGAAGGTCCTCGACCGTAGGAAGATGATTTTCGTCAATGGCGTGCTGCTCGCGCTTTTGACGCTCTCGATGGTCGCCTGCACTCTTCTTGGACCCAGTGCACTCGATCTATCGCGAGCTCTGCGTGATTTATCTTTCGCGAATCCGGACGCGGAAATACTCTTTCGTGCGCGGCTGCCGCGCGTGCTCCTGGGCGTCGCCATCGGCGGCGGGATGGCGGCCTGCGGCGTGGTGCTGCAGGCGTTGCTCGGCAATCCGCTCGCTTGTCCGCAGATGCTCGGTGTGTCGGGCGGCGCTTCGCTTGGGCGGAATTTTGGGACTGATTCTTTTCCCCAATTGGCTTCTGCCCATCGCCGGCGGGCTGCTCGGTGGAAATCTCCTGGGTCCCGTTGGCGGCGTTTCTCGGCGCGCTGTGCAGCATGACGCTGGTCTACCGCTTCTCTCTGTTCCATGGGCGGCTCGCATCCTATCACTTGCTGCTTCCGGCGTGATTTTTAATTCTTTATCGCCGCCGTGATCATGTTTCTCAACTCGATCGTTGATTTCTATCAGGCGCAGGGGCTGCTCTTCTGGCTCATGGGCAGTCTATCGACCCGCGCTTATCTCACCGTCGCTTTCATCTGGGCATACATCAGCTTTGGTTTTCTCTGGCTGTGGGCGAAAGGCCTTTCGCTGAACCTGATCACCCTTGGCGAAGAAGCAGCCATGCAATTGGGCGTTGAAACCGGCGGCGCTGCAGCGCCAGATTTTCGTCGCGTCGTCGTTGATGATCGGCGCCATGGTTTCGGTCAGCGGCATGATCGGTTTCATCGGCCTGATGATCCCGCATGTCATGCGCCTGATCGTCGGCAGCGATCACCGGCTGCTGCTGCCGGCATCGTTTCTCGCCGGCGGAATTTTCTTGTGCTGGGCCGGACACCCTCGCCCGCGTTCTGCTCGCACCCGCGGAGCTGCCGGTGGGCATCATCACCGCATTCTTCGGTGGCCCCTTCTTCTTTATTCTTCGCTTTACCGCGAAGGCAGAAAAGCCCTGACTTTATGAATCCGGCAATCCAAACGCGCAATCTGTCATTCGCTTATCAAGACCGGTTAGTGCTTCACGACGTGTCGCTGTCGGTCGATCGCGGTGAAATGATCGGCATCCTCGGTCCCAACGGCTCGGGGAAAACAACCTTGCTCAAGATATTTTCGGCGGTGTTGCATGGGCAGGGCGCGGTCAAGATAAACGATAGGGACATCGAAACCTACGGCACGGCGGAGACTTGAGCAAACTTTTGCCGTCGTAGCGCAGAAAGCCGCGTGAATTTTCCTTACACCGTTGGCCGAAGATCGTCTCTGATGGGGCGAGCCAGTTATCACCAGCGCCTTCGCCCTCGAAGGAAAAAAAGACCTCGAGATCGCGCGCGGCGAGCATGGAACTGACCGATTGCTTGTCCTTCGCCAATCGTTATCTCCACGAGTTGAGCGGCGGCGAAAAGCAACGGGTGATGATCGCGCGCGCCCTGGCGCAGGAGCCGGAGATCCTTCTGCTCGACGAGCCGTCGGCCTTCTCTCGATCTCAAGCACCAGGTCCAGATGCTTCGAGCTCTATGCGCCGGCTCAACCGCGAGCGCGGCCTGACCATCGTCGCCGCGTTGCACGATCTCAACCTCGCTTCGCTGTTCTTTCCCCGTTTAGTGATGCTAAGGGATGGGAAAATCTACCGCGACGGATCGCCGCAAGAAGTGCTGACCGAGGCGACCATCGAGGAAGTGTACGGCATTCGCGTTCGGAGTCGAACACCGATCCCGTCAGCGAAAACCGCAACTGTTCATTTGCCCATCTTTGTAGACCCATGACCTACGACCGATTCGCCTTTCGATATCCCAGCGCATCCTGCGCGATGATCATCTTCTGCATGTTCGAGGAGCCTTCGACGATCTGGTAGGACTTGGCGTCGCGGTAGTAACGCTCGACGGGAAATTCGGTGGAATAACCGTACGCGCCGAGAATTTTCATCGCCGCGTCGGCGGCGATAGTTGGCGGCTTCCGCGGCGCTGTATTTGCCGATGGACGTTTCTAAATTGTTGGGTTGCTTCTGATCTGCCAGCCAGGCGGCGCGATAGACGAGCAGGCGCGCCGCTTCTTCGTGGGCGATCATCTGCGCGATCAGATCCTGGTTCATCTGAAACTCGCCGATCTTCTGGCCAAATTGAACCGCTGATTGCAATAACTCACCGCCGCTTCTTTGGCGGCGCGCGCAACGCCTAACGCGCCCGCGGCGCAGTTGAGCCGGGTTTGATTGAGCTGCCACATGCAGATTTTGAAACCGTCGCCTTCGTTGCCGAGACGGTTCGCCACCGGAATTGGAAAGTTGTCGAAGATCAGTTCGCCGATCGGCGAGCAATGCGCGCCCATGGTTTCGAGCGGCTTGCGGGTCAAACCCGGTCGATCCCAGTCCGCATAAAAGCGCTCATGCCGCGGTGTTTTTGCGATCGGTCGGTGTAAGCGTAAACCAAGCCACCATGTGGTCACCGGCGCGTTGGAGATCCAGAGCTTGCTGCCGTTCAGCAAATAGCGATCGCCGTCCTTGCGTCGCGGTCGTGCGTAGCGCCGCCACGTCGGAACCGGCGTCGGGCTCGGTGATCGCGAAGCAGCCGATTTTTTCACCGGCGACGAGCGGCGGAATGAATTTTTCTTCTGCTCTTCGCTGCCGAATTGCAGCAGCGTGAGTGCCGGACCGATTTGCATGTTGATGGCCACGCGCATGGCGCTGTGGGCGCGCGCGATCTCTTCGGTGACCAGCACCATGGCGAGAAAAGCCGAGACCGTTGCCGCCATACGTTTCCGGAATCATCGTGCCGTAGAAACCCAGCTCGCCCATCTTTCTGATCGAGGTCAGGACGAAAGTTCTTTTCTTTATCATCCTTTGGCGGCGCTCGGCGCGATCTCCTTCTCGGCAAATTCGCGCGCCAGGTCGCGCACTGCGATGAACTCTTCCGATAATGCAAAATCCATTGTGCCTCCAAAAATAGGCAATAGGCACGCGGCAACAAGCAATAGTCCCCACTCCCCAACTTTTGCCTATTGCCTATTGCCTGTTGCCTTGCAGCAGTTCTCGCGCAATGATAAGCTTCTGGATCTCCGAAGTGCCTTCGTAGATCCGCAACGCGCGCACGTCGCTGATATGAGCCTTTCCATAATGCTGCCTGCGATCAAGCCATTGCCGCCGTGGATCTGCAGCGCCTGATCGACGATGCGCTGCGCCGCTTCGGTGGCGTAGAATTTGGCCATGGATGATTTCCGTTTGGCGTCATCGTCCGCACGATCGTGCGCCCAGGCGGCTTGGTAGACGCAGCAGAAGCGCGAGGCTTCGAGCTCCGTCGCCATTTCCGCGAGCTTGAACTCAATACCGTGAAACTCAGCGATCGGCCGGCCAGAACTGCCGGCGGGTTTTACTGTACTGAACCGCTTCGTCCAAAGCTCTCTGCGCGAAGCCGACCGCCGCAGCGCCGACGCTGCACCTCAGGAGATCGAGAGTCGCCAAGGCGATTTTCAGTCCTTCGCCCTCTTTGCCGAGCAGCGCCGTCTTCGCCCACGACGCGGTCAGGCAAATTCGATCACGCCGATCGGATGCGGCGCGAGCACCTCAGTTTTTTCTTTGATGAGCAGTCCCGGCGTATTGGCCGTAAGCAAGAAAGCGCTGATGCCTTTGGCTTTTTTTCCGGCGCGGTGGCGGCGAAAACGACGTAGTTGTCGGCGATGCCCGCGTTCCGAGATGAACCGCTGTGCGTGCCGTCAAGCGGAATTCATTTCCGTGGCGCTCCGCGCGAAGTTTGCAGGGACGCCGACGTCAGATCCAGCGTCAGGCTCGGTAATAGCGAAGGCTGCAATACATTCGCCTCGGGCGATCGCGTGGTAGGAGACGTGCTTTTTTGCTGGCCATTGCCGGCAAGTGAGATCCGGGTAGCTGCCCAGAGCCTGCATCGCAAACATGGTGTCGCTCAACGCATCGCCGCGCGCCAGCTCTTCGCGCAAGAATGCACAAGTCGCGGGCCTGGACTGTAGCGCGAATGCCGCCGGAATTCTTCAGACACCGTGTACTTAAGAAATCCGCCAGCGCCAAGCTCGCGCACCAAGGCGATAGCGCGTTCCTCCAAAGTTGCCGTGGTGCCGGCTAAATGAAAGGCCCTTCTCGTCGACCCAACGCCGCGTGCGCTCGCGCAAAATTAAATGATCCGGTTTGAAGAACGGCAACATGCAATCTTGATCGGGAATTTCAATTCGCCATGCTAAACCATTACCGCGCCGCCATCGACGTTCACGGCTTGGCCGGTCATGGCGCTGAGTTTTCCGAGGCGATCAGGACGGCGAGCGAGGCCACTTCAGCGGGAGCGATCAAGCGATTCTGCGGTGCGCTGGCGGCGAACAGATTAAGAATCTCCGCCGCGCTCTTGTCGGTTTTCCAGCCATGATTCTTGCGTTCTCGCGGGTGCGCTCGTCGTCAACGTAGCCGGGACAAATCGCATTAACAGTGATCCCCTGCCGCGCCGTTTCCAACGCCAGCGATCGGGTCAACCCGGGCAGCCCATGTTTCGACGCGGTATAAGCCGTCACGTAGGGATAGCCGACTTTCGCGGTGGTCGATGCGATATTGATGATGCGGCCCCATTTGGATTGAATCATCCCCGGCAAAAAAACCTTGCAGCAATTGTAGGCGCCCGTCAGGTTTGTTTCCAGAGTCTCATCCCAGAGGTCGTCGGCCATGTCGAGAACGCGCGGCGCGCGCGATGCCGGCGTTGTTGATCAGAATCTGCGCGGCACCCCAAGCGACGATAATTCTACCGGCGAGTGCTTGCACCTGGTCTCGGCGGGCAACGTCACACGCCAAGGCGAGCACTTGGCCGCCTTCCGGGCAATTCTTGCCGCGCTCACATCGAGCTTATTCTGATCACGAGCGGTGAGAACGACACGGCAATCCTCCGCCGCGAAAGCTTCTGCGAAAGCCGCACCCAAGCCGCCGCTGCCGCCGGTAATGATAACAATTTTCCCCGCCAAGCCGGCCATACCCACCGAGAATAACACATCCCTCAGCTTCAAGCGCAATCGGTAATTCTGCGGCGCTTGTCCTCGGAAAAGTTTTTCGATAAAGGAAACGCAGTCAAGTTACCGGAGGCTAAGCCGTGATGCGCTCGATCATCTTTGTCATTATTCTTTTGCGGTCTCGTCATCCCTGGCGTCGGCCCAACTCAAGCCGAGTTCAACCTCGCCTTTTACCTGGCGCGAAGCCCAGGCGTCGAAGATTCGGAGCTGGATCGGTTAAATCGCGCGTTCGTTCAATTGGCCGATCATGCTCGTCCCGCGATCGTACAGATCCGCGTGACGACCACGCAGGACGCAAAGGCAACCCGGCACCGCCTCTCGGCAGTCGCGGCTCCGGCTTCATCATCGACGCGCACGGTTACATCTTGACCGCTCAGCACGTGGTCGAAAAATCAAAGAGATAGAGATCCGGCTTGCCGACTCACAACGGCTGCCGGCGCAGGTTGTCGCCGCCGATAGCCAGATCGACGTGGCCATTCTCAAAATCACGACCGAGCGAGAGTTGCCGACTTTGGCGTTCGGCAATTCCGATGCGATTCACGTTGGCGACCTGGCCGTCGTCTTCGGTTATCCCTTCGGTCGCGAAAGCTCGATGAACTTGGGAATTGTCAGCCGTTCGGGGCGAAGTTATCCCGATTCGGCGAGCTATGATTTTATTCAAACCGATGCCGGCGCCTACCCCGGCGGCAGCGGCGGCCCGCTGCTGAATAGCAAAGGGCACGTGATCGGCATGATCACGATGGCGGCAGAACGGGGCAATATGGGATTCGCCACGCCGATCAATGCCATCAAGCGGATCCTGCCTCGTTTGGTGAAAGGAGAGAAATTCACCTGGGGCTGGCTCGGGGTCCAGATGTCGGATATCTCGCTCGAACAGGCAAAGGTACTCGGACTTCATCCCGTGAAAGGAGTCGTGGTCAGTTCCGTGCTGCCGGGACAGCCCGCCGCGCGCGGCGGCATTCAAAAACAGGACGTGATTTTGTCGGTCAACGAAACCCAAGTCGATAGCCCGCGCGATGTCTCGCGCATGATCGGCGGCTTAGAAGCCGGCCGAGTCGTCCGATTTGACCATCCTGCGCAAGGGTAAATCCATGCAGCTTTCCGTTCCGCTGGGTATTCGCCCCGAATCGACCAAGGCGCGCGAGGGTTGATTTTTACTTCTATTGGGCCGTGTCCGCTGATTTCTCGCCGCCCGATGCCGCCATGTGTTTTTGCTGTTCGGTGAATTGCTGCAATTTTTCTGCACCCGCTCGTTGACCGTTCCCTCGACATAATTACCAGCCGGGTCGCGCGTCCCGGCAGGCGCGCGCCGGTCAACACTTCAATGCCTTCATCGATGGTGCCGACCGCGTAGATATGAAACTTATTCGCTTTAACCGCGTCGACCACGTCCGGTCGCAACATCAAATGGCGCAGGTTGGCGCGCGGAATCATCACGCCTTGGGCGCCCGTCAGTCCTTTCAGCCGGCACACGTCATAATGACCTTCGATTTTCTGATTGACGCCGCCGATCGCCTGAACCTCGCCGTTTTGATTGACCGAGCCGGTGCACGGCGATGCCCTGGTTGGATGGGGATTTCCGATAAGCTCGACAGGAGCGCGTAAAGCTCGGTAGATGACGCGCTGTCGCCGTCGACGCCATCGTAAGATTGTTCGAAACAAACCGTGCTCGATAACGAGAGCGGCGTCTGCTGCGCGTACTTACCGCCCAGATAGCCGCCGAGAATCAGCACGCCCTTGTCGTGGGTCTTGCCGCTCATCTTCGACTCGCGCTCGATATTGACGATGCCGCCGCGCCCCATGAAAGTCTTGGCGGTGATGCGCGACGGCTTGCCGAAGCTGAAATCGCCCATTTGATAAACGCGCCAGGCCGTTGACCTGCGCCGATCGCCGGCGCCCTCGACGTCGACCAGAATGGTTCCCTCGGTGATCAGCTCTTGGAAGCGCTTCTCGATCAGATTGAGACGAAAGTCTTTCTCGACGATCGCGCGCTCGACATGCTTTGCCGGCAACCAGCTCGGCCTGATCTTTTGCCGGCCCAATAATTCGACTCGATCAAGCAGATCGACCATATCGCTGAAGCGGGTCGAAAGCTTGTTCTGATCCTCGATCTGTCGAGCCGCATTGCTCGATGACACGCGCCACGCGCTTCGGAATCTAAGTGGCGCAAGCCTTCGCGGTTAGCAATAATCGCTGATGAAGCAGGCGAACGCCGTGATATTTTCCTGCGAGCGGTCGACTTCGAAGTTAAAATCGGCGCTTTGACTTTAAACGTCTCGCGGAAATCAGGATCGGCGGCGGCCAGGGTTCGATACAACGATCAGGTCGCCGATCATGATAATTTTGGTATCCGTCGGGATCGGCTCGGGGCGCAGCCCTTGGGGCGGCACAAAGCCGAAAAACGCGCTCGGCTCCTCGATCCTGAGCTCGCGGTTTTTTATCACGCGCTGTAGCGCCTCCCAGACTCCCGCGTTCGACAAAACGTCGCGGTCGTAGAGGACCAAATAACCGCCGTTGGCCTTGCTGATCGAACCGGCCTTGATCATCGTGAAATCGGTCACGTAGCCGCCGACCATTGGTTTCTTTCAATGACGCCGAACACGTTGTGATAAGTCGGATTGGTTTCAACGATGATCGGCGGGCCGTGAGTATCGCTGTTGTCGACGAATACGTTGATTCGATAGGGCAAAAACGGATCGGTGGGCGGCTCACCGAATTGCATCGGTCCCAGCGCCGCCGCGCTGGGCGCGCCCTCGGCGCCTTTGAAGCGTCCGAGATTTTTGAGAATATGATCGCGCACACCGTCCGAGATAGGCGACGACTTTGAGGATATTCGCGGTATTTTTCTTTTGAGATCGGCAAGCGGACACGCGCACGAGATAGTCCGCCGCCCGGGTTTCCACTTGCTTCGAGCTTCTCGCCGATCTCCGTTCGAGTTTTCTTCCTTCGCGCATCGTCATCTTCGACTTTTTTCGATCTCGCCGCGCGTTTCCTCCAGCCGTTTCTTTCCGCCGCCGGCAAAGCGAGATAGTCCGCCTCCTGCATCGGCTTGCCGTCCTTCGTCGGCAGCAGGCACGATGCCCGATGGCGTCATGCGCAAAGTAAATCCACCCCTGGTGGCTTCCTCGATCAGCCCTTCCATCGTCTGCTGTTGTTTTTCTGGATTTGCTCGACCATTTCCTGGCGTTGATGCGCGTATTCATCGCTCTCGAACATTTTTGGCTTCGCGCTGCACGCTTTGGACGAATTGTTCCATATCGGCTTTGAGCACTTTCCCCCAACCTCGACGGATTCTCAGCGCCAGCGGCTCGATCGGCATCGGTAAGGTGTACACGTAACACCAATCTTCAGGCAGCGCGGCGATCGGCCAGCCGGAGTGGTTTGCCGGTTGGTAATTTTCTTGAGAAAGGCTTTGATGATACTGGTTTTGCCGGTGCCGGTAAGTCCGGTGACAAAAATATTGAAACCGGGCTTGTTCACGCCCAGACCGAATTCGATCGCGCGGATCGCGCGCTCTTGGCCGATAAAATCTTCCAGCGGCGTCATCTCCGCGGTACAGCTGTACGGCAGAAAGACAAATCGCAGCGCCAGGCGAGTTTCGTCTGCTGGAACTTCGAAGCGATGTGGACATGATGAGCTCGCTTGGAGTCGTAATCGAGTCGAGAATAGGGACTCGGTCGGCGCTCGTCAACCACTTGCCATTGCTACGGCCGAGCATAATTCCTATAATCCGATCGATGATTGGCGAGGCGTCACGCGCGCCGGCCATGGCACGGCCATTGTGCATGGTTGCTTTCAGTCGCTCTACTGCTCAGCAGTTGCAGTTCCGGGTTGGCCCCGGTTATTCCTTCAGATCAGTCCGCCAAGTGAAGACGAAGAGAGCAAAATCAGCCGCGAGTTTCGCCGCGAAGCAAAAAATTTTTGAAATTCCCTAGCAATCCGGAAGTCGAGCGTTACATCGATCGCATTGGCCGCGCATCCTTGCCGCCACCGGACCGCTGTCGTTTGACTATCGATTCTTTGTCGTCGAAGACGACCAGCTCAACGCATTTTCCGTTCCCGGCGGATCGATCTGCGTATACACCGGACTGATCGAACGGGCGAAGAGCACGGATGAACTAGCCGGAGTATTGGGACACGAAATAACGCATGCCAAAGGGCACCACATGGCACGCTCGTCGGGGCCCGACGCAATTTCGATTCTGAGCCTGCTGGCGATGGTAGCGCTGGCAAGAAGTGGCAGCGGTGGGCAAGCAGCAGGCATAGTCGGAGCAAGCCGTCTCGGCGACGCGCCAGTTGGCCATTCAGTCGCCAACTCGAAATGGAAGCCGATACCCTGGGGACACGATACATGGCGGCGGCCGGTTACGATCCGAAAGGGACGATCGCGTTTCTTAAAATGCTGGACCAAGAACGGGCGCTGAACCCGATCGACGTTCCGGCCTATGTTATGGAGTCATCCGATTACCCAGGAACGAGTCGCTAACGCCGAACTGGTGGTCAAATCACTGACACCGCGCGAATTGCGTTCCGAAAGTCCTGAGGCGTTGAAGAAAGTCCAGATCGTGATCCGCATGGATCGCCCTGGCCGCAGGCTGTGGTGAACGAGTATGAAAAGCTGGTGCAAAAAAATCCGCAGGATGCCCAACTCCGCCATCTCTTAGGATTTGCCGAACAGCTGCGAAGGGCAGTTGGCACAGGCGCGGCAAAATTATGAAAAGTCCCGGCAACTGCAGCCTGAGAATCCAGGCTTGGAACGTGACTCTAGGCCGATTGTATGGCGAAATCGGCGACTTTAGCGCGTCGCGAAATGCTTTCGACCGTGCTCTAGCGCTCGAGCCCAACGGATCTCTGACCTACCTTTACTTAGGAGATATGCTGGAAAAATCAGGGGATTTGCGCGGCGCCGCTGGCGCTTTCTGAACGCGCAAAACCTTGCGCCGTTCTGGGACCGACCGCCGAATCGGCTCGGTATGGTGTATGGAAAACTCGATCGGCCGGGGGATGGTTATTATTACATCGGCCGATCGTTTATGCTCCAGGACGAAGATGAAAAAGCAATCTCCAGCCTTGAGCGAGCAGTCAAAATCATCGGCGCCGATACGCCGCGCGGCGAAATCATTCAGGATGAGCTAAATAACTTAAAAACCAGAAGAAGATAGGCTACGGCTGCCCGCCCATAGCAGCCAGGGAAAACACTCTCTGGCCGAGCGGCCTGACGTATTTATTTTCTCGCGCTTAAGCAGCACATCGCGCAGGTATTGCGGGTCAAAGCCCAATAAATCGCAGATGTTGGTAAAGGAAAATAGCCAATCGGTACCGTTATCCATCACCCATTCAATCGCGTTTTCATAATTGCTCCGCGCTACACTGTTGCTCGACCCGCGGTATTTTTCCAAACATTCGACCGCATCCTTTAAAACCGCGATCATGAGGCGTTTTTCACCTTCCAGTTTACGTGACAAACCTCCCGAACCGTAAAACTGCGAAGGTAAAAAAATATCGGGTTCAAGAATCCTTGCTAAAAAATCATCGTACATTGCAACCAGTCTCCTCGTTAATTTGAAACGCATTCTATAACATACACGCTAATAGCGTGCAAGAATAAAATCCACCCAACCTGTGGTGTAAGAGAATTCCTATCTAGCCAGCAAATTTAGCTACTTAACGACCTGTTGATAAAATCCCTACCGTGAGCTGGATCGGAAGAATAGGCGTGGCCCGAAGAAGCCTCAAAGCCAGCGGCCCGAGATCCATTTGGTAGAGGTAGTTAAGAAGCTCTATGGCTAAATATCGTCCATCAACCCGGCCAGCTTGGTTTTGGCGGCGTTGTGGTCCCAAACCTTTGCACGACGGAATCTTTGCGCCGCTGTTTCATCACCCGCTGCGTTTCATCCTCGCTGTAAACCAAAAGCCGGACCGAGCAAAGAAGCTTTATAAAACCGTGCTGCGGCTTCTTCCAAGTCGACACAGCCGGCGAAATACCCATTCGATCGAATGCGCCACGACCATTGAGCCATGCCCACGCAGCATAACCGCGTCGGCATTGCCCAGAGCTTTTGCCACCGCGTCACCTTGCTCGATCGTATGGATAAGCGCCGGATCCATATATTTCGGTAACGGCCCCGGCCCGAAAAAGGCGCCAGGATTAGAAGTTGCCGGGTAAAAGGGCTTATCGACCATCGATAAGGTAGCCACCATATGGTTATGAAGGTGGGCCACGCTCTGGATGTCGCTGCGCGCTTTATACGCCCGCGCGTGCATATTGACCTCCGACGGCGCTTTGTATTTGCCTTCGATCACTTTACCTTCAAAATCAGTGATCACCATATCGTCAGGCTTAACTGTCGCGCGGCTCACCGGATGAGGCAAGATCAGCAGGTGATCTGAACCAGGGATGCGCACGCTGATATGCCCGCTGTAATCCACCAATCCGGCATTAAATAACATGCGCGAAGACATGGCGAGTTTGGTTTTGAGTTCTGATAAATCCGACACAAAGACTCTCCTCTCTCTGGTAGGCTAATGTTTTCGTGCTATATCTTTCATCGCGTCAGAGTTCAACCGCGGCCCGTAGTCTGTGTCAGTCGACGGCTGAAATAACTTGATTATCGCGAGCATAAACCGCGCCGGAAAAAGACTCCGTGGCCCTACCCGCCGCTCAAAAGCGGCGGCACTTGGAAGGAATGCAAGGGCAATGACTACAAATAGCGCCGAAGGCATCCGATGGGATCTAAGCGATCTTTACGCAGCGCACGACGATCCGCGCATCGACCTGACGATTAAGGATTGTTATGCCCGCGCCGAGAGATTTGCCGATCGTTTCCGCGCCTTGATGCAAGACCATGAAACGCTCACGGCCGAGTCCCTTCGCTTCAGGCACTCAGTGAATTGGAAAGCATCTATGAAACTTTGGGTCGCGTCGGCAGTTACGCCGGACTGCTCTACGCGGCCGATACCGCAAAGACCGGAATATCAAGATTTGACGCAACGAGTCGAGCAGCGCTCGACTGGAGGTTCGCAACCTGCTGCTATTTTTCGAGCTGGAATGGCTCAAATTCGATGACACGATCGCGAGTCGGCTCATGGCGGACCCTACATTAGAAGCTTACCGTCACTATCTCATAAGCCTGCGCCGCTACCGGCCGCATACGCTCACCGAGCTTGGAAGAAAGGGTCATCAACGACAGAGACAACACCGGGCGCAATGCCTTCTGGCCGGCTTTTTCCGAGATCACGTCGTCGCTGACATTCGCTTTCGAAAAGCAAGGCGAAAAAGCAGACCCTCAATCTCAGTCAGATTCTCTCACTGCTCCACGAATCCGACCGCGCGCTGCGGCAGAGCGCCATGGAGACGCTCTATCAAGGTTTGTCTCAGCAGGGCCAAAGTGCTGACGTTCATCTATGACACGCTCATCCAAGATCAGTTGACCATGGACCGCCTGCGCAGTTATCCCGATCCCATGGCCCAGCGTCATCTGTTCAATGAAATCGACGGCGCGGCCGTGAAAACCATGATGGCGGTCGTGGAGGAAAACTACGGTTTGGCGCAGGACTACTTCCGCCTAAAAGCCAAACTGCTCAAGCTTCCGCGTCTTGCGCTCTATGACCAGTACGCGCCGGTGGGTAAAGAAGTTAAACCATTTCCGTACCATCAAGCGCGCCAGGTGATTCTCGCAGCGTTCGACGCTTTCGATCCGAAGTTTCGTCAAATCGCCGCGGAATTTTTGATAAAAGTGGATCGATGCCGAGATTCGCAAAGGCAAACGCGGCGGCGCCTTCTGCGCCTCGCCTTCGCCGCAGTTACATCCGTACATTCTGTGCAACTACGATGACATAACCTGCGTGACGTCATGACCGTCGCCCATGAGCTCGGCCACGGTCTGCATGGCTGCTTCAGCCGTAAGCAAAGTTATTTCAATTACGACACGCCGCTCACCACCGCCGAGACCGCTTCGGTGTTCGGCGAAATGCTCGTCTTCGATTACTCGCTGGAGCATCAAAGCCGATCCGGAAGTGCAAATCGCGCTGCTCGCCGGCAAAATCGAAGACATCTTCGCCACTCGTATTCCGTCAAAACGTGCTCACCCGATTCGAGGAAAAGGCATTTGCCGCAAGAACGGAAAAACGCCTTACGCACGACGCGCTCGGAACTGCTTTGGCTCGAAGCCAACGGAAAATACCTACGGCGATGCGGTTGAGATACCGGACGGCTACCGTTGGGGCTGGTCGTACATCCCGCACTTCATCCATTCACGCTTTTACTGCTACAGCTACGTCTTCGGCCAGCTCTTGGTCCTCGCGCTTTATCGAATGTACAAAGACGAAGGAAAGAGTTTCGTGCCGAAATATCTCGCGCTTGCTCGAAGCGGGCGGTTCAGATACACCCGAAGCACTGCTCAGAGCCTCGGTGTGAACACTCGCGCCGCAGAATTTTTGGCAGAATGGGTTTGAAAGAGATCCGATGCACTAACTGCTAAACTACAAAACATTGATATGAGGTTCGATATGACGAATAATCTATCAGAGCAAAGGCGAAGCCGACCAGCCGTCGTTTTTGATTTCACTTCATCTCTAAAACTGCGGCGGCACGACTTCGTCAATTCCACTTATCTGTCCAGTCGCCATTTACGGGTACGCTGTCCCAGACCTGTATCGCCCTTGGCTTGGACTTTGTCAGAAGCAGCTCTGCTCGTCGAGGCGGGAGATACTTGCCGTTATCGACCAGCGTTTCGCCGTCGACGATAACCGTGCGCACGTCGCGGCTCACGCGCCGTTTCCATGAGCGAGCGGATCGGATCACGCACCGCGCCGAAGCGCGATGTCTCGCAGGTTGACGATCGTGATGTCGGCACTTAGCGCCTTTCTGCAGCGCCGGCCTAGTCGTCGTCACGCCCGAGCATCTTTCGCGCCACCTAAAGTGATCGCGTTGAAAACATCGCGCGGGTGGCCGGCGAGAAATACTCTTATCAGCGACGCGCGACGCGATCGCCGCGTAGCGCATGTCGGAGAGAATGTCTTTCGGGAAAGGCATCCGTGCCGATACCCATGTTGATGCCCGCTGACGATATCTATCGAAGGACTCCACGATGCCGAGCTTTAAATACTTTAGCGGGCTGTAAGCCACCTGACGCGCCGGAGTCGGCGATGATCGTTCGAGATCATCGCCGTAGGGATAGGCAAGAGCCAACTATGGTGCCGCTGATAAAGATGCAGTGCGACAGCGATACTTGCGGATCGAGAAGCCAATCTTTTTTCAGCAACTCGATCGGCGTGCAATGCGTTCGCGCTGCATCACCGTGTGAAACTCAGAAAGATTGATCGTTGCGTGGATTTGAATTCTCACTCCAGTGTCCTTTGCCGCTTTCTATGGTGTCTTTCAACAACGCTGGCGTGCACGAATCCACATGGCCCGAGATGAGACAACGCCGCTCATGCGGCCGCTGCACGCGCCGTCAACATTTCTTGGCGAAGTCGACGGCGGTCTTTAGTCCCTTTGCTGCCGCGCTCGTCGTCCCAGTCGTACTCGAGCCGACCTTCGCGATCGTGGAAAGAAAGAGACGTTTTTATAACTCGGACCGGCGGCGCAACGAATGCCGACTTGATCGACCATGTCGACGTACCGCTCCGGCTCGCCGCCGGCACCGCCGATGTCGAACGTCGTCGTCACGCCGCTCTTCAGCAACATGGACAGAGCGAATACCGCTGGCCGATGTCGACATCTTTTAAATGCGCCGAGTGCGCGCCCTCGCGATCGGGCCACCAGTGGGCCAAGATAGTTAGAAGCAAAAATCGGTCTTGGTCGAATCGTTAAGAATGTAATCGCTGGCATTGATGCCCGGAGTGAAAGTGCGTGTCGATGAAGCCCGGCGAAACCAGGCAACCTTTGGCGTGCGATCTTTTGTCGACGGCTGGCTGCATAATCCTTGCCGACGAACTCAACCCGATTACCGTCGGAGACGAACCACGCCGTCTTTGATAATTTCATGTTCTTTGCCGTCGAAGCCGACCACGCCAGCCGCCCTGGATCAGTGTCTTTCCATCGCTGGGACCTTTCAAATTCAGTACATGGAAGCTCGGTTTCCACTTCGGATTAACAGAACGGGCGCGCATTGTTTGTTTCACATGGTTGGCTGGCGCGCTTACCACCTGCCTCCAAAAGCTCCTCGAAAGCCGCTCTTGTCGAGATTGTTCACAAAGGAATTGATCGTGAGGATCGTCGCGCTTTGCGTTTGATCGGCGTGCCTCCAGCTCCGCTGCAGTTCGCGTGGACTCGGCAACCGCCTGCGCCGGCACGATCATGTACCGATCGACGATGTCTTTGGTGTGAGACGCTATAGGCGACACGCAGTGCTTCTTCGTCCTTCGCACGCGCATGACTTTGGCGATGGCCGCTTTGGCTTTGGCTGGGATTTCGATCAGGAGAAACTGATCGCTTCAGCGAACGCCTGCAAACCATGCGTTGCACCGTTTCCGGATATTCGCGAATGGTCCGCGAACTGGCGTGCAGCGAGGCTGTGTAGATAAAGGGAATATCCAGATCGATCAATCGGTAGCGGCGACATTATAACCGTCGGTCTTTGTGCGCGTCGAGCGGCGGGGTGATGACGACGCCCCTGAACGACATTGGCGATCATCGCTCGATAGCGTTCGGTCTCGGCTGCCGCCGATCGGCCGCATGGTAACGTCACGGAACATTAAGTTTTTGACCGAGCAAACGAGACAGCCGCGATCCGCTCAGATCGCCGGCGCGAGCCACGCCCAACGACTTCCTTCAAATCCTCGACGCGGCGGATTTCTTTCCGGGTGACAAGCACGTAAGGGAGCTTGATTGAGCGGCGCCGCGACCAGCTTCACGTCTGACGCCAGCCGCCAGCGCCGGCAGCGTGGCGTCCGCGGCGCAGTAAAGAAATTGAATCTCGTCCGCCATCAGCGCCGCCAGCGAGAGCGCTGCTGCCGCGGATAAAAACATGCTCCATCTTGAAACCGTACTTGTCGAAGAAGATGATTTTCCAAGCGGTGTACAGGTGCGCGAAGCCACGCGGAGACGGCGCAATCCCGCGATGCGGATATGAGGTCGAGCGCTCGCCGGGTTTCATGCACAGATAAGGATTGGCAGACGGACGGGAGAATAATTTGCGCCGAGGAAAATCGCCGCAGAGCAAGCCAGATCCTGATCAAGTGCGCAGCTAATGGCGCGCGACCCTGTTGCCGCTGCGGAAAATCCCGGTTTTGCCTCATGAGAAGATCCTCTCGAATCTCAGGCCGCGCGGATAATAGTCTATTTTATTCCTGAGCCCTCAAACGCGCCACCGAACTAGCTCATGGGGGACAATCCATGGCGGAACAAGAGTTAGACGGCGAAGCGGAAGCGTGGACGATGTCGACGTCCTTGACGAGATACTCTTTGCCTTCGAGCCGGAGTTTGCCGGCTTCCTTGCATTTTGCTTCGCTGCCGTAAACGATGAAATCCTCGTAGGCGACCACCTCGGCGCGAATAAAGCCGCGCTCGATGTCGCTATGAATTTTGCCGGCGGCTTTTGGCGAACGGTGCCTTGGGTGATCGTCCAGGCGCGCACTTCGTCCTCGCCGGCGGTAAAAACTGATCAGATTGAGCAAGGCGTAAGAGGCGCGGATAAGCGCTCGCGCGCCGGCTCATCGATGCCGATCTCTTTGCTGAAACCACCGCGGTCGTTTTCATCGAGCTGGGCGATTTCCATTTCCACCTTGCCAGCGAGAGCGAGCCCCTGCAGGCCGCGGCGATTCAGCTCCTGCTGGTAAGCGGGATCGAGCGACTTGCCGGCCTGTTCTTCGGGCTCATTGAAAATCACCAGTAGAGGCTTGCGGCTGAGAAATCCGAATCCGGACGCGAGACTCTCTTCATCCGCGCTGAAGCTCAACGACGCGCAGGCTTTGCTCGTTTTCCAGCGCGTCGGCGCAGCGCGCGAGCAACGCCTCTTCTTGAGAGGCGCGCGCTTTTTCTTTCTCAGACGGCTGCGCCGGTTCTCGCTACCACGGCTAGATCGGCGAGGATCATCTCCGTCATCAAGTCGGTCAACTCTTTGATCGCGCAACACCGCGCAGCAATCAGCGCAGCACGAGAGTGATGGCGTCGACTTCGCTGCATTTGCGCCACCAGCGCCTGATTCGACTTGAGGTTTTTCTTCGCCCTCGCTCGGCGGAAAATCCGGTGAAGCGGATTTCAGCGTAGGTGGTTTTCTTCGGTTTGAAGATCGCCGACAGCTTGTCGATCCGCGCATCGGGAACCTTGATGACGCCCAGGTGGAATCTCTTCTTTGCCGCCAAAGCCGCCGGTCTGGGCCTGAAGGCCGGTCAGCATATTGAAGATCGTCGTTTCCCGGCCCCGATGGCCGATCAATCCCACTTTCATCTTTGGTACGATTCTCCTCACGCAGCAACTCAGGAAAGCAATCTAGCAGGAAACACCGAGCGAATCAAATCTTTGGCGCGCAGATAGAATGGCGGGATTGCCGTGATAAAAAAACATCGCCCAGCTCCGGACACGTGTAACGGCGTCGAGGCTGGGCGATGTTCGAAGCGATATAGCGCGGCTATGTTTTAACGCTGAGAAACACGCTCTCTGGCCGCGCTTGACGAGCAGCAAGACCGATTTACCTTTCTCGCTGCCTGCCATTTCACGGTTGTAGTCCGCTAGGTTTTCACCGGGCGGCGGTTGATCTGGAAATCAAATCGCCCGCGCGCAACCCCGCTTCGTCCGCGGCGACTGCCCGGCGTGACCTCCGTGATCACCAAACCCTCGGCGCGTTCTAACCCAAGCTTTGGGCTATTTCCGGCGTCAGCTGGTTGCACGGCCAGACCTAAACCGCCCTCCGCACTCGAGGCCGCGACTTCGTTCTCTTTCATTTCGCCCACCCCGATGGGCAGCGACAATCTCTTTGCCGTCGCGCATCACCTTAAGCGGCACCGTCGTTCCCCGGCGCAACCCGCGCCACCAATGCCGGCAAGTCAGCTCGAGTCTTTGATCTCTTTGTTATTGAATGCAACGATCCACATCGCCGGTTTTGATCCCGGCGCGTTCGGCCGAGGCTGCCCTTCGCTGACATCGGCGACCAAAGCGCCAGCGCCCTTCTTTCAGACCCAGCGAGTCGGCGATTTCAGGGTAATTTTTTGCACCGTGGTGCCGAGATAACCGCGCACAACCTTGCCCTTGTCTTTGAGTTGCGGCAGCACTTCTGTGATCGAATTCGTCGGAATGGCAAAGCCAATGCCGATATTGCCGCCTGACTGGCTAAAGATCGCGGTGTTGATGCCGACGACTTCGCCGCGCAAATTGATCAACGGGCCGCCCGAGTTGCCCGGATTGATCGAGGCGTCGGTCTGAATGAAAGTTATCATAGGGACCGGCGCCGATCTGTCTTCCTTTAGCGCTGACGATTCCCGAAGTGACCGTGTGATCGAGACCGAAAGGATTGCCGATCGCCATGACCCATTCAGCCCACTTCGAGTCGATCGGAATCGCCCAGGTGACACGCTGGCAGGTCCTGCCCGCATCGATTTTACCATCGCGATATCGGTTTTTGATCTTTGCCGATCACTTTGGCGTCGTAACTTTTCCGTCCGATAACGTGACCGAGATTTTTGCGCGCCATCGACCACATGATAGTTGGTGAGAATCGTGCCATTGCGGTCGATGATAAATCCCGAGCCGAGCCCGTTTTTGCCGTTGCGGCCCACGCGGCCCGCGCCCGCCAAAAAATCTTTGCCAGAACTGGCTCATCGGATCGTCATCATCAAAAAGGCGACGGGCCGCCTTGGGCGCCTTGCGAGATCTGAGTCGTCGAGACGTTAACAACCGATGGGCCTACTCGCTTCGCCAGAGTGGCAAAGTCCGGAAGACCTTGCGCAACGACGGGTGTCCCGGCAGCGCCGACAGGCACGATCCGCCCGGCCGTAGAGTAGCGCTCGATGGCACCGCTGATACCGGCCCCCGCCAGCAAACAAAAGGATGCTACCGAAAATTAGCGAATAAACCGCTATGCTTTTTTCTTGGTTAAATCGTTGATCATTTTTCTCACCTCCACCATTTAGACATGGCGGCCCACTTTTCCGTTCGCGTTTATTTTTATAGAAGATCAAACTAGTTGGCCCTCGACTTTTTACTTTCCTTTTCACCCCGGTTTCCAGACCGCTTCCTTCCACCGCAACAGTCCCTGTCTCATATAGCCGGCGTCCCGAAGCCCAAGGCTTCGCAAGATGTTCTCGAAAGAGAAAGGATAAGAACGGTCGTCGTTAGTAATCCATTCGGCGGCATCGAGATGCATTGTTTGTTTGCGTTTGCAGGTAGCCTTTACGTTATCTTGGAAGCAAACCACGGCGTCTTGTAACACCGCAAGCATCAGCACGCGTTCGGGATCGAGGTGAAAACGTCGACGATAAGTAGATTGATATTGATGTTCGATCAAAATGTCGGGTTGAAACACCGAAAGAGCCCGCTCTTCAATCGGCGCTCGCGGCTGACCGTTGTTTTTCACCCAAAACGGCGAGCGCCCCCGCAGCCGGGACTCGCGGACCTCCAGCTAATTTTTTCGACCATGGAACTACCTCCCTTTGGATTAGACAAGCCATCGACTGGCATTGTTCCAAATTTTTGGCGCGACGCGCGCCGCCCCTCGTGATGGGCATAGAATTCTAAAAAGTCGGTCATGCCCAGGGCCCTGGTGATGCAACCCCGGGATTGTGTAAACGAAATTAACTGGCGCGGGAGCTTTAGATCAAAAGAATCGAATCGAGCATGTGGCGAGAAATTTTGGGCACATAGGGGCCGCCGTGAGCGCGAACACACCAGCACGAATCGCGGGTGGCGCTGCAAAAAGACGACCCGCCTCCGGAGTTTTTGCTGAGGGAGTTGGTACATCGCATGTTTCCCAGTCCAAGCTGACCCAGCGTGACTGAGGCGCGACATGGGCAATTTTGTTCGATCCCTCAAGATCTACTTGTGACGCTGTAGACAAATTTGCCCGGGACGGTTTTCTGAGGTAAACCAACCGCAAGGCTGCCGAAGAAAAACAGTATCGCAGCCCGCCAGACGAACAAGGCGGTCTTGAATTGGTTTAGCATTATAAATCCAAAAATACGCTAACACCGAGGGACCGAAAGTCAACAAGAGCGAAACCGGCCGCGATTCTGCTACATCCCTGCTAGGGAATGTCTCGCCCGGATAAATGCGAGCAATGTCGGCTCAAGCAAGCCTCGGGCGCGCGCTTTGACTCGCCAGTTGACGACACGGGTCAAGATGGTAGATTACCCGGCCATGCCACTAGCAACTATCGAAGCGGCGATCGCCGATATTCGCCGCGGTCAAATGATCATTCTGATGGACGATAAAGACCGCGAGAACGAAGGCGATCTCTGCATGGCTGCCGAGAAAGTCACTCCGGAAGCAATTAATTTTATGGCGACCCATGGCCGTGGGTTGATCTGTTTGCCGCTCACCGAAGAGCGCGTCCGACAGTATGGGTATCTCGATGATGGTGTCGGACAACACCTTCTCCCTTCGGCACCGCGTTTACGGTATCAGTGGACTCCGCCACCGGCATTAGCACCGGCATTTCCGCCGCCGATCGAGCTGGAGACCATTCTCGATGCAATTGCAGATGAAGCCAAACCACAGGATCTGGTTGACCCCCGGCCACATATTTCCGCTGCGCGCCCGCAACGGCGGCGTCCTGGTGCGCGCGGGACAAACCGAAGGCTCGGTCGATCTGGCCCGTTTGGCGGGGCCTGCCGGCCGGGGTTATCTGCGAAATTATGAAAGACGACGGCACGATGGCGCGACTGCCCGACCTCATGCGTTTCGCCAAAAGCACAAATTGAAAGTGGTAACAATCGCTGATTTGATCCAACACCGATTGAATTACTGACCTTTTGGTCTACAAAGCGGCGTCCGCGCCCCTGCCGACCCGAGTTGGCGGTCTCTTCCAAGCCATCGTCTACAAACACCCATGTCGACCAGAGCGAGCACCTCGCTTTGATCAAGGGCGATATTTCGCCTAAGCAAGAGACTCTGGTGCGGGTCCACACCAAATATGTCCCCGGCGATGTCTTTGGCTTTCGAATTGCTGAACACCAATGCGGTGATCCAGCGTTCCATGGAAATCATCGCCAAAGAAGGCAAGGGCGTGATTCTTTATCTGCAACCGAAGCGCAAAGGACTGCACCCGGCAATGGTCACCTACCCGAGACTGGAAGGAAAGCAGCAAAGGAGATGAACCGCTCGCTTCGTTTACCAGGCGGATTTCAAGGAATACGGCATCGGCGCGCAGATTCTGCGCGACCTAGGCGTGCGCAAAATGCGCCTGCTCAGCAATAACAAGAAACATCTGGTTGGACTGCGCGGCTACGGCTTGGAAATCGCGCTCGAACCAATCGCACGGGATAATCCGCTGCGCGACGCGGTCAAACAAAAAGCCTAAAGCGCAAGGCGCTTGATTTAAATCAAAGCACGGTTCGTATAATTCCGCGCTCAGGTAACGCCGGAGGATCTATGCCAATATTTGAATACGCTGCCGCGGCTGCAAACGCTTATTTTGAAACCATCGTGCTTTCGCCGCGCGAGAAAATCAGCTTGCCCGCACTGCCATGGCGGCGCCGTGGAGATAAACAGCTCTCGGCTTTTGCAGCGTCGGCGGCCGCGAAGGGACGGCCAGCGCACTGCCGGCTGCGGCTGCACGCCGCAAACTTGTGGCTGCCATTAAGCAACTTTTCAGGCGGGCTAAAATAGCGCGGGCAGTTCGGCGCGAATGCGTTTCAGCGCCTCGCCGACATTGCCGGAAACGCGCTCTTCCGACCACACGTGGCCGTTGACCCAACAGTCCAACGACGGCGCGTCGGTAAAATTGATATCGACGTAGCGTTCGCCGATCGGGCTCGCCGGTGATGATTGCGAACTGGAATAGCCGGCATCGACGACAATCCCTCGGGCGCGCGGCGGGAGCGGTAAACCCGCTTTTGATCTTGGCCAGCTTTGTCCTGCGGGATACTTGCCGATTTCGAGTGAGAAATAGCCCCATTCGCCTGGTCCAACGGCTAAGCTCGTTGAGGAGCTTGGTGTTGATGTCGACGAGATTCTTGGCCGCTTGATCCTGATTATAGTTCTTGAGCAGTTCGTAAGCCCATTTCTCGATGATACCCTTTGACCGGCTCGGCGGGTTTTTCCCGCTCCTTGACCGGACCACGATCGATCCACCATTTGGTCTCCTCGAACGCTGGAGGTTTTTCTTCTGCCATAATGATCGAATGACTACGAAGCAGCGTTGAGCCCGCGTCGTTTAAATTTTGAATTCTTCCAGCGTGCTTTTGGCAAACAGCGAATCAACTTCGGAGTTGCTTGCTGATCAATCCTTGCTCGAAAGTAGTACTGCACCGAGCGTCTCCAGACATGTGGCGGTTCGCTTCAAGCCGTAAGCCCAGGGGTCCGGACCCAGAACTTCGCGCTCTTTTCCATTTCATCGATCGACCAAGCCATCATATACTTCGAGCGCCGAGAACTCGTACATCGCTTCCTGGCAAAGGCGCTTGGATTCATTGAATGCCTTGAACAAACTCTGAGCGATCAGGGCTGTTTCTCGTAGACTTCTTCGCGGATCACGATCGTATGCATGATCGGAAAAATCTTGGTGCGCGCGAAATAATCGGCTTCGACCTCGCGGAAATTGGGAATCAACCGCTGCACCTTGGGATGGCGGTGCTTGAACGGCGACGGCATATGAGCCGAGATCATCGGCATCGATCTCGCCGCTTGCGAAGCATACCGGACAAGAGTCTTGATCGTCGGGAATCGCGCTGAATATCGATATTGGGCGGCAATTTATGTTTGCACCTTGTCCTGGCGGCCGGGATGTTCTTCGCCGCCGGTAAACCACTTCATTTGTTCCGGCGCCACGCCGTATTCATGTTGTAGGATACCGCGCGCCCAAGTCGCCATGGTGATTTGATATTCAGGAACGCCGACGCGCTTTGCCCGCCATATCGGCGGGTTTTTAATGCCCGAATCGGTATTGATGTAGATGCACGAGTGGCGAAAACGTCTTGGACGGAAACACCGGGATGCCGATCAGCCTGGGCGCGCCTTTGTCGCGCGACATCGAGGAACGAACCCGTGGACATCTCGGCGACGTCAGAACTCGCCGTAGCGCAGCATGCGCCAGAACGTCTCTTCTACTCGCAGCGGCAAATAGGTCGAGATCCACGCCTTCGACTTCGACCCTGCCGTCCTGAAGCGCTCGCGTGCGATCATAATCCCAGCACGCCAAAGTCAAGACGAATTTTCTCCATGTCGACTCCCTAGACCTGACGAAATTGTTCTCGGCGAGTCAGTTAAGCCTGCACGCCGGCAGAGAAATTGATTAGCGCCGATGACGAACTGTTCCTTCTCGCCCTGCAAGACAACCGCCGCCTCGCCGGAGGCGCGAGGTCGTGCGCCGTTGTAGGCTATACGGTTTGCCCTTGAACGTGACCCGCTGACCGAGAGCAAACCGGCTTAGTTTACCAATTCGTGATCGCTCTGTGGATCAATTTTTTCCATCGCCTGGTTTAATCACCATATCGGCGCATCAAAGCTTAAACCGCCGTCAAATTGACATCACCGACACCGAGAATGTAAAGTACCGCGAAACGGCACAAACATCATGCGTATCGCGGTCATCGGCGCTACGGGCGCCAGTGGGCGGCTATTTCGGAGCGAAGCTGGCTGCGGCCGGACATGAGCTGGTTTTCATCGCCCGCGGCAAGCATCTCCGATGCCCTGCGCCGCGACGGTTTGCACATCGTCAGTCCGAGCGGCAATCGGCATGTGCGCAATGCCGTATTTACTGCCAGCGGCGATGCGATCGAGAACGTCGAACTCGTGCTGTTTTGTGTCAAGTCCTACGACACCGAAACGGCGGCAAAAGCTTTCGCGCCGCTGGTCGGCGCGCGCACGGCGATTCTCTCACCCGCAAAACGGCATCGATAATTCCGAGAAGCTCGCCGGATTGTGGGGCGATGATCGCACCCTCGCCGGCGTAGTTTATATCGGCGCGCAAATCGATGCTCCGGGCGTAATCCACCACGCCAACGGCGGCAAAATTGTCTTCGGTCGACTCGACGGTAAAACTAAAGAAGGCGCAAAAACCGTCGAGCGCGCTACTAGCGGCGGCGGAAATCCCGTGCGAGCATCAGTGACAACATTCAAAGATCCAATGGGCCAAGCTCCTTTGGAACGCGCGCTTTTGCGCCATCAGTTGCCTCGCTCGCGCCAATGTCAAACAAATCGTCGAGTCCGATGCTGACCAATCTCGCCATCGCCTGCATGATGGAAGTGCACGGCGCCACGCTCACGCGCGGCATCGATTTGCACCGCTCTCGCTTTTCGACGACACCATCGCTTTTTCGCGCGGCCTGGGCGAGTTCAAGCCTTCCATGCTGCAGGATCTGGAAGCGCGTAAGCCCCTCGAATACGAAGCCTTCAACGGCATCGTCATCAGGGTCTTGCGCCAAGCCGGTAAACGGCGCCGGTCAACCAAACCTTCTACGCCCTACTCCAGCACTTGGACAGAAAATCTCGCGAGGGGCCGCGCCCTAAATCATGTCGCTCGCCAAATTCACTTCGCGCACCGATCATCGGCTCGATCAGTCTTGTCGGAGCGATCGTGCTGTTGCAAAGCTTCGCCCACGCCCAAACCATGGCAAATGAACAGATCGCCAAGGGCCAATACATCTCTGCTTTTGGCCGGCGGCGTGCGCCTGCCATACCGTGCCGAAGGAACGCCGCACGCAGGCGGGCGCGCTTTTCCGATCCCATTCGGAACGGTTTACAGCACCAACATTACCCAGGATAAAGAGACCGGCTTGGGCGATTGGACGGATCCAGCAAATTCGCGATGCCATGACGAAGGGATCCGGCGCGACGGCAGCCGAATTTTGCCGGTGATGCCTTACTGAGAAATACTCCGGCATGGCGCAAGACGGATCTGCCGCGCTGATCGCTTATTTGAGAACGATAAAGCCGGTCAAGAAAGCGACGCCGGAGTTAAAACCTGGGCGCCGTTTGCGCGCAGCCTCGGTACGCCGATTGTTTTGAAAATCTTTGGCCGCTTCAGCAACGCGTCGAGCGCGGCGCCGCAAAGTGGCGTCGAGCGCGGCCGTTACGCGGTCGATCATGTTTCCTTGTGCGGCGATTGTCACACGCCGCGCAATTCGATCGGCGTGCCGAAACAGTCTTACTACTTAGCCGGGGCGAGCGAAAAAGGCCGGACCTCTGAGCCAAGCCGTGGCGAATATTACGCCCGACAAAGAAACCGGCATCGGCGAATGGAAACGCGAGACGTGGTCGAGTTATTACGCTCGGGAACCAAGCCCGACCTCGATAACGTGCTGAGGGCTCATGCACGAAGTGATTCAAGGAATTTCCTACGGCTATAAGGACATGACAAAGCCAGACGCCCTGGCGATCGCCGATTATTTGAAATCTACCCGCCAATCAAAAATAAGGTCAAAATAGTTTTACGTTGCTAATTTCGCGGCACTTTTGTGATGACGTCGCCGAGCACCTGGTCGGCGCTGATGTTCTCAGCTTCGGCTTGAAAGTTGAGGATGAGCCGATGGCGCAGCGCCGGGAAAATAACTTTCTCGACGTCTTCGTAGCTCACATGAACCCGGCCCTCGGCGAGGCGTTGCCTTTCGCGCCGAGGATGATCGATTGGGCGCCGCGCGGAAGCTCGAGCCAAAGCGAATGTATTGCTTGACCGATGTTCGCACCGGACCGCCGTTTTGCGCTTCGGCACGAGTCGCATGGACCAATCGAACCACGTAGTCTTCGATCGGCGGCGCGATCATCACTTGGCGCAGTAAATATTTCATTTCGTTAACCGTTCCGCTATCGTCATCCGGCAGCACTTTGGTCGCATCGCCGCTTTCTATGCCCGTTGTCCGTTTGAGTATTTCGCGCAACTCCGCGGGCGCCGGCGGCGCCACCAAGAGCGAAGAAGAACCGATCGAGCTGCGCCTCCGGCAGCGGTAGGTGCCCTCGAGCTCGATGGGATTTTGCGTGGCAAGCACGATGAAGGGAGAGGCGAGAATATGCGACTCGCCAAATACCGTGACTTGTTTTTCTTCCATCGCTTCGAGGCACCGCCGATTGGGTCTTGAGGCGTGGCTCGGTTGATCTCGTCGGCGAGAACGACGCGAGCGAAGATCGGGCCCTGCTTGAATTGAAATTCCCGCCGGCCGTTGGTGTCCGGTCAGCACTTCGGTGCCGACGATATCCGACGGCATCAAGTCGGGAGTGAACTGAATCCGTTTGAATGACATGCCGAGAGCGCGGCTCAAGGACTTCACCAGCAGCGTCTTGCCTAAACCCGGCACGCCCTCGAGTAAAACATGTCCACCCGCAAGAAAGGCGATCAGGACTTTTCTAATCAGATCGTCGTGACCGACAGATCACTTCTTTGCACCTCGGTTTGCAGGCGCTTAAAAATTTCGCGAAACTGCTCCGGCTCCATCACTTCCCCTTTCCCCATCAACGGATCATGCCGCGATATTCAATCGGCACCTGCTGCTTTCTCGCTCGGCGCATTAGGAACATGGGCGGGCAGCGGTAACATTACTGACGGGCACCTGGGTTCGCGCTCGGCTGCCTTTGGATTCTTTGGTGGCGCGGCTTTCACCTTTGCCCTCGGCCGCAATTTCCTCGGGTAATTGTACCGTCACATAGCGCGCGTTTTTGATGCCTTCCTTACCTTCGCCACCCTTGTAAAACCGTTCTGCGGGAGACACGCCTTGAGGCGGCGGCTCCTCCGATGATTTTTCTTTGCCGGCGCCATCTTTCGAACCGCCCTCGGTCTTGCCCATTTGCTCTTTGTTCTGTTCTTTGCCGGACCGGCTCGGGTCGGGTTGATTATCTTAGCGGCTTCGCCCGGCTGCTGATTTTTTCCGAACCCGGTTCCTTCTGGTTTCCTGGGCGGTCTTTCTCGCTTGCTGCAATTCCGTGCTCAATTGCGCGCTCGAGTCTCCTTTGCTGTCACCACTACCACCTTGGCTTTGCTCGCTTTTCCGCTATATCCTTGTTGGCGCACATCGCTTTGAATGCCGCCGCCGCCTTTTTGTTCGTCCTTCGCTCCTGGCCGCCTGCTTGTTGTTGCTCCACGCCCTCAAGCGCGCTCGCTGCCTGGCCGAGCAAGTCGCGATTGTCCTTTTGTTCTTCCTTCTTTTGCTGTTCCTCGATTTCTTTTTTAACTCCTGGGCCTGTGCCTGTTTTTCGCGCGGCATTTTTTGGCTCGTCGAGCTTTTGCCGCGAGCGCTAGGAGATCTTTACCGACTTTCTTGAGTCCCGGTTTAGCGCCATCTCTTGGCCTAAGGCACGAAGCCGATCTTGAAGCACGCCGGGGCGAGCCACAGACGCCGGTCAAAGGCAATAAAAACTGATGAGTATCGCTGCGAGCAACGACAAGCCGAACGACCAGTAAGCAGAGGATTTGAGCCGATAGGGAAAGTCGCGTTTGAGCTCGACTCTGTGACTGAAGCCGCTGGTGTTCGCGCCGCAGCCGAGACAAGAACGATGCCGGCCAATCCGCCCGGCTTTACGGTCGCTAAGGTCAGAAAATGATCTTTCGCAGCGCCTGCCGATCGAGGTAATTGCGCCGCAGCCGAGACACCTGGGCTGCAGGCCGGTAACGCAAAACTACGGCGAAGCAACCTAAAACCATCACGAGCGCGGCGCTCACGAGCATGGGAATCTGGCCCAGCCAAGCCGCGCCAGACGGCACAGCGATGATATAGATCTGCCGCGCCTACCGGCGGGCTAAAAATAAGTAATGAATCCAAAAGCGCCTGGTGGCTCAGTTTTGCCACTCAAACGATAGATTAGCTTTTTCCGGGCGCTCCCCTTCATCCGGCTCGGATTGCATGGCGGCAAACTATAACATGTCGGCGCTGACGGCTTAAGCGGATAAAGTCCTAACGCGGCACCGGGGACTTGCCCCGCGGGTCGCGGGCTCGCGAACCGGTTGGTAGACTTTCACGGCGTGGTTGTGGGCCTCGATGGTAGCGGAAAACAGATGGGTGCCATCGTTTTTGACACGAAGTAAAGATACGGCACATCCGCGGGCTGAAGCGCAGCGCGAGATCGAAGATAGACTCGGATTGCAAATAGGGCCGGGAGGCAGCGCGGCAATGCGATAGGTATTATAGGGGTGGGGTCATTCAAGTCTTTGCGCGTCAAATTGCCATTAAAATCTTTAAGTCCAGTAGATGACCGTCGGATCGCTTTTGCAGCGCCATTTGGCGCTGCAATCGGTTATGAAAAACCGCAGAGACGAGTGGACGTTCGCTTTCGACACCGGTTTCTTTTTCGATGATCGAGGCTAGGGGTGAGAATTTCGTGGGTAGTCAATTTGCTGTTCCTTCACGCTGGGCCAACAGCGGTAGTGAAACTCTTACGAAACTGCTCCGGTCATCACGTCAGAATGATGTCCCGTTCCGGCGTCGCGGGAACGAAATGATAGGTGCTCGGAAACAAGTAGCCTTCAATCCCTTGTCTTGCAAGCCGAGACCGGCCAGTAAATTCGGATCCGCAGCCGCGGCAAGAAATTTTTCTTTGTTGGCAATCTGCATATTTTCCAGCAACACGGCGATTTCGCGCACGGTCAGCCCTTCGGGAATCGTCACGGTTTGGAAGATCCCCTTGCCCGCTAACCCAGCGCTCTAAAACATCGCGCGGCGGGACCCTCGTTTCAAAACGGTAGAGCCCCGGATGGATCTTCTTTTTCAGCACCGCTCAAGCGCGCCAGAGCGAAAACAGAAGCCGTTCGCGGACGATCTTTTGATCGGCTGGTTTGCGCGCGACGGTGGCCAAAGATTCGCCCTGCTCGACGCGGGTTTCTGCCGGCAGCGGTCCTTCGCCAGGCAGCTCATATAAAATGTAATAGAGAAATAGGCCGGCCGAGAGCGCGATCCCCATGACCCCGACGAGGAGAATAGTGCGTAAAGCTTTCACGATCGGGCGTCGGAAGGGAATAGAAAGATGAGCGAGCGCGGGTTTCTGAAGAGAGCGGCAAGCTGGCTTTCCGTGATGTTGACCTTGATCCAGCCTTCGACTTGACGCATGAATCCGGCAAATGGATCTTCTCCGGGAGCCGCCGCAAAATAAGCCTTGCGCGTGTAATCGAGCGCACCGGAATAATATTCGAACTTCTTCGAAAGTTCCTGATAGAGAAAAGTACCCCGTCCGGTAGAGCGAGAGGTCGAGCTCGGAGACCAGATCCAGTAGGAGCGGCTGCCTTCCTGGATATAGTAATCGAGCGAGCCGCTTCCCTCGACGTGCTTGCGAAAAATGCCGCTCACGAACAAAGCGTAATCGCCGACGTACTTGCGCAAGGAGCGTTCTTTGAGAACGTCGCTTTCGGCCGCTCCAGCGGCCGGTTGGCGCGCCAGCATCTTCGACCACGCTATCCTCTTTGCGACCGGCGCGGCCGCGAAATTTGTAAAGCGCATCACTGCGGGCGGATTCCGCAAGAACATCGGCCACATACCCAGCAACGGTGGCGTCGTAGATACCCAGCTGCCAGAAACTTTCCCGCACTATTTTGAGAAAATAGCTTTGTAACTGTTGTCGGGACCGCGGGTTTCCATCGTTACGGTTCAAATGATAGCAAAGTTGCCATGGCGTGAAAAGGTTCTTTTCAGATTTGCCGCGAAGCACATGTGGATCGGCGCGCCGCGTCTGGCGAATTTCCCACCGCGGCTTTATATCGGCACGGTTGATAAAGAAGCTCTGGTTGGAGGTGCCAAGATGGCAAGAGAACTGAAGGAAGATCTTGTCACCTGACGGCGCCTGGGCGTCTTTCGAGCTCATGACGATCCGCAAGCATCACGATTATCTCAAGCCGTTCCGGGTGCGCCGAGGACACCGTAGAAGGCGTTGCGCCGAATGGTAGTCCACATCGAGCTAGGTTGGCCTGCTTTTTTGGCTTACGGCAATCTCCCTGATGGCTGTCTCTTGCCGATTTGAAGATCGAGTGATTTTCCAACCCAGCGTCACGATCGACCAATCGCCTCAAGATGTCGGCCTCGACTTCGAGAATCTGGATTTCAACGCGCGCGGCGGTGTTGTTCTAAACGGTTGGTTTATTCGCCATCGCGAACGCGCTCCACGCTGGTTTAGTTTCCACGGCAACGCCGGCGACATCGGCCATCGCGCGGGAACATCAAGCTGCTCCATGAAAAAGCCCGAGTCGATATTTTCATGCCTGACTACCGAGGCTATGGGCGCAGCGCCAGGCGCGCCCTCGGAGGAAGGCAGCTTATCTCGACGGTGAAGCGGCGCTCGACTTGTGCGCGCAATCCCGTTGGGCATCGATCCGGCGCAAACGGTTCTCTTCGGCCGCTCCCTCGGCGCCGCCGTTGCTGCCAGAGATGGCAACCCAGTTCGACAGTCAGGCGTTGATTTTGGAAAGCCCGTTCGCATCCATTCGCGCCATCGCCTAGCCATGTTTTCATTTCTGCCGATCGGACCGCTCCTCCGGCACCCGTTACGATGTTCTGGAAAAAATCCGCGCCGTTAAAACACCGCTATTGGAGTTGCACGGCGATCGGCGACAGAAGCCGTGCCCTTCGACCAAAGGCAAGCTGGTTTTCGCTGCGGCACCGCAACCGAAGAAATTTATCACGCTCGCTGGCGCGGGCCACAACGATACCTATCTGGTCGGCAGCGACCGGTATTTGAACAATTGAGACAATTGATCGAAGAACGGCGCCGCCGCGCCGCTGATCGCCTTGAAAAGGACGAGACCAGGAGTTCGGCTCAGAGAGGCTAAGCTAAAGTTTACCTGGCCCGCGCGCTGCCTTCGGCGTAGGCGTTTTGACGTATTGGCAGAGCATGCGCTGGCGTTGAAATAGGAACCGTTGAAGGCGATGGCGGAGCGCATCACTTGGACAAACGGTCAGGCTCTCTGTAATAGAGTGGCAGGATGACATTTTCGAGCTTTGTGTAAAGCGACAGTGCTTCGCTGGCGGTGTCGTTCTCGTTCGCGTCACCGATCGACCAACCGGTCACTCCCTTCAACATGGCCTTCGACCCACCAACCGTCGAGCACGCTGAAACTTGGCACCGTTGAGCGCCGCCTTCATGCCGCTGGTCCCGGAAGCTTCTTGCGGCCTTAGCGGGGTATTGAGCCAAACATCGACACCTGAACAGAGCAGCTTGCCCAAGGCCATATCGTAGTTTTCCAAATAAATTACCCGCACGTCGTCAGCCAGGGCCGCCGCTGCTTCGAAGATGTGGCGAATGATCGCCTTGCCGCTTTCATCACGTGGATGGGCTTTGCCGGCGTAGATAAGTTGTATCGGTCCGACTTGTCGGGCGATCTGCTGGATGCGCTCGCGGTCGGTGAAAATCAAGTCGCCGCGCTTATATCCCGTGGCGCGACGCGCAAAGCCGAGAGTGAGGAGACTTTCTCGTCCAGTCGCGTCCCGGTGAGCCAACGAACTTGCTGGAATAACTCTTTCTTGGCGTTCCCATGTGCTTGGCGAATCTCGGCCTGGGGGATGCCCACCGCGTAACGCAGATAACAATTGTCACGACGCCACCCGGGCGCAAAACGGTCGTACAGAGACGCAAACGGCGCGCTCGTCCAAGTCGTCGCGTGCACGCCGTTTGTGATCGCTTGAATGTTGTGGTTCGGGAACATCGCGCGCGATATGTCCCGGTGGCGCATGGACACGGCATTGACGAAGCCGGACAAAGCCGCAGCGCCAGCTCGGTCATATTGAGGAATCCGTTCAGGAGCTGCATTTGCGCCAAAGCCGTCGCCCGACCGTTGCCGAGGATTCGGCAGACCAACTCGGCATTGAAACGAGTCACTGGCCGGCCGGCACCCGCGTATGCGTGGTAAAGCGCACCGGTGTCGAACCGTTTCGATCTTCCACCTCCGAAAATTCCCGCTCCGGCGAAAAGATCGCGATTGCTCTTCTGAAGAGCGAGAGTTGCCGAGGCCGAGTGACCCTCGCCTCGCGTGAAACATGCCGATATCGTCGTAGCCGAGCGCGCGCGCAGCGTCGCCACGCCGGCCAATCCCAATATTACTTCTTGGCACAGGCGGTAGCGTTCATCGCCGCCATAGTAGAGAAATCCGTCAGACCGCGATCGGCGGCATTCGGTATTCTCCGGCAGATCTGCGTCGAGAAAAAACGGCGGCACCGTGTGGCCGGTGATGCCCTGAAACAAGTACTTCCAGGCGCCCACGCGCACTTCTCGATCCACCAATTGAAACCGTCACTTTGGTCGGCAGACGCACGGGATTATTTCTTCGGGCGTCCACTTGGCCGGACTCTCCAACTGGTTTGCCGCGTGAGTTCAAGGTGCTGATCGAAGTAACCTTTTCGGTGGATTAGAGAAACGGCGACCATGGGCAGCTCCAGATCGGCCGCCGAGCGCAACATGCCTCCAGCCAAAACACCTAAGCCGCCGCTGTAAGTTGGAGATTTTAGAGATCGACGGCGATGTCCATGGAGAAATAGGCGACGGTCCCGATAGGGGGCGATGCACTTCTGCATAACGGCTCTTGTTAGACGAAGTTTAGAATCAAGCGCTTTAGCTGGATTACCGAAGAGATCGAATGGACCAGCGAGCATTCTGAAGTCGTGCGAGATCTTGAGTAGCCATAGCGTAACGTCGGCTCCCCGGGCAATTAATCGACATAGAGAATTTCACCTTATGGCAAGGACGATGCCACTTACAAAATCGAAGAATTTGGCAAATTATAAGATTGGTTGGCAGCTCGGCGCGGCGTTGTTGGTGCCATTACGTTGGCGCAAGTCAAAAGCGTCACGCACTTCCTCCCAGGTTCGGTGCGCGCTCAGATTGCGCAATACCATCAACGTCGGCGGCATCATGGGAAAATTGCCCGCGGTGAAAGCGCCCCGAGAGCCCGTTCGGGAGAAATCCAGAGACTCTCCGAGACTTCTTCCACCGCACCGTATGGGCCTCCTGCTCCGGGCGGCAAAGCGGCGAGAGATAAAAGCGAGGTATCGAAGCGGACGCGATAATGCGTCCTGGTGTGATCCGGTGAAAGATATAGTGAAGTCGCGCCAAATCACAATAAAGCCGCTCGGATAAAAGAAAATCTGGCAAAAGCGATCTCGCCGCGTTGTAAGGCCGCTCGCTCAGCGGCTACTCGATTAAGAAATGTTCTGGTGCGGTTGCGCCCCATCCGACTCAGCTCTCAGAGAGGAAAAAGTGAATTCCCACTGCTTCAAATAATTCTCTGACCGCGGCGACCCAGTAACCCAGACAGAGTTCCGGTCGAAGATCCTACGCCAAAGTTTTTTTGCGCCTCGTCTGGCGTGATGCCGCGCGTTAAGCTAATCACCGCCGTCCCTCGACCAGTCGCTGGCTTCAACTCTTCCTCCGGGGAAGACATAGACCCCGGCGTAGGTATCCATCTGTTCCGGGCGACGGCGGTTCAGGTAAATTTCAAACCTGCGCGCGGCGTCCGGTCGCACGAGCACGACGGTCGAGGCGGGGAGCGGAATAGCCGGCATGAATCAGTTCTGCCTTTCTCTTTGGCACACTAAGTACGTGACTGGCTTCGCGCGGCCGCGGTTTGCTGCTCGATCCAAGCCGCCGTCAGTTTCGCGACGACGGTTTGCCGATGTGAATATGGGCCCCCGTCGCAGCTTCCCGGAACCGCGTTTCTAAACGCGATAAATGGAATCCCCGCTTGGCGTAGGCTAATTAAGCTAACGATCGTCCTTCCGCAACTATCCGGATGAAGCGCCACACATCCATGGCGTTACGATGATCGAAGTGCAGACGGTCGTGGGTTGGGGTTTGGCCTAAGGCACTGATCGGCAGCGGGCGACCGAAGGTTTGCGGGGGTTTTAAAAACTTTTCGATTTTTGGTGCGACGGCGAGGGACCGGCAACGCGCCGCCACAGTAAAGCGCAGTGAGGGCGGCAGTCTCGCTGTAGCCGCCCACTGCTGTTAACCGGGGAGACAGAAGAAGTTCGTCGCGCATCGTCTGCTCTCGGTAATCACCATGTCGGTTTCCGCCAGCCAACGTTTGTCCTCGTGGCTGCGTACTATGGCTTGTGCCAAAGCATCCTCGGCCTTGAGAACGTCGTTGCGCGCGATCGAGGCCCTGATGGTAGAGCTCTCGCCAGGTTGTTCATATCTTCTCGCGGCGCGCTGCCGTTCGGATTCGTGCAGCGCGAGCGGATTTCTCGGCGCCGGCGCGGGTCTCTTTGATTTTTTGAATAACATCGCTGCGTGTGCGTGTCAGCTCCGACTCAGTCGGACCAACTTGGCGATTGGTAGAGGGACGAGCCGGCCCTATTCTTGAGATTGTCCTGAGCGATTCTCCGCATCGACAAAGAAGGAGCAAGGCCATGTGGGCAGCCCAGCCATGCCGGTAAGCCTGAAAAACAAGGGATCGCTTTCATTGTGCTTCTTTGGCACGCCCTTGAGTCTAGGGACTGCGCTACCTCGGGTCAGCACCACAAATGAGAGGCTGGAAGGACTGAGAAGGCTGAATGGTTGTTACCCAGGTGAGCGCGCGGTACTATCGCGCCTTGCGGTTGTGAATGCTTTTTGCCCGTTTACCGGAAGTAAATGAAAATTTCTGCATCCTCTCGGGTTTGGCTTGGGTTGGGCTGGCATCGCCGGCCTGCTTGAGCTGGCTGTGCCATCCGCGCAAGCGCAAAATCTGGCTGACACCATCGAGTGCACTCGAACCGTCGATCGCAGCTCATCGTGGGATCTTTTCCAGAAAACCCGCAGACCACCATCGATCTTTCGTGGCACCGGCTTCATTGTCGCGGATGGCCTGCACGTTGTCACCAACGCCCATGTCTTGCAGGAAAAATAGATACGGAAAAAAGAAACGCTCACGATATTTAGCTAAGCGGCAAATCCGACAGGATTGAGATACGCAGAAGCGACCAAGCTCGATTGAGGCCTCGATCATGACCTCGTGATCACACCGAAGAAATTTCCGGCCGACCGCTAACCGTCGAGTTGGAAGACATCATAGGGCGCGGTGAGCCGGACTAGCTTTCTTGTCCAGTTTGCTGGCCGGAGGGCTGTGGAACCTACGCCTTTACCGGCGTTACCGCTCGAGATCATGGCTTTAGTGCCTCACCGCCGTCACGCACCTAAAGCCATTCCGATCGGCAGCCCGGTAACGGCGCAGGCTGTAATTCCACACAGCTCTCCGGCCAGCAACTGGACAAGAAAGTCTTGGACCGGCTCACCGCGCCCTATGGTCTGTCCAACTCGACGCCACAGCCTACCCCGGTAACGTGTGGCGAGTCCGCTTTACCAAGCTCGACAGCGGACAAGTGGTGGGCATTATCAGCAGAAGTGTTCATCCGAGAAACCAAAGGAAACCGTCTTGCAAAAACCCCAGCGGCATCTCCTACGCAATCCTCGATTAATCGCTTGCAAGAACTGCTGAAAAAATCCGTCCCAGTGAGCTGGCCTTTGGCATGGCGATCCTCCGCGCCGAAACATCGGCTAAGCTAACCGTCAAAAAATGACGAGAGCGTCAGGAATCCCCTCACGCTCAATCATAGGGGGACGCAAAGTCTGAGCGAGAACTCACGCCGACTTAGGCGGAGCACGAAAACGGCGCAAGAGCAGCAAGACTAACCGTGAGGTTGTGGGCTAATGAAACAAAGGCCGAAATTATTAATACGGGTCACACCGGAAGGTTTTAGCCCGCACCGGCCTTAGCGAATGAGCGAGAGCAAAGTCGCGGCGAAGACGAATCTGAAAATCGCCAGCCAGATGATCGATTTGGTCGAGGGCCAACCCGTCGGGGGATGCCGCTTGGCTCATCGCGACCTTCTCCTCGCAACATCTAAAAGCGCATCATCGTAAAAGTGTATCTCGAACCATGCGATCCAGTTGCTCCTGTAGTTCCTTTTGTCTCGTTCGCTCAACCGGCACCATTGAACGCTATCGAACTGCGCGGCACCGCCAAGCACAGCAGCGCGCACTTTATCTAATTTACTGTCTTCGAGCCGGCTTGACCTGGAGCCCGTGAAACCAATGATCGTTTTTCTGAGCCGTTCAATATCATCAAGAAGAGTTCGTATGACGCTGGGGTCGACGTTGGCCACGTTGTTGTGATCCTTCTCTCGCGCTGTTGAATCAACTCTCTTCGATCAGTAAGACCAAGCTGCATAAATTTTTGACCCTTTGCCTTGGCCAGCTAGAAAGATCAGTGACTTTTACTGCGACGTAAGTCGCCTAACGTAACGCAATGCCACTTGCTCCAAGACTGATAAATACCAATTACGTGGAGCTTTGCGGATGACGGAGAAAATTTTCGGGGCGCTGACGTGACCTCAGCGTTGACATGTAGCACGCACACGCGATCAGCACAGAATGAATAAGGAAACGTGGGGGTTAGCGCTGTGTAAACACTGGTTCACAGACTAACTACGAAGTTTACAGGGAAGGATAGCGTCGCATACCAGGCGAGTGGATCGAAAAACCGTAGAATGACGTGGAAGCAGAATTGGATTTTCAGCTCGTGATGGAAGTCGTCCCGGAAGGTCTGCCGACGTGGATGTGCGACCGGTAGAAGCGCCCGGCACGGAGCTGCGGAAGGCAATAAACGGAACGCCCGATCCACGCAGATAATCCATGAGCGCTTTGCCTCGGCACTGTCGGGATGGAGCGCCACGTCCATGGAGTCGCGATGATCGAAACCTAAGCGATTGTGCGTCTCCGACTGGCCCAACGCTGTGACAGGCAAGCGCCGGCCGAAGGTTTGCGTGAAATATCTTCTCGCCGCGGCGCCTCCTTAACGACCATTTAAAGCCACCGTTAAAACGGCCACGTCCTTTGTTTCACTGAGCCGTTTACCGGCAGCGCCGGCATGCGCTCCACCTTTTCTCCTAAAACAGCCTCGGTGATCGCGATGTCCGTCTCGGGCACGGAATGGCGCATTTCATGAACTCGATTGAGCAATACGTAACTGAACGAAGCATACT
>ERZ1370068.6664-contig-5635_pt1 | contig 41300 bp, 45 predicted proteins | sample MGYA00561227_ERZ1370068 | MGnify/ENA primary metagenome ERZ1370068 (study PRJEB38410, sample SAMEA6850437) | metagenome | study: Metagenomic assessment of the ecological functions of the soil: analysis of the soil microbiota associated with the... | reverse complement strand
GTATGCTTCGTTCAGTTACGTATTGCTAAGGGGAGATTTGTGATCCGAAGAGACTTTTCCCGCACCAAGAGGGCGTTTGAGTCGCGCAGAGCAAGAAGAGGGGCGTCTGGTACTACGAGCACGTGCATTTAGGGCTATGGTCTGCGCAATGGTGCCGGTGTGCGGACTTTGTATCAGCACCCTGGTGGCGAACCTTGTAATCGCCGCGGGGCCGCTGTCATGTGTGAGCTCGAATCAACTCGTTTTGCCGGTAACGGAGGCGGGGGCAAAGTTGGCGTGCAGGAACCGTGAGGATGAACCCGATGGACGGCCAGGAATACGTCTGGATCCCGCCGGGCGAGTTCGAGATTGGCTGCTCGCCCGGCGATAATGAATGCAAGGGTGGTGAGCTGGGGCGTCACTCAGTGACGGTGAGGATCACCCACGGATTCTGGCTTGGGCAGACGGAGGTCACCCAAGCAGCCTATGAGAAAAGCGTGGGCCACGAGCTCTTTCCTTTCAAAGGATCTCAGCACCCAGTCGAGGGCGTCAACTGGTACGAAGCGCGGCAGTATTGCGAAGCGGCTGGGGGACGGTTACCCACCGAGGCCGAGTGGGAATATGCGGCGCGAGCCTGCAGTATTGACGCTCGCTATGGAGTACTAGATGCGATTGCATGGTATTCCTGCAACAGTGGTAGCCAGACCCACCCGGTGCGACAAAAGCTGCCAAACTCTTGGGGACTGTACGACATGCTCGGCAACGTGAAGGAGTGGGTAGCCGATTGGTATGGAGATAGCTATTATCAGACTCTACCCGTCGTTAGCAACCGACCCGGAGGGCCCGTCGAGCGGAGTGCATCGCGTCTTGCGGGGCGGGTGCTGGGACGACGGTCCCGGAGACGTCCGAGTGTCCAGCCGGGACTTTAGCATACCTAGCAACCGGGGCGTCGGATACGGTTTCCGTTGCGCTCGGGACGTTATTCCCTAGCTATCGGTTCCTCCTGATCGGAGAGCCGAGACCTCCTTGGGTAAGATTCCATTTGACTCATTTGGCCACGAGTTCCTTGCGCACTTGGGCGCAGACGCGCCGGAATCCCTCATAGTCGAGCCGGGCGCGGCGGACCAGGATGACGATCGCCCGATGCGTCCAGAGTTTCTTTGTAGCATTCTGGAGACGCAATCCGCTCCGGGGTCAACCTGCCGCGGTATGCGCTAACGCGACCTGGCGGCAGTCAGGAACAGCGCGACGATTTGCTTCGTCGGATCGTAGCCCCCGACCAGGTTCGAGTATTCCTTCATCAAGGGATGACCTTCAAGCAAATCCAGCGGCAGGTAGATGCAGTCCCACTCGCCACCAGGATCGGTGCTTGTTGTGAAGAGCAACGCCCCGCGCCCGTGGGCTAGATATTCCTTTCCAAGCCACGGCTGCGACTATTTCCCAGCGCCTCTCGATGTAACTCCAGGTGAAGGTCGCGGGAAGCTTTGGGATCGAATGTGTCGCGACCAGATTCGTTGCTCTTGTGCTTCATGACAAACTCCTTCCTATCCCCCGTGCCCCGACGGGGGCTGCCTGCCTATTCCCGCCATGGGCGACCCTGGCCAGAGGGAGAAGGTTGTCGCTCAACCTCACCGCCGGCACCAATGAAGCAGACGATCCGCGAGACAGGCGCCACCTGCGCGGTCAAGAGCGGTCCGGAGTTCCCGCTTCGTCACCCGGGTGCAGAAGTGCCGCCAGTGGGTTTGATTCCGCTTATACAGGCATCTCCCCCTCAGCTCCGAGGAAGTTACTCCTCCGTAGCCCCAGTGAATCTCTCCGCCGATGCGATGGCCCCGCTGGCCGTCAGCAGCAGGATCTCTGGCATTCGATGTCCGGCGAGAGGATCAGGATCCCAGTCAAATCCTCCGCTGCTCGGATTTCGATTTCCGCGCGCGGTCCCGGGCGATTTGTTTCAAAGAACTGGCGAATCCGGAACCCCGAGACCCGCAGGCGGGTCATGGTCTCGTAGTACCGGGTGGGATTCGTGAGGCAGTCTGCCACATACGAGTCGCGTCGCTCAATAGCCCGGCAGAAGTAACGTGAAGCTCGGGCGATAGTGCACGATCATCTGCTCCATCGCGGAGGGATTTCACCTAGCCGGATTTCGGCAAAGAAGCCCATCTCCCCAGCTGAAAACATTTTCGAGCGACATTAACGTTTCCGCCGCCGATTCGCGCCTCATCATATGTGAAGGTCGCCAGACGTTCGCGGCCGGACCACGTAGTGTAATCTCCGTGGAGGAATATGAATCGACTCATCCGTTTCAGCCCAGCAAGTCGACGTTCGCGTCCGGCATACTGCTTTTTCCTCGGCCCGTACAGTGCAAGGACATCGAGCAAACATCGGAGTTCGTGCGTGATCTGATGAACATTAACGGCACGCTATTCTTCCAGGATAGCCGCGCAAGGCTTTGGACAGTGATGGCTCCGGGCAGGCACTCAGTTGGTGGTTCCGAGCTTTTGGCCAATCTATTCGGCGGCCGTATCTACGTGAACGGCATACTGTTCCTCTCGGCAAAGGAATCAAAATTCAGTTGGGAACTCTGGAAGGCCGATGGCACTCCGTCCGGCTTTGCCCTGGTCCGGGACATCGATCCTGGCTTTGGCGACTCTAGGCCCTCTGGCCTCAACAATGTCAACGGCACGCTCTTTTTTGCTAACCAGCTTTGGAATCGGTTATGGAATGTGGAAGAGCGACGGTACAACTGCCGGCACGGTCCTTGTAAAGGTCGTTGGCCCGGATGACGGGGATCTCCACCGAGTTCCCTTACAAACGTGAACGGGACTCTTTACTTCGTTGCCGCTTTTCCCAACTTCGGCGCGGACGGCCAAAATCTCTGGCGGACCGACGGTACTGCGGCCGGAACCGTTTGGTGAAGAGCTTTCCCCGGGTTGGCGCTGAGCTCCCAAATCAGTGGAGCTGGTCCACAACCTCAATGGAACCCTCTTCCTGTGCGCATCGAATGGGGCTGCCGGACTTGAGCTTTGGAAAAGCGACAGTACCGGCTACTGGGACGGTGATGGTGCGCGATATCAACCCCGGAGCCGCTGGCTCAATCCGTCGCCTTTTTTACAGCCAACGGGATCCTCTGTCACAGCCTCGGAACCGTCCACAGGCAATGAACTCTGGAAGAGCGACGGCACTCGAAGGCACGGTGCTCGTACGAAAGCGAGACGTCCAGCCCGGCGCGGAAGTTAACGCCGTTCTCCTTGTCGCGGTAAAGGGCAAGCTTTTCTTCCTCGCCAACGATGGTGTCGTGGGCGCGAGTTGTGTGGGTAAGCGACGGTTCACCGAGGCACGAAGCTGGTCAGGAACGTCGATCCGTCCACATCCCAATCCCTGTCTTCTGGTCCTGACGGACTTACGAAACTAGGCGATTCCGTTGCGTTCACAGTCTCCGACGGACGTACCGTGGAGTTGTGGAAAAGCAACGGCACGGCTGTAGGCACGAGCTTCGTCCAGATCTTTTACGCGACGCCAGGTAGCTCTGTATCAACTTCCCTCACGCAGGTTGGAAACAACGTGTTCTTTTTGGCCGACGACGGTGAACACGGCAAGGAACTATGGGTAATGCCTCTTTCGGCTGTGTCGGTCTCCCTCGACGAGCAGATTGACCAATTGGTTATCATGCTGAATACTTCGCTTTCCTCGAAGTCAGGCCGACGAACGCACTGGCGACTTGGCTCAGAATCAGCCCGTCGTTTGATCGCACGCGACAACAGCCAGGGAAATCTCACCGCAGCTCAGGCACACCTCCTGAATTTCATCGGCCGGCTGGAGCAGTTGACCGCGACGGGCGATGTAAATCCGGAGGTCGCAGCGCCGCTGATTCAGGAACCCGGGATATCCTAGAACAGATTGAGGGCAATCAGCCGGCGAGGACACCCCTGGACCTGCCTCTTCAGTGACTTGCTTGATTCAGACCGCCAGCCGATCAGCCCGGCGGTGCGCTATCGTAGGCAAAGAAGTGAATTTTGGACCTACGGCATCTCCGGAACGTGTTTCCAGGGTCCTGACTACGGTTTCCGACTCCCCCAAGCCCAGACGCTTGGCAATTTGCCTATAGGAATGGCCTTGACGCCGTGGCGAGTGCCACCTTGCTCACGGTCAAACACTTTCTGCGGGCGGTGCGGGGCCAGGTTCCGCCCCCGCAGCTGGCTACCGCTCGACTGTCCTACCTTCCCTGCTGCATAATCCTGCCGGTACCGGTGCTGCCCAGCTTTGGGTGCGCTCGCGGATCAGACGCCCTTTCAAATTCCGCCGCCGCCCCCCAGCACGTGGAGCAGGAATCTGGGATGCCGGAGTTCCGCTGGTCGGTGTCCAGGCCCTGGGTCATGGCGGCGATAAATCGCACGCCATAGTCCTCCAGGGCTCGGATGTTGTTCGAGGCAGTCCGCCAGAGGCCGGCCGAATCTATCCAGCTTCCAGACCAGCTTGGGCAATCGAATTTCCTTGCCACTGGCGTCATCCATCAGCCGGTTCAATCCTGGGCGGCTGGCCTTGGCGCGCCGCTGATGACGTCTTGGTAGGTGTCCACGATTACGTCCAGCCCTCGCGCACTGCGTGGGCACTGCAGTTCGTGAGTTTGCAGTTCGGAATTCACGGTCAACGAGTGGACACCCTCCCGCATTAGAGGGCGGTTCGGTAGGGATTTCTCTTGCTCCATTTTTGCTCCTATAACGGGAGCCATGGAGCAAATCGTTGAAACTGGGTGTGTTTCTATCGCCGTCTGTTGACGCCATAGACGCTAAATTCTCTATTTGCAATCTACAGTCAATTTCCCAAGCTGGACGTCGCCGGTTCGAATCCGGTCTCCCGCTCCATCTTTTCAATCACTTCGCACACCTCGCCAAATCAGCGCTTGTCTCATTTGTCTCGATTAGGCGCATGGCTCAGATTTTAAGGCTTTGAAATCTGACCAAAGCGCCGCTACTGCCTCCCGCTTCCGGGCGACGGAGGAGTCGACGTAGTCCGACAGGTGAACACCCAGGCCGTGGCCCTGTTGATCGGCGATAATCTTGGGGTCCGTACCTCTTTCCTGGTGCAGGGTGGAGTGCGACCGTCGCAGGACGGCGAAGTTGATCCAATCCAGTCCCAACGGCTCCAAGCGCGGATGGATGCAGCGGCGCAGGACGTTGTCCGGCAGCAGCGGCGTTACAATCCGCTCGCTCGGAAACGCCCACCCCTCATTGTTCCCTTCCGGCAGAGTCGCGATCAGGTGATGAGCCGCTCGAAAATCTCTGCCCCGACGCCAACCTCACGAATCTCATCCGTCTTGGTCGGGTTGAGTCCGCTCTGTATGCAAGATGCCTCTTCGACGCCGGGGCAGCGCCGCCGCAAGCGTCTCGCGATACAGCGGATGCCGGAAGGCAAAGCACCCGGCGACCGTGCCGTCGGGCCATGCGGCGACTTCCGCGCGCGCGCAGGAAGCGGACTGACGCGGGCCAGGCGCTCGCACCGCTCCTCGGCTTCCCGCCGTGTCGCGGTCCGCGCCGACGGCCGCGACTGCGGCGGAGAACTCGATCTCCACCGAGGCTCGCCGCCTCGAGCAGCTGGCGGTCCTCCGCCTCCAGGCGGTCGAGCTGCTGCTCGATCATACGGCCGCAGGCTCTCGGAACCGCGGCCAGCTCGCCGCGAAGCCCCTGGCTCGACCAGTGCCATCGTCCGTCTCGCTCGACGATCGCGCCGCGAGCGAGCAGGTGATCGACGAGCGTCACCAGGAAGAGCGGGTTGCCGCCGGTTCGCTCGCGGAGGAGCCGCGCCACCTCGTGCGGGAAGCGGCTCCCGGCGAAGCGGCGCTCCAGGTACTCCGCCACGGCGTCGACTCCGAGATCGTCGAGCGCGATCTCGCCGCAACGGCGGCTCGTCGCCAGTCGCTGCGAGACCGCCCGCAACGGGTGGTGCGCGAGGATCAGCTCCACGGGGCGATAGGTCGCGAGCACGAGGAGCCGAGCCGGCTCCGGCCGCACGGCGATGAGCGACAGACAGATCCACCGTCGAAGGGTCGCTCCAGTGGAGATCGTCGAGAACGAGGACGAGCGGGATCTCGGCGCCGAGCGCCTCGACGAACTCCGCCATCTCGCGCAGCATGCGCTCGCGGGCGGCGCCGAGCAGCGTCGCGCCCGAGCCTGTCGCGGTCCTCCTCTTCGATGAGCCAGGGGAGCTGCGCGAACCAGGTCGGGGCGTAGCGGCGGCAGCAGCGACCGGGTCGCTCCGTCTTCGCGCACCAGCCGGCCGACTGCCTCCAGCACGGGCATGTAGGCTTCCGCGGAACCGAACTGCTCGAGGCACTGGCTGCCCGTGATCGCCAGCGTCTGGCGCTGCGCGACGCCGGCGACGAAGTGCTCGACGAGCGCCGTCTTGCCCGCGCCGGCTTCGCCGGTGACGAACACCACCTGCCGCTCGCCGCGCAGCGCCCGGGCGAGCCGCTCCTCGAGCAAGCTCGATCTCGCCGCCGCGGCCGACGAGGCCCGCGGCGGCCTGGCCCGTTGGCACGCCTCCCGGCGGCCAGGCGCAGAGAGCGAGCGCTCGCGCTCGCCGCTGCTCGCCGCCGACCGCCGGCGGCACTCGACCGGATCTGCGCGTCGGTGACCTTCGCGACGAACCGATAGCCGCGTCGGTGAACGGTCTCGATGAAGCGGGGCGCGGTGGCCGAGTCGCCGAGGGCCTTGCGGATCTCGGCCATGCAGACCTTCAGCACCCCGTCGGCCGACGTGGGTGTCGGGCCAGACCGCGTCGAGGAGCTGGTCCTTCAGGACGAGCTGGCCGGGGCGCTCGATCAGCACCCGCAAGACCTCGAACGCCTTGGGTTGAGCCGGATCGCGCCGGACGGCGTCCTCGAGTCGCTGGTTGGCGCGGTCGAATCGGAAGCGGTCGAAGTGAAGCATCATCGGTGCCGCTGTCTACGCGTTTTTAACCGCGCTCTAACCGAACTCGAAGGACTGCCCGAGTCCTCGGCGCTATCCCACGCAACCGATGAGCGCGCAATCCAGCCGGCGAACGACCGCGGCAGCGCGCAGAGAACGGCGCCGGGACAGCAGACAGACCGACCGGGCCTTCGTGATCCAGTTCGAACCCGATCGAGGGCGCGCGAAGCCGCCTGCGCGGACGGAGTCGAGCTGGTCGCCTCAGGCGAGGCCATCCGCTTCCGCTCCCTGAAGCAGCTGGTCGGCTTCCTGGTCGGACCAACTGCGCAGACGACGCGAAAGGAGAATGACGATGGAACGAGAGTATCGATTGGGGATCACGGTAGCGGCAGCGGTGGCGCTGCTGGCGGGCGCGGCCGGGGCCGCCGGCCCACCAGCGGTACCACTCACGAAGTGCCCGGTGGACGCGGTGGTGTCGGGCGCCGGGTGCATGGACAAGTACGAGGCGAGCGTGTGGCGGCGTGCCGGACCCGCTCGGCGCAAGCAGGGCGCTGGTGAGGAGGATCCAGCAGGGCGACGGCGACGGCGGCGCTGCTGGCGGCGGGCGGCGCGACGCAGCTCGGCATCGGCGGCAGCGACGACTACGCGCCGTGCGCGGACAGCGGGCAGAACTGCGCCGACGACGTCTACGCGGTGAGCCTGCCGGGCGTGACGCCGTCGGCGAACATCACGTGGTTCCAGGCGCAGGCAGGCGTGCACGAACGCGGGCAAGCGGCTGCCGTCGAACGCAGAGTGGCAGGCGGCGGTGGCGGGCACGCCGGACCCGGGCCGGACGACGGCACGACCGACTGCAACACGGCGAGCGCGTTCACGGCGGTCGCCACCGGATCCCGCACGGCCTGCGTGTCGGCGCGCGGGGCGTTCGACATGGTGGGCAACCTCTACGAGTGGGTGGCGGATTGGGTGCCGCGGTCGACGAGCGTGCGGCAGCTGGAGTCCCGGCGTCAGTGCCGACCGGTGACGACCAGTGCCTCGCCGGCGCGGCCGAGACGGGTGAACCCGCGGCGCTTGCTGCGCGGCGGCAGCTTCTTCAGCGGTGCGCCTGCCGGCCCGCTCGCGATCCTCGGCACCAACCCGCCGTTCGCGTGAACCGTGATCGGCTTTCGCTGCGTCCGCTGGAGTCGCGGCCCGCGGCCATACAACGGCGCGCAGCGCGTGGACTGCCGCGCCGATCAGGCTCCCCTCCCGGCGCCTGCGCGGGCCGCTCAGCTCAGTCCGAGCTTCTGCTTGCCTTCGTCGCTGATGCGCGACGGGTGCCACGGCGGATCGAAGACGACGTCGACCTGCACGTTCTCCTGCCCGAGCGCCGACGATGCGGTTCTTCACGTCGAGCGGGATCGTGCGGGCCGACGGGCAGGCCTCCGACGTCGAGCGTCATCTTCACCGCGATCGCCTCGGGCGCGATGTCGATGTCGTAGACGAGGCCCGAGGTCGTAGATGTTGAGCGGAATCTCGGGATCGAAGCACTCGCGGATCGCGCCGACGACCTGCGCCTCGCTGATCGGCGCCGCCGCGGTGGTTGATCGTCGTCCCCGTCGGCAGGTTCGGCGCGGGGCGGCGGCGTGGACGGCGCCTCGCCCTGCTCGCGCGGCCCCGGCCACGCGTGCATGCCGCCGGCGAGGTTCATGAGCCGCGTGTAGCCGTGGTCGGCGAGGATCTGACACGCCTGCAGGCTCCGGCCGCCGGCGGCGCAGTGGACGAGCGATGCGCGCGTCCTTCGGCGGCAGCTCGCGCAGGCGATCCTCGAGCTCGTCGACCGGGACGAGGTGCGCGCGCGGGATGTGGCCGTTCGCCCACTCGGCCTCCGTGCGGACGTCGAGCACGAAGAGCTCGGGCGTCTGCTGCCACATGACGAGCGCCGGCGCCGGCTGGACGTCGCGCCACGCCTTGCCCGAGATGATCGCGGCGCCGCTCGGGCGCCTCGCCGCGCGGCGACGTCGGCGCAGGTGCGAGCGCGTCACCTGCAGGCCGGCTTCCGCGTCCTCGAGCGCGGCGCTCGAGCTCGCGCTTGCGCGAGCCGCAGCTCGCTCACCTTCGACTCGAGCTCGCGCATCCGGCCGCGGAGCCACCACGACGGCCGGCGGCGATCCCCGCGACGAGAACGAGCCCGATCCAGGGTCCACATGCGCGGCGATGATACAAACCCCGCCGCATGTTGCCATGAGGCGCGGATCGTGATTCGCGACGGGGATGCGCGCCATCGTGATCCGCGAGCCGGGCGACGAGGACGTCCTCGTCACTGGGCGAGGTGCCCGCCCCGCCGCTCGGCCCGCCGACGTCCGCATCCGCGTGACCGCGACGGCGGTGAACCGGGCCGATCTGCTGCAGCGCCAGGGCATCGTACCCGCCGCCGCCGGGCGCGTCGGACGATCCTGGGCCTCGAGTGCGCGGGCGACGGTCGCCGAGATCGGGCGCCGAGGCCCGCGGGCTTCGCGACTCGGCGATCGCGTGATGGCGCTCCTCGCCGGCGGCGGCTACGCCGAGGAGGCCGTCGTCCACCACGGCTCGCGTCCTCCGGTGCCCGCACGCGATGAGCGACGAGGAGGCCGGCGCGTTCCCCGAGGCGTTCCTCACCGCGTACTCGAACGTCTTCATGCCCGGGCTCGGCGCGCTCGCGCCGCGCGAGGCGGTGCTCGTGCACGGCGGCGGCGGCGGCGTCGGCACGGCGGCGATCGCGCTCTGCCGCGAGGCCGGCCACCGCGTGCTTCGTCACCGTCGGCAGCGACGACAAGGCGCGGCGCTGCGAGGCGCTCGGCGCGACCGCAGGCCATCGACTACAAGACCGAGGACTTCGCCGAGCGCGTCGCGGCGCTCACCGAGCGCGCGGGCGTCGGCGTGATCCTCGACCACATCGGCGCCGAAGTACCTCGCGAAGAACCTCGCGTCGCTCGCGATCGGCGGCCGCCTCGTCGAGATCGGCCTCATGGGCGGCGCGCAGGGCGAGGTGAACCTGGGGCTGCTCCTCATCAAGCGGCCTCGCGGTCATCGGCTCGACGCTCCGCACGCGCTCGGTCGAGGAGAAGGCGGCGATCGTGAACGGCCTCCGCGACCGCTTCGGTCACTCGCTCGCCGCGGGGCGCTCGAATCCGCCGCTCTACAAGGTGCTGCCGCTCGAGCGCGCGGCCGACGCGCATCGGATGATGAAGGCGTCGGAGCACTTCGGGAAGATCGTGCTGCGCGTGCGCTGAGCACCGCGCATCGAAGGGAGACCTCACATGGCAGACGATCTGTTGGCCAAAGGCATGGCGGTGACGAAGCAGCTCTGGGGCGAGCGCGCCGGCGGACAGGAGCTTCCCGCGCAGAAGCTCGCGCCCGAGTTCTTCGGCCTCGTGTTCCAGTTCTGCTTCGGCATGTTCTGGTCGCGCCCGAACCTCGCGATCCGCGACCGGAGCCTCTGCACCGTCGCGCAGCTCGCGGCGCTCGGCCGCACGGAGGAGCTGAAGGCGCACCTCGCACGGCGCGCTCAACCTCGGCATCAAGCGCGAGGAGCTGATCGAGGTGCTCATGCAGACGGCGTGCTACGCCGGCGTGCCGATGGCGGTGAACGCGCTCACCGCCGCCGCGGACGTGCTGCAGCCCGAAGGCGTAGGTGTATCGGGGCCGCTTCGCGCCGTCGCCGACCGGCGACCTGCACCTCGGCTCGGCCGCGACGGCGCTCGTCGCGTGGCTCGTCGGCGCGCGCGCGCCGGCGGCCGGCTCGTCCTGCGCGTCGAGGACATCGACGGCCCGCGCGTCGTCGCCGGCAGCGAGGCGCGCCAGCTCGACGATCTGCGCTGGCTCGGTCTCGACTGGGACGAGGGCCCCGACGTCGGCGGGCCGCACGCGCCGTATCGGCAATCGGAGCGCGGCGCCGCGCTACGAGGCCGCGCTCGCGCGCGCTCGCGGCGCGACGGCCTCCTCTACTACTGCGACTGCTCGCGCGCGGAGATCGCGCGCGCGTCGCGAGCGCGCCGCACGCCGGCGACGAAGGCGCCGCGCTATCCCGGCACGTGCCGCGACTTCGGCCTGCGCGAGCGCGCATGGAAGCGCCCGCCGGCGATCCGGCTCGCGCGTCCCCGACGGCGTCGTCGCACGTCGACGACGCGCTCCAGGGCCGCGGTCGACGCAGGACGTCGCCGCGCGAGGTCGGCGACTTCGTGCTGAAGCGCGGCGACGGCGTCTGCGCCTACCAGCTCGCCTGCGTCGTCGACGACCTCGCGATGGGCGTCACCGAGGTCGTGCGCGGCGCCGACCTGCTCGACTCGACGCGCGCGGCAGGTCGCTGCTCGCGCGCCTCCTCGGCGGGACGCCGCCCGCGTTCGCGCACGTCCCGCTCGTCGTCGCGCCCGACGGCGCGCGGCTCGCGAAGCGCGCCGGCGGCGTCACGATCCGCGACCATCGCGAGGCCGGCACGCAGCCCGGCGCGACGTCGTCCGCATGCTCGCCGAAGACGCTCGGCCCTGCCGCCCGCCGGCGACGCCGCGCGCGATGCTCGACGGATTCCGGCGCGAGACGCTCAGCGGGCGGCGCGGGCGCGTGCCGGCCGGCTGGCTCCGCTCCGTGAGGTAGGCCATCACGAGCTCCGCCATCTCCGTCGATCGCACGCCTCGACGGACACGGCGGGCGTCGCGTGCACGACGAGCTTGTGCGTCAGCGCCTCGACGGCGTGGACGACGACCGCGGCGCCGAGGGCGCGGATCGCGCCGTCGTGACGTTCGGATGGTGCGCGCAGGAACTGCTCGACGAGCGACACGACGCGCGCCTCGATGTCCCCGAGTCGCTTCCGGACGTGGCGCGGGAACGGCGCCTCCTCGAACAGCACGCGATGGAGCGCCCGGTCGCGCTCGTGGAACGTCACCATCCCTTCCACGAAGTAGCGGACGACCTGCTCGAGGTCGTCGCCGCCACCGCCATGGCGTCGGCGCCGGCGCGCTCGAGGATCGCTTCGCCCTCGGCCAGGTGGCGCCTCCATGAGCGCGACGAGCAGGCGTCCTTGCTCGGGAAGTACTCGTAGAGCGACGCCGATCGAGACGCCGGCGCGCGCCGCGATGTGATTCGTCGTCGTGGCGGCGTAGCCGCGGGTCGCGAAAACCTGAGCCGCGGCCCGCAGGATGACGTCGACGGTGTCGCGGGAACGCGCTTGGCGCGGGCGTTTGCGGGCTTTCAGGCGGTCGGCGGCGGGCATCGGGGAATCCGAGTACCGAATCCGAGCAATTACTCGTATACCGGAATCCGAGGAGACGACAACCATGCCCCGCACCGCACTCGCCGCGTACGTCCTCTTCCTGCTGGTCGCCTTCGTGCTCCGCGCCGTGATCCAGGTCCGACGCACGGGGCCGCACCGGCTTCGTGTCGCCGTCCGCGATGGTCGGCGCCGCCGAACGCTTCGTCGCCGGTCGCTGTTCACGGCGGCGCTCCTCGCGGCCGCCGCGGCGCCCCTGCTCCAGCTCGCCGGCGTCGTCGCGCCGCTCGCGGCCCTCGACCGGCCGCTCGTGCATGCGATCGGCCTCGCGGCTCTGGGATTCGGCGGCATCGCCCTCACGCTGTGGGCGCAGCTCGGCATGGGCGACTCGTGGCGCGTCGGCGTCGACGCGACCGAGCGGACGGCCCTCGTCACGGGCGGCCCGTTCGGCGTGGTCCGGAATCCGATCTTCAGCGCCGATGCTGCTCGCGGTCGCCGGGCTCGCGCTCCTCGACGCCGAACGTCGTCGCGCTCGGCGCCGGCGATCGCGCTGCTCGTCGCCGTCGAGATCCAGGTGCGCCGCGTCGAGGAGCCGTACCTCGAGACGCACGCAGCGGCGAGCGCGTACCGGCGCTACGCCGCTACCGTCGGCCGCCAGTGCCCGGCGCTCGGCCGCCGCGCCGACTTCGTGCCCGCGCTCGGGCATCGCATGCGCTGACGCCGCTCTACGACCTGTCCGCCTGGATCGCCGGCGACGCGCGCATCAAGCGCCGGCTCCTCGAGAAGGCCGCGATCGCGCCCGACGCCGACGTGCTCGACGTCGGCTGCGGCACCGGCACGCTCGCGCTCCATGGCGGCAACGCAGGCGCCGTCGGCGCGCATCGTCGGCCTGGACGTCGATCCCGACATCCTCGTCGATCGCCCGCCGCGCAGGTCGCACGTGCCGGCGCCGCGCGTGACGCTCGCCGAGGGCTCCGCGACCGATCCGCCCTTCGCGCCGGCGTCGTTCGACCGCGTGCTGACGACGCTCGATGCTCCACCACCTGACCGACGCCGCAGAAGCGCGCGACGCTCGCGGCCGTCCGGCGGCTGCTCCGACCCGGCGGCGAGCTGCACGTCGCCGACTTCGGCCGTCCGCACACCGCGCTCATGCGGCTCGCATCGCGACGTTCCATCTACTTCGACGGCGACGACGCGACCGGCGCGAACCTGCGCGGCGAGCTGCCGAGTCTGATTCGCGAGGCCGGCTTCGCGGACGTCGAGGAGACGCGAGCGCTGGTCGACGCCGTTCGGCACGGTCACGTTCCTCCGCGCCGCGCGCGACCGGCTGAGCACGGCTACGCGCGGATCTTCTGCTGCGCGGCGTCCAGGTCGCCGAGGCCCGGTCAGGCCCTCGGACCGCCCGCGCAGGACGTCGAGCGGATCGCGCAGAGTCGTCGACGTAGCCGAGCGCGTAGCGCGCCGCGCGCGTAGCCCATGAGCCGCAGGAGGTCGTCCGGCAGCGTCCGCGCGATCTCGAACGGACACGAGAGGTACTGGTTCTCCTCCTGGCGGAGCCAGCTCACGGCGTACGTGACGTTGAGCCCGTAGCGCACGCGCGTCGGACACGTTCGCGCCGGCGCCGTGGTAGAGCGCGCCCGTGTAGAAGAGGACCGAGCCGGCCGCCATCTCCGGCCGGCTCCGTGTCCTCGACCTCGAACTGGCGCCGGTCCTCGAGGCGGTGGCTGCCGGGGATGACGCGCGTCGCGCCGTTCGCCTCGGTGAAGTCGGTCATCGCCCAGATCGTGTTGCACTGCACCTCGTAGCCGCGACGGGAACGGGAAGAAGTCGAACGCCCACTGGTCGCGATGGATCTGCTGCGCGGGCTCGCCGGGGCCGATCGCGATCACCTGCGTCAGGTGCAGGTGGAAGCTCGTCGCCTCCGACAGCAGCGCCCTTCACCGCGTCGAGCACGACCGGGTGGCGGACCACGTCGCGGAACGTCTCCGACCGCGCGACGAGCCCGCCGGTGCGGCGCGTGCGACGGCCGCTGAACGCGTCCGGCCCGACCGGCGTCGCCGCGAGGTACGGCTCGAGCTCGCCGCGCGTGCGATCGAGCACGCGGCGTCGGCACGAGGCGATCGACGATCGCGCAGCCGTCGCGTACGAGGACGGCGGCGACGTCGGCGCCGGAGGCGGTGGCGGGCAGATGCTCGACGGGCATGCCGCGGTCATCGCCCCGGCCAGGCGCCGGCGTCAAGCTACGCGAGCAACACCTGCAGGAGCCGGGCGCCGAGCATCGCCGCCGCCGACGTAGAGGCCCGTCGCGAGCCCGCGCGCCCGGACGACGCCCGGCGCAGCAGGAACGGCAGCGCGGTGCCGAGGTGGAGCCCGAGCCCGACGCCGGTCACGACGGCGACCGCGATCGCCGCGCCCGGTCCCGACCACGGGCGCGGCGGCGAGGCCGACGAGCGCGACCGACCACGCCGCCGACGAGCGCGGGGCCGCTCGGAATCCGACCGCCCGCGCGCGCAGCCAGCGCCGCGGTCACCGACGCGGACGAGCATCGCGAGCGCCGCGAGCCACGATGCGCCGATGCGCGGCGGCGGCGGCCATCGCGGCGGGCACGCGATCCGTCGCGAGCAGCACCGTCACCGCGGACGCGATGCCGCACGCGAACGCACGCAGCCCGCCCGGCGGCTCGGGCGTCGCGTCCGCGTCCAGGTCGCGCGCGACGTCCGGCAGTCCGGCCGAGCGCGCAGCGCGGTGCCGACGACCGCGACGCCGCCGGAGAGGAACGTCACGCGACCCGCCAGTGCCCTGGAGCAGCGTTTCGACGAGCGGCCAGCACGCGATCGGCACCGTCGTCGCGAGGATCACGGGCACCATCGCCGACGACACCTCGCCCGGCGCGCTCACGTCGCGGACGATCGCGAGCGCCGGCGCCTGAAAGACGGTCATGCCCGCGATCCACACGGCGACGAAGAGCGGCAGCACCCAGCGGAGCCAGCTGTCGCCCCTGCGCCGCCGCCGTCACCGCGACCGCCACGAAGCTCGCGCCCGCGAGGAACACGCCGGCGCGCACGATCGGAAGCGATTGCCGCCGCTCGCACGAGCCGATCGGACGCGTCGCCGGCGAGCGGCGCGAGCGTCGTGCCCGGCGAGCGCCAGGTACCACGCGAGCACGCCCGAGAGCGTCTCGAAGCCGAACTGCGCGAGGAGACGGGGCTGATGGTAGCCGTACGCCATCCACGAGAGCGTCACCGCGGCCTGCAGCGCCGCGAGCGCCCAGATGGAGCGACGGCGCACCATCGCCGGCACGCGCTCAGGCCGTGCGCGGCGGCGGAAGCCGGAGCTCGAGCTGAGCGTTCCGCTCGGCGAGCTCGACGAGGTCCGTGAAGTCCCGGTCGCCGAGCCCCGCGCCGACCGCGGAGACGAGCGCCTGCGCGACCTGCGCCGCGGCGGGCGTCGGCACGCCGCACTCGCGCGCGACGATCGAGGAAGAGCCCGGCGTCCTTCGCCGCGAGGCCGAGCGCGAACTGCGTCGGCCGCCCGCGCTCGTTCAGGCAGCTCGACCATGCGGTCGATGTAGAAGTTCGTCGCGCCGCCGGTGCGGACGACGTCGACCATCGTGCGGAGGTCGACGCCCCATCTTCGCCGCCACCGACGAGCGTCTCGAGCGAGACCCACGTCGACGTGAACGCGAGGAGGCTGTTCACGAGCTTCGCCGTGTTGCCGTAGCCCGAGCGGGCCCAGGTGGAACGTCGCGCGGCCGAGCCGCTCGAGGATCGGCTTCACGCGCTCGACCACGGCGGCCTCGCCGCCGACCATGAAGACGAGCATGCGGGCCTGCGCGCCGGGCGCGCCGCCGGTGAGCGGGCACTCGACGAAGTGGCGGCCGGCCGCCGCGAGCCGCGCGCCGATCGCGCGCACCGTCGCCGGCGCGTTCGTCGAGAGGTCGACGAACACGCTGCCGGGCGCCGCGCCCGTCACCCAGGCGCTCGCGACCTCGTCGACGACGGCCGGCGTCGGCAGCGACGCGAACGTGATCTCGCTCCGCTCGCCGACCTCGGCCGGGCCGTGCGCGGCGCGCGCGCCGAGCCCGACGACCGCGCCGGTGCGCAGCTCGTCGGGGTCGTAGACCGAAACGTGATGTCCGTCCGTGACGAGGTTCGCCGCGATCGCGCCGCCGATGTTGCCGAGCCCGATGACGCCGACGCGCTCGCCCGTGCTCATTTGGGCGCCATCCGGATCGCGCCGTCGAGCCGGATGGTCTCGCCGTTCAGCATCGAGTTCTCGATGATGTGGCGCACGAGCGCCGCGAACTCCGTCGGCCGGCCGAGGCGCGACGGGAACGGGATCTGCGCGGCCAGCGCGTCGCGCACCGGCTGCGGGCGCCATCGCGAGCATCGGCGTGTCGAACGTGCCGGGCGCGATCGTGCACACGCGGATGCCGAGCGACGCGAGATCGCGCGCGATCGGGAGCGTCATGCCGACGACGCCGCCCTTCGACGCCGAGTAGGCCGCCTGGCCGATCTGGCCGTCGAACGCCGCGACCGACGCCGTGTTGACGATCACGCCGCGCTCGCCCTCGTCGTTGCGCTCGTTCGTGCTCATGCGCTGCGCGGCGAGGCGGATCACGTTGAACGTGCCGATCAGGTTCACTTTGATCGTGATCTCGAAGAGGTCGAGCGGGAACGGCCCGGCCTTCGTGACCGTCCGGTTCGCGGTGCCGATGCCGGCGCAGTTGACGACGGCGTTCACCGAGCCGAAGCGGCCGGTCGCCGCGTCGAGCGCGGCGTTGACCTCGGTCCTCGCTCGTGACGTCGGCGGGCGCGAAGAGCGCGTGGTCGCCGAAGCCTTTCGCGACGGCCTCGCCGTTCGAGTTCGGGCGGTCGACGATGACGGCGCGGCCGCCGCCCTCGATGATCGGTCCGTACGGTGGCTTCGCCCAGTCCCGAGGCGCCGCCGGTCACGAATGCAATGCAGTCCTTCAGTTCGCATGGGGCGGGTCCATAGCAGTCCCTCGGTCGACAGTGCCAGGCCTTGCACCAGCATCCCCTGGACCCGCAGAGTGGCCCGAATGCACCTCGACGTCGGCGGCCATCCGCTCCACACCCGCGCGCTCGGCATCACGCTCTCGGCGCGCGCCGACGGCCGCATCGACGCGCGCGGCTCCATCATCGACCTCCGGAAGCGCGGCTTCGTGCCGGTGGGCGGCGATCTGCAGCCGAGCGGCATCGTCCACCACATGACGCTCGACGCGATCGTCGATCCGGCGACGGCGCGGCTCGACACGGTGACCGCGGCGCAGCCGAACGTCGCGTTCGAGCCGTCCGCGCTCTCCGAGGGCGAGAGCTGCCGCGACCCGATCGCGAACGTGCAGGGTCTCAGCGGTGCGCACCTGCGACGCGGGCTGGGCGCGGAAGCTCTCGACCGAGATCGGCGGCCCGCGCGGCTGCTCGCATCTGCTGACGCTGGCGCAGCTCCTCGGCTCGACGGTCGCGTGGGCGCTCGAACGGGATCGCGCCCTCGGCTCCGGCGCGCGCCGGCCGGGCGAGCGCATCTTCCGCCGCGACGTCGTCGTCGACGGCCACGAGCGGAGCGCGCGCGAGCTGGCCTCTGGCGCTCCAGCTGACGGACCTGCACTTCGCGCCGGCCCCGCCCCGCGCGCCGTCGATGGACCGCTTCGCCGGACGAGCTCGAGGTACGCGGCCTCGCCGAGGTCGACTTCTCCCGCTTCGCGCTCGCGTCGCTCGCGCTCGGCGAGCGACGGCGCGACCGCGCGACGCTCGAGTCGGCGACGTGGCGCGACCGGAGCGACGTCGGCGCGAGCCTCGCCGGCCAGTCGCTCGCGCGCGGCGTGAGCCAGGCACTGCTCGCGCGCTGGGCGACGCGCCCGACGATCGTCCGCTGCTCGACATGCTCCTCATGCTCGCGCCGGCGCTCATCCAGTGCGTCGCCGCGCTGTCGGACGCGTGGCTCGCCCTCGCCGCGAACGGCGGCTGGGTCGTCGGCATGGGGGCGCACCCGGACTCCTGCTACATGTGGCGCAAGGGCGGCGCGCTCCAGCAGGCGCGCGGCGAGAACGAGCCCCCGACCGCCTGAAGTCGGCGTGAACCCGTCAGCCGCGCCAGCCGAACCACGTCTCGCGCATGATGCGCGGCTTCGGCCCGGCCCAGCTCTCGTCCTTCCTCACCGAAGAAGAACGGCACCTCGCGGTGGAGCGCGAACTTCCACCCGCCGGCGGTGCGCACGTACTCGTCCTCGTAGTAACCCGCCGCGACGAACGCGACGCCGCCCATGTCGCCGGCGGCGTCGAAGCTCGACCGCCCGCGTCGCGCGGTCGTGACGCCGTCGAACGTGATCGCCAGGTTGTGGACGAAGTGCATGCACGACTCGAAGCGCGCCCAGAGCTGCCGGAGGTACGCCGCGACGGCCGCGTGCCCGCGATGCGCGCGCGAGCCGTCGGGGCTGTTGTCCCACACCACGTCCGGCGCGCAGAGCGCGAGGAACGCCTGCACGTCGGCCTCGGCGTGGCTCGCGTGGCCGCGGTCCTGAATGAAGCAGTAGTGGGTGTGGAGGTCGCGGATCGCCTCGCGGTCTTCGAGGCGGCGGAGCGCGGCGCGGAGGTTCGTCGTCGGTCGGCATGCGCCGAGTCTGTACGCCGCCGTCGCGCGGGCGTCGAGATTGCGTCGCTCGGCCGGCCCACTGCCTCGATGCGAACGTCCGATTCGCGACGCCGCTCGGACGAGGCATCGCCGTTGCATCCTGCGGCATGGCCTCCCCGTGCGCTTGCGCTTCTCTGTGTCGGGCTCGCGCTCGCCGCGCGCGGCCGGCGTCGGCCTTCCACACGGTCTTCCACTTCCAGGTCGATCGGTTCGAGATCGACGGGAACACGTTCGGCCCGGTGGACGGCACGGCCGACTTCGTCGACGAGTTCGACGGCGATTCGTACTTCGACGGCTGGAACCATCTCTTCGGCACCGTGTCCGAGGCCGACGGCGACGCTGCACGTGCAGAGCCCCGGCGAGCACTACTCCGTCGGCTTTCCCGTCGACGTGAGCGAGGCGATCACGCAGTCGTACATGACCGTCGGCCGAGGGCGACGTGGTGTTCACGTCGTACTGGCTGCCGCCGGTGCTCACGCCCGGCAGCTCGTTGAACATGACGCTCGCCCTCACGGGCAACGGCACGCACGCCGAATACGCCGGGGTGCACGTGCAGCAGCTCGACGAGGGTCGGTCGATCGGCTTCCACGTCTTCGAGTCATCATGCGGAACGGCAGCTGGCAGGTGATCCGGATCGAGAGCCGTGCCGTTCGATCCGGCGTCGGTGAGCGATCGCCTCGGTGCTGCCGCATCGGGGTCGGCGGCAGCACGGTCTCCGGCGCAGTCACAGCCTCGACGGCGGTCTCACGTTCCAGGCGCCGTTCGCGACCGCGCCGATCCTGGGCGACATGGCCGTCGGGCGCGTGCTCCTCGGCGCCGACCCGAACGTCCCGATGCCGCCCCGCTGCGGCGACGGCAAGGTCGATCCGGGCGAAGCGTGCGATCCCGGCGAGAACGACAAGAGCAAGTGCTGCACGACGGCGTGCACGCTTTGATCGACGCCGACGGCGACGGCGTCTGCGACGCGAAGGACGACTGCCCCGCGGCGCCGGACCCGGCGCAGGCCGACGTCGACGGCGACGGCCTCGGCGACGCGTGCGATCCGTGCGTCGTGACGACCGACGGCCAGACCCACTGGCGCCGCCCGCTCGTCTCCGTCACCCACGTGAACGACAACCAGCCCGGCAACGAGTCCCTCCGCGTCGGGGCACGTTCGGGCTCGCCGGGGACGCGATCATCGATCCGGTCACGAACGGCGCGCAGCTCACGCTCCGCAGCGGCAAGGACGGCTCGACGATCGCCATCGACCTGCCCCCGGGACCGTACGTCGCGCCGGGCCCGGGTTGGACGGCGCGACAAGAGCGGCAACGGCGTTCACGTTCACGGACCGGCGCCCGGCGGGACAGCCGGCGTGCGGCGCATGGCGGTCCGGCGGTACGACGACGGGACGGTCCGCGTCGCGCGTCTCGGCCCACGGCTCGTTCAACTTCGGCGAGTGGTCGTTCCCGCCGATCAACGCCGCCGTGGCGTTCGGCAGCACGCCGGGCGCGTGCGGCGAGGTGACGTTCACGCGGAAGTGCGCCTTCCCGCGAGCCGGAAGATCCTCTGCCGCTGACCGCGACCGCGACGCCCGCGCTCGATGATTGGGCACGCGCTGCTCGCGTTTTGATCGGCGGCGCGCGCGGCGCGATCGCGATCGCTCGCAAAATCAACGGCGACCGCGCCGGCACCCGCCTTGCTCGCTCCGGAGTGGGGCCATGGGTGTGGTGCTGCATTCGCGAGCGGGCTCGCTCGCCGAGGACCTGCTGCTCGATCGGAGCCGCTTCGCGGTCGGCAGCCTGCCGGCGCGGCTCCAGCCCGAGCGGACCACGACGCTTCGTCTGCGGCGGCTGCGCCGTGGGGTGCGGGCTCGACGTCCACCTCGTGGGCGGCGAAGCGCTCGCCTTCCGGCCGAGCCCCGACTACCCGGTGAACCTCGGCGTCGCCTGCGCGACGGGGTGGGACGCGCGCTCGCACCGCTGCGCGCGGAGCGAGCGCGCGACGCGTGCCGCTCGCGCGGACGCCGCGCGGCACGCCACGTCGCGCTCACCTGGGACGACGCGCTCCACCGCTTCACGCGGGAGCTCCACGCGGTCCAGGAGCGCCGCGGACCGGATGCGCGCCGCGTTCCTCACGAACGGCACGCTGCCGACCGAGGAGCTGGCGTTCCTCGGCGCCCTCGCGAAGCTCGGCCTCGGCATCCGGCACGGCGCGAGCGCGCAGCCCGCGGCGGCGCCGTACGCGGAGAAGCTTCGGCTTCGAGGCCCCGCCGTTCACGTATCGCGACCTCGAGGTGTCGGACACGATCGTGCTCGTCGGCGTCGACCTCGCCGTCCACGCACCCGATCCTCTGGCAGCGCGTCCAGCGGAACCGCTTCCGGCCCGAGATCGTCGTCGTCGATCCGCTCCGCACGGACACGCGCGGCCGCGGCGACGCAGCACCTCGCGATCCGTCCGGGGTCCGAGCGCGCGCTCTTCCACGGTCTCGCGCGCTTCTTCATCGCGCGCGACTGGATCGATCCCGCGTTCATCGCCGCGCACACGAGCGGCCTCGCGCGGATGCAGGCGCACGCGGCGGCGTTCGCGCCGGACCGCGTCTGCGCCGAGACGGGACTCTCGCCCGATGCGTTCGAGCGGCTCGCGCGCACCGTGCACGAAGGACGGCTCGTCTCGTTCTGGTGGACGGACGGCAGCGCGGCCGCGCCGGGGCGGCCGGGGCGGTCATCAACCTGGCGCTCCTCACGGGCAACATCGGACGGCCCGGCACCGGCGCGAACGCGATCGGCGAGCAGCCGAACGCGCTCGGTGCGCGAGCCTCTTCGGCAACACGACGCGATTGCTCGGCGGGCGCGACTTCGCGAGCCGGGCGACCGCGCGGACGTCGCGCCGCATCCTCGACGTGCCCGTGGCGGCCGTGCCCGAGACGCGCGGCTTCGGCTGGCGACGAGATCGTCGACGGCGATCGAGGCGCGCGTCGTGACGGCGGTGTGGATGGTCGGCGTGCCCGCACCGGCCCGACCCGTCGGCTCGACGGCCGCGCTCGCGAAGCTCGATCTGCTCGTCGTGCAGGACACGCGCGCGGACGGCGAGATCGCGCGCCTCGCGCATCTCGTCCTGCCCGCCGCGGGCTGGGGCGAGAAGGACGGCACGTACATCAACGCCGAGCGGCGCATCGGCCTCACGAAGAAGATCGCGCGGCCGCCCGGCCAGGCGCTCGCGGACTTCACGATCTTCCGCGCGGTCGCGGCGCACGCCGGCGTCGGCGATCGCTTCGCGGCGTGGACCGGCGCCGGAATCGGCCTTCGAGATCCTGAAGGCGCTCTCTGCCGGCCGTCCCATGCGACTTCAGCGGGGTCGACGGCTACCGGATGCTCGACGCCGACGGCGGCGTGCAGTGGCCGCATCCCGCGGGCGCTGCCGCGCCGCGCGCGCGAGCGGCGCCTGTTCGCGGACGGCCGCTTCTTCACGCCCGACGGCCGCGCGCGCCTCGTCGTCGACGCCCTGCCCGCGTAGTCGAGTCGCCGCCTCGCACGCCGCCTGACGAGCCTCTGCGCGACCTGCGTCGCGACGTCCATGGCACCTGGGGCGTGAAAAGACGCCGGCCGGGGCGTCGTCGGCATTGCCCCATCCGCAAAGTGCGCTTACCATGCACAAGGCTAGTGGCGGAACGCGACACGCAGCGCGACGTCGGGGTCGTCACCCGTACGAAGAAGAAGGAGGAGGTGAAGCGCCCCAAGCGCTACCGCGTCCTGCTTCACAACGACGACTACACGACGATGGAGTTCGTGGTTTTCGTCCTCCAGTCGGTCTTCCACCACGACGAGACGACGGCGACCGAGATCATGCTGCACGTCCACAAGAACGGAATCGGCGTGGCCGGCGTCTATCCGCGCGAGGTCGCGGAGGCCCGGGTCGCCAAGATCGAGGCGCTCGCCCGGGCGCACGAGTTTCCGCTCATGACCAGCATGGAGGAGGAATAGGATGCGGCTTTCGCGCGCCCTCGAGGCGTCGCTCACCCTCGCCGTCCGTGAAGCGAAGCGGCGGCGGCACGAGTTCCTGTGCCTGGAGCACGTCCTCTGGGCCATCGTCCGCGACGACGACGTCGCCGAGGTGATCCAGCGCCTGCGGCGGCGACCCGGCGAAGCTGGCCCACGACCTCGACCACTATCTGACGCAGATGGAGACGCTGCCCGAGGGCGTCGACGTCCCGCCGCAGCAGACGCTCGCGTTCCAGCGCGTCCTGCAGCGCGCCGCGGCGCACGTGCAGTCGTCGGGCCGCGACGAGATCGACGGCCGGAACCTGCTCGTCGCGATCTTCCGCGAGCCCGACTCGCACGCGGCCTTCCTGCTCGGCCAGCAGGGCGTCACGCGGCTCGACGCCGTCACCTACATCTCGCACGGCATCCGGAAGGTGCCCGACCTGCCCGCCGGTCCCGGCCACCCGATGGAGACCGACGACGAGGACGGCGAGGAGAGCGCCCCGAAGGATCCGCTGTCCGCGTACGCCGTGAACCTGGTCGAGAAGGCCGCCGCCGGGAAGATCGATCCGCTGATCGGCCGCGAGCGCGAGCTCGAGCGCACGGTCCACGTGCTCTGCCGGCGCCGGAAGAACAACCCCGTGTTCGTCGGCGACCCGGGCGTCGGCAAGACGGCCGTCGTCGAGGGCCTCGCGCTCCACGTCCACCAGGGCAAGGTGCCGAAGCCGCTCGACGGCGTGCCGATCTACGCGCTCGACATGGGCGCGCTCCTCGCCGGCACGAAGTTCCGCGGCGAGTTCGAGGCGCGCCTGAAGGCCGTCATCGCGGCGCTCAAGCGAGAAGCCCGGCGCCATCCTCTTCATCGACGAGATCCACACCGTCGTCGGCGCCGGCGCCACGCACGGCGGCTCGATGGACGCGTCGAACATCCTGAAGCCCGCGCTCGCCTCCGGCGAGCTCCGCTGCATCGGCGCGACGACGTACCAGGACTACAAGCAGCACTTCGAGCCGCGACCGCGCCCTCGCCCGCCGCTTCCAGAAGATCGAGCTCACCGAGCCCTCGGTCGAGGAGACGCACCAGATCCTCCGTGGCCTGAAGCCGCAGTACGAGGCGCACCACGGCGTCACGTACAGCGACAAGGCGCTCCGCGCGGCGGCCGAGCTGTCGGCCAAGCACGTGAACGACCGCTTCCTGCCCGACAAGGCGATCGACGTCATCGACGAGGCCGGCGCCGCGGCCAGACCATCCGCGGCACCGACAGGAAGAAGGTCCGCGTCCGCGACGTCGAGCACATCATCGCCACGATGGCGAAGATCCCGCCGCGCGCGGTGAGCCTCTCCGACCGCGAGCGGCTGGAGACGCTCGACCGCGATCTGAAGCTCCTCGTCTTCGGCCAGGACGACGCCGTCGGCTCCGTCGTCTCGGCGATCCGCCTCGCGCGGGCCGGGCTCGGCACGCCCGACAAGCCGGTCGGCTCGTTCCTGCTTCGCGGGCCCGACGGGCGTCGGCAAGACGGAGCTCGCGAAGCAGCTCGCCGCGAGCGCTCGGCATCGAGTTCCTTCGCTACGACATGAGCGAGTACATGGAGAAGCACACCGTGTCGCGCCTCGTCGGCGCGCCGCCCGGCTACGTCGGCTTCGACCAGGGCGGGCTCCTCACCGACGCAGATCCGGAAGACGCCGCACGCGGTGCTGCTCCTCGACGAGATCGAGAAGGCGCACCCCGACATCTTCAACATCCTCCTCCAGGTCATGGACCACGCGACGCTCACCGACGCGCACGGGCCGGAAGGCCGACTTCCGCCACGTCGATCCTCATCATGACGACGAACGCCGGCGCGCAGGAGATGGCGGCCGTCGCGATCGGCTTCGGCGACGTCAGTCGAACGCCGAGAAGGGCCAGAAGGCGCTCGAGCAGCTCTTCGCGCCCGGAGTTCCGGAACCGCGCTCGACGCCGTCGTCCACTTCGCACCGCTCGCACCCGAGGCCGTCGAGCGCGTCGTCGACAAGTTCATGACCGAGCTCGAAGGCCAGCTCACCGCGAAGCGCGTGCACGCTCGAGCTCGTCGCCGGCCGCGCGCCGGTGGCTCGCCGAGCGCGGCTACGACAAGACGTTCGGCGCCCGGCCGATGGCGCGCCTGATCCAGGAGAAGATCAAGCGCGTCCTCGCGGAAGAGATGCTCTTCGGACAGCTCAAGGACGGCGGCAAGGTCGAGATCGACGTCGCGCAAGGGGACTCCGACGTCGAGCTCGCGTTCACCTACTCGCCACTCCCGCCGAGCAAGCTCAAGAAGCGCCACAGAAGAGATCGAGCCTGGCATGACGCCGTCGCGCTGACCGACGTGAGCCGGCGCGACGACTGGTATGGAATCGGCGGCGGCGCGGTGCGATCCGAGCGCGCCGCGCGCCGACCACATCCTGCCGAACCTGATCGTCGGCGAGTACCCGAACATCGCCGACGTCCCGTGGCTCCGGAGCACGCTCGGCGTCGACGCGCGTCGTCTGCCTGCAGGACGACGCCGACCTCGCGTCGAAGCGCCTCCGCCTGACGGACCTCCGCCGGGCCTACCTGGAGGCGGGCATCGCGTTCGAGCACGTACCGATCCCCGACGGCGAGTTCGAGTTCCTCGCCGACCGCCTGCCGGTGATCGTCGACCTGGTGCACCGCCACGTCGACGCCGGCGCGACCGCATATCTCCACTGCAACGCCGGGCATGAACCGCGCGCCGACCGCCGCGATCGCAGTACATGCAGCAACGCGCGCCGGCACTGTCGCTCGCCGACGCGATCGCGTTCGTGAAGGCGCGGCGGTCGAGCGTCCCCTACGTACGCGCGCTCGAGCTGGCGTACGGGCCGATCGCATAGCCCGAAGGGCCGTTCCCGATTCGATGCCCGGCGCGTGCATCGGGCGGGCAGCGCCAGCAACGCCGGCCAGACCACGCCTGGGTCGCATGAATGGGGATGCGGAAGCGCTTGACCGTCGGCCGGGCGGGAACGTACGGGCCACCCATGCTTCGAGCGATGCTGCTGTGGACGCTCCTCCTGGCGACCGTGACGCGCGCATTCGCGACGCCGGCCGTCTTCTCGGACCCCGACTCCACGGATCCCTGGACGCGTAAGCCCGTTCGGCATGGGGGATGGCGGCACGGTCGACACGTCGGTGGAGACTGACGGACGGGTTTCCCGCCGGCAGCCCAGCCCGGCGCGTCCGTACCGTCGTGAATGCATCGCCGTCGCCGTCGGAGTTCTCCCAGATCACCGGGGCGCTCCTCGACGGCAACGCGGTCTACGACCCGAGCGGCCGGGGACCGTTCAACAGCATCGACTACTGCGAGATCGCGCGCCTCGTGCAGGGCTTCGGCGACGGACAGGCGACCGGGGCTCGCGCTCCGGCAAGGCGGCAACGTGTGCGCATCCGGTACGTCGGCACGACGCCGTGTCGAGCGACGCTGGACACCGACAGAGGCGCGGGGCGTCACGGCGAGCGGGCTCGTCCTCGCCTTCGAGGGCGGCACCGACCCGGGCCAGCACCCGGACTTCTCGGCGACCGGCGCGCCGATCACGTTCGGGTTTCTTTCGCGCCAACTCGACGTCACCCAGCGCCAACGGCTACACGACCATCGCACTGATCGACGGCTGGACCGTGCTGGTGAACCCACCCCTGCGCGACCAGAGTCACCGACTGCGTCTATCCTGGTGGTTGCTGGACCGGGACGTGCGACGCCGGCACGTGCAAGGCGACGGCGCTCGGGTGCGACGACGGGGACCCGTGCACGAACGACGGGTGCAGCGCCGGCGCCTGCATCTCACCCGGCCGTCGTCTGCGACGACGGCGATCCCTGCGACCGACGCGACGCGTGCCCCAAAGGTGCACGTCGGCTCCGCTGTCGTGCGACGACGGCCGAATCGCCTGCACGGTCGACGTGTGCACAGGGGAACGTGCGCCCACGCCACCGGCTTCACCGACGTCGAGGCCACGATCGACGCGCTCCGCGCTCCTGCAAGCGCCGCCGTGCAACGCCGACGGCATCGCCGCGGCCGCGCGGAGAAAGCTCGGGAAGAAGGTGGCGCAGGCACGCAAGCAAGCTCGCGGCCGCGGACGAGGCCACCAAGGCGCGCGCCTCGCGACGGAAGCTCCTCGGGCGCGCCGACCACCTGGTCGACGTGGCGAAGACGTTGGTCGCCAAGGCGCAGTCCCACGACCTGATCACTGCCGAGTGCGCGGCCGTCGTCGTCGGGTTCCTCGACGACCTCGCCATGTGCGTAGACGAGCTACCGCACGGGTGAGGCGAGCGAGCGTCCAGTCCTCGTCGCGCTTCCGCGACGTCTTCTCGCCGTACCACTCGATCTGGTCCGCGACCGCCTCGCGCTCGCGCTCGCAGGTAGTCGCGGACGGCGTGCGCGAAGCGCCGGTCGCGGATCCAGTGGACGCTGTGCGTCGCCGTCGCGTCGAAGCCGCGCAGGTGCTTGAACTCGCCGCCGGCGCCGGGCTCGAAGCGCGCGAGGCCGGCCGCGATGCAGTGCTCGATCGCGGCGTAGTAGCAGACGTTGAAGTGGAGGTGGCGGAGCGTCCTCGAACGCGCCCCAGTAGCGGCCGTAGAGCGCGTCGCCCTTCTGCACGTTCACGGTGCCCGGCGATGACCTCGCCCGCCGCGGTACGCGAGCACGAGGCAGAGCCGCTCGCGCCAGCGCTCGAAGACCAGCTCGAACACGCGCCGCGTGAGGTAGCGCTGGCCCCACGAGTTCGTAGTCGACCGTCGCGCGGTAGAGCTTGTACGCGAGCGCCGCCGCGTCCGCCGGGACGTCGCGATCCCACGAGCCTGCGGATCTCGACGCCCTGCTCGTCGAGCGCGCGGCGCTCGCGACGCACCTGGTTCCGGCGCTTCGCGCGGAGGCTCGTCGAGGTAGTCGTCGAACGTGCGGAAGCCTTCGTTCCGCCACTGGTACTGGTAGCCGATGCGATGGAGCCACCCGCGCGCGGTCAGCGCCTCGACGTCGGCCGGGCGGCAGAAGTTCACGTGCACGGACGAGAACTCGCTGCTGGCGCACAAGCTCCTCGAGCACGCCGCGCGAGGAGGTCGCGCACGCGCGGCAGGTCGTCCGGCGCCGGCGAGGAAGCGCGCGCCCGTCACCGGCGTGAACGGGACGCCGACGAGCAGCTTCGGGTAGTAGTCGATGCCCGCGCGCTGCGCGGCCGACGCCCACGCGTGGTCGAACACGAACTCGCCCATGCGAGTGCGCCTTCACGTAGAGCGGGCATGCGCCGAAGAGCCGTTCGCCGTCCCAGAGCGTCAGGTGCTGCGGCAGCCACCCGGTGCGCTCGCCGACCGAGCTGCCCTTCCTCGAGCGCCGCGAGCCACTGCCATTCGAGGAACGGCGAGTCGCCCGCGACGAGCGCGTCCCACGCCGCCGGCGGCACCTCGCGCACCGACGCGAGGACGCGAACGGACGGCGTGCTCACTGAGGCGTCGACGTGCCGGCGACGGCCGCGCGGCGTAGCGGTCGAGCAGCGGCAGCACGTCGTCGCGGCCCTTCGGCGGCAGCGCGAAGATGGCGCGCGCGACGCCCAGGTCACCGGAGCTGGCGAAGCGCATCGGGGTCGGCGGGCGCGCCGAACAGCGACACTTGGATCGAGCGCGGATCGCGGCCCTTCTCGCGCGCCACGCGGTGCAGCTCGTCGAGGCTCGCCTTGAGATCGCCGACGCGCACGCCGATCGGGATCCAGCCGTCGCAGTAGTCGACGACGCGCTTCACGGCGAGCGGCCCGTGCGCCGCCGAGGACGACCGGCGGGTGCGGCTTCTGCACCGGCTTCGGCCACGACCAGATGGGATCGAAGTGGACGTAGGTCGCCGTCGAACGACGGCTTCGTCCTCGGTCCAGATCTTCTTCATCGCGAGCACGCGCTCGCGGAGGATCTTCCAGCGCTCCTTGAACGGCGTGCCGTGGTTGCCCATCTCCTCCGCGTTCCAGCCGCCGCCGATGCCGAAGATCACGCGGCCGCCCGACAGGTGGTCGATGCTCGCGACCTCCTTCGCGGTCGTGATCGGATCGCGCTCTGACGAGCAGACAGATGCCCGACGCGACCTTCGAGCGTCTTCGTGACGGCCGCCGCCGTCGCCATCGCGACGAAGGGTCGACCGTGTGCCAGTACTCCTTCGGCAGCGTCGCCCCGCCGGGCCACGGGCTCAGGCGCGACGTCGGGATGTGCGTGTGCTCGGGGAACCACAGCGACTCGAAGCCGCGCTCCTCGCTGGCGCGCGCGAGGTCGTCGACGCGGATGGCGTAGTCGGTCGGGAACATCGTGACGCCGAAGTCCATGACTCGATCGGCTACGCCGCGGGTCCGCGCGGGTCAAGGTCGGGCGAGCGGCGAGTCAGTCCGGCTCGACGAGGCCGTCGTGCAGCTCGACGGGCGGCACGCCCGTGTAGGGCCGCTGCGCCCGCGAGCGCATGATGCCTTCCGTCTCGCGGAGGCGATGCATGCTGAGCCGGCGGCCGGAGAACGACGGCGGCTGGCGGAGCACCCACAGGATGCCTTCGGCCGCGACCTCACACGGCTCCCAATCGGAGTGGTCGAGCTGTGGCGCGTTCGCGACGAAGCCCTCGGACGCCACCGGCACGTCGATCCGGAAGACGTTCGCCGCGATCCGGTCGCGCTGGAGCTGCTTCGCGGCGTCGAGCGTGAGCCGCTCGAGCGCGACCTTCGCCACGCCGTACGTCATGAGCCCCGGATACGGGTACAGCGCTGCGGCCGAGGAGACGTTCACGATCGATCCGCCGCCCGCCGTCCGCATGTGCGGCACCGCCTCGCGCATCGCGACGAACGGCGCGCGCAGGTCGACGTTCATGACCAGGTCGTAGCGCTTCATCGGAATGTCGAGGTCGCCGACGAACGTGATCGCCGCGTTGTTGATCAGCACGTCGAGCCGGCCGAAGCGCTCGACCGTCGTCCGCACCATCGCGACGACGTCCTCCTCGTGCGCGAGGTTCGTCGGCACGGCGATGGCCTCGCCCCCGCCGTCCGCGATGCGCGCGAGCGTCTCCTCGAGCGTACCCGGCGTCGGCTGCGGCTGCGCCGCGGTCGATCGCGCCGCGCACGCGACGCGTGCGCCGGCCTGCGCGAGCGCGATCGCCGTCGCGGCGCCCACCCGCGGCTCGCGCCGGTGACGAGGGCGACTTTTCCGGAGAGATCCATTGCGCGTCTTCTCGCAGACCGAACGACGGCCGCGCAAACCGTCGCGGGCTCAGGGCGCCGGGGCCGCTCGTCGCTCGCGGGGGGCCTCGGCCGTCGCCTCGGTCGTGGCGTCCGATCCCGGCCGCGGCGGCACGGGCATCGGCGAGCGCGGCGAGCACGTCGTGCAGCAGCCGCTCCGCGAACCCTCACGCGTCGGCTCGTCCACTTCGTCCATCGCGGCCCGAATCGCCTCCTTGAAGAGGGCGTAGATGCCTGGGACGTACCGGATCAGGGTCGCGATGCGCATGCGCGCGCACGTTCGCGATCCGCATCTGCTCGAAGTCGAAATGGCGCGAGTCGAACTCCGTCTCGTGCGACCGGATGTAGAGCCGGGCGTTCGGGTTCACGTGCGTCGCCTGCCCGACGGGCTTCTCGGTGCCGCGGCTCGGGTGGCGCCCCGGGATCTCGCGTTCCAGCACGCCGATGATGGTCTCTCGGTCGTCGTCCGGCATCGCACGGTAGACGGACAGGTACCGTGCGAGCGGGTCCTCCGTGAGATCCCGCACGAGCAGCGCGCCACCTCGAGGATGTCCACGACTGCCCGAGCGAGTGATCGTCGTTCCGATCCGCCATTTTGCGAGGGCCGACAGTGCGTCGTGCGGCCGGTGCCTGTCAATCCTCTACGGGCGCAAGCGCCGTGTCGACCGCGACATTGAGAGTCGGCGGGACGCCTCGTAGCCTGATCGACGGGTGGCGGTGGTGGGACGGCAACTCGCATTGGCGCTCGGCTTGGCATGGATGGCGACGAGCAGCGCCTCCGCCGGCGTCGCCAGCCGCGCGGATTGCGCGGCTGCGTGCGTCGTCACGATCGCACAGTGCGCGACCGTGTGCGGCCAGTTCGCCACCTTGAACGGCCCGTGCCGACGGGGCGTCCTCAGGCGTTGCCAGCGCGGGGGCGTCGCGGTGTGCGCACCGCCGACCACGACGGTCACGACGACGCTCGCGCCTGCGACGACGACGCCCGTCAGCACGACGACGCACAAGCCGACGACGTCGACGACGACCCCGGCAGGCGGGCTGAGCTGCGCGTCACCGCGGCCGCTCGCCGTCGGCGCGACCGTCTCGGGCAACACAGGCAGCGGCATCGATCACGGCCCCGGCGCCGGCGTGCATGCAGAACTCGGAGTCGCCCGACCTGATCTACGTGATCGTGCCCCAGGCCGACGGCACGCTCTCGCTGTCGCTGACGAGCGACTGGGACGGCGACCTCTACGTCCGCACCGACTGCGGCGACTCCGCGACGGAGCTCGTCTGTACGGACGCGCTCGGCGACAACGCCGACGGAACTCCTCCAGGTCGCCGTCACCGCGAGCACGTCGTACTACGTGTACGTCGACGGCTACGTCGGAATCGTACGGCACGTTCTCGCTGACGAGCGCGCTCGAGTAGCCGCACGGCGGCGCAGGGCACACAAGCCCTGGCCCCTCCCAGAACAGACGATGGGCGACGGCGCCGGACGCGCGTACAGCACGTCGGCATGAAGAGCGCACGCCTTGCCGCCCTCGCGTTCGCCGCCGTCGCGCCAGCGTGGGCCCAGCTCGGCGGGGACGAGCACGCCTGCCAGCAGGCGGCCAGCAAGCAGAGCGGCGCGTTGGTCGGCAAGCGGATCAAGTGTCTCGTCGCGTGCGACAAGCAGGCGCTCAAGGGCAAAGCACCGGCGATCGACTGCCTGCCGCCGTTCGGTGGCACGACGCTCGCGTGCGTCGACACGGCCCGGACGAAAGCGCTCGACGGCATCGCAAAGAGGTGCGCTCGATTGCCCGGAGTGCTACGCGGGCGGCGACTGCGCGACGTACGCCGGCCGACGCTCATCGCCGACGTGCGCGCGGGCGAGATCGACGTCGTCGCGCCGTTCGTCCGCTGCGACGACGGCGCGAGCCCGGACGGCCTCACGACGACGCGAGGCGAAGGTCCGCCAGAAGGTCGCGCTCGCCGTCGGCAAAGTTCGTGCGCGTCGAGCGAGAAGTGCGTCGCGAAGTGCCGGAAGGCCGAGGCCGCGGGCAAGGTGCCCGCGGGCGCGTGCGTCCATCTCGTCGGAAGCGACCCGAAGACGATCGAGTGCCTCATCAAGGTCGGCGACAAGGCGCTCGACCTGCTCGCCGACCCCGAGCTGCGACGCGCCGGAATGCCTGGCGCCCGTCACTCGACGTTCGCGCTGCCGATCGCGCAGGGGATCATCCAGGACTTCGATCCGCGGATCTTCTGCGGCTCGCCGAGCGGCGCGTTCGTGGAGTGACGGCTCTGCTCGACGCGATCGCCGCTCCACTTGCGTCCGATCCTCAGGATCCCGCGTGACGGTGACGAGGGTCGAATACAGGCTGCGCGTTGCCGACGCGAAGCCTGCCGAAGCCGAAAGGCCACGATCGCTCGACGTTGAGCCCGTGAGGTCGCGGGCAGCATGCAACGGTCTTCGGCATGTCCGCTGCCGGAGTTTGGTGCTCCGAACCGACCGCCGGGCGATCGTCAACATGCGATCGCAGCCAGTCCACCCCTTGCGCACGCCTATGCATTAGAGTCACAATTGCATCTCAATTCGACATTTCTCCGGGGTAGACCATGGACTATTTGGGGAGCAAGCCACGCTTCAACAGTCTCTCGTTGGCTGATCTGCTGCGCGCTCGCGATCAGTTCCATACGCACTTGATGCACCGTGAGGGGAGCGCGCAGCCGCGTCGCGCACGAGAAGGACATCGCATGATGGCACTGGCGTAGCATCGTGAGCCTCTTCGCCCTTCTTGTTCTAAGCCGCGCGGATCCCGTGCGGGCCGCGGGATGGCTCCCGGGTCGGTGTCGGACGAGACGCCGCCGCAAAGTCTGCCAGCCGGGGGCGTTGGTGACGGAGGCATCCGTTGCCGCGGCCAGTACTGCGACAACATCACGTTGCAATGCTCGGACAAGCGGGGGACCGTCGTCGGAAGCAAATGGTCGATCCAGGTCTCCGAGGAGCGTCCGAGAAGGTGTCACGTGCGACTGGGGAGACCCGCAGACGTTCATGACGGGCATCGCCTGTATCGCGGCGACTACTGCGACGACGTCAGCATCCAGTGCTCGCAGATGCCCGGGCCGCGGAGCACCCACTGCAAGTGGACCGACCGGTGGCTGTCGGAGGAGCACTGGGGGCGCGGGATGGTCTTCGACCCGGGCTACTACGCCGTCGGCGTCCGGTGCCGGGGGCGACTACTGCGACGACATGAGCTTCAGGATCTGTCGGCGCGACAAGATGAACTCGGCGTCGCGCCTGACGCTGACTCGGCCGCAGACGCTTGCCGCCGTAGGTGACGGCGCCCGGCTCGATCAGGTCCCTGCGCTCCGGCACCTCCAACTCATCCGGATCGATTTCCGCGCGGTGCTGCGCCATGAAGACCATGCATGACCACGCTCGACTGGTACGGCTGCGCGACGTTCCGGCTGCGCACCGCCGGGCTCACGATCTTCCTCGACGCCTACATCGACCGCGTCCCCGGCGCCGCCGGCACCGGTCTCACCGCCGACGCCGTCGACGCGTGCGACTGGATCGTCGTCGGGCATTCGCACTTCGATCACCTGTGGGGCGCCGAGCGCATCATGCGGAACACGCGGGCGCGCGCTCGTCGGGCAGCTACGAGACGGTGCGCGTGATGGAGACGCGCCGGCGTGCCGGTCGACCGCATGATCGCCCGTCGCGGGCGGCGAGACGGTCGACCTCGGCGAGCGGCGTCCGCGTCACGGTGCTACCCGAGCCAACACTCGTGCGTCTGGTCGCAAGGGCAGATGGCGCCAGCGGACGAGGTCTGTCATCGGCGATCTCGGGCTCACGCTGCAGGAGCAGCAGCGGCGCTTCGCCGCGCTCGTCGCCCACCTGACCGAACCTCGGCGGGACGACGCTCGAGCACCTGCAGTGCTCGAGCAACCAGGGCGCGCGCGGCGACGGCGGCGCGCTCGTCTATCTCTTCGAGACGCCCGACGGCACCGTCCTCTACCAGGACACCTCGGGCCACTGGACGGGCGTGCTGCGCGACCTCCGGCCGGACGTCGCGATCCTCGCCGCCGCCGGTCGCGGCAACGTCGACGGCGAGCCGATCCAGGGTAGCCTCGCGCAGTTCGTCGCGCGCCAGGTCGACCTCGTGCGCCCGCGCCGCGTCGTCCTCTGCCACCACGACGACTGGCTGCCCGGCTTCTCGCGTCGCGACCGACGTCGAGCCGATCCGTCGGGAGATCGCGCGGGTCGACGCCGCGAACGGCGCTACTCGCAGCTCGGCTATCGTCGACGCGACGGCCATCCTGCCGATCTGACGCGCGTTTCCACACGTCCGCGCGGTGGTCGTCGGAGTCGCCGCAGGTCAGGTGGTGGTCGACCGGAGTGGTGGAGGCGCGCGTCCTGCCGAATGGACGCCACGAGGGACACGAGCGGAGGCCTCGAGAAAGCTGGTGTACTTGTACGCCGCTGATCAGCATGATGCGCGTCATGTCGTCGCCACGGGTCGTCGCCAGCTGACGCGTCGGGAGGGACCGCATGGCAGAGCAACCTCGACACCCACCGCAAAGCGCTCACACTGAATCTCGACGCGACGATCTTCGGCACGTTCGCGGAGATCGGCGCCGGGCAGGAAGTCGCCCGGTGTATCTAACTGCAGGTCGGCGCCGCCTCGATGACCGTGGCGAAGTCGATCTCGGCCTACGACAAGGCGGTCAGCGACCACACGCATCTACGGGCAAGGGACGCGGTACGTCTCTGCGGCTGGCGACTCGAGGCGATGCTCCGACCGCGAGTGGGACGACCTCCAGACGCAGCTGCGCGCGAGCCATGGCTCCACCACCCGGTTCTTCGTCTTCGCCGACACGGTTTTCGGCGCGCAACTACTGCCGGGACGAACGAATGCCACCGGGTGGATGGGCGTCCGCTTTCAGACGGAGCCGAGACGGGGGAGCCGCACGACGTGCTGCTTCACGTGATCGCGTACTGGATCCACTCAATCAGCTCCAGCAGGAGGTACTCGGCCTCCTCGGCGTGAACCTCCTCTACGGCGTCTTTCACCAGCGGGGCAGCGCCGACGATCTTTCTGCGTGCGCTGTCCGAAGACATCGAGGCCCGGTCGGATCGAGATCCCGGTCTGATCGAGGTGCAGAGGAGCGCCACCTTCGCCGCGCTGGACCGTCGGGGCCCTGCTCGTCGAGCACAAAGTCCGGACCGGCCTCGCCGAGGCGGTCGTCTTCCCGGTGGATGGCGAGCGGCTGCCGCCCGCAGAAGTCCTTCAGCAAAGAAGGCCGTCGTCCTCGCCCCGGGCACCTTCGACACCGTCACTCCCGTCTCCGGACGCCTCCTCGGCTCCACGCTCGAGACGTTGCGCGCCGAGCCGGACGCTGCCTCGAAAGCACCGATCGGGTTGTTCGCCCTCACGGTCGACGCACCGTTCGACGGTGGCACGGTCCCGGACGATGCCGACGCTACTTCGGCGCGTCGATGGTCTGCACAGGTTGGGCAACGCCGTCCTGCTCCTTCAGCACCGGGAGCTGTATCCGGATGACCCGCATTCGTGAACCGGTTCACTGGACGCCACGCGGTCCGGTACGCAATAGGACTGCCGACACTGATCCGCGTTTTCGAGCATCCGCACTACTACAACCTTCCGGGCCGGATCATGGAGGGGCTCGCGCGCCTGTTCGCGCAGAACGTCCAGCTTCACGTCTATCCGACGAGAGCGTCCGCACTCGAAGAACGCCGGCAGGCACTGGCGACCGATGGCTAGGGAGGCTCCACGAGACGGATGGTTGGGTGACCGCGGACCGACTCCGTCCCATTCCGCCTTTGGACCATCCTCTACGCCTACCCTGCTCGCGACGAATTTCATCGTCGCGACGCCGCCACCCGCGAGCTGAAGCGAGCCACGCCGGGATCTCTGCAAGAAGCGTTGCGGGAAGCGTGTTATCGTTTCGGCCGACTCGCCGAACATCCGGGTCGTGAACCCGCGCTTTCACATCGACAGCTGATCGGAGGCGACATGGACAAGATCAAGCCGCTCTTTACCGCGACGGCCACCGCGATCGGCGGGCGCAATGGACACGCACGGAGGCGAGCGACGGTTCGGTCAAGGCGGACCTCTCCGGCCTGCCGAGAGGCGATGGGCGGTCCGGGCAAGCCCGACACGGCGACACCCGAGCATCTCTTCGCGGCCGGCTATGCCGCGTGCTTCGGCGGGGCCCTCGACTACGTCGCCTCGCGGCAGAAGAAGAATGCGACCAACGCGAAAGTCACCTGCGCGGTGTCGATCGGGCCGCGCCGAGGGCGGCGGCTTCGGCCTGGCGGTGAAGCTCACCGTCGAGGATCGGAGCTTCACGCAAGCCGAGATCGCGGCACTCGCCAAAGAGGCGCACGAAAAGATCTGCCCCTACTCGCACGCGACGCGCGGCAACGTCGACGTCCAGCTGAGTCGTCGGCGCGTAGGCACCCGGCGAAGCGGCGTCGGGCGGCTCAGTAACACCTTCATCAAACCGACGGTCGGCTGGAAGTCGAACGGCTCCGGGTTCGTCACGGGCACGTCCACCGCGCCGAGCAGATACCAGTTGACACCCATGTGCGTGCGGAAGCCCGGCGCCAGGCGCTGCAGAGCGTCGTCGTGTTCGACGGACCACGATCGTCGACGTGAGGACGTCAGTTCGCGGCCAGGTACAGCACCAAATCACCGAACGGCGTCGCGTCGTGCGGCGTGGTCGTAGTAGCCCGCGGCGAGGCTGCCGGTGAACGTGTTGCGCGCGCCGTGCCCTCGAACGAGTCGTGGCCATAGGGCAGGAACATGCTCGCTCCACCACGAACGACCAGGCCCTGCCACACGTTGGCCCAGAACTCGTATGCCGGCGTCACTGCCGCGACGCCCTGGCCGTTCTGCTCGTCGCCCGTGGGCGCCTGGAGGGCCACCGCGAATGACTGCGTGACGTTCTCGGACTCGGAGAGATGACGCGCGGAACGATGGCGAGGTCCCCGGCCGCCGTGTGGTAGTCGTCGGTCGCGCCCTTGTTGCTCACGATCATCGGCAGGTCGTAGCGCAACTCCGAAGCGACGGTTGAACGGTGTGTCAGAGCTGGAACGTTCCGGTGTGCTGGTTTCCGTTCCCGCCGAAATCGCGAGCGAACCCGTATGTCGCGATCCAGAGCCGATAGAACACGCACCGTCCTGCGCGCCGATCCAGCCCTGGCGCGGAGCGCATACGCCCGCGCCCGTGGGCGGAAGCTTGCCACGCACTGGTCCCATCCCTCCGCCGAAGAACGTCCCGAGAGACAGGGGCCGCCAACGTGACGGCTCGGCGTAGACGTCGCCGGTCAGCGACTCGATGGCGGCATCGACCACCCCGACTCGCGCTCCGGGCTCCGTCGACGCCGTCTTGGCGTAGGCGGTTGGCAGTCAGCCGGGGTGAACATGATCCCGAAGGCGTCAACGCGACGCCCATCCATGCGCTTCGCATTTCCGTCCTCCTGTTGCAGTGGCGCGTGATACGCCCTGCGTCCAGGTCCGTCCAGATCAACGATGTACGTTCACGACGTCCTGCCGACGTGAACCTCGCAGCGAATCGATCGCGCAGAGCCTGTAGTCCACGCACGAGCGCGCTGTCAACGCGACTTCGCATCGCAAAGTCGGCGGCGCCGCCTCACGACGTACGACGCGGCGGCCGAGTCGGCGCGGCAGCGGGCTGCGCCCAGCCATTCACCTCGGGCCACCGGGATCGCGGTGGCCGGCAGCGGCGCTAGTCGCCCTTCGACTTGAAGATGAGGCTCGTGTTCACGCTCGGCGTCGACATCGTCGCCTCGTAGCACTGGCCGTTGCCGCTCTGGAGCTGCGTCGTGAGCGGCAAGGCGAACCGATCCGAGACGCCGGCATCGGGATGTTGGCGCCGCCCTTGCCGCTGATCGACATCTTGGCCTTTGCCCTCGACCCCCTTGAGCGTCACCGCGTCGAGATCGTCCCGGCACGCCGTCGAGGTCCTTAGCCTTGAAGCCCTTCGGCAGCGTCGGTGGTCAGGCTGCTTCCAGCAGGAGCTTGGTTCCGCAGGTGCCGCCGGCAGGCCTGGTCATCTCGAGGACACGCTGCGACGTCGCGTCAGACGCACAACGCATAGTCGTCGGTCGCGAGCGGGTTGCCAGAGGCTCGGCGAAGGTCGTGGCCGCGCCGGACGACCATTTCCACTTCGTACGATCGGATCAAGTCGAAGCGAAACCATCCTTCGGTTGGGCGATGCTTCAGCGGCTTTGCACGACCTGCGAAGCCGACGAGTCGCTCCGCGGGCCACGCCACCGTGATGCGCATCTGGCAAAAGCAGGCAAACGGCGGCTCTGCATCTGCTCTGCGGCGCCGCCATTGCGAGCCGTCGGATTGGTGCACCAGTGTCGATCGTCGCAGGAAGGTTGGCGTCGGTCAGCTGCTTTTCGCATCGGGAGGAGGCACGCCGCGCTCGTTCCGTACATGTCTCGCGGCGACGTCGCACTGTCCGATTGCCCGAGCGACAGGTCGCAAGCGATTCCCCGAGGGGGGATGCGCGCAGCTGCCGGCGCCGTTGCACTGATCAGGGTGCACGGATTCGCGTCGCTCCGAGCACCCCGTGCCGCCCGCGGCGAAGCAGTCGTCCGACGTTGCACGTCGCCGCACATTCAGCGCCCCGGCACACGGATCGCCGCGTGCTGGCAAGATCCGCCCGCGCGTGTCGATCCCGTTGCAGAAGAGCCCGTCGTCGCAGGGCGCGCTGTTGGCCAGGTGCACGCATGCCCGCGCCGTCGCGCTGGTCGTCCGTACAGACGCGTTGCCGTCGCTCGTGCAGCGTGCCGGCGACATCAGGCAGTCGTCGGCCGCCTCGTTGCAGTGTCCGCACACTCGGATCCGCCGGCGCAGGGATCGCCCGCGTGATTCGTGCATCCTCCGGCGCCGTCACGGTGTCGGTGCCGTCACTGCGAAGGCGCCGTCGTCGCGCGGCAGCGCGCCGGCAATCAGATTCGGATGCGTGCAGGCGCGCCACTGCACACGTCGTCGGTGCACTCGTTGCCGTCGCTCCGCGGTGGCGTTGTTCGTGTAGGAGCAACCGCTCACCGGGGTTACGAATCAGTGGTGCACGGGTTGCCATCACTGCAGGCGCCGGGGCAGATCGGTCCGATATGAGGAGTTTCACAGGCTATCGCGCGCATGCGGAGATGAACGTCAGCACCGTGTTGGTCGTCGTGTCGATGACGTGCACGCCGGAGGTGACGCGTTCGACTTCAGCGCTGCGTAGGCTGTCACCGTCAGGTGTGACGGACATCCCAGCCTGGCTTTCCGCGTTGATCGTGCCGACGACGGTGGTGATGCCGTGTCGATGACCTTGATCACGTTGGCGTAGCCGTGGCCCACGGCAGATCCGGGTGCCAGCGGGTTGATCGCGGTGCCCTGCGGCCCGTTCTGCGTGTTGATGCTGGTGACGATGGCGTTCGTCGCCGTATCGATGACGTGATCTCGTACGTGTTCGTCTTCGTCACGTAGAGTCGCGCGCCGTCCGGCGCGTGATGACGATGTCCTGCGGATTCGACGTACCAAGGGGCCGTTCGGAATCGGCACGCTTCCACGATGACCGCGTTCGTGGCGGTGTCGATGGTCGAGACGGAATTTCCGAAGGGATTACCGTGTACACGCGCGTCCCGTCCGGCGAGACGACGAGCCCCTCGGACCGCGAGGGGACCGGGATCGTCACCCAACCACCGTGTTCGTCGCAGTGTCGACCGCGTACACGACGTTGCCCGCAGCCGCGGGAGACGTAGACCCTCGTCGCCGTCGGGTGATCCCGACTCCGAACGGATGCGCCAGTTCGGCACACGATGCTTGTGAGGGGAAAGCGTTGGTATGGCGCCGTGTCGAGGACGAACAGATGGCCATGCGACGCGCGTGGCGATGTAGGCCCGATTGCCCGTGGGGCTCACGGCGACGCCCTGCGGCCACTGCAGCAGTTGACCTCGTCGAGACCGAACGTCGGCGATGCGACCACCGTGTTCGTGGCGACGATAAATGACCTTCAGGTGGATCAGGACGTTCCGTCCCCGACGCTGGTGAACAGTATCGCGCAAGCGGGCGTCGACCACAGAACCGCCGCGACCAGCGCGGTCAACGCCAGGATCGCCGGGAACGTCGGCAGATAGTAGGCCATGGAACCTCCGCTCTGGACGATGGAGGTGCACTATGAGCTTTAACAGCGTGCGAACAAGATCTATCTTGCCGCGTTACCAAGGTGCACGCGACCGATAATGGGATTGATGGCGCTCAACCAAGAGGGTGATGGCGCTTCATCCAAAGGTCATGGGCCGAGCACGCCCCGGGCCCTCTTTGCCCACGACCGTCCCGCACCAGGAGCCAGGCGGCGACCGCTCTTACCCGGCTGGCACGGAGCCGCCCGTGCCAGGGTTTCGGCAGTCCGGCGTACGGCCGGTCGCATTGATCTCACTTTGCGACCAGGTGACCGTGAGCCTCGGCCGGTTCGCCGGCGTCGCCGCGTCGCTGCTGTCAGCCCTCTCGTGATGTGCCTCGCCAACGGCGCTCGGGCCGTGGCATCGTCCCGCCCATGAAGGCGGCGGTCTACTACGAGAACGGCGGCCCCGAGGTGTTCAAATACGAGGAGGTGCCCGACCCGCCCCTCGTCCCCGCGCGGCGTCGCGCATCGACGTGAAGGCGATCGCCGTCGAAGGCGGCGACGTGCTGAACCGCGCCGGCGGCGCGCTCGACGTCGCGGCCGCACGTCGTCGGATACAACTGTGCCGGCATCGTGCGCGAGCGTCGGCGCCGAGGTGACCGATCGGAAGCCCGGCGACCGGGTGACGGCGCTCATGCCGAACGGATCGCACGCCGCGATGGTGTCGGTCCCCGCGACGTCGACGTGGCTCGTGCCCGACGGCTGCGCGATCGAGCACGCGGCGTGCGTGCCGGTCTCGTGGGGTACGGCGCACGACTGCCTGTTCGAGTTCGGCCGCCTGCAGGCGGGCGAGACGCGTGCTCGTGCAGGCGGGCACCAGCGGCGTCGGCATCGCCTGCGTCCAGCTCGCGAAGCGGGCGGGCGCGAAGGTCTTCGCCACGTCGTCGAGCGACGAGAAGCTCGGAGCGCTTGAAGGCCTCACGGGCATGGACGTCGGGCATCAACTATCAAGACCGGGAGCTTCGTCGAGGCGGTCGCGCGGCGCGACGAGCGGGCGCGGGCGCCGCGCTGGTGGTCGACTCGGTCGGTGGACGGACGCTCGAAGGCAGCATCCAGTCCGTCGCCTATCGCGGGCGCGTGATCACGGTCGGCAACGTGAGCCGGGAGGGCAAGCGCATCGACATCGGGCCGTTGAGCGGCACCAACGCCTCGATCACGGGGTCTTCTAGCAATACGTAACTGG
>ERZ1370068.7203-contig-6134_pt1 | contig 41301 bp, 59 predicted proteins | sample MGYA00561227_ERZ1370068 | MGnify/ENA primary metagenome ERZ1370068 (study PRJEB38410, sample SAMEA6850437) | metagenome | study: Metagenomic assessment of the ecological functions of the soil: analysis of the soil microbiota associated with the... | reverse complement strand
TTTGTACTTTTTCGTTCAGTTACGTATTGCTTCTCTGGTGTGCTCGATCGACCATGCTGCGCGGCTGGTCTAGGACCGGTATGTATGCCAAATCCTACGGTGTCCTGTCAATCTGAAACAAGTGGGTAAAAAACCGCGTTCGGGGCGTACTTCCTCAGTGGAACTAGATGAAGCAGCGTCCCTGCGCAGCAGGCACGGCAGCATCTTTCGTATCGTGAACGGCCTTCTGCTCAGTAGAGGAAGAAGCGCACGATCACTCCCCGCCCCAGACGCTACGGGACGATCATTATCTTCAGGAGGTAGTTGAGCGTGAACGTCACGGGAGCCGTCTCCCGCTCCGACTACTGCGGCTGCTTGATACGAGTCGCGTTTGCCCCTCATGCGGAGTCCCACACCACCTGGATGAGCGCGGCTTTTGGCACATCGACGTCTGGGGATCGCTTCTTCAATGTGCACGTCTTCGTTTAATGTGAGATAATGCCGCCTATGGTTCTGAAGCGTTGGCTGGTTGGCGATCCGCTCAAAAGCACTCAGGCAGCACACGAACGGCTGTCGAAAACCCTCGCTCTCGCGATCTTTTTTCCTCAAACGCGATCTCCTCCGTGGCCTATGCCACGGAGGAGATCTTGCTGGTACTGATCCTTGCGGGAACCGCTGCCGTTGCCTGGTCCATTCCTGTCAGCTTTGCGATACTGTTTCTCGTCGTCGTCCTGACCATTTCCTATCGCCAAATCATCTACGAATACCCGGCAAGGTGGCGGGGCCTACGTCGTAGCCCGCAACAACTTAGGGGAACTGCCATCACTCATCGCCGCAGCGGCGTTGATCATCGACTATGTTCTCACGGTAGCCGTCAGCGTGGCGGCAGGTATCGCGGCCCTGACCTCAGCCATACCGAGTTTGTTCGAGCATCGCGATAGCCCTCGGCCTTGTCGCCATCATCTTCATTATCGTCATAAATCTGCGACGGCGTGCGCGAGTCGGGGAAGTTCTTCGCCGTCCCCATCTATTTTGCCATCGGTGTCCCTCGGACTGATGGTGGTAGTCGGAATTGTCCAGATCCTGTTCGGACAAGGTGTCTCGTTGTCGCCGGACCACCAGACGGCGGTCGAAGAACTGACGTTGTTCCTGATCCTTCGCTCATTTGCCGCCGGCTGTTCGGCCGTGACCGGGATGGAAGTGATCTCGAACGGCGTCAGAGCCTTTCGCCAACCGGAGTCCAAGAATGCCTCGACCACCATGATTCATATGTCACTGATTCTGGCGGCTATTATTTATGGGTGTCAGCTTCCTGGCCTACCACTATGGAGATAGCTTCCCAAGACGGATGAAACGATCATTTCTCAATTAGCGCGTCTCACCTTTGGCACTGGGGCCCTGTACTACGCGCTCCAAATTGGGACGATGCTGCTGTTAATCGCTCGCGCCAACAGTGCTTTTGCCGGCTTCCCCATCTCGCGTCGATCCTGGCGCGCGACGGTTATATGCCCCGTCAGATGGCGACATTCGGCGACCGCTTGGTGTTCTCGAACGGGATCATCATTTTAGGGGTCTTCGCCTGTTTCCTTCTGATCCTCTTTCACGGCGACACGCACGCCTTGATCCCGCTGTATGCCGTCGGCGTGTTCATCTCCTTCACATTGTCCCAAACAGGCATGGTGCGCCGATGGCTGACCAAGAAAGGGCCTCATTGGCGAAACGAACCTGGTTGTAAACGGCGCAGGCGCCGTCATGACCGGCATTGGCTACCATCATCATCTGCCAGCACCAAGTTTACGCACGGCGCATGGATCGTCTTCCTCCTCATTCTCGTTTTGGTCTGCGATGTTCCGTTCGATCCGCTCACATTACAAAGGCGGTCTCCGAACAGATCACGCTCACGCGTGATCACCGGCCTCCCACTTCCACGACGCAATATCGTCGTCGATTCCCATCAACGGCGTCAATAAAGCGGTCATTCGAGCGGTCGATTATGCACGCAGCCGGCCCCGGCGAGATTCGGGCGGTGATGGTGGATGTGGACCCAGAGTCCACAGCACGCATACAAATCCAGTGGGCTCAGTGGGGTTGTGGCGTCAATTTGTTCGCCCTCCTTCTCCCCTACCGCTCTGTCCTGGGATCCTTGCTCGCGTACATAGAACAAACTCTGGAAAAGGAACCCGATATCTGGGTGACCGTCGTGATCCCTGAGATTCTTCCCGCCCATTGGTGGCAGAGTATCCTGCACAACCAACGCGCGTTGCTCCTCAAGACAGCACTGCTGTTCAAAGAACGAGTCATCCTGACCGACGTCCCCTTCCACCTGAAGCGGTGACCGTGATGCGTGAAACGTTAGGCGCGAAACGTCACACATGGGTTCGGACCTTTTGCCTCTCAACGATTGCCAGCTTCTTGTGCCTGCTCTCTGAGCAGGCACAAGCATTCAAGATCATCGAACCGGCAGAAGGGGCGAAGCTGACGTCAGGCACAACGATCACCGCCCGTGTGGACCTCGGCAAAGATTCCGGCATCGTCAGGTCCGCTACTATTGGTATGGCGAACAGGATGACACCCTGGTCGAGCAGGAGGACGCCACAGCCACGGGATCGATCGTTGCGCCGGTGGCGCTGATCGGATTGTCCGACCATACTCCGGCCTTCGGCGGCCCGCTGCGGGTTCCGAAGGACGGCATCGGGCCCATGCGTGACTGGCGGTCGCCGAAATTTCACGAGGACGATTGGGCACGCGATCCGTGTTTCGATGAAATCCTGGTGAACGTAGAGCCCGCCGCCTGCCCTCGCAACCATTGAGTTCGAAACCGACAAGCCCTTGCAACTCGGGCGAGCCGGCCAATCCTCCTGCATTCGGTCACGTCGATTCAATGGGCAAGATTTTCGAACTGCCTGTCGTCGGTGAGTTCGCCGACGGCGTCACTCGACGCATCCAGTTCCCCTGCCTCCGGCACGGCCTATCAATCGTCAGATCCCAAAGTCATTCGGGTGTTGCCCCATGGCCTCTTACAGATCGTCGGCAACGGCAAAACCGTACTCACGGTCACGAACCGCGGCAAGCAAGCCGCACTCGATGTCGGGGTGACCGTGAACGACGAGCCCAACGAACCGCCGATCGCCGACGCCGGAGCGAACAAGACCGTGAAGGCTGGATCGAAGGTGAAGCTGAGCGGATTGAAGAGCCGCGATGCCGAAGGCGAAGCACTGTACTATGCGTGGAGTCAGGTACGAGGCAGCAAGATCGCGCTGCTGGACGTGGATAACGCCGAAGCGTCGTTCCTCGCGCCGACTCGTGTCAGAGACACGGACCTATCGATTCAAGCTGAGGGTGACGGACAAGAAGGGGGCGGATTCTGTACCGGCCTATGTGGACGTGACCGTCGAGCCTAACTGAGGCTGCTGAAAAAGGCACCCAGCTTCGTTCTCGTCTCGCAAGAGTCCTCAACGTACCCTCAGAGGGTACGCCTCCGGCTCCCCGCTTCGCCTGCGGCCTTGTTGGCTGACCTTTTGAGCAGCCTGTGGCTCTGAAATGTACTACACCTTTTTAGCTTCGTTCACTGTACGAAGCATATTCCACTAGCCTAACGTCTTGTCGCACACCTCTACAAGTTTATGGAAGCGAAGGCACCATTCCGTTAGTACGTATACTGAAACACTTGAAGTGCACCGTTTAGGGCAATTAGCAGAATGGGAAGAGGAATTTTTGCTATTACTAAGCTCGTACAGCCTTTCATCTGTATTAAGCGTTCCATAGGCTCCAAGCAATCCTCCCCAATTAGGGTGAGCTATCTCGGATAATTCATCGTAGACGTCTCCCAATCCTTCGTACTTCTTTTGTGGCATGTTCTAGTATTGTACGAGACATTGATAGCTTCGAGAGGGTCACTTTATTTCTGCAGCCAACTAGAGTTCGCGAAACGAGATCGTCCAATTTCTGTATATCTCCGCTTTCAATCGCTTCTCTCACCCTTTGATCGAGCAAAACAATGAGTGCTACAGCCTCCAAGAGAGCACGCACAAGAACAGCTCCGGACACCAACTCCCCGGCTATTATTGTTTTGCACGCCGACTCACCTAACTCCGTTATGCGAAATAGTAAGCACTCCGGAGACACGTAGTAAAAGAACGGTAGTTTTGCCTTTTGCGAGGTTTTTCGCTGCTTCAACCTTCGCTGGCAAACTCGCTTTGAGGTTCTGTGAGAACATGTGTGGATATAGCAAAATTCTGCTCGTCTTCCGGGGTCCAACCAGATGCCATGATTACCCATCGTGAAAATCAGTGAATATATTCGAGCATACCATCACGCCTTAGTTAACCGCGCTGGCCCATAGGTTTGTCGCGCTTCGTGTGAAGTTCCTTGATATGACGTCGGAGGGCGGGGCCGAATTTGGATGCGAGGACTGCTTTTCTATGCGGCGCGATGTTGTGCTCGACCTGCTCGATCGTTTCGGCCAACTGCTTGACAAGCCGTTGACCTGAGCCGGTAAGCCACTTGAGATGCCAGTCGGCGTACTCCAAATCTTGGATGGAGTAGCGGACGGATTCCACTTCTTCGAGACAGCGAAACCTGGCTCGCTGCAGATCGCGCGAGGTCAGTCCTGCTTGTTTCCATCGAGCCGATCCACCCCGCCCCGATGCCCATGTCGAGAGTCGTTCGAAGAGCATCGCTCCCACGGTAAACGTAAAGGTCGCATGGAGAATGCCTCTGAGCGGACGCAGGCTGCGGCGCCAGGGAGAATAGAAGATCTGCTGGTTGCGATCCCCGTGATAGAGAATCTGTTTGCGCAAGAGGAGATTTAAGTGATGATGGCTATTCTCGTGGATCACATCGTCGATCAGGTCGAGGTTGTCCCGGTCGAAGCAGTTGATAAAGGATAGCCCTGGCCGGTGGCGGTAGCTGAAACTGACGACGCCCTTGGCTTTGAGTGGGATGATCCGAGTGGTCAAGAGTGCGAGAACCTCATGTCCTTCCGGCCAGGCCTCTTGTACGACTGTCCATGCCTGTTTGATTCGTTTCACTTGATCAGCTGAGGTGGAAATCACCGTACGAGGTTGGCGATCCTTCCCATAGACGAGCGTCGGCCCGACCGTCATGGCCCTAGATCGAGTCTCCATTCCCACGACCGGCGGCCGGTGCGTCCAGCTCCATTCCAACCGATGACCTCTCCTCATGCACAGAGGCGTCACGGTTCGGCCGATCTTCAGGGACAGTTCGTGCGGCTGAACGAGAATGGCCGCCCGTCCGGATGATTGTTTGAGGATTCTCTTCACCGAGGGAGAAGCCTCGTAGATATCGCCCTCCATCCCAACGGCCATCGTTCCGAACATCTCCCCCGTTCGACGTTGCCGCCAAGCTGTGCCTCTATCGGTCCAGGAAGGGACCTTGTGAGAGGCGCACCACAGCATCGGAAGTCCCGGCACGAGACAGCGCGACTCCTGTCTCAGTTCCTGCGTAAGGCGGAGCACAGAGTTCGTTCAGTCGCCGTTCGAGCCCCGATGCCTGAGAAACCCGCGCGGAAACAGATCGTCCAGATAACTGTTCTCGAAGAACTTCTCTTCGCACTCGGCAAACAACTGCGCCGCGAACTCACGAGGATTCTGCTCCTCTCGAATTTGTTGCAGCAGATCGATGAAGTACACCAGGTCGTTCAGCGCTTCGATCCAGCCGACCACTTTCCAGTGGGCATACGCATCCCGTTCGAGTGCTTGCCCGAGGAACCGGTAGTAGGACACAGGCAACGGCAGCGATTTCGCGATATCTGCATATTGGCTTTCCAAATCCAGGCAGAGATCGCTCAACAGTCGTTTCATCGACAGGCGAAACTCTTCCTGAAGACGAGCGAGCAATGACACATCAAGCAACGGCATGGAGGACGCACGCTCCGAGTTGGATGAAGGAGTCAGACTGTACCGGAGGAAGAGACGCGCTGCAAGAAGAGCTATCAGACTCAGACTGCGGAAAAACAATTTTTCACGCTGGAATTTCGACGGTCTCGCATGCTCAGCGTTAGAGGAAATGAGAACGCATGCGAACGCGCTGTCATGGGGGAAGGTGGTCTGGGCGTGTCTCTATCGGGTGAGGGTGACTGATTTCTTCGGGATCTTGTAAATGGTTTCTTTGGTAGGTAGCCAAGTTCATCAAGGCGCAATTCCTTCACATGCTGCATCACGCGATCGTTGAGGTCGGTCTGCACGGATGCTTCCTGCAGCAGCTGTGGAACCTTTTACCAGCGTGAAGGGCAGTTCATCCTTCCAGAGCAGATCGCCGTCGCGATTCATCAGGTACAGATAGAGGCGTCGTGAGCCCTCTGCCTTCCATCCCCAGTCGCCTCGGATGGGAGGGCGAACCGTCAACACGGCTGACGAGTACGGTGTCGACATCCAAGTTCCGCGTGACTTCTTTGGCCAGGGTCCTGCGATCTGCATCATCGGCTTGTGCCGAAAGCGGATCGACTGCGGTGTCTCCGGCTGCGATACTCGTCGGCACTTCGACACGCAACGCGGTTTCCTGCTGCAACATGGTGGCAAGTCGCTCGCCCATCTCCGGATCGCCCTCAATCGGAAGGACTGCGATACTCGTCACCTTCAAATTCTTCGCAGCCTCCCTCGATTGATCCTGCGATGCCACCCAAGACTGCTCGAACGGCCCAAAGGCCACGTTGCTGCTCTTCATTGAATCCACTGCCACCGCTGCCACCCACACTCCTGCGAGACAACCTTGCAGCAGGAAGGACCCGGTCACAACCAGGCTGAGAGTGAGGACACGCACCCAATTATTATGGTGGCTACCGGCTCGGAGCGTCGCCAGATCGAAGGTGTTTGTCATAGAGGTGACGTTGCATGAAGATATGTTTCCGCAAGAGAGGTGCCTTACTAGGGCGAGCCTCACACATCACCTCCAACCTGTCGAGTTATTAAGGGTTATCGGCAGACCACACGGAAATAGACCCATCATCCCTCTGAACAGAAAGTCTAAAACCTACAGCTCGATGAACAGGATTGAACGCCTCACGGAGAAGAACGCGTGGGACACCAGGAGGCTAGGCCAGAACTAAAACCCTATTGAACTGATCTTGATATCGCGGCTAGGGGTCGGCCCTTGCTGGCATCGCCGGGACGACCGGGCGCGAGCCCACGAGGAGCCTTTCCGACATTGGCCTTCAGCAATATTGGATTAACTCCAGGCCGTAGCTTTGAGGGCGTGACGGATCTGCGGCATAGCCGCTTCTGTTCCGAGTAACCGCAATGCTCCCGCTTGTTGGATCATCCGATGTCTCTGGATGAGCGGATCGACAATATTCCCGCAGGACACACATCGCCAGCCCTTCATCCACATCGGGATACTGCTCTCCAGCATATCAATTAAATGATCGGCAACCATACAACCGTGACATCGTGCGCACTGCATGGGGCCCTCCTCTGTTCACAGTGAACTTTACGACACCACACCCTCTCCCACACCTAACTGTACTGACGTGCGACCTGCCACTTGCCTGTCATAAACAGCAATCGCAATGCCACGGTTGTGCACTGCTACCGCTTGCGTGTTTTAGCGGTGAATCGTAGAGTGCTGTCGAACAGCATTCGGCCAAAATCGGCTATAGGTGTGCCACATTAGCCCCATGCGGCAAGAATGTGATCTACAAGCCAATAACCTGGGTGGGGGAATTTACTCCGTTCATTGTCAATCTACTCCGCTCTCTTCGAACCCAGCGGCCGATCGGAAGCAAATTTTGGCTCTGACAGCGACAGAAATTGTGAATGTAACGGCGGAAGTTGCTCCAGCCTTGGGCGAAGGCTGGATCCAAAAATCTACCAGCCGACAGCCCGCACCATTCTGCTGGAGATTCGCACACCCGGACGGACACACCGACTCCTCATCTCATGCCATCCCGAAACTGCCCGTCTCCACTTCACCACGTCGGCCTTTCAGAACCCACCGACGCCTCCACCTTTCTGTCAATTTCTCCGTGCCCATCTGCAGGGGCACGAATCGACCAGGTCGAACAGATTCAAGGAGACCGGATCGTTCAGCTTGCACTGACCGCCAAGGAAGGTCCCTGCAGACTGGTCGTAGAACTGACAGGGAAAACATCGAATCTCCTCGTGCTCGATAAAGCAGGCCGTATCCGACGAGAACTGAACGGGTTGAAGGACCGTGTAGGACAGCTGTACGTCCCACCCCTTCACCAGCAACGAGAACGAGGTGCCACACACCACTCGAGATTCAGCCAGGATATCCTTGACTCCCCATTTCCTCTGTCGGCTGCCATCGACGCCCACTACCACACAGCAGAAGCCGTTTCCGTCGTTGCATCTGCGCGCAACGCCCGGACAGGGATACTCAGAAAATCCATCAAGAAGCTCCACCGTCGCATTGAAGCCTGGCATGAAGATCTCGGAAAGGCAGAGAAGTACAAGGCCTACGCCCGTTATGGCGAACTCATCAAGGCGAACCTCGGGACCATCCGAAAAGGCCAGACCGATGTCACCGTGGTGGACTATTTCGATGAGACGCTTCCCCAACCTAACGATCCCGCTCGACCCGACCAAATCTGCCCAGGGTAATATGGACGACTACTTCCGAAAGCATCGGAAAACACCTGACTGCAGCGCGGGAACTGCGCCCACGCATTGAGGAAGGGCAGAAGGAATTGGAGATCCTCCGCCAAGAAATGACCGACTATCGAGCAGGGAACCTGGCAGCCGCCGGATAAGCCCCATCTCACAATGCGCATACGAACCCGCTCTCGGACAGCCGGGAGAAAGGACGGTCAGGAGCCACGTCAAGGGCCGTTCCGTCGCTTCATCTCAGCTGACGGTTTGGCGATATATGTTGGGAAAAATGCGCGCGAGAACGACGAGCTGACGTTCGGCCTCGCCAAGAGCGAGGATCTCTGGCTGCATGCCCGCGGCACACCTGGCTCACACGTCGTGGTCCGCTTGGAAAAAGGAACCGACCCGCCGCCCGGAGACCATACGAGACGCCGCTACGTTGGCACTCCTGTATAGCGATTTGAAAAAAGCGGTAAGGGCGACGTCATCTACACGAAACGCAAGTGGGTCAAGAAAGCGAAGGGCCAGGCGCCAGGGGCCGTCACCGTCACCCAGGAAAAATCACTGCATGTGAGTCTGGAGAAGAAACGGCTGGATGCGCTCAAGACCCGATCGGCTCACGAGTAACTATTTGGAATCTCGCACTGCCTTTCCTCGCATTCCCTTGTCATGCACAGTGCCCATATGTGGATACCTCATCATGTCTCCCTATCCATGCTGCTAAAAATGTGGATTATCTCGCCATGGGCTCTGTCCGGTACTATGCTACAAGTAAGGTCCCCACACTATGTCAAGACAGCAGGACATCGCGCCTCGATCCGCGTCCCCGACCATTCCTGGTGGTCGATGACGAGCTGAGCGTCACGAAGCTGTGCAAGACAATACTTCAGCAGGCAGGCTTTTCCGTCCTCGATGCCGACGGCAGTTCAGAGGCCCTCAAAATCTGCACACGACACAAAGGGCCCATCGATCTGCTGGTCACAGACCTCATACTTCCCCCTCCAGGCTTTCAATTGGCCTCAAGCACCAATCAATTCCTCACGTGCACGGCCACGAGCTGGCCGTCCGCGCGCTTGGCATACGGAAAGATCTGCGAATCATCCTCATGTCCGGCAATATCGACCAGGATTTGGCAGGGTACGGCATACGTCGGGGGGACCTCCCATTCCTCCCCAAACCATTTGAGAATCAAGCCCTGTTGGCACTCGTGCAACAAACTCTTCATGCGCCTCCGCCTTCGATCGAAAGCCTGACAGCGGGCCCGTCCGGAAATCCAACAGTCGGTGATGGGTGGGTTGATTAGCTGACGGCCCCTGCACCCTCGGACACAGCATCCCTCTCTCGACCCGTCACAATACGCAAAACGGGGCTGCTATCTTGACGATAACAGCCCCGTTCATATTCTCTCGAATACGAATTACCAGCGATCTCGCTTACCGCCGCCACCGCTACGACCACCACCCCCGCCGCCACCAAATCCACCGCCACCGCCGCCGGTACGAGGCTCCTGGGGACGCGCTTCATTCACCGTTAGGGTCCGGCCACCCATTTCCGCACCGTTGAGAGCGGTAATGGCCACTTGCGCTTCCGCATCCGAAGACATCTCGACGAAGCCGAAGCCGCGTGACTGGCCCGTAAACTTATCCGTAATGATCCGCGCGGAAGCGACGGCGCCATGCTTCCCGAACAGATCGCTCAACTCCTGCTCGGTTGCCGAGTAGGGCAACCCACCGACATAAATCTTTGAACCCATCTGGGGTTCCTCCTTATGAGTATGGTGATATTGACTTGTACACGAGGGACGGGGAAGGAGCGGGCCGAAGACGCGAAGGATACGGCGACTAAGGTCTGACTTCCTACGAGATTCTCGGCCAAGACAACATCGATGCTGCAGACCTGAATGTTTCTCTTCCACCTCACCGCCAGGCCCCTGCAATAAGGTGATGGTAGGCTATCATAGCCCTTTTGAAAATGGCAATCCGAGCCCCAGTCTCTCTCCTGTCGGCTTACTCCCCAATGCGCACCAGCAGTCCCCGTTCTCTGCAAAACTCGAACGTCCAGCGGAAGGCGGCAATGACCACACCGAGAAATAACAGATTGAGACCGGTTGCCCACCCGAGATGTGCAATCGTCTCGGGAGACGCGTTGAGTACGGCGCGCATCCCTTCAAACACATGGGCAGCCGGGTTCATCCAGGCAATGGCCTGGAGCCACCCGGGAAGCACGTCCATTGGATAAAACACACAAGAGATGGGCTGGAACATGAACACCATACTCCAGGCCAAGACTTCCGCTTCCTGGCCAAATCGCATGATGAGAGCCGTCGTCAGCACCCCGATAATCCATCCCGTCATCACAAGATTTAAGACGAAGGGAATCAGCCACATCCCGATCACAAAGATATTGTATGAGTAGAACAAGCCCGCGCAAACGACCATCACAACAGAGACAGCCATCACCTTGAGGACGCTCATCACCATCGTCGCGGCAAGGAACTCGCTCGGCTTCAGCGGACTGGCAAACAGGTTCATGAGATTTCTCGCCCAAATCTCCTCCAAAAACGAAATCGTGACTCCCTGCTGGGCTCGGAACAGTATGTCCCACAGAATCAACGCGCCTAAAAAAATGTCACCACTCCCGGGATCTGTTCCTGGAATTTCATGAGGTAGACCGTGATGAATCCCCAAATGACGAGATCCAAGAACGGCCAATAGAAGATTTCCATCATACGCGGCAAACTCCGCCGGTACAGGTACATATACCTCACCACCAACGCATAAACCCGATGCAGTTTCATCGGTGCTCTTAGCCTTGCACAGTCTAGTTGGCAGAGCCTCTCGAGAAGATCGGGTCAGAGTTCTGCTACGAGCGTCCAACGAGGACTTTCACGACCGTGCGTGCACGAGCATAGGAACGTTCTCGACGGTTCTCCTCCTATTTCTCCCGCGCCAACTTCACAAACACTTCTTCCAAGTCCGCCTGCCCAAACCGCGCCACGATCTCCTGCGCCGTCCCCTCCGCCACAATCTTTCCCCGCTGGAGGAAGATGATCCGATCCGTCATCTCTTCCATCTCGTGCATATTATGCGACGTATAGAGCACGCTGAGCCCGTGACGATCGTCGCTCCTCCTTGAGGAAGCTCCGAATCTTTTGTGCAATATCGGGATCCAGACTCGCAGTCGGCTCATCGAGAAACAGAATTTTCGGTTCGGTTAAGAACGCCTTAGCCAGCCCAAGACGAGTGCTTTGACCGGAAGAGAGCTTGCGCGTTACTTTATGACGAAACTCCTCCATCTCCAGCCGCTTCACGATATCATCGACCCGGTCTTGGATCTGAGACAGACCATACAGCCGCGCGATCACCCAGAGGTTCTCCTCGACCGTAAGCGCCTGAGGCAAAGAGACGTACGTCGAAGAAAAATTCACCTGCTGTAGAATCTGTTCGCGATGAGTCGCTAGATCGAGCCCGAACATCTGAATGGAGCCGGCGGTCGGTGTCACCACCCCCAAGCAGCATCTGAATCGTGGTGGTTTTCCCCGCCCCATTCGGGCCTAACAAACCAAGAATTTCTCCAGGTCTGATGTCGAACGAAATATCGCTGACGGCGACGAACTCGCCGAACCGTTTCACCAAATGTTGGACGTGCAGGACAGGTGTGGACATGAATGATCAGCGATGTAGCAGGAGACTACCAGCAACAAGAGCAAAGACGACTGGCGGCTTTAGCAAGCTGCGGGAACACTCGGTTTATACACAAAACACCGTTGAAGTCTTCCATATGGTGCCGCTGCCAAAACAGTCTCAGGATGCGCAAAAAGTCTGGATTTCTCACCCGCCCAGCCCCAGCGGTTACTTCACCCACCCGCCCTGAGTCTGCCGAGACAGCCTCTTCGTCCAAGGACGCGTCGTTCCGCGGGCAAGGCCGCAGCGAGCGGAAGAGGCGAGGCGGTACAGACCGCACTTCGTGTGGGCCGTTCGCACTTACAATGGATCTTGACGAACGAATACGCCCCTACAGTGCGTCCGATATCCGAAGATCCTACTCAACGGTGAGGACCTTCACGAGGCGAGAACGCCGCCCGGGAAAAGGCGCGTCTCGGCGCGCCGGGGTTGGAGCGGGTGAGACGAAAGGCTTTTTCAGCATCCCGTTAGGTTTCCAGCCCATGTTCCGCACGAGACTGTGATCTTGGGAACTGCCTCATGATCAAGGCGGCTACGCCCACGACATCGTCCAGTCCAAAGCAGTGGTACGGATAGTTCCACAGGCTTGTCAGAGACCACCGCGAGCAACCCTTCCGTCGAAACGGGAATTTCACCGATCTGTTCACGGACGATAACAATCTTCGGATACCCTTCGTGTTTCCATCCTTCGGCAATGATCAGGTCATAGGTGTGGTCGAGAAACCGATCCCGCACGTCTTCGACACGCATTTGATCAGACACATCGGCAAACATCGCCATACTCCCCTTGAGAGCACCACGACGCTGCTGGCGCCGGCCTGCTTGTGACGCCAGCTATCTTTCCCTTCCGTATCGAGGTCAAACCCGTGTCCGGCATGCTTCACCGTCGCCACCTTGTAGCCGGCCCGAACCAACTCAGGAATCACGCGCTCGATCAGCGTGGTTTTTCCACTGTTCGAGCGACCGACAAACGACACGATAGGTACGGTCATGATTGTGCCAGGTCAATGGTCATTCGTCATGGGTCAACGGCGATCAAGAATGATTATGGCCATTGACTCACGACCGACGGCTATCGACATCCTTTCTGAATCAGCAACAGGACAGCCGGTGAGAACCGCTATGAGTGTGCTCGGAATGACTGGCCCAGGCTTCTCCACTCAACAGTTGCACCGATACCAGATCGCCCTGGTTCACTCGTTCGACTTCGACCGGGATATCGATCAAACAATTGGCCTTCACCATGGAGGTCAAGATTCCAGATCCCTGAGCGCCGGTCGTGCGAACTTTGAACACACCCTCTTCTTGCGTGAGCACACCGCGAAGAAAGTGGCGCCGATCCGTCCGTTTGGAAAACTTCTCCTGGAAGACCGCCTGCACGACCGGCCGGCCGTAACTCCGGTGTCCGCTCATTTTGAGCATCGCCGGCCGCACGAGCTGCTCGAACGTCACCATGGAGGACACGGGATTCCCCGGCAATCCGAAGGCCAGCTTACCCTGAATCTTGCCGAAGGCAAGCGGCTGCCCCGGCCTGATCGCCAACTTCCAGAAATTCATGTCTGCGCCCAGTTCGTGGAAGACCGTCTTCGTGAAATCGAAATCGCCCATCGACACGCCTCCCGACAGCACCAGAATATCCGCCGTCAGACCATGCGAAATCTTTTCCTTCAACGCGGCAGGGGTATCTCTCGCAATCCCCAGCAGCAGGGGAATCCCACCTGCCTCCTGCACCGCCGCCGCAATCCCATAGCTATTGGAGTTGATGATTTTATCTTCGCTGAACCGCTCGTCCAGATCCGCCAGTTCATCACCAGTCGAAAGGATCGCCACCCGAGGCCGTTGATAGGCGAAGATGAACGACTTGGCGAGGATCGCGAGCATCCCCGCCTCACCCGGACGAATCTGGGTCCCCTTGCCGATAATACATTCGCCCTTCTTGACGTCTTCGCCTTGAGGCCGAATGTTGGCGCCTTGCTGCTCCGGCTTAAAGACGCGAACAGAATCCGGTGTATGCTCAGTGTCTTCGACCTTCAACACCGTATCTGCCCCCTTCGGGAGCGGGGCCCCGGTCATGATGCGAATCGCCTGCCCCTCGCCGACGGACTTTGACGGCATCTTGCCTGCCGACACATCTTCGATCACCGTCAGCGTCACCGGTTTCTGAATCGCATGTTCCTGCTTGATATCGTCCCACCGAACCGCAAATCCATCCATCGCACTGTTGTCCCAGGGCGGATTATCCCGTTCCGCCACAATGTCCTCCCCGAGGACACGGCCAAGGGCATCGAGGATCGAAATCTTCTCTAACGCCCAGAATCGGCGTAGACTCCAGCACAATCCGTTGCGCCTCCTGCAGCTGCGTGAGACCCTCTATCGCATCTGTGGCCTTCACAGTCTCTCCTTCATCAGTGCGCCTGCCGGGACCCGATGTTCACAAGGGACCCGCGCTTCTTACAGAACGCTTCGACCTTATTCGCAATCTCGTGATAACACTCAGCCGTGGCCGTGTCGGAATTGAACATCGCAAACGGCTCTCCGGCATCGGACTGAATCACGACATCGGGATCGAGCGGAATGCGCCCGAGGAAGGGCACGCCCATGTCCATCGCGGAGGCTTCCCCACCGCCCTTCCGGAACACTTCGATATGGTTGTGACAATGAGGGCACTCTAACCCGCTCATGTTTTCGACAATCCCGATGATCGGAACTTCGCTATCTTTGCAGAACGTGACCGACTTGCGGGAATCCAGCAAGGCCACTTCCTGTGGCGTGGTCACGATCACCGCGCCGCTGACATTGCCAAGCAGATCGATGGTGGTCACCGATTCGTTGCCGGTTCCTGGGGGCAAGTCGACAAACAAGAAATTGAGATCCTGCCACTCGACACCGCCCAAGAGTTGGTTGATGAACTCATACTTGTACGCATCGCGCCAGATGATCGGATCGTCCGAATTCTGCAACAAGAAAGACATCGAGGCAATCTTGAGGTTATACGCCTGAAACGGGATAATCCCGCCCGAACTGCTGATCTTGAGCTTCTGGCCTTCGGCCCCTACCATCTTTGGAATGTTCGGGCCATGGATGTCCATGTCGCAAATACCGACATGCCATCCTTTCAGCGCGAGACTCACGGCGAGGTTCGTCGTACAGGTACTCTTTCCGACCCCACCCTTGTTGCTCATAATGAGTACTTTGTATTCGATCCGCTCCATCCGTTTGGCCACCAACCAGCGGCTGTGCCCTTCCTTGTCCTTCTGACAGGTTTCGTTCTCATCACAGATCGCGCAGGCCCACATGTAGACACAGGCATCGCTGCCGCCGGAGCTGGGAGGTTGAATGACGTTCAATTCACGAGCCATGTCTGTTCCTTCTCTAAAACCGTATATCCGATCTGCCGATTCTCGTTATCGCCGTCGATCTGTTGGCACGCCGACATAGTCGCTCTCCGAAGACTTCGACATCGCACCGGCAGACGTTGTACCGGCTCCTGCCGTGGCCATAGCGACCACCGGAACACCAGCCTGACTTTCTGCGGGCTTTTTCTTGCCGAAAAACTTGGCGCTGAACACACCAATCCAGTACAGAAGGAACATCGGACCCGCCATAAGAGTCTGATTGAACGGGTCAGGAGTTGGTGTCAGGACTGCCGCGATCACAAAGGATCCCAGCAACGCCCACTTCCAATACCGAATCAGGAATGGCGCATCGACCCACCCAAACTTCGCCATGAGCGTGATCGCGAGCGGGACTTCGAAAATCAGCCCGAACACCATCAAAAACCAGAGGGCAAATCCGACGTACTGTGCAATGGAAATCTGGGGTATGAAGCCGGCATTGACGCCATAGGAGATCAAAAAATTCAGCGCGAACGGAAGCACGAAGAAAAAGGCAAAACCCACTCCGATGTAAAACGCCAACGCGGTCAACACCACAAAAGGTGCGACGAAGCGCCGTTCCTGGGCATGGAGGCCCGGCACGACAAATTGCCAGACTTCCACCAGAATGTACGGGGTCGCGGCGACGAGAGCAAAGAGCCCGGCCACCTTGACGTTTTGCCATAGCGCTTCGGCCGGCGCGAGGAAGACGAACGGAACGGTCGGCAGATCGGTCGGTACCCACGACAGGGTGCGCGGCATAAACATGTTCTGAAGGGGGATGCGAAGCCACTTGACCAGTACATCGGCATAGAAAAACGTGGCGACAAACACCACGGCTGTGATGATGACCGCACGCGTCAGCCGGACCTGGAGCTCCGCGAGATGCTCCATCACCGGCATCTTCTTATCTTCCAGCGGCTTGAAGATCGTGTCCTGCAGCCACTGGTTAAATGAATTCAGGCCGTTGGACATACGATCCGTCATCCGATGGCTAGCCGCGACCGCTCGGATATCGAGCAATCGCGGCCGGCGTCATGCGTGTCACTTGGGATTGACCGCGACAAACAGGTTATTCCCCTGCCGGCTCAGAAGGAGGACGGCCAACTCGTCCTTCTTCAATTTTATCGAGGCCTTCTGGAAATCTTCGAGCGTCTTCACGATTTCATGGTTCACTTCCTGAATCACGTCGCCGCGCTGCAGCCCCGCCGCTTCCGCTGGGCCGCCGTTCTCGACCGACGTCACAACGACACCCGTCATCTTCGCGGGGATATTCAATTGACTCATCGTGGCCGGATCCAACGCTTGCACACGAAGGGAAGCCAACACATTATCCGGCGGCTTTATGGTCTCAACCGGCTCCTTGGGAGCCGTCGGCTCCTTCTTCGCCAACATTTCATCCGTCGGTCGCTCCGCCACTTTTACGGCAATGGTCTGTTCCTTACCGTCTCGCAACACCTTCACCTGCGCTTCCTTGCCGACCATTGTACGCGCGACGAGGTTGCGTAACTGGCTCACGTTCTGGACTTCTTTCCCGTTGAACGCGATCACCACATCCCCACGACGGATACCAGCTGCTTGGGAAGGACCATTTTCGTTTACATCGCTGATCAGCACGCCCTTGCGTTGCTCAGGCAACTTGAATGACTTTGCCAGGGCCGGCGTGATTTCTTGAATGGCGACACCCATCCAGCCGCGTACGACCTTGCCGGTTTTTTGCAGACTGTCGACGATGTCCAATGCGATGCTGCTGGGAATGGCAAATCCAATCCCCTCCGACCCTCCGGTCCTTGAGAAGATGGCCGTATTGATTCCGATGAGTTCACCGTTCAGATTGACCAACGCGCCGCCGGAATTGCCGGGATTAATCGCGGCGTCGGTCTGGATGAAATCTTCGTAGTCTGCAATCCCAACGTTGCCGCGTCCCAAGGCACTGATGATGCCCAGGGTCACGGTGGAACTCAGTCCAAACGGACTGCCGACTGCCAACACAAGATCGCCGACCTGCAATTTTTCATACTCGGCCCATTTCATGGATGGAAGATCCTTCGCTTCGATCTTGACCACCGCCAAGTCCGTCTTTGGATCGGTTCCCACCACTTTCGCGCTGAATTCACGTCGATCGCTCAGCGTGACAGTGATCTGCGTGGCGCCTTCGACGACGTGATTGTTGGTCACAATAAATCCGTTCGGATCAAAAATGACGCCGGACCCGGCGCTTTGTTCAGGACGTCCATGCCCTCCACCAGGCGGCATAGGCGGAGGAGTCGGGAGTTCACCCTCTGGCGCTTCTTCACCCGGAGGCCCACCAAAGGGACCTGGCGGCACCGGCGACTTCCGGCCTCGTCCCCTGCCTTCTCCACCCCGGTTACCGCAATATTCACCACCGCCGGCGTGACCTTCTTGACGATCTCTGAAAATCCTTGTGTCATCCCGGCTGGAACCCCGGCGGCAACGGCTGTAGGTTCACTCGGCAGGACAGCAACCGCGAAGGCGCTCATAACCAGACCGATACCTGTGACAAGCCCTCGAACACTCCTCCCCTTACTCGGCGTGACCATATCAGCGTTCCTCCACAGGGTTAACTGACGCGACTGCATGAGCTGAACGGTGCATTGTACACTATCCGTTCTGAGGGCTTCAAAGACTAATAGCTCCCGCCGGCCCCTCACCGGACAAAGCCCGATGGGACACGGAGGACCTTACCGAGAGACACTCGAGGACGGGCAGGTCTATCTTGTTTATCTGATCTGTCTCGTTTGTTTGGTTGAGCCGGACAGACCAAATAGACCAGATGAACCAGATCAACCTTCCCCCGTCTCACTTGTCGCGCGCAGCTATTCCGTCGCTGCTACGAACGGCTTTCCTCAGCTGCCGCCTCGGACTTCTACACCCCGAGCCTAGAGTTCTGTAGCTTCAATACCAGCCGCTTGGCCGCTTGCTCAAAGGACACGACCCGGAGCGTATTCGGCGCACCCCGTAAGACGGAGGCCAGATACGCCGCTCATCCTGAGGACGCAGGTAGATCGCCGGATACCATTGATCGATCCCCGGCGCGCTCGGACGATCCAGCGTGGCCCATCCCCGCCCCTCGGCCTGCATTAAGATCCGATTGTGCTTCAAATCCAACAAGGCAAATTCCAGCAGCGACCAGTTATCTCGACGAAATCCAGGCTGTGCGTGCGTCGCCAGCCCCAGAAAGAACGTCATGGGATATTCCTGCTCGGTGCTGGAGGCCACCACGACGGCCAGATACTCGAGCCCGCGTTGCCGCCCCAGTTCAGCGAATTGACTCCAGTCACCATGCGGCTGCGGCTTGATGCGGTCGGCCGAAATCATCTCTGTGAGCACAACAGGAATCGCACGGCCAAGGTCCCGTTGCAGACCTTCTCCTAGGCGAAGCAGCGCCTCGTCCGGCAGATTCGGAGCGGCACCAGGCGCTGCCGTATCCGACACCACGACAAACCCTGCCTGTAGCGGTCGCTGATCAATTCTTGTAAACGCGTCGCCGTCGGCCTGGCGCTCTGCGGACACATAGTCGCCAATCCGTGAAGGTGGAATATCAGAGACACAAGAAACCAGAAATACCACGCCGAGCATGAGACCGAATTGATTGAGCACCCGGCGCATCTCCCACCTCAAACCATGCCGGCTCGTTCGTCTCTTCATACTTCTCCATCGTACGTTCGCTCCCCATCAGCGGATCTGTCAAGTCCGGCGAAGTCTGCTCCCTTGCAATCCTGCCGATGGCTCGCTACCATATTTCGTTCGCGTGGGTTCCGGTCTGACGCCTCCGCGCATCACCGCAACAAGGTTGGTAATTCTGTGCACTGCCACAACGACGCAGGCTCCATCCAATGGTCGATCATCGTTCCAGCCCATAACGAAGCTACCCGCATTCTGCCCTATCTTCGAAGCATCGCTTCATACATGCAAGACCGGGGGCAGGCCTACGAAGTCCTCGTGATCGATGATGGCAGCACCGATACCACAGCGTCCGTCGTCGAGACCGCTGGCTTCGTCAATCCCGGAAATTCAGTTGCTCAGGGCACCACTGCGTCGAGGTAAGGGCGCGGCCGTACGGCGAGGATGCAAGCCGCTGTCGGACAGCTGCAACTATTTGCCGATGCGGACGGCGCGACTCCGATTCAGGAACTTGCTCGGCTCGAGGAAGCCATGGCGAACGGAGCCGACGTGGCCATTGGCTCGCGGTCTCTCGCCTCCCGGTTACCCGATTATGCAGTCCGCGCTCGCTGGTATCGGACCATTCTGAGCAACCTGTTCAATTCACTCATACAGCAGAAGGGACTCAGAGGAATCACCGACACGCAATGCGGATTCAAACTATTTCGTCAACCTGTCGCAGCCGACCTCTTTGGAGTCTCCTCAATCGACGGCTATGGCTTCGACCTCGAATTGCTCTATGTGGCACAACAACGCGGATACCGTATTGCGGAAATCCCGGTGAACTGGTCCCATCAACCCGGCTCAAAATTTCGCATCGTGAGAGACGGGATCGCCATGCTGCGTGAACTGGCCGTGATCCGACGGAATAGGACGAAGGGCTACTACACTGCTCCGTTACATCCACAGAATTTTCATCCGGCCTCAGTCAGCCAACTCGGCCTCCCTCCGCAATAAGAAGATGCGTGCTTCCAGCAGATCGATTTTCGAGACCATCATCGTCGAGCGACACGAGGCGGACCTGCCTCGACGACTTTCGAAGCGATGTGCCTTGCTCGTCTGTCTTCCTCATAGCAGTGGGTGGGCTGTGGGGATGCGAAGGTGAGTTCGGTGTTTCATAGATCCGTCTTCCCGGATATGGGTCCGCGTCTGGCCAATTCCGTCAAACTGACTTTCGACCCCTCGTTCACCAACCTGAAGATGCAGTACGTCGATGGATGCAATAGCCCCCACGAGCTCAACGTGGGGGAAGAAGTCGAATCGTTGATGATTCACGCGGCCTGCCCAAAATTTTACGGCCGTGACCGTCATCGGTGGAGTCCCCGCACAATTCAAGCCCGACACGGAGATCATGATCACCCTCCAGCGGTCGGGCCTCAAACTTTGGGCTGACAATGTCTATGATCGGGTGCCTGCAGACCTGACCATCGAGACACTCGTAACCCTGAAGGATGCCGCAGGAAATGAGCTTGGCCGCAGACCGTTTCCATGCGTGCACAACCAACGCCTTATTCTAGAGACCGGCCGTACGCCGATGCGAGTACGGCAATATCGACGGGTTCGTGCATGACGCTGGGGTTGAACTCTCGACGCATTTCATACGCGCCGTCCGGACCCAACTGGCAGCGACGGGCGGAACCGTTCCAGCACCGGTGGCAACATCGCCTGTGACACCAGTTCCAGCGGCAGCGGCAGCCCCAGTCGCAGGCGGAGCCGCAAGCGCAACCGCAGTCCCAGCCCCACTCTCATCCCAGTTCCCGTCCCAGCCCCTGGCACTTCATCGGGACTTTCGTTTAAGGCCACTGTGCTGGACGAGAACAGCAATCTGGTCTTTGAAGGAGGCGAGCGCATTCGAGTGCGCATCGATCTCATGAACGGAGGAGAGCGAGACCTTCAGAGCGTCACGGCGGCTTTGACGGGAACCGCCTCGCTGCTCACCCGGTTCCCGACCACCATGATGGCGATCGGACGACTGCGGCCGGGTCAATCCCGTTCAATCGAATTTTTGGCGACGGTTCCGCAGTCCGCGCAACAGCAGAAGGTCGAAATCCACGTGGCAGTCTCTGACTTAGAAACCCGGACTCAGCCACCGACTCAAACCCTGACCCTGTTGATCCAACCAACCGGCATCAACGCCGACGACGTGGATCAAATTCCTGCTGTCGTCACAGGATTTCAGCAACCCAACACATTTTTGATCTCAATTGGGATCGGATCGTATCGGAACCGGCAGATCTCATCCCGCAAATTCGCTTCCCGGATGCCCAGATAGTCTCAAACTATTTTCAGGCACTCGGCGGCGTACCGGCCTCCAATATTCTGCTACTGCAAGACTGGAAGGCTATACGCTCGGACATTGACGAAGCGCTGCTGGATTGGCTGCCGCCTCACACGAACAAGGACACGGTCGTCATCGTCTATTTCGCCGGTCTGGCTTCGGTCTCTTCGACGGGAGAAACGTTTTTGGTACCGTACGATGGAACCGCCACGACCACCTCACGGACATACCCGATGAAAGATTTGAGGCGGCACTGTCTCGCTTGAAAGCGAAACAGACGGTGTTTCTGTTCGATGGCATTGTGTCGCGTATGGGAACGGATAACCGAACCAAGACCGCCCTCCCTCAATGGAATCCCACGGGAAGCTCGACCCTCCATGTCATCGGAACCAGCGGCATCGGACAGGGATTGGAGGACGACCAGCATCGGCATGGCCTGTTCACCTACTATCTGCTGCGGGCCATGCGCGGTGAGGCCGATACCAACCGGGATGGCAACGTAACACTCGGTGAAACGGTAAGCTATCTTAGCCAGAAAGTGCGCTGGGCCTCCAAGACCTACATGAACCAGGAGCAACGCCCGTTCGCTGTTCCAGCGATCAGCCCAACCGATCCTTCCGCTGCCTTGATATTGACCAAGGTCGCCGCGGTCCAGGCCACCGAAGCCCATTAGCAGGCAGGATGCTGAAAAAGTCGCTCTTCTCACCCACCCAACCCCGGCGCGCCAAGACGCGCCTTTTCCCATGCGGCGTTCTCGCATCGTTCAGACCCTCAACGTTGAGTAGGACTTTCGGATATCGGAAGCACTGGAGGGGTTTCCCGTTCGCCAAGACTCATTCTCGGGGCGAACGGCCCACACGAAGTGCGGTATGTACCTCCTCAGGTCTTCACTCGCTGCGGCCTTGCTGGACGACCTTTTGAGCATCCTGCGGGATTACCGGTCCTGCTTACAGTCGCTCTCCTCCTCCCCTGCCAGCGCTCGTCTGACCATGAAGTATGCAGCGTTTCTCACCCCTTCCATGAACGTTCAGCGAGAAAGAGCCGCACGCCTGGAAGACAAAAAGAGGGTGGAGGATTCAGACCCTCCACCCTCTTCAATCTATAGCTGCGACGAAACTACTCGCCTTTACAGAATGTCCGCTCGTAGTTGATGATCAGCCAAGCTTCCTCTTCTGTGATAATTGCGGGGGTCAAGGAGATCATGCCTGTGCCTGCACTCCCATTCTTGATCACCCAGAAAAGTTCGCCATCTTTCCGCTTCTTATGGAACTTGCAGTTCGTGAAGTCACGGGGGCTCGGATTGAGAACCTTACCGGCCTCGCCCAGTCCATTTCCATCCTTACCATGACAATTGAAACAGGTGCCCTTACCCTCGAACAGTGCCTTTCCTTTGGCAATACTCTCCGGGGTTGAAGCAATCGGATTCTTGTTGGCCTTCGCGTCGGCGATCTGATCCGGCGGAACACGGGACTTAAGCGGATCCTTCTCCTCGGCTCCCACCATTGAGGCCGACAGCATGATCAGCGCTGCGCTGATTCCCAGGAACTTAGAAAAATACCCCATCAGACTTCCTCCTTTGTGTTTAACCACTGCACGTGAACTCGGCATCGGGCCGCTGGCTCATGAGATCGATATCAAAGCGACAAAACGCGGGCGAATATAACAATGGCCTTCCTCTCATGTCAAGCAATCCAGGGGACTCTCGAAAGGGCTTCCGGCTCCGCAACTCCTTCACGTCGCTATCCCGCCCCAACCTCCTATTCACTCCTACTCCGTCACTCTTCGATCCATCCTACTAGATAACCATCAAGGCTCGTGCCAGAACGCCCTCACTGCGAGACTCGATATTTCGGCTAGTTAGGGGCATCGACAATCCCGGAAATCTCAAGAGTCCGCAGAGGTGGAGCCATTACGCCTCAGTTCTTGCTGGGACGCCCCATCCCGTGATATCACCCCGGACAGCCCTCATCGCAACGAGCCAAGTCCACCGGCCACCGAATCGGAGCATGCTGGATTTCAATGGAGAGATGGCACCAACACAAGTGAGGAAGAAACCGTGCTGTGACCGGATGGAGGGTGCTGAAATACGATTAGCGCTTGATGACGATATCGCGTGCAACTTTGCCGCTCGGACCGAACGCCTTTTGAGGTTTGCCATTGAGTTCAGCCTTCACGCCTCCGGCGTTGCCGAGTGTCAGGATAAATTGGTCCTGGCCTTTGTATCTGGCTTTTTCCCCAGGCCGGAGCAACGCTTCTTGGGGACTGCCGCCATCGATTTGCACGACGACCCAACTCAGCTCTGTCGCCTCGAGGTCGAGTGCCAACTGCCCCTCCGCTGCTCCAGAACCCTCGAGAGAAATCCTCCTAGCGGTCCGTCGCTCCCAAGCGACGCAGGAGCCGGAGCCGATAGGTCCGGCGCAACCGAAGCTGTGGGTACCGGATTGGTCGCTGCCCCAGCAGTAGTTCCTTCACTCGCTTTGGCTGGCACGGCAGGGGCTCGCTTGGTTTGGCCTTAGCGGTCGGAGGAGGAGCCGGCGGAACGACCTCGGGTTGCTGGATTGGCGGCGCGTCCTGAGGTTCTGGAATCGGTGGCGCGGGCCGTTTGGATGCGGAAGCTGGAACGTCCGTGTTCGAACGACGGACCAGGAGCGACGACTGCTCTCGGCTTAAGAGGAAGATGAGCGTCAGAATCGCGATCCCGATCGCAATCGCGACGGCCTTTCGATTGGCTAGCCTCTTCCGCTCTTCTTCCGCTTGCCTGACCTTCAAACGTTCGCGTTCGACTTGCTTGTCATAATAGGCGCCGGCCGATTGGGCGAACCGGTGGATGGCATCCTCCTCATCGAGCCCGAGAGATCTGGCATAGGACCGGACAAAGCCTCGCGCAAACACTTGATCGGGTAACTTGGCGAAGTTTCCGTCCTCCAGCGCCTTCACAAAATCAGTTCGAATTCGCGTCTTGGATGCGACTTCGTCGATAGTGAGCCCCTTGGTCTCTCGCACTTGCTTGAAAAATTCACCGATCGATTCCATGGATGTCTCTCTACGGCTTGAGCCGTGTCAGCAGTTCCTTTGCAGATGCACCATACTCGCCGCCCTTATCGAGTGTGACCACCTTGGTCAGCGTTTCCCTCGAGCGTCGCTCAAACCCCAGCTTGTAATACACACGCCCCAATTCCAAGTTTAGCATCGCCGGAGGGACGTTGGGCGGATTGACCACTAGCGCATCCTCAAACGCTTCCATCGCTCCCTGGTAATCACCCTCGTGAGCCAGCGACCGTCCAAGATGGAATCGTGCCAGGTCCGGCGTGGCATACAAGGGATTGGTCAGCGCTTGACGGAATGCAGCGATCGCTTCTTTCCACCGCTCCTGTTTCGCCAACACCTGGCCCAGATAGGTGTAGGCTTCCGAGTAATTTTCATCAAGCTGTGTCGCGGCGACAAATTCTTCCTCTGCTTGGGGAAATTTACCTTGCATCGCCAGAATATGGCCGAGCCCATATCGTGCTTCCTTGTTGTTCGGATCGAGCTGCACGGCCTTCTGGAACGACACAAAGGCTTTCTGCTGATCGTTATCCAGGCTCGCGAGGCCTTCCTGGTAGTACCCTTTCGACTTCTGCGCCGAACCCTCCGATGTGGCACAGCCGGACAGCCATCCGATCAACAGAGCCGACACAAGCATCGAATGCGTGAATGTACGAACAATCGAACCGGCAAAGAGGTTCTGGTTCACGAAATGTCCTCGAAATGAGTCAACTGCTTAAAGGCTCGAAACCGTTCTTGAATCTCTTTGTAGTCCAGGATTCTCAAACGGTCAAGACTAAAGGCTTCTACAGCAAATGACGCCATGACGCTCCCGAAGATAATCGCTTGCTTGAACGCCCTCGACCGTATGATTGCCGGTGGCCGTCAGGTAGCCCAGGAAACCGCCGGCAAAGGTATCTCCCGCACCGGTTGGGTCGCGTACGTCTTCAAGCGGGAAAGCGGGGGCCCCGAACACCTGCTTCTCGTTGAACATCAAGACTCCGTACTCCCCACGCTTGATGATGAGGTGCTTGGGCCCACGCGCGAGTATTTTTGTGCGACCTTCACCAGATTCGTATCTTCGCCGAGCGCGCGAGCTTCTCCATCGTTCACGATCAGAATATCGACCTGCTCCAGTACCCGCCACAACGCATCTCGCTTGCCGTTGATCCAGAAGTTCATCGTATCGCACGCGACCAACGGCGGACGCGATAGTTTCTGCAGCACATCCAACTGAAGTTCCGGATCGATATTACCCAAGAACAACAGATCCGGGGATCGGTAGGCCTCGGGAATTTTTGGTCGAAAGGTTTCGAACACGTTGAGTTTCGTGTCGAGCGTGTGCGCTTCGTTCAACTGGTGCGTGTACTCCCCTTCCATCGAAACGTCTTCCCAGGCCTCCGCTCCAAGCCAGTCAGGTCGATGTCACGGCTCTTGAGGAAGGCCAGGTGTTGCGAAGGGAAATCCTCCCCACCACTGCAATGAGATTCACGCTGGTAAAATAGCTGGCCGCAGTTGAAAAAATGTGGCCGAACCTCCAAGGACCTCGCTCACCTCCCCGAAGGGTGTTTTCACCGTGTCTAACGCAACTGATCCGACGACAAGCAGCTTCCCCATGACTTAGCGACGTCCTTTCTTCTCCGGAACAACCCGATCCATCAACAAAGCCAGCTTGCGTCGGAGCGAGGCGGGCATCCGATCCGGCGCCGTAATAATGGCGCTCTGCAACGCACTGTGACAGCTACACGTCTTGACGTCGGCCACTGCAGGGATCGCCGTCCGCAACAGTCGCTTGGCCAACGTGACATTCTGACGGAGCGTGGTCAAGATCGCCTCGACGGTGACAGCCTCTTCCGTCTCATGCCAACAGTCGTAATCGGTTGCCAATGCCACCGTGGCGTAACAGAGTTCCGCCTCGCGTGCGAGCTTCGCCTCAGGGAGATTCGTCATCCCGATCACGCTCGCTCCCCACTGGCGATATAATCGAGACTCCCCTCTGGTCGAAAACTGCGGCCCTTCGATGCAAAGATAGACACCGCCCTGATGTACCGTGGCGCCAACGGTGTGGGCCGCATCAGACAATGCCGCCCCGAGGGAGGCGCAGACCGGATCGCCGAACGCCACATGGGCGACAATCCCTCCCTCAAAGAAGGTTGATACCCGTCGTTTGGTGAGATCGATAAACTGATCAGGCAATACGACGTCACCAGGCCTGATCGACTCCTTCATACTGCCGACCGCACTCACGGAAATCACCCGCCGAACACCCAGCGACTTCAGCGCATAGATATTCGCGCGATAGTTGATTTCGGAAGGATTCGATCCGATGGCCTCGTCCATGCCGCGAGAGAAAGGCGATACGAGTCCCCTCCAACTCGCCGAGGACCACTTTGTCGGACGCAGCCCCGAAGGGAGTTTTGACCGCCAGCTCCTTGATCTTCCGAAGCCCCTCGATGTCGTACAATCCACTGCCGCCGATGATCCCAATGTCTGCGCGTGCTGCGTTCCCCTGCCGTGTCATCCCTTCTCCCCAAGTGTGGTGAGGAATTGATCCACCTGTCCGATCACCAGTGCTGCGGTGTGCTGAACCGACTCCGACTCCTCAATCATCAACCACTGAATCCCCGGTTCCTTTCGGAACCACGTCATTTGTCGCTTGGAAAAATGTCTCGTGTCCCGTTTGAACCGCCGAACCATCTCGGCAACGTCATACTCGCCGGCCAAGTGCTCAGCTACCTGCCGATACCCCAAGCCCTTCATGGCGCGCACTCGTGCGCTGATACCCCTGAACCAGGAGCTGCTGCGTCTCTTCGATCAAGCCGTGAGCCAGCTGCCAATCAATCCGCTCCTCGATACGCCGATACAGCGCACCGCGGTCTCGGTTCAAGCCGATGATCAAGGCTGAAAATGGCTGCTCGGCAAACCCATGTTCCTGCTGAAACTCCGACATCCGGCGACCCGATAGCTGGTACACCTCCAGGGCGCGGATCACTTTCGATTCATCCCGCGGGTGCAGCCGCGCGGCCGTTGCGGGATCGACTTCCACCAGTCGCGCGTAGAGGCGATCATGCCCTTGCTCCTTCGCCTCCCGCCGCAGGACAGCCCGCACTGTGGGATCGGCCGGCGGTGCGCCGCACAAGCCTTTGAGGAGGGTCCGCACATAGAGTCCTGTGCCCCCACCACCAGAGGAAGGCGGCGGTCTCGATAGAGGCGCTCGATCTCACCGATCGCCTGGTGGCGATACAGTCCCGCATTAAATGGTTCATCGGGATTGACGAGATCGATCAGCCGATGGCGAACCGCCTGGCGCTCCTCCAGGGCCGGCTTATCCGTCCCGACATCCATTCCACGATAGACTTGCCGGGAGTCTGCCGTGAGCACCTCGGTCTCGAAAGCTTTTGCCACCTCGACCGCAACGCGGCTTTTCCCTACAGCAGTCGGGCCAACGATCACGACCACCGGCCTGCAACACACCTGACGTCCGGAGAGACGGCACGTCGCTCTCGTTGGAGCGGCCATCATGCCCATCCAACCCGCCCGAATAGCTTGGCAAGCTCATCTGTCGAAAGGCGGAACGCCGTGCGGCGCCCATGCGGGCAGGTCATGATCAACCCTTCCTGCACCCAGTCGTGAATCAGCTGTTGAATTTCAGGAAGGGCCAAGGCGCGTCCGGCACGCACCGCTCCATGGCAGGCCAGCGACGCCAGCACGGGCTGCACCTGCATCTCCAGCGATGATGCGCTGTCCCACTCGGTGAGATCACCGAGTAAATCCTGTACCAAGACAGCGGCATCGACTTTGCCAAGTCCAACCGGCACCCCGCGAATGGCCACGGCCATCGCGCCAAACGGTTCAATCAAAAGACCGAGTTTCTCCAGATCATCAGCACGCTTGAGCAACAGTGCGCTCTGTGCCGCGGACAGCTCGATCGGCTCCGGAATCAACAGCGGCTGCGAGGGGATGTCCCGGCTCTGCCACCCCGCCAAAGCCGTTGAAAGAGGACACGCTCGTGTGCCGTATGCTGATCGATTACTTGCAGTTCTTCGCCCACCTGCGCCACGAGATAGGTCCGGAGAATTTGCCCGAACGGTACGATCTCCGGCTTCTCTGCCGATCGATACGCCGCAACTGCCTCGGCAGCGAGAGGCAACTGACTTCCTTCGACGGTGGCGGGAAAACTCACCGCGTCACTCGCATTGATTCGAGAGCCCTGTCCGCGAACTGACAGGGAGGCGGACGGCTGGGAATCCCCGAGCGACACGGGTTGTCGCTCGACGGTGGGAACGAACTCCGGCGTCTGGGGCGAAAGACCCAATACGACCGCCCGTTCGGAGCCACCGAGTGCGTGCCGGACCGATTGACGCACCAACTGATGAAGCGCGTCTGTTTCCGCAAACCGGACCTCTTTCTTCGTGGGGTGCACGTTGACATCCAACCGGTTCGGTTCGATATCCAGAAAGAGTACGAACGTCGGGTGATGCCCTTTGGGAAGAAACGATCCGTACCCATCCATGACCGCATGAAACACGGTCGCATTGCGGACGGGACGACGGTTCACAAACAATTCTTGTGGAGCCTTCGAAGCCCGCGCGTGGAGAGGATCGACCATCACACCTCGGATCGACAATCCCGCTGTCCTGCCTCGCACCTCAATCGTCCGATCGAGAAACGCCTGGCGATAGACTTGAAGTATTCGATCACGATCCGTTGTCACGGCGGGATAGTTGAGAATCTCCTGACCGTTATGGGTCAGGCGGAAGTGCACCGATGGCCAGGCGAGGCTCGCGAGTTGCACGACATGGCTGACATGGGAGAACTCGGTCGTGGTCGATTTGAGAAATTTCTTTCTGACCGGTTGATTGAAAAATAGATTGGAGACGTCGATTCGGGTGCCAAGCACGGGTGGCGCGTCCACGATCGCACTGCCTGCGCCTGCGATCAGGGTGAGCTGCGACCCTACCGTATCTTGCCTGGTCGCGGTCGTCACCAGCACATGGGAGACGGACGCAATACTCGGTAACGCCTCGCCGCGAAAGCCCATCGTCGTCACTGAAGCAAGATCCCGATCGGAGCGGAGCTTGCTGGTGGCATGCCGCTCGAAGGCACGGGGAAGATCCGCACGGTTGATCCCCTCTCCGTCATCCGCGACTCGGATGAGGCTTAGTCCACCATCCTTCACATCGATCGAGATATGCAGGCCCCCTGCATCGAGACTGTTTTCCAGTAATTCTTTGACCACGGCGGCAGGGCGCTCAACGACCTCGCCGGCCGCAATACGGCTGACGACGTCGTCTGGGAGGACGTGGATCTTGGCGGAGCAACTGGCGGCGGGCATGAACCTACACTCCAGGGAATGCCGGGAACAAGGGAGCCACCACGAGCAGGATGCTGAAGAAGTCGTTCTTCTCACCCGCCCAACCCCGGCGCGCCGAGACGCGCCTTCTCCCCATGCGGCGTTCTCGGATCGCTCAGAAGCTCAACGTACTTCAACAGAGCCCCTCGGATGCCGGAATTCCTGGAGGGGCTTTTCCGTTCGCCAAGATTCATTCAAAGGGCAAACGGCTACACAAAGTGCGGTGCGTACCTCCTCGCCTCTTCGCTCGCTGCGGCCTAGCTGGACAGCCTTTTGAGCATCCTGCGCAGTGTTTCCCTCTAGGTCTAAGTGTGCAGGCGATTAAATTTCCACCGTGCCACAATGGTCTTCTTTCACGGACTCCTAGCCGTCTCGATAGACGGCCGATCATCGAATTTCGGCCAACTTATTCTTGGCCAGCTTCGCCTCGTCCGACGTGGGGAACTCTTCGATCACCCGTTTGAGATTCTTCTTCGACTTGGCAAGATCTCCGGTTTCTCCTGCCGCGAGCCCCGATTTGAAGAGGGCCGCCGGCACCTTCTCGTTTCCCGGGTACTCCGCTGCGAGGTACTCGAAGGATTGCATCGCACGCACGTAATCTTTCTGCTGATAGGCAGACTCTCCCAACCAGTAGTACGCGTTGGGTGTCAGCGACGTGCCGGGAAAGTCTTTCACAAACCGCTGAAAGCCCGCCACGGCAAGATCATACTTCCCGTTGAGATAATCGTTGTACGCCAGATTGAACGCCGACGTCGGGGTAATCGTGGGAACGCCGGGCATCATCGGCGACACATCCGCAGCAGAGCCCGGCTTCTGTGGCTTAGAGGGGCGAGAGAGATCACCCGGTACCGGCTCCATCTTGGGCACAACCGGAATACCCATTGTCTCATCAGATTTCGCCAATCGGCCCTCTAACCTTTGGACCCGCGTCGACAGTTCATCGAGCTTCGAATCGAGCTTCGGGTCAAGCTTCTGCCTAGCAGATTCGCTATCCTTCACCCGCTCCAGCGACTCCAAGCGTCGTTGCAGCGCATCCAGCCGCTTTTGGTCTTGATCTTGGGACTTCGACACCGTCGCCAACTGGTCACGCATTTCTACAAAATCCGCGTGTTTGGCGCACCCTCCGAGCCACAGCATCACCCCGGCCATGAGAACGATCAACCCCCTTGTGCCCGTTAATTTGCCCGTCACAATTATCGAGACTCCTTCAACTGGGATAGTTTATCGGACGCTTTTCCTGCCTCAGGAGTCCGTGGATACAACGTCACCACCTGTTTGAAGGCCGAAGAAGCCCGCTTTTTATCTTTCATGGCCAAGTAGGCATACGCCTTTCTTCAACATCGCCGCCGGCACTTTCTCGCTCTGAGGGAAATCCAGTTCGACGCGGTCGTACGAATCGATCGCCTGTCTATAATCTTTCTTGCCATAGTGCGCTTCACCGATCCAATACCGCGCATTTGGAGCCAGATCCGAGCTCTCATAGTTACGCAAAAATGCGGCAAACCCTTGCTGCGCTCCATCCAAGTCCCCGTCGCGAAATAGCGCCAGGAGACGTTCGTACTCGATCTTATCGGGGCGCTCACTGCTTTGGCCCACTTGCTGGCGCGGCGACTCCTCGGACTCGATTGCCGGCGTCACGGCTTCAGCTTGCGCAGGGAGCGAAGCCGAAAGCGTTTCCTGTTCGATCTTGGAAGGTTTCAGAAGAAGGCACTATCGCTGATCGATGGGCCGGCTTCGTGGTTGACTGACGTGTCCCTCCCTTGCCTCCCCCTCGTACGTGCGCATCCTGCGCGACCTGATCAACGGTCTTGGAAAGGGTGTCCAGACGACGGTCCTGCTCATCGAAGCGGGCAGCAAACTTCTGCGCGACAGATGTGACACTCTTATTCACCTCGGCTAAGTGACCGGTCACCGCCTTGTTCATCTCATTGATATGAGTCGCCGATGCCTTCCCCGCCTGCTCTTCCTGGGTCACCCGTTCACTCAGTCCTGTCAGCGATTCCCTGAACGCTGTTAAGGACAGACTGAATAGTGCGAACTTTGACGACAACTGTTCGGTCCGAGCATTGTTCTCCTCCAGACGTACGTCGAGACTCTTGGCAAGTCCACTGTTCGTTTTCTGCACGACCTCGATGATCTCTTTTCTCACCACCTCCATCTGTCGGCTCACGTCGTCAAGGCGAGCGTTCACATCCATCCGGAGCTGATCGCGATCCTGCTTGTTTTTGACATCTTGCGCATTGAGGCTCTCGCGCACCTGATTGTAGCGAGACGTGCTATCCGCCTCCAGCTTGCCGGCTAACTGTTCGAGCCGCTTGGTTTGTTGTTCGAGTTGTGCAGAGCGCTGCTTGAGGTCTTCTTGCTTGCCCTGGAGTTCCTGAGCCTGGTGCAACGCCCGCTCCAGTTCGCCACGCAATTGCGGCAGCTCCTGTTCTCGAAGCACCGAAATCTCCTGACTCTGTCGCGCACGGGTCTGTGCCGACTCATCGCTCGACTGCTTGATCCGCTGCTGAAGATTCTTCTCCGTCTGTTTGAGATCGGCCTGTTGGGCAACACAGCCGGTCACCAACAGGGTGCAGATCGCACAGATCGTCGTCCAGGTTCCCTTAGTATCCAAATGGTTCTAACATTGTTCCACCCACTGTGAGATAAAGGAATACCCTACTCGCTCTTCTCGGACAACGAAATCATAATCATAATCGCTGCGATAAAGAGCACGCCGCCTATTTCCCGGTCTTTATTGCAAGATGTCCTCGCCGATTCTGCTGGTAGCACGACTCTGCATGTTCATTGCAGATCTGTCGCTCTTTCCCATACGACACCACGGACAGCCGATTAGCACTGACACCGAGTTCGACCAGATAGTTCCGCGCAGCTTTCGCCCGTTTTTCCCCGAGGACGAGATTGTAGGCGGAGGTCCCGCGCTCGTCACAGTGCCCCTCGACCTTGATCCAACGCGCTCTGGTTGGACTTCATCCAGTCGGCGTCGCGAGTCAACGCTTGACGCCCATCCTCGGATATCGTCCAGCTGTCGTAGCCAAAGAACACATCCCGCAAGCCCGCTGCGGCTGATGCCGCCTGCTCGGCCCTGACCTCAGCCATTTGTCGTTCGGCACTGCTGGAGGGATCCACCTTCGCCAACATCGTGCCACTGCCCACGCGTTCTTCCGAAGGGTTCTTGTCGAGACCCCGAAGCCCGCCGCCCTGCGACTGAACCCCGGTGTCCGGGGAAACTGCCGACACCGGACTTCGAGCTATCTCCCTTTGCCGTCCCTTGAGTGGACTGGGAGTCACCGCCGGATTGTACGGATTTTTGGCGCAGGCAGGCATACCAATCAATGCCACGCTCATCACCAGTGCCACGCCGCAAGTAGACAGTGCCTTGTTCATACCTCTATCTCCTCTTCCTAGGTTAGTGATCTCGATCATTGTTCTTCAATCATCCAGTACGGTCGAACGGTCAGTCTCACGATGCCGGAGACCAGGCGGGCGCACTATTGTGCGTGCCCTGGAAGGTGAGCCGTTCGATGTCCTTCCCATCGGCATCGATCATATAGATCTGGCTCTTTCCATCGGACGTCGAACTGAATACCAAATGCCGGCCATCCGGCGACCAGGATGGTGAATCATCGACGCCCGGCCCTGTCGTCAATTGCATGCGCTTCTGTCCGTCCGGCGAGATGACACAGAGCTTATACTCTCTGTGCGTCCGGCACACGTAGGCGATCCAGTTCCCGCGGGGCGACCACACCGGGCCGCATTGTAATCGCCTTCAAAGGTCAGACGGCGCACGTTCGAGCCGTCTGAGCTCATGAGGAACAACTGCGGCCCGCCCCTCGATCCGACACAAACACCATCTCTCTCCCGTTCGGAGACCAGGAGGGGATAGGTCGCCGGACGGATTTACCGTCAATCGTTGGATGACTTTCGTCCTGGTATCCAACCGATAGAGTTCTGAATTACCTTCGTGACTGGAGGCAAACGCCAGGAAATTTCCATCAGGAGACAGTGACGGGTGATGTTCAATCCCCCAGGGAAATCACCGTCCATCGCTTCCCCGTCGCCAACTCAATCATGTCGATATCCTGCGTATTGCGATTGCGATAGGCGGTGAAGATAAGGAACCGGCGATCCGGAGACCACTGCGGCATGAGGTTCAGGAATCCATCAGCGGTGAGTTGGCGCGCATCGTAGCCATCGTAATCCATCACGAACAATTCACGGGCAGCCCCCTGTTCAGCCACATAAGCGATCTTCGTCCGCGCGATGCCCGGCTCGCCCGTGTAACGAAACACCAGTTCGTCGGCAAAACGGTGCGCCATCATCCGCACGACCGAAGTCGATCCCACGTAGCGCTTTCCTCCCACGAGTTCATCGCTGCCGTTGTCATAGACGAAGCCTTCCATATTCACGTCGGCCTCTTTGTCCGACCCTTTCATGCCTGCTTTTCCCCAGACCACCACCGACACGCCCTTTTCAGCTGCCTGTTTGAAAACGACCTTGGAACCGGTCCCTACCCCATTGCCAATATCGGATGTTTGAATTCCCAAACTCGGCAAATCCACCAGATCAAAGACCAACGAGCGTTTTACATCCTTTTTGAGGACTTCTTCGATCCGCCCACCCAGCCAGTCGGGACCTCCTGCGGTTTGTATTCCCATCACACCGAGGGTAATCTTTTGGAAGTCAGGACGAGTGGCTTCGAGGAACACATCTGCCGCCCCAGACTCAAGAATACCAACAACTCCCGCTAACAGCAGGACTCCCCAGAACCAGGCACCGATCAATTTCACCCGTGTCATCCTACCGACTCTCCGACTCGAAAAACCATTTCTACATCCTTATAGCTGTCTGTCATATCAGCAGGAAACACGGGCAGGACTCGTGGCCGCTGCACGGCACGCTGGCCTGCCATATCAAAATAGGTATTCCCCGAAGACTGTTGGACGACTACATCTTTGATCGTTCCATCTCGTTGAAGCCGAAACTTGACGATCACCGTATAGGTTTGCCCCGCCATATCAATAGGTGGCGGCTCCCAATGGCTACTAATGATAGATTGCACACGAGCCCAGTAGGGATTCGATCCAGCCGTACCGGCAATCTTCAGGGCCGTCTCAGGAGTCTTAGCCGCTGGAACTTTCACCTCTTGCTGAGGCGCCGGCTTGACTGACGTTTCGCTCGGCTTCACCTCTTTCGGAATGTCCAGCTTGGCTGCAGGCTGAAACTGTTTGATCTTTTTCAGCTCTTCTTCCAATTCACGATTCAGATCATCGCTGACCGAAGACCGCTGCGGAATCTTCGCGACCGGAGCTTGCGCCACATCCGGAACACGCGGGATATCGATCGTCTTCCCATCTGCTGGGGCTGAGCCACCGATTTTGTTGCAGGGCTCAAATCTCCAAACTTTGGCGCATCCGGCGGAAGTTGAAGATCCTGGAACAGGTCTCTTTTTCTCGCCTACCGGAGGTGCGGCAGATGGGGCTGCACTGGGGACCACCGCCTTCACTAATGGGGCAGGAACCGGCTTCGGGTCTGAAACTTTCACCGACTCTGACCGGCTTCGCCGGCTCAGCTTGCCTGACAGGCTTCGGCGGGCTGACCAACGACACTTCCACAGACGTCATAGGGCGTTCACCTTGTTGCGGAAGCCGGAGTCCTGCCGCCATGAGCAGGACAACCACATGAACAGCGAGCGACCACACCAGTGTTCGCTTGAGTCGGGCAGTCAGTCTGGATTGATCTGCAAGATCGAACCCCATCCCTGACAGGAGCGACGCCTGGGACGCCATAAACACCAGCCTCCTCCCACACGTTGCATCAATCTTTTCGCGACGGGAGACGCGGAGTTTGTGGCGCTCCGATACGCTCGGGCCCGACCGGATCCGTCACCATCCCGATCTTCTCGATCCCAGCCTTCTTGACGCCGTCCATGACTTGCACCACAACACCGTAGGGCACCTCGCGATCCGCCCTGAGATAGAGCGACACATCGGGATGGTTCTGTTTCAAGACCTTCAATTTCTGTTCCAGCTGGGCCACTCCGACAGGGTCCTTGTCGAGATACAGTCGTTGATCTTTTTCGATCGTCAGCACCGTACGCATTTCCGGCTTGATGGTATTCGTGGCAGATGTCGGCAGCTTAATGTCCATACCACGATACAGCATCGGGGCAGTGACCATGAAAATCACCAGAGGACGAGGACCACATCGACGAGGGGAATGACATTGATTTCTGCCAGAAAGCGGCGATGACGGGACTCTAGGGTCATCCCTGAACTCCGACCGGAACTGGTTTCGCCTTCGATGGAGTGGTCGAGAGGGATGCCAGAAGTTCGATCGTGACCGAATCCAACCGATACGCCGTGCCGCGAATCCGAGTCAGGAAATAATTATAGGCAATCACCGCAGGAATGGCCGTGAAGAGTCCGGCTGCCGTTGCGACTAAGGCCTCTGCCACACCGGGAGCGACAGCAGAAATACTGGCAGTTCCTTGAGTACCGATCTCACGAAATGCATCGATGATCCCCATCACGGTCCCAAGCAGGCCGATAAACGGAGTAATGTTTCCCGTCGTGGCAAGGAACGGGAGATAGGTCTCGAGCTGCGTGAGCTGGCGTTGCCCGAGATGGGACGCCAGCCGCTCTATGACCTGCCGATCGGTGAGCCCTGAACCGACACCATCCTCTCCTCGCCTCGCCCAAATCCCACACGCTCCATAACCCCTTCGAATACACTGGCGCTGGGACTCCCTTCAATTCGTCGAACTTGCCGATACAGCTCGTCGTGATCTCGTGTTTTCGCCAGGAGCGCCAGGAACCGCTTTGTCCTCCCCGTCCGCCGTTCAGAAACGCTCGCCATTTTGAGAAAATAATTGCCCACGAGATAACTGAGAAGACGAATAGAACCAAGAGCACGATTTTTGATACCGCGCCGAGCGAACCTACCAGTCCGATTAGACCTGTTTGAAACATGCAGCGATGACCCCTTCCAGGCGTTAGGAAGCACCCACAGCTCTGCCTACGGAGTCTAACAGACACAGGAGAAAATGGCGGGGCCGACGGGATTTGAACCCGCGACCTCCAGATTGACAATCTGGCGTCCTCAACCAGCTGAACGACGGCCCCGTAAAACTCTACTAATAGCGGAAGATGTGAGTGACAAGACTATAGCTAGCGGTCTGTCCCGTCTAACATTTCATGATTTCTGTTCAATGAGTTGTCCTGCTCCCCATGAACCAGCGTATGCACTGGTAGGCGGAACAGGGATCGAACCTGTGACCTCCTGCCTTGTAGAGGGCAGCGCTCTCCCAACTGAGCTATCCGCCCGATTTTCTTAGCAACCTTCGCGGATGCTACCAACCCACATCCCCTTGTCAATCGAATCTCGCACTCTTCTTGCCAGTTTTCGGCCGCTACTCACTCTGCTCACATAAATCGTGTCTCTCCGATTATGTTTTCTCCCTGTCGGCGGCTCACCCGAGGGAAATACTTGTCATGCACCCGCTTCAGGCGTCCCCGTTCAATATGCGTATAGATCTGCGTCGTCGCAATATTCGCATGGCCGAGCATCACCTGAACAGACCGAAGATCCGCACCGCCTTCTCAAGCAGATGCGTCGCAAATGAATGCCGAAGCATGTGCGGCGAGATGACCTGCGTAATCCCCGCCCGCCGTGCACGACGTCGGAGCAACTTCCAAAAGGCCTGTCGGGTCAATGGCCCACCCCGCCTCGACACGAACACATACCGCGAAGCCCGTTTCTTCAGAAGCCGTGGCCGCGCTCTTCCACATACTGCAGCAGCAGCTGCCGAGCCCCTCACCCATCGGCACGAGACGCTGCTTCGCGCCCTTGCCCGTCACCCGGAGATACCCGACATCAAGATTCACCAGCGCAACCTCAGCCATCACCAATTCCGACACACGAAGCCCCGTTGCATAGAGTAACTCCACCATCGCACGGTCACGCAGGTCTTCAGGAGTCGCGGATTGCGCCCAGATCCAACAATGCGATGACGTCTTGCTGCGACAGCGTTTTAGGCAGTCGAACGCCAGTGCGATATCGGAGCCAGACCAATGGTAGGATTCTCTTCGATCATCCGTTCCCGCACAAGAAACTGGAGCCACCCGCGAATAGCCGAGAGCAAGCGTAGGAGGACGCACGGGACAACCGCGCCTCGCGCATGGAACGAAGAAATCCCGTCAACGTCTCCGGCGTCAGAGGCCCGAGCGGCACGACACCGGTTCGATGCAAGTAGGAATGGAATTTACTCAGATCGCGGCGGTAGGCTTCGACGGTATTGACGGAGAGACCACCCTCCACCCGGAGACGGCTCTAAATATCGCTCGGCCAGCGGGTGTAATATCATCTGTGCCATGATAGCCAATCACTCAGATGAACACAACGAACGCTAGCCCGCATTATTCATGACGGTTCGTCGCGAAATCGCGCGGTCGCCACGCGAGACAGGCGCGCGGAGCCGCGAGGGAGTGGAGGCATACTGAAACAGTATGTTGACCGACCGAGCGGCGAGCCTCGTCTGCCTGGACGCCAGGCCACCGCGTGCAGGCTCGTCGCAGCGGCGAATTCGCGATTGCAGCAGAAGCGCCTCATGAGTAATGCAGGCTGTGGGAGTTTACCTTGACACCCCACAGGGTTTCCGATAGTAGTCACGTGCAACTGACATATCCGTCACACCGCCAAGCAGGATGCTTAAAAAGTCCGCCAGCGGAGTCTCGCATAGCTCAAAGGCTCAACGTACCGAAGCGCAATACGCTTCGCCTCTTCGCTCGCTGCGGCCTAGCTGGACGACCTTTTTGAGTATCCTGAGGCTATGTTGACCCCGGCACCATTGTAAGATCCCAACGGTGTATTGTGCATAAACTGAGTTTTTCGAAGCCTGCTAGGAGTTCATGGCTCGCCCGTTGATTATTTCTGTCTTCACATCGCACGTACATCCTTTGGGCACGCTGGTGCCTATCGCTGACACTTTGTCTGGAGCATACTCTGCCCAGTCACGGGATTCGAGTTCAATTCGCCCAGTTATGCAGAAACAGGACCGGCTAGCCCGGCGAACCATCCCGCGCTGAAGCAAGCGAAGCGCCTGATCGACGCAGGTCAGGTGAAGAAGCCATCACCGTACTCCGTCGCTTTCTCGCCACCTCTCTCCGAAGCCCGAACTGCTCGACGACACCTATCTCCTCCTCGGTGCAGCCATGTACACCGCAAAGCAATATGCGGATGCCCTCAAATACTTGAAGCAACTGCAGACTGAGTTCCCGAGTCAGAGGTGACGGATCGAGGGCAAGCTGATGCAGGCTCGAGTCCATGCGGCGATGGGCGAACATCGACCTTGCCCTACCGATCCTGACTGGCCTGCGCAATCTTTCCAAAGATGACGGAACGAAACGCGAAGCTATGCGACTGAGCGGCGAGTTCTACGCACAAAAAAGGACGCGCCCCGTGCCATTCAGGCCTGGCTCGATGAAGTGGCATTGGGGACTGATGACCAAGCGGAAGACGTACGGGCCCGCATTCGCGAGCTGACCAGCCAGACGTCCGACAAGAAAACTCTCGAGCACATCCGAGACACCTTTCCACGCAGCTTTCCCGGCGATCTCGCGTCGCTCCGACTCATCAACCTCTACGTCAGCCGCGGAGAAGAACAGCCAGGCCATTCGGCAAATCCAACAATTTCTCGTGAATTTCCCGACCCACCCGCGAGCGGCGGAAATCTCTGAACTTCTCACGACACTCCAAGCCGCGCAAAAATCCAATCAGTTTTTCATCGCCGGAGTCCTGCCGCTCTCAGGAAAACTCGCCCCATTCGCCGGTGAAGTGCTCAGTGGTATTCAACTGGCCGTCGAATCGATGCAGAGACCGGGCAGGAGCCCATCGGTCGGTCTCATCGTCAAAGACCTCGAGTCCGATCACGATTCGTTTCTGGACGACTTCTCCGAACTGCTGAACACCGATCGTCCCCTCGCCGTGATCGGCCCGCTCCTCTCGAAAAAATCTGCCGGTCATGGCTGAACTCGCCGAGCGAGCCCACATCCCCCCTGATCACACCGGCGGCGACCCTTCCCAACGTCAGACGACTCGGCAACTATGTGTTCAGCACGGCACTCACCTATGAACTGCAAGCCAAACGAATCGCGGCCTATGCCATCAAAGAGCAAGGCTTCCGCCGATTTTCTGCATCTTGCATCCCGACACCACCTATGGCCGGGAGCTGGCCCGGCTCTTCGCCCAAGAAGTGCGCCGAAACGAGGGGAAGTCATCGCCATCGAATCCTACAAAGAAGGCGAAGCCGACGTGGGCGCGCAGCTCAAACGTATGAAGGCGGAGGACCTCAAGAGGTACGGTTTGTCTGTGCCGGTTGATCAGACCAAACTGACCGGGAAAGTGACAAAACTGGACAAGAAAGTCTTCTATACGCCGGGCTTCGACGCGATCTTCATTCCAGGCCGCGCAACCGACGCCGGCATCATTACATCCCAGCTCAATTTCCATGACATGAAAGTTCCCTTCCTGGGCGCCAATGGGTGGAACTCGCCGGACTTCGCCCGCACGGACGATTCGTCGATTGACGGAGCCGTGTTCGTCGACGGCTTCTTTGTGGACAGCCCCGACCCCGACCGTGCAGGACTTTGTCGCTCGATACAAGAAGCGATTCGATACCAACCCCACACTCTTTTCAATGCAAGGCTACGATGCCGCGAAATTGGTACTCGATGCGGTTCGAAAAGGCGCTGCCTCAGGCGAAGCCGTCCGCGACCATCTGCTGACACAGCCGGACCTCCCCTCCCTTGCGGGACCGGCGGCGTTCGGGCCAGACGGGACCCTGCATCGTCCGCTCTTCCTCATACAAATCAAACGAGGCCGATTCATTCAAGTCAACTAACCCGCATTGATGCCGGAACACTTCACTGCAATCACCGACCCACTGCTACAACGAGCCTTCGGCCGGCGGGCTCGCCCCTCGGACCTTCACCGTACTGTTGGGGATGACGCCCTCCTTCTTGGCACCGGTCCTGTCTGAGGAGCAGCAGGACAGGCACCACCGGGACGGTGGAGCCAGTCCCTAGTCTCTGCGCACCGATCTCGGTCCCCCACCCATCCCTCCCCATATTATGGGGGAGGGATGGGTGAGAACGTGAACCGTTATGAATAATGCGGGCTAGAAAGCCAACCCACCATGAACTCTTTACCAGATTCTCCACGATATCCTACATGGCGCTTTCCTTTCCTCTTTTTGCCATGGTATTGCACGAATACCCATGGCTGGGTGCCTATCCCACGATAAGCGTTAACCGCCAAACTTCAGGGTCGCCTGATGAATCAAGCAATACGTAACTGG
>ERZ1370068.6719-contig-5686_pt1 | contig 41306 bp, 64 predicted proteins | sample MGYA00561227_ERZ1370068 | MGnify/ENA primary metagenome ERZ1370068 (study PRJEB38410, sample SAMEA6850437) | metagenome | study: Metagenomic assessment of the ecological functions of the soil: analysis of the soil microbiota associated with the... | reverse complement strand
ATGTACTTCGTTCAGTTACGTATTGATGTGCGCGTGCGTCGTATCGACCGCGAGATAGGTGCCGTCGACGCGATCGCCGTAGACCTTGGTAGCTTCACCGTCACGCGGCCGCCGTGGCCGGCCACGTTCCAGCCGTGCGGATCCGGCCGCGTCGTCGCCACTTCACGCCCGCTCGGTGTCGAACGCGTGCACGTCGTAGACGTTCTTGGCGAAGTCGTGGAGCGAGTAGCGGCCCGGCGACGATCGGCTCATCCGCAGCTCGAGCGTGTTCTGCGTCAGGTCGGGAAACGTCGCCTCGACCTGCATCCAGCGATGCTGCGGCTCGGGGAACGACAACCGATAGCGAGTCGGCTCGGCGGCGTCGAACGAGCGCCGCGAGGGTCAGGACCGCGGCGAAGGCGAGAAGGCTGATGAATCGCGTCACGTCGAAGACGAAAGAGGTTAGCGGCGCCGGTCTTCAAGACCGGCCCGCGGGCGACGGCCGCCTGGCAATCAACGCCTCGAGGGTGCGGCCAGATCTTTTCGGCGATCGCGCGGTGGCCGGCGGCGTTGGGATGCGCGCGATCGGGCTGCATCAGCTCCGGGTTGCCGATCACGTTGAGGAGGAAGAAGGGCACCAGCGGTACTGGTAGCGGCTCGCGAGCTCGATGTACGCCTTGTGAAAGGCGACGGTGTAGTCCCACCCGTGAATCGGCAGCGCCTCCATCGCACAGAGCAGCACGGCGATGCCGCGGCCCTGCGCGGTTTCGATGATGCGGCCGAGGTTCTGCTCGACGCGATCCACCGGCACGCCGCGCAGCCCGTCGTTGGCGCCGAGCGCGACGATGAGCACGCGAACATCGCCGTCGAGCGTGGGCTCGTAGCGGCGCACCGCGCCCGACGACGTGTCGCCCGACACGCCGGCGTTGACGACGGTGATATCCAACTTGCCCGCGTCGAGGCGCTTCTGCGACCAGCGCCGGCCACGCGAGCTCCTCGCCGACGCCGCGACCCGACGTCAGGCTGTCGCCGAGCGCGACGATCTTCGGTCGCGTCGGCGCCGGCTGTGAGAACGAGAAGACGGCCAGCGTCGACACGACGGCCAGGAAGAAGCTCGATGGAATCACATGAACCACTCTGTTTCCAGATCTTACGCGACGATCAACAGCAGCTATCAGCTCGTCGGCTCTCAGCTATCAGCCGAGCCATTTTATTTTGCCATCGCGCACAGGAACTCGAACATCAGGTTCGACGCCAGGACCGCGGTGATCTGACCCGGACCGTCGTAGAGCGGCGAGACTTCGACAACGTCGCCGCCGACCAGTTGCAGGCCGGCGAGGCCACGCACGAGACGCTGCGCTTCGTGGCTGGTGAGTCCTCCACTTCCGGCGTGCCCGTCCCCGGCGCGAACGCCGGATCGACGCGCGTCGATGTCGAAGGTCGTGCGCCGGCCCGGTGAGGACGCGCTGAATCTGCTCGATCGTCCACGCGATGCCGCGATCCTTCACCTGATCGATGTCGATCATCGTGATGCCGTGCTCGCGGTGGAAGTCGAAGTCGTCCTCGCCGTACATCGGTCCGCGGATGCCGACCTGGATGAAGCGCTTGCCGTCGACGATGCCTTCCTCGATCGCGCGGCGGAACGGCGTGCCGTGAAATACTTGCCGCCGAAGTACTCGTCCCAGGTGTCGATGTGCGCGTCGAACTGGACGAGCGCGAGCGGCCCGTGCCGCCGCGCCAGCGCGCGAAGAATCGGCAGCGAGATCGAGTGATCGCCGCCGACCGCGATCGGCCGCGCGCCGGCGTCGGCAATCGCGCCGATGCGCGCCTCGATCGCTTCGTACGCCTTCTCGATGCTGACCGGCGGCGGATCGACGTCGCCGACGTCGGCGACGTTGAACCGGTCGAACGGCGCGACCTTCTGGAAATAGCTGTGCGAGCGGATCAGCGACGACTGGTTGCGGATCTCGCGCGGGCCGTAGCGCGAACCGGGCCGGTACGACGTGCCGCCGTCGTACGGCACGCCGACGATCGCGACATCGAGCCCTTTCGCATCTTCCACGTGCGGCAAGCGCATGAACGTCGCGGGCTGCGCGAAGCGCGGCGACTTGAACGACGGCGCGCGGCTGATGGGTCATACGGCCGGATTGTAGCGGCGAATGACGTATAGTCCCGAGCCATGTCCTCCACGCGGCCTGCGGCGAAGTCCGCGCTCCACGGCGGCCTCAGCACGATCGAGTAGCTTCACGTTCGGATTCGGCACGATGATCGGCGTCGGCTGGGTCGTCCTGATGGACGACTGGCTGGCGCGCGGCAGGCCGGGCGGCGGCATGCTCGGGTATCTGCATCGGCGGCCTGCTGCTCTGTTCCGATCGCGCACACCTACGGCCGCCTCGTGCAGCGGATTCAGGATGCCGGCGCGGAGATCGCCTACACCGAAGGGCGTGTTCCCGCCGCTCGTCAGCTTCGGCGCCGGCTGGACGATGATCCTGTCGTACGCGATCGTCTGCCCGTGGGGAGGCGGTCGCGACCGGCAATCTGCTGGCGCGCGTGTTCCCGGCGCTGAACTCGTATCAGCCTCTACACGATCGGCGGCAGCCCGATCTACGCGCCGCGGCTCGCCGTCGGCCTCGCGCTGACCGCGCTCATCGCGATCGTCAACTACCGCGGCATCAGGCCGAGCGGCGTCTTCCAGGACGTGATGACGTTCGGGCTGCTGGCGACGTTCGCGATCTTCACCGCTGCTCGGCTTCGCGCAGGGCTCGGCGACGAACATGCAGCCGCTGTTCTCGCAGCCCGGCGCGGTCGGACGCGTGGCTGTCGATCTTTCTCGTGCTGCAGATCGTGCCGTAGCTTCATGACCGGCTTCGAATCGGTCGCGAAGGGATCCGAGGAAGCGAAGGCCGGCTTCGATCCGCGCAGCTTCACCAAGGCGATCTACGCCGCGCTCGTCGCCGGCTTTCTCTTCTACGTCATCGTGATCGCGGTCGTCACCTACCGTCTACCCGTGGCGCGAGATCGTGTCGGACACGTGCGCACCGAGGTCGCCTTCGAGCGGGCGTTCGGATCGCGCGCGATCGCGCAGCTGATTCTCTTCGGCGCGTTCCTGTCGCTGCTCAAGATCTTCAACGGCAACTTCGTCGCGGCGACGCGCATGCTCTACGCGATCGGCCGCCGCAATCTCGTCCACCCCGTCGCTCGGCCGCATCCACCCGCGTGCACGGCACGCCGATGGTCGCGATTGCGCTGATGGCGGTGCTGACCGCCGCCGCGGCGATGTTCGGCGACGCGATTCTGGTCCCGGTCACTGAAGTCGGCTCGCTCGCCGTCGGCGTCGGCTGGCTGTCGGCGTGCGCCGCTTACCTCGCGCGGCGCCGGGGAGGGAGCGCGAGCGGCGCGGAATCGCCGTCGATGGCGATCATCGGCTGTATGGTGGCGGTCTTGATCGTCCTGATGAAGATCGTGCCGGGTGTGCCGGGCAGCTTCTCGCCGCGCCGAGTGGATCGCGTTCATCGCGTGGTCAGCGTTTGGGCTCGGCTTCTGGCTCGCTCGCCGCCGGTGACAGGATCGAGAGCGCCTGGTCGATGAACGGGTCCTCCGGCAGCGCGCCGAGAATCTCGATCTCGGCGTTGTTGCCGGCGACGACCGTCTTGGGTACGCCGCTGACGTGATATTTCCGCGCCAGGTCCGGGTATTCGGTCGCCTCCACGGCGAACGCGGTGATGTTCGGGCTGACGAACGCCATCTCATGCGCGAGGCTGACCGCCCGCGGGCAGTGCGGTCACGTCGGGGTCGTGAACACCTGCAGCGTCAACGGCGTGTCCACGGCGGCGAGGCGCGGCGCGGTTCGCTTCGGTCAGTCCCGGCGGACGGCCGCCGACGAGCAGCACCGCCTGGATGAGCGAGATGAACTCGTAGCCGGCCGGCGATGCCGAGAAATCTGATCCGGGAATCGCGGACCTGCTTCGACTCGTCAACGCCGACCACGGCGACCACGGCGATCGCCGGCACGCGCTCGACGCCATGCTTCGCTTTGTCGCCGTCGAGAATCAGGTTCACTTCTTCGATCGAGATCTTGTCCGAGAGCGGCGGCAGCTCGTCGAGGATCTGCCGCGTCTCGAGACAGGTCTCGCAGCCGAGCGTCTGCGTGAAGAACAGCAGGCGGACCGGCGACGTCATCTCGTTGAACGCCTCGCGGAGCTTCTCCTGATCGGCCGGGGCGATGAGCGACATCAGAGGATTATCGCATTCGGGAGACGGGATTCAGGTTGGGGTTCGGGATTCGCAAGCTGGTCTTCGGCGCGCTCCAGCGTTTGACGATCAAATCCCGAATCCCGAATCCCGAATCCCGACAGAGATCACTTGAACAGATCGTCGAAGGCGCGGCGGGCGCTGTTGTTGGGGCTGGTTGAGCCGCTGCTGGCCGGCGGCGTCCCGGTCTGCCGCTCGACCGTCGTGCGCGGCGTGAACAGCGTGCACAGGTTGCGCTCGTCCTTCGGCGCGACCCGCGCCGGCAGCTTGTCGTGCTGCGTGCATTCCCAGCGTACGCTCGTGTCGAACGACGCGCACTGGATGCACGCATGCAGGTCGACGCCGCAGCGCGAGCAGCGCGCGCATCGAACGCGACGTTGACCGCCAGCAGATTCCCGCAGCGCGCGCAGCGGAGGACTTCGTGCGCGCCCATGAGATTCGGGCGTCTTCGGGCCGCGTTCGTCCTGCAGCTGGCGCCCGGGCGCGCGCTCTCTGCGGCGGCCGCGGCGGCTTCGGCCCCTGCGGTCCGCGCGACGGCTTGCCTTCGTCCTGATATCCGCGCTGGCGGTATTTCCGATCGCTCATGTCACGCGTGGACCGTAGCCGCTGAAGTAGTTAGTTACAACCAGCGTTCGACCGCGATTTTCGGGCCGCGACAACACAGAGTCCCCGCCGCGCACGCCTGCGCGATGGGGTGGAACGGAGACGGCCCGGTAGTCAACCAAGGAGACACGCCACGAAGACTATTGTTCGGTGCGCAGATCGCGCAGGCGATCGCGAAGTGCCGGCGGCAACCCTGCCTCGATCTCGGAGGTGATGAGGCCTACCGAATCCAGATCCTGCAGATGCACCCTATCCCGCAAGCGAAAGCTCGTCAACTTCATTCGTACGAGATCGGAGACCGGCGATCAGCAGGACGCCTTCCGTCGTTCGTACCGGCGGCGAGAACAATGGTACCGGCTCATCGTACTCCGGGTCGGACCTTTCGCCGACGAACACCAGGTGGACCGCACTTCTGGCGCGCGGCTCGCGTGCGTCCACCAGCATGTCCACTCCGGCGGCGTGGCGATACTCGAAGCCGACCGATCGGCCTGCCTCGATGATCGCCTGCAGGATCGCGCGCGATCGACCGCGACGTCGACGTCGCGCGTCGAAGCGGGCTGCCAGCGGATCGCGTTCGTGGACGTGCAGGAACACCGCGACACCTCCGACGACGCGATACTCGACGCCTGCCTGGGCAAGCGCGCGCGCGACGCGGTCGATCGTATCGAAGAGCTGCTGCGTGGCGATCGTATGCGGTGATGGTGGTCACGGCACCCAGCGGCGATTATGCCACCACGGACGCGATCGGCCGTGGATCGGTGGCGGCTGAAAGGGCCGCCCCACAGTGCAACGCCACAACCTGCGTATCGTAGGGCGGCCCTTTCAGCCGCCTGCGCTACTGCGACGGCGGGCTCAGCTCGCGCAGGAAGTCGGCGAGGTAGCTGCCCCACACCGTCGGCAGCGAGTGCGTGCCGTGCCCGCGCGTCTTGTCGCTGGTCGGGATCAGGACGTAGCGGCCGTGCTTCACGCGCAGCATCAGCTTCTCCATCAGCCCCAGCTCCGGCGGGTTGACGACATCGTCGGCCGAGTTGATGGCGAGGAGCGCGGCGGTGATCTTCTCGAGGTTCGGCGACGGATCGTAGTCGCGCGACGCGTTGTAGTAGTAAAGCATGTCGTTCGCGTCGGTCGTGGCGACGCGCGACTTGATCTGATCCTCATACCACTTGTCCGCCGCGTCGCGCGTCGGCGCCGTTCTTGTGCCACTGCAGCGGACTGCTGGTCATCATCATCAGGAGATTGATCGCGCCGACCAGGCCGTCGTGCGGCTCCGTGCTGTATCTCGCCGTTCTTCCACGCCGGGTCGTGCGATGATGCTGTCCATGATCATCTTGCGCATGATCCGGTTGCGGCCGGCGATCTGCGTCGGCGCGCTGGCCAGCGGCACCAGGCCGTCGACGAAGTCCGGATACATCTCGCCCCACACCCAGCAGTGCATCGCGCCCATCGACGTGCCGAGGACGAGCCGCAGATGGTCGACCTTCAGGCCGTCAGTGAGCAGCGCGTGCTGCGCGCGAACCATGTCGTCGTAGGTGTACTCGGGAAGCGCATGCGCATCCCGTCGCTCGGCTTGGTCGACTTGCCGTGGCCGATGCCGTCGGGCAGGACGATGAAGTAGCGCGTCGCGTCGAGCAGCTGCCCGGCGCCGAACAGCTCACCGCCGAACGTCTGGCTCAGGAAGCCGCCGCCGGTGCCGCCGGTGCCGTGCAGGATCAGAACGGCGTTGCGCACGACGCCCGAGGCGTCGCGCTTCGGCGTGCCGATCGTCCGGTAGTGGATGTTGAGCGACGGCAGCGTCTCGCCAGTGCCGAACTTGAAGTCCCTGATCGCGAAGTCGCCTTCGGTCGGCGTCGGATAGGTCGCCGCGCGTGCGGCCGGTGCTGCGGCTCAAGAGCAACATCACGCAGGAACAGAGCTACGCGCATGAAGTCTCCTTCGCTGAACCGGGATTCGGACGTTCGGGATTTGCGGATCCGTGCCGCCGGGTTCGATCGATCTGAATCCCGAACCCCGAAATCCCGAATCCCGATCTCAGAACCGATACACCACCGTCACCTGCAGCGCGCGCGCCGGCTGCTGGTTGCGCATCTGCAGGTAGTTCGCGTGTTGAACTGCTCGTTGGCGCCATTGTAGTTGTACTGCGTGTAGTCGCCGGCGTTGAGCAGATTGAAGATGTTCGCCGCGAGCTCGACGTTGCTGCGTCCGCGTCAGGTTCAGCTTCTTGCCAATCTTCAGCCCGAGCGTCTTCTGCGCCGGCGCCATCACCTGGCCTTCTCCGCGCGTCGGATACGCGAAGCGCATGCGCGTGGACAGCGGATTCGACGTGCGTGAACGCCGGTCGACGACGTGACCGGTCGCCGGTCCGAACGCCGCGAGCTGCGGATCGCCGACCGGAAGCTGCGTGACGACGGGGCCGGTCCACGGACCGGCTTCGACGGTGTAGCTCGCCGCGAGCACGATGCCCGTAGCGCGCATACCACGTGCCGCCGAAGTTCAGCCGGGTAGCTCTGCCACGTCGGACCGTAGGTGTGAACGGTCGTGCCGGTCGTGATCGGCAGGCTGTTCTCCTCGTTGTTCCCGCGCGGCATGTACGAGCAGCTTGTCGTTGGCGAACGCGCCCGGCTGAATGAACCGAGCCGGATCGGTCGGGTTCCAGTCGCCGTCCATGTGCTGCCACTGGCGGTTGATGCCCGCCATGAACTGGAAGCCGTGCGACAGGTTCTTGGTCGCGGTGATCTCGAGCGCCGTGTAATTCAGCGTGTTCCAGGAGTTGTTGGTCTGCTGGAACACGATGCCGCGGGTCGGATCGACTCTCGCCGAAGCCGCCGAACGGCTGGTTCGGCCCGCTCGGATAGAAGCCGTTGATGTCGATGCGCGCGTACATGTCGCTTGTAGACGCGATGAATCCCGGCGACGTCGATGCCGATCGAGTGCGGCAGCTGCATCCGGTAGCCGAGAATCCCTTCGTCGAGATACGGCTGGTGCAGGTTCGGGATCGAACTCCGACGGCCGCCAGCGATCCGGTCCGCGCCGGCGTCGTGAACGCACGTCTCGAACGTCCCGTTCGCGTCGAGGTCGTAGGTGTCGATCGTACTCGACCGAACCGGTGCCGCCGGTGGTGCCGAACAGCGTGACCGCGTCGCGCCCATCATCTGCTCGCCCAGACGCACGTAGCTGCCGCGCAGCACGTTCTTCGCGTTCTTCGTCACCAGGTACGAGAAGCCCAGGCGCGGCTGGACGATGTGCGTGTCCTCCCGGACCACGTCGAAGATGTTGTCGTAGCGGCGCACCCAGTCCGAGGCGCACGCCGATGTTCGCCGTCAGACGCGGCGTCGGCTTCCAGTTGTCCCTGCACGTAGAGGGCGAAGTTCCGGTCGCGCGCCTGGCGCGCCAGTCAGCTCCAGCGGCGTCGCATAGCGCCGGTGGAACGGAATCGTGCCCTTCGACGGATCGTTCGGATCCACCTGGCGCTGTTCTTCCATGATGAAACCGTCGTTCAGGTAGAACGACGTCGTGTCGTAGGTGCTGCGCGGCGCGCCGAAGAACCCGGTCATGAACTCGTGCGAGCCGGCCAGGTGGTCCTTGAAGTAGGTCAGGTCGGCGCGCAGCGTGATTTGCGTCGACGGCGCGCTACGGCATCAGTCGCCTGTCCGTTGCCGTCGTCGAAGTTGCTGCCTGACACCAGCCGCCCGCTGCCAATCAGCCGTCCGCCGGTCAGACTCGCCGCGCGGTGGATGGTGATCGTCGGGCCGGCGCCGACGAAATCCTCGAACGTGCTCGGCGTTCGAGCCGCCCTTGTTGTTGTACGACGCGAGCACGCGTCGCTCGTCATCTTGTCGCCCCACACCGACGTGACCTTGCCGCCGTAGAGGCCGCCGCCGGTCGAGAACACGAACGCGCGCGTGTAGTTGTATTCACGGTCGCCCGTCGCCTTGCAGCCGATCCTGCTGCACGAACGCCGCGATCTGGTGCTTGCCGCGCCTGGATCGTCACCTTCCCGCACGGCTGCGTGCTCTCGGTGGTGTTGTTGAAGAGCTCGGCGCCCGGCGCCAGATCGTTGAGGCGCTGCACTTCCACCGCGGTGCGGCTGATGCCCGCTGCGAGGTCCGCCCGCCGGAGCGCGCCGAAGAACCAGACCTTGTCGCGCCGTGATCGGACCGCCGATGCCGACGTCGAACTGCCGGATGATGGCCGTCGTCGGCGTGCCGACGGCGGCGGACGTCGCACGGCTTGCATGACGCGCTCGCCGAGCAGTTGTTGACGTTGTTGCCGTTCCAGCCATCCGGCTGGTAGGCGTAGCCGGCCGGATCCCGTGAACGTGTTGCCGCCGCTCTTGGTGATGACGTTGATGTTGAGGCCGACGCCCATCGGGGCGCGACGCGTCGACGCCGCCGGTCTTCACCTGCGTGTCGCTGACCATGTCCGCGCCCATCGCCACGTAGGTGATCTGCGCGTCCCTGATAGTTCGAGGCGATCGCGCCTTCGAGCTGGACGACGTGGGCGAAGTGCTCGGTGCTGTGGCCGAAATACACCATGCGGCCGCTGCCGTCGTCGAACGGACGCGAGTGCACGCCCGGTGTGATCTCGAGGAAGTCACGCTCCAGTTGCGCCGCGCCTGAATCGGCATGTCGCGCTGGAACTCACCGCTGATGTTGAGCACGTTGCTCGGATTGCTCACCTCGAGCATCGGCGAGTCGCCCGACACCGTGATGCTCTCCCGACAGCGACGCGAGCTTCATGACGATGTCGACCTGGAAGTTCGCGCCGGCGCGCACCAGGATGTCCTGGCGCTTGAACGCCGCGAAGCCGGTGAGATCGGCGGTGATCTCGAACGTGCCCGGCGGCAGGTTGATCAGGCGGTAGTAGCCCTCGGCGTCGGTCACCGACGACACCGGCTGGATCAGCGCCTCGCCGCGGGCCGACACGGTGACGCCGGGGAGCGCGCCGCCCTGCTCGTCGCGGACGTAGCCGCGAAGGCTTCCGGCGCCGGTCTGTGCGGTGGACACGGCGGCAGTGAGGAGCACCAGCACGAGCGACAGGATCAGACGTCTGCGCACCATCGTGGACCTCCAGGAGAAATGAAGACCCGGGACGATAGTGCCGCGGCGGGACAGGATGAAACCCGCGCCTTTTATATCACGTCGGTCGCGGTGGATTGTGGTATACGTGCGGAGCGCGATGAATAGACGCGCGCGTTGGTTTTCACCGCGCGGCTACAAAAATGGAGGACATCATGTCGCGTCTCCAGCGGGCCTCATTGCTGATCGCGCTCAGCGTCATTCTCCTCCGCGCCGCTTTCCGCGCAGTCGCCGCGACCGATGAGCATCGTCGACCTCCTGTCGATTCCCCGCGTCGCCGATCCGCAGTTGTCGCCCGACGGCAGCGCCGTCGTCTACACGAAAGGCGACGCCGACTGGAAATCGGGCAAGCGCATTTCACACATCTGGCGTGTGCGCGTCGACGCCAGCACACCGCCGATCCAACTGACCAACGGCACCGACGGCGAGAACGATCCGCACTGGTCGCCCGACGGCAGGAACGATCGCCTTCACCGCCAAGCGCGGCGACGACGAGTTCGCGCAGATCTCACCTGCTGCCGGCCGACGGCGGCGAAGTCGCGGCGGCTGACGACGCACGCGAGCGCTGTGTCGGACATCACGTGGGCGCCCGACGGATCGGCGCTGTATTTCAGCGCGCCGGAGGCGAAGACCGCCGACGAGAAGGCGCGCGACAAGAACAAGCGACGACGTCTACGCCTACGACGAGAACTTCAAGCAGACGCACCTCTGGAAGGTGACGGTTGGAACCGCGGAGCGGGGCAACGGGGTCCCTGCGGAGCGTGTCCGGGGGCAGGGGCCCCCGGAGTCATCGAAGAAAGCCGGATAAGCAGCGGCGACTACTCGGTGACCTCATATCGAGCTGTCCGACGATGGGAAGAAGATCGCGTTCCATCGCGCGCCGACGCCGCTGCTCGGATCGGGCGACGGACAGCGAAGTCTGGGTGATGAACGCCTGACGGATCCAGCCCGCTGCAGCTGACGAAGAATGCCGTCCAGGAAAACGGCGCATCGGTGTCACCCGATGGATCGCGGGTGCTGTTCCTGACCGGCTCCAACGCGAGGTTCGACACCTACTACAACGGGCGGCTGTTCGTCGTCTCCGCCGCCGGCGGCGACGCGCGCGTCCGATCGTCGGCGAGAACGAATCGGTCGCGGTCGACCGGGCGTTCTGGTCGAGCGGACGGGAAGACGATCTATTTCTCGCCAATATGGGCGTGCACAGAAGAGCTGTATGCGGTCGAGTCGGCGGCGGCGGCAAGCCGTGGCAGATCACCGACGGCAAGCACAGCATTTCCGCGCCGATCGCGCAGCCGGCGATCGCGCTGGTGTTCACGATCAGCGACTCGACGACAGGCGGCGAGGTCTGGACGATGACGCGCTGAGCGACACGAACGCCGCAGCGCGTCTGACGCACGTCTTCGATTACATCGCGCGCGACTTCAAGCTCGGGACGCCAGGAAGCGATTCAGTGGAAGGGCGCCGACGGCGCGACCGGTCGAAGGCATCGTCACCTATCCCGTCGACTACCAGTCAGGGCCGGACAGTATCCGCTGGCGGTGATGACGCACGGCGGACCGCAGGCGTCCGACAAATACAGCCTCGGCTCGCATGTCGTACGAGTTTCAGGTGCTGGCCGGCAAGGGCTACGTCGTCGCTCCAGCCCGAACTACCGCGGCAGCACCGGCTACGGCGACGCGTTCCTGCGCGACATGGTCGGCCACTACTTCCAGAACGCGCACCTCGACGTGATGACCGGCGTCGACGAGCTGATTCAGCCGCGGCATCGCCGATCCCGACCGGATGGTGAAGATGGGCTGGAGCGGCGGCGGCCACATGACGAACAAGATCATCACGTTCACCGATCGCTTCAAGGCGGCGTCGGCCGGGCGCGGGCGCGGCGAACTGGGTGTCGATGTACGCGCAGAGCGACATGCGCGCGTTCCGCACGCCGTGGTTCGGCGGCACGCCGTGGCAGAAGAACGCGCCGATCGATCGTCTACTGGGCGAACTCACCGCTCAAGGATGTGGCGAACGTGAAGACGCCGACGCTGTTCTTCGTCGGCGAGCGCGATCCCGCGCGTGCCGATGCCGCAGTCGGTGGAGATGTACCGCGCGCTGAAGAGCCATCGGCGTGCCGACGCACCTCTACGTCGCGCCGCGCGAGCCGCACGGCTGGGGCGAGCTGCGGCACCAGCTGTTCAAGCTGAACACCGAGATCGAATGGTTCGAGAAGCTTACGCCACCAAGCGCGCCTACATCGCCGGAGAAGGCGCCGGTGGCGGAAAGCGACGACAAGAAAACGTGAAGAGCACCAGCGAAGGTCAGCCGTAGCGAGGAAAAAGCTCGCGCAATCGCGGGCGCCGCGTCTTTGCGCCCGCGATCAAAAACAGAGTAAGCTCGACGAGTTTTTTTCGCGGCTCGCACCGACACGACCGATGTCGCAGATCTTCCACCGCAGCGCGAACACGATTGCGCGGGTCAGCATCTTCGGCGCGGTTTTCTTCGTCGGCGGACTGCTGCTGGTCTTCGCGCGAAGTCAAGCCGGTCGCCCGTGGATGACCGACGTCCACGTCGCGCGCGAACAGCCGATCCAGTTCAGCCACGAGCGCCACGTCGCCGGCAACGGCATCGACTGCCGCTACTGCCACACGTCGGTCGAAGACATCGCCGTTCGCCGGCATTCCGCCGACCAAGACCTGCATGAACTGCCACTCGCAGATCTTCGCGAACAGCCCGTTCCTCGAGCCGGTGCGCGAGAGCTTCCGCACCGGCCGATCGATTCAGTGGACGCGCGTGCACGATCTGCCCGACTTCGTCTACTTCAACCACAGCATCCACGTGCACAAGGGCGTCGGCTGCACGACGTGCCACGGCCAGGTCGATCGGATGCCGCTGATGTGGCAGGAGAGCTCGCTGCAGATGGAGTGGTGCCTCGACTGCCATCGCAACCCGGAGCGCTACGTGCGGCCGCGCGAGTCGGTGTTCAGCGTGCGCTACCAGCCGCCGCCCAATCAGATCGAGCTCGGGACGCGGCTGGTCGGCGGAGTATCAGATTCAGAAGCTCACGAGCTGTTCGACGTGCCACCGATGACGGGACACCACGGAAGGGATTCTGGATTTGGGATTCGGGATTTGACGAATGAGTCCAGCCGGACGGGTTCGTCGAAGACCACCGCAAGCGAAGCCTCGAATCCCGAGTCCCAAATCCCGAATCCCGGCTCCCGACAGGCCGCATTCTGGCGCACGCTCGAGGAACGTGCCGGCGACCCCGCGTTTCCAGGAGCGGCTCTACAACGAGTTCCCGTCCGAAGTCGAAGCGATCACCGATCCGGTCGGCGCGCCGCACGTTCCTGAAGTTGATGGGCGCGTCGATCGCGCTCGCCGGCGTGGCCGCGTGCACGCGTCAGCCAACGGAGCAGATCGTCCCCTACGTCCGTCAGCCCGAGGAGCTCGATCCCGGGCAAGCCGCTGTTCTTCGCGACGGCGATGGCGCTCGGCGGCGTCGCGACCGGGCTGCTCGTCGAGAGCCACGAGGGGCGGCCGACGAAGATCGAGGGCAACCCGCTGCACCCGAGCAGCCTCGGCGCCAGCGACGTGTTCGCGCAGGCGGCGATTCTCGGCCTCTACGATCCGGACCGCTCGCAGACGCTGACCAACCTCGGCGAGATTCGCCCGTGGTCGGCGTTCCTCGGCACGATCCGCAACGCGATGAGCGCGCAGACGCCGCTCAAAGGCGCGGGACTGCGAATCCTGACCGAGATCGGTCAACTCGCCGACACTCGCCGCGCAGATCCGCGACGTGATCACGCGCTATCCGTCGGCGAAGTGGCATCAGTGGGATCCGGCGAGCCGCGACAACGCGCGCGCCGGCGCGAAGCGCGCGTTCGGCGACTATGTCGACGCGCAGTACCGGCTCGATCGCGCCGACGTCGTCCTCGCGCTCGACGCCGACTTCCTCGGCTGCGGCCCCGGCAGCCTGCGCTACGCGACGCGATTTCTCCGCGCGCCGGCGACCCGGAGCTCGGCGACCGGATGAACCGGCTCTACGCCGTCGAGGCGATGCCGACGATGACCGGCGCCCGCGCCGATCATCGCCTGCCGGCGAAGCCGAGCGAGATCGAAGCGATCGCGGCGGCGATCCTCGGCGGGATCGGGCGTGGACGGGCAGGACAGGCGGGACGGGCGCGCAGCCCGTCAGGCCGGCCGTGCAGCAAATGGATCGACGCGGTCGCGAAGGATCTCGCCGCCCACCGCGGCACGAGCCTCGTCGATCGCCGGCGATGCATCAGCCGCCGTCGGTCCACGCGCGTCGCGCACGCGATGAACGCCGCGCTCGGCAACGCCGGTCAGACGGTCGTCTACACGCAGCCGGCCGAAGCCGAGCCGGTCGATCAACTCGCATCGATCCGCGATCTCGTCGCCGACATGAACGCCGGAAAGGTCGACGTCCTTCGTGATCGTCAGCGGCAATCCGGTTTACACCGCGCCCGCCGATCTCCAGTTCGCCGACGCGCTCGAGCAAGGTCCAGCTCCGCGCCCACCTCAGTCTCTACGACGACGAGACGTCGGCGCTGTGCCACTGGCAGATTCCGGAAGCGCACTTCCTGGAAACGTGGAGCGACGCGCGCGGCCACGACGGCACGGCCTCGATCGTTCAGCCGCTGATCGCGCCGCTCTACGGCGGTCGTTCCGCGCACGAGCTGATCGCCGCGATGAGCGACCGTCCGGAACGATCCGCGCTACGACCTGGTGCGCGACTTCTGGAAAGTCGATCCGAAAGATGATTCGAACTGGCGCCGCTGGCTGCACGACGGTGTCATCCCAAATACGGCGTATACGCCGAAATCCGTCGCCATCACCAATCAATCCGCAGCCCGCGATCCTCAACCCGCAATTGCGACCGGCTACGAAGTAGCGTTCCGTCACCGACCCGTGCGATCCTCGACGGCCGCTTCGCGAACAACGGCTGGCTGCAGGAGCTGCCCAAGCCGATCACGAAGCTGACGTGGGACAACGCAGTGCTGGTCAGCCCGGCGACGGCGGACAAGCTGAAGGCGAAGAACCAGCCCGCGTGGACTGGCGGCGAGCACGGGCAGATCATCAGCGATGTCGTCGAGCTCCGCTACAAGGGCCGGACGATTCGCGGTGCGGTCTTCCCCGTCGTCGGCCATCCGGACGATTGCGTCACCGTGCATCTCGGCTACGGCCGCACGCGCGCCGGCCAGACCGGCACCGGCACCGGCTTCAACGCCAACGCGATCCGCACGTCCGGACGCCCTGTGGCACGGCGGCGGCGTCGAGGTGGGCAACACCGGCGAGCAGTACTCGCTCGCGTGCACGCAGTACCACCATCTGATGGAAGGCCGCGGCATGGTGCGCGCGGTGACGCGCGACGAGTTCGTCCAAGGATCCGCAAGTCGGTGCACGAAGCGGCCGGCGGCAATCCCGAGGACGACGCCGCCGCGAACGATCACGCTCTACCCCCGAGCTTCAGTACGAAGGCTACAAGTGGGGGCATGGCGATCGACGTCAACGCCTGCATCGGCTGCAACGCCTGCGTCGTCGGCTGCCAGGCCGAGAACAACATCCCGGTCGTCGGCAAGGACGAGGTGCTGCAGCGGCCGCGAGATGCACTGGATCCGCATCGACACGTACTACCGCGGCGAGCGCCGAGCATCCCGAGACCTATCTTCCAGCCGGTGCCGTGCATGCAGTGCGAGAACGCGCCATGCGAGCCGGTGTGCCCGGTCGGCGCGACCGTGCACAGCGACGAAGGCCTGAACGACATGGTCTACAACCGCTGCGTCGGCACGCGCTACTGCTCGAACAACTGCCCGTACAAGGTCCGGCGCTTCAACTACTTCCTCTACCAGGACTGGAACACGCCGAGCCTGAAGCTCGGCGCGCAATCCCGACGTCACCGTGCGCAGCCGCGGCGTGATGGAGAAGTGCACGTACTGCGTGCAGCGGATCAACGCGCGCGAAGATCGACGCGGAGAAGCAGGATCGCCGCATCCAGCGACGGCGAGATCCAGACCGGCGTGTCAGCAGGCGTGCCCGCCGACGCGATCGTGTTCGGCGACCTGAACGATCCGAACGAGCCGCGTCACCAGGCTGAAGGCGCGAGGCGCGCGAACTACTCGCTGCTCGGCGAGCTCAACACGCGGCCGCGGACGACGTATCTCGCCGCGGTCCGCAACGTCAACCCGGAGCTCGGTGAATAACGTCGGACTCTCAGACGACCGCGCACGATCGAGACCAAGATCCACTGCACGCCGTCGTCGGCACGGGGAAACCGCCGGTCATCGCGCCCGGTCACACCTTCAGCACGGTCACCGACAAGATCAGCGTCGATCGTCCTGACGCGCAAGACGCGATCGGCTGGTGGATGCGGCTTCGGCATCGTCGTTCCTGCTGACGATGGTGCTGTTCGTGTCGGTGGCTACCTGGTCGTCAAGGGCATCGGGATCTGGGGCAACAACGTCCCGGTCGGCTGGGCGTTCGAGATCACGAACTTCGTCTGGTGGATCGGCATCGGCCACGCCGGCACGCTGATCTCCGCGATCCTGCTGCTCCTGAAGCAGACGTGGCGGACGTCGATCAACCGCTTCGCCGAAGCGATGACGCTGTTCGCGGTCGCGTGCGCCGGCATCTTCCCGCTGATTCACACCGGCCGTCCGTGGCTCGACTACTGGCTGCTGCCGTATCCGAACACGATGGGCGTCTGGCCGCAGTTCCGAAGCCCGCTCATGTGGGACGTCTTCGCGGTCTCGACCTACGCGACCGTGTCGGCTGCTGTTCTGGTTCATCGGCCTCATTCCGGATCTGGCGACGCTGCGCGACCGGTCGCAGTCGCAGCTCGGGCCGTGTCATCTACGGCATGCTCGCGATGGGCTGGCGCGGCTCGGCGCATCACTGGCACCGCTACGAGACGCGCGTACCTGCTGCTCGCCGGCATTGCGACGCCGCTCGTCGTCTCGGTCCACACGGTCGTCAGCTTCGACTTCGCGATCGCGATCCTGCCCGGCTGGCACGCGACGATCTTCCCGCCGTACTTCGTCGCCGGGCGCGATCTACTCCGGCTTCGCGATGGTGCTGACGCTGGCGATCCCGATTCGCGCGATCTACGGCCTCGAGGACTTCATCACGATGCGCCATCTGCAGAACATGGCGAAGGTGATGCTCGTCACCGGACTGATCGTCGTCTACGGCTACATGATCGAGGCGTTCATGGCGTGGTACAGCGCCGACAAGTTCGAAGTGTTCGTGCCGATACAACCGGCTGACCGGTCCGTACGCGCCGTACTACTACGGCGCTGCTCTTCTGCAACGTCGGTGACGCCGCAGGCTGCTGTGGTTCAGGCGCGTGCGCAACAGTCCGATCGCGGCTGTTCGTGCATCGCGATCATCGTCAACATCGGCATGTGGCTCGAGCGCTTCATCATCATCGTCACGAGCCTGCACCGCGATTTCGCTGCCATCGGCGTGGGGCCGCTACGCGCCGACGATCTGGGACTGGTCGACCTTCGTCGGCACGATCGGGTTGTTCCTGGCGCTGCTGTTCCTGTTCGTGCGCTTCCCTGCCGATGATCTCGATCTTCGAGATGCGCACGATCCTGCCTGGCGCGAAGGTGACGGACTGAACGGCACTGAAGCAGTCACCTGAAACGTGATGGCGAGGACAGCTGCAATTTACGGATTGATGGCCGAGTTCGAGCGAGCCGACGGCGCTCGGTGGCGGCGACCGCGCAGGCGCGGCGCGAAGGCTACCGAGTGCATGGACGCCTACTCGCCGTTCCCGATCGAAGAGCTGCACGAGGCGCTCGGCTCGCATCATACGCGGCTGCCGCTGATCGTGCTGATCGGCGGGCTGCTCGGCTGCATCGGCGGCTACTCGCTGCAGCTGCTGGGCGTCGCGCGGTCGCTTATCCGCTCAACGTCGGCGGCAAGCCGTATCACAGCTGGCCGGCGTTCATCCCGATCACCTTCGAGTGCACGATTCTCGCCGCCGCGCTGTCGGCGGTGCTCGGCATGCTGGCGCTGAACGGCCTGCCGATGCCGTATCACCCGGTCTTCAACGTGCCGCGATTCGCGCTGGCGAGCCGCAACCGGTTCTTCCTCTGCATCGAAGCCGAAGGATCCAAGTTCGACCTCGAAGCAGACGCGCCGGTTCCTCGAGACCCTCGAGTCCGCGGGAGGTGATCGACCGTTGCGGGTTGAGGAACTCTCCACACGAGAGCACGGAGGACACCGAGGAAGAAATCTGTGCAAGAACAGGTTTGTCCCTCGGCGCCTCCGCGTCTCGTGCGTGGAGAGCTTCTCGTGGCGGTAGAGGCTCCCGTGGTGAGCGGCTGTGCCTCGGCTCATCGTCGTCCTCGCGACCGCCTGCCGCCAGGACATGCACGATCAGCCGAAGCTACATCCCGCTGCGCGAGTCGACTTCTTCACCGACGCGCGATCGGCGCGGCCGGTCGTCGCCGGCACCGTCGCGCGCGGGCAGCTGCGCGACGACCCGCTGCTCTACACCGGCAAGGTCGAACGGCGCGGATGCGACGATGTTCCCGATTGCCGTCGACGACGAAGGTGATGGCGCGCGGCCGCGAGCGCTACGACATCTACTGCGCGCCGTGCCACGGACGCACCGGCGCCGGCGACGGGATGATCGTCACGCCGCGGCTACCGCCGGCCGCCGACGTTCACATCAGGACCGGCTGCGCGAACGCGCCGGTCGGCCACTTCTTCGACGTGATGACGCAACGGCTTCGGCGCGATGCCCGATTACGCCGCGCAGATCAGGGCCGAGGATCGCTGGGCGATCATCGCCTACATCCGCGCGCTGCAGTTGAGCGAGCACGCGACGGTCGCCGCGACGTGCCGCGCCGACCGCCGGCGCCGACTTGATCAGCCGGACGCCGCGGAGTGACGCTCCACTCCGCGAAACGGCCGACGTCGCGATCCCCGAGCTCGGCGACTGCAGCGCCAGCTTCTGATCGCCGGCGGCGCGGTCGGACTGGCGCTGTCGCTGGTCGGCGCGTTCCTGAACTCGACGCAGTTCCTGCAGTCGTACCTGATGGCCTACATGCTGTGCCTCGGCGTCACGCTCGGCTGCCTCGCGCTCGGCATGGTCCACCAGTTGTCAGGCGGCGCGTGGGGCGTCGTCATGCGGCGGCCGATCGGCGCGGCGACGCGCGTGCTGCCGGTGATGACCGCTGCTCTTCCGTGCCGATCGCGCTCGGCATGCAGCCGCCTCTATCCCTGGACCAACGCCGACCTGGTCGCGCACGACGAAATGCTGCGGCACAAGCAGGCTCTACCTGAACACGCCGTTCTTCCTCGTTCGCGCGGCGATCTACTTCGCCGTCTGGAACGCGCATCACCTACTTCCTCAACGCTGGTCGCTCGAGCAGGATCGCAACTCCGGACCCGCGGATCGCGCGCCGGATGCAGCAGTTGAGCGCGCGGCGGCCTGCTCGGCTACGGCCTGACGATCACCTTCGCGTCGTTCGACTGGCTGATGTCGCTCGAGCCGCACTGGTTTTCGACGATTTACGGCGTGCTGATCATCGGCGCGGCAGGGTCTGTCGGCGATGGCGTTTCTCATCGCGGTCGTCGCGCGTGGCTCGGCCGCCGCCCGCCGCTCGATCGCATCGTCGTCCCCTCGCACTTCCACGATCTCGGCAACCTGATGCTCGCGTTCGTGATGCTGTGGGCGCACTTCTCGTTCTCGCAGTACCTGATCATCTGGGCCGGCAACCTGCCGCATGGAGATCGGCTGGTATCATGCACCGCTCGCATACCAGCTGGCGCGTCGTCGCGGTCGGGCTGATCGTGTTCCACTTCGCCCTGCCGTTCGTCCTGCTGCTGTCGCGCGCGATCAAGCGCGAACCCGCGGCCTGCTCGTGAAGGTCGCGATCCGGTCGTCCTCGTCGCCCGCGCGCTCATCGATCTGTTCTGGCTGATCGCCCCGGAGCTCCACCGCGACGGGCATCGCGGTCAGCTGGCTCGGACGTCCTCGCTGCCGCTCTCGCTCGGCTCGTGCTGTGGCTCGGCTGCTTCATCGCGCGCAGCTCCGCGGCCGCGCCGTCCTGCCGCTCCACGATCCTGAGTTCGATCGAGGCGCTCGGCCCGATCATCGAGAAGCCAGCGGCGCGCCGCCGAGTGCCGTCTCGATGGCTGAGCGAGCACGTGCCGGAGCGCAGCCGCAGTCAGTCGACCAGCCGACGGTCCACCACGAGACCACCGACGTCGACATCCAGCGCGCATCTTCGGCTTCGCCAAGCGGGAAGCTGGCCATCGTGCTGATCGTCCTTCGCCTGCCTTCAGTCGTCGGGGACATCTTCCGCATCGACTTCCCAGCTGCACGCGCGGCGCGGGAGTACCCGGTTGGCGTCAGTATCCGCTTTCGCCACCGCGCAAGAGACTCGTTTACCTGCCGGAGCCGCGCCTCCAGGCCAGACCCGCAGCGCGGATCTGCCGCAGCTTCAGGGCGCACGAAGGGTCGCGGTGTCTCGACCGCGCATGCCGTGGAGTCGAGCCACCACGCGGCCGTCGCGCGAATCCCGATCGCCGAGGCGATGAAGACTGGCGGTGCAGCGGGGTCTGCCGGTGCGCCCGGCGGCGGGAGCGCCGGAGCTGAGCTCTGAACCTGCGATATCTGCCTGCCGTATCGCGTGCGTGCCCTGTGCTGTCGGTGATGCACAAAGCCGCAGGCGCTGCGCGCGCAGATGGCCGGCGCCGCCTGCCGCCCGGTTACCGAGCGCGAAGCCGGAGCATGGCCTGCGTCGGCCGTCCGCGGCGCTGCTGCGCGAGTTATCGGCTTCGATCAGACGGCATCGATCGAGCGCGTGCCGCTCGACGTGCCGCGTTCAGGGACGACCAGCGGCCAGCACCGTGCCGGCTCGGCGACGTAGCTTTCGGCCTGAAGCGGGCCGGTCGTGCCGCTGTTCGCGCGGTACTACCGGCTGCCCGATGCTCTGCGCTCAGGTGATCAACGGCGCTCGATCACGACCGCGCTGGACGTGCTCTCGCTCGAGCCTGGCATCAGACTTTCGAGGCGTCGTCACGCGGTCAGCTTCGATCCGCGCGAAGGCTGGCGACGGCGCCGGCGAAGAGAAGGCTGATCTTACCCGCCGCGCTCCACGGTCGTCGGCGGCGGCGCACGCCGGATGGCGACCTGCTGAGCGTGGCGACCCGCCGTCCATCGAGCGCCCGGACGAAAGCCGCCGGGATTCACGTTACACCTGGGACGAGCCGACGCGGCAGCACGCGCGCCCGGCCGGCGGATCGTCGTCCTGACGCCTGGACGGCAGGCTCGCGCCCGGTACCTCTTCGGTCATCGAATACGGCCCGCGCTGACCTGCGGCTTCGCCCTCGTCGAGGCCTCGCGGCAAGGCCGTATCCGGCACCAGCGGTCGATTCCGCTGCCGCTCTACTGCTATCACTACGATCCGGATGACCGGCCGCTACGCCTCGATGGTGATGCGCTTGCAGCGCTCCGCCTCGCCGGCGGCGGCACGGTGCTCAGCGCTCGGCGCTGTTCGTCGCGATCATGATCTGCGACGCGAGGAGCATTCACGGCCATGACGCGGGCAGATCCTGCAACACGCGCCAGCGCAACGGCGCGAGCGTGACGTCACCCGAGCCGGGGTCCGGCCCGAACCGCGAGGATCCAGCAGCCAGTATTCATGCTTGGACCGGACGCCAGCTCTTTCCTGATAGCCGCCTCGACGATCGCGAGCCGCGTCGACGCGCTCTAGCACTTTTCTGCTCGCGCCTGACCGGCCTTCTTCTCGCTGCTCATCGCCAGGCCTGATTCGTCTATCTACGCGGTGCCGCTACCACCGCCGCCGCCGCGACTTAGCCGTCGGCGAGCAGATCCGCGGATCAGACCTGGTCCTCGAGATCGCCGGGACGCGTGCATCCCGCTGGCTGATCGCGCTGGTCATCTTTACCTGTGGGCGCCAGCGTACTCGCTTCGCCGCATATTGGCGCGCCGCCATGCAGCCGAGCACGCTCGAACATCTACGTCGTCGAGCCGAAGCGGTGGATGTGGAAGTTCCAGCACCTCGACGGCGCAGCGCGAGATCAACGAGCTGCACGTGCCGGTCGGCAGCCGGTGAAGCTGATCATGACGTCCGAAGGACGTCATCCACGATCTGTTCGCGGCGCGTTCCGCATGAAGGCGGACGTGATGTCCGGCTGCTTCAGACATCTGGTTCGAGGCCGACCAGGCCCGGACGCTATCACCTGTTCTGCGCCGAATACTGCGGGCACGCGCCACTCGGGGATGATCGGACGGTCGGTCGTCATGCGAGCTGAGGGCTGAGTTCAGACGTGGCTGAGCGGCGGCCGGCCAGAAGGGTCGCTGGCGGTCTGACGGCGCGATGCTGTTCGCGATCTCGCCTGCAACACCTGCCACCGGCGCTGACGCGCAGGGACGAGGGCCCGGTGCTCGACGGGCCTGTTCGGCAAGACCGCGATGCCTCAGTACGGCGAGCACCTCGTCACGGTCGACCAGGCGTACCATCCGCGAATCGATTCGTCAGCCGAACGGCGAAGATGACGGCCGGCTTCCAGCCGATCATGCCGACGTATCGCGGGACTCGGTCACCGAAGAGCAGCTGCTGGAGCTGATCGATACGTGCGAGCGCTAAGTATCGGGCGCGTCGCCGCTGTCCCTGCGGCCGGATGTCAGCGGCCGCGGCCGGGCGAGAACACACCGTCACGGAGGGAACGTCCCCGAAGCGGCAGTGAACACGACCCGCTGCTCTCTGCCCGCCGCGCCACTACCTGAACGACGGCTTACGGCGTCGGCTGTCGTGGCTGCTGACGCGCGACCACAAGCGCATCGCGCTGCTCTACCTCGCGGCGCGTCACGCTCTTCTTCTTCATCGGCGGCGCCTTCGCCGTGCTGATCCGGCTCGAGCTGGCGACGCCGGCCGGCGATCTCGTGACCGACGAGACCTACAACAAGCTGTTCACGATGCACGGCGTGATGATGGTGTTCTTCTTCCTGATCCCGGCGATCCCGGCCGTGCTCGGCAACTTCCTGGTGCCGATGATGATCGGCGCGAAGGATCTCGCGTTTCCGAAGCTGAACCTGGCGAGCTGGTACATCTACATCGATCGGCGCGCTGTTCACGCTCTATGCGCGATCGTCACCGGCGGCGCTCGACACCGGCTGGACCTTCTACACGCCGTTCAGCACGCGTCTCGTCGACGACCAACGTCATCCCGGCGGCGCTCGGCATCTTCATCACCGGCTTCTCGTCGATCCTGACCGGCCTCAACTTCATCGTCACCATCCACCGGATGCGCGCGCCCGGGCATGACCTGGTTCCGGCTGCCGCTGTTCATCTGGTCGCACTACGCGACCAGCCTGATCATGATGCTCGGCACGCCGGTGCATCGCGATCACGATCCTGCTCGTCGCGGCCGAGCGCGCTCTTCCACTTCGGGTTCTTCGATCCGGCGCGTCGGCGGCGACCCGGTCCTCTTCCAGCACCTGTTCTGGTTCTACTCGCACCCGGCGGTCTACATCATGGTCCTGCCGGCGATGGGCGTGATCAGCGAGCTGGTCGCCGCGCTTCTGCCGCAAGCAGGTCTTCGGCTACACCTTCGTGGCGCTTCGCCAGCCTCGGCATCGCCGTCCTCGGCTTCCTGGTCTGGGGCCACCACATGTTCGTGGCCGGCCAGTCGGTCTACGCGGCGCTGATCTTCTCGATCCTCAGCTTCCTCGTCGCGATTCCGTCCGCGGTCAAGGTCTTCAACTGGACGGCGACGATGTACAGGGCTCGATCTCGTGCGAGACGCCCGATGCTCTACGCCATCGGCTTCATCGGCCTGTTCACGATCGGCGGGCTGACCGGGCTCTTCCTCGCGGCGATCGGGCTCGACGTGCACGTGCACCGACACCTACTTCATCGTCGCCCACTTCCACTACATCATGGTCGGCGGCACGATCATGGCATACCTCGGCGGCCTGCACTACTGGTGGCCGAAGATCAGCGGCCGCCTCTACAACGAGTGGCTCGGCCGAAGATCAGCGCGGCGCATCATCTTCATCGGCTTCAACCTGACGTTCTTCCCGCAGTTCATCGTCGGCTACCTCGGCATGCCGCGGCGCTATCACGCGTATCCGCCGGAGTTCCAGGTGCTGAACGTGCTGTCGTCGGCCGGCGCGTCGATCCTCGGCGTCGGCTACCTGCTCCCGATGATCTATCTCGACCTGGTCGCTGCGCTACGGCCGCATCGCCGGCTCGAACCCGTGGGGCGCGGTCGGCCTCGAGTGGACCACGACGTCGCCGCCGCCGACCGAGAACTTCGCCGAAACGCCGGTCGTCACCTGGGACGCCTACGAGTATCCGACGCGAGGTGGAGGGTCATGTTGCCTGAACGCGGCAGCGACCACCGCGCAGGCGGCTCACGCATCCGGCGCTCGCGCACCACTTCGACGACCTCGGCCAGCAGACAGGAAGCGGCGACGCTCGGGATGTGGGTGTTCCTCGTCACCGAGGTGCTGTTCTTCGGCGGCCTCTTCGCGGCGTATTCCGTCTACCGCGGCTGGTATCCGGACGCGTTCGCGGCGGCGAGCCTGACACTCGACGTCCCGCTCGGCGACCGTCAACACCGCCGTCCTCATCACCAGCAGCCTGACGATGGCGCTGGCGCGTGCACGCCGCGCAGACCGGCGAGCGCCGGCTGCTGATGATCTTCCTGGTCGGCGACGATGGTGCTCTGGCGCGGCGTTCCTGGGCATCAAGAGGCGTCGATGTACCGCACAAGTTCGTCGAGCACCACCGTGCCGGGCGCCGTCGCTTCGAGCTTCGAAGCCGGAGCATTCGCGCCACGCGCAGATCTTCTTCTCGCTCTATTTCATGATGACCGGCCTGCACGCGCTGCACATGATCATCGGCCTCGGGATCATGGCTGTGGATGCTGTGGTGGTCGCTGGAACGGCACGATTACCGCGCGACTACGCCAGCCGATCGAGATCAGCGGCCTCTACTGGCACTTCGTCGACATCGTCTGGATCTTCCTGTTTCCGCTGCGTATCTGCTTGGCAGACGGGTAGTGGTGAATCATGGAATTTAAGATTTCAGATTTGAGATTTAAGATTTGGAGATCGCGGAGGACACGGAGGGCTTGAGCGGCAGTGCCTATTGCGGCGAAGTCTCAACGCGCAAATCTGAAATCGCAAATCTTCTAAATTTCAGTATTCATTTTGATGACTGAACACATCGTCCCAACGCGGGTCTACTACCTGGATCTTCGCGGCCCTGATGATCGGCACCTACCTGACCGTGCAGGCCGCGTTCATCGATCTCGGCGCGTTCAACACGGTCGTCGCGCTGGCCATCGCCTGCGTGAAGGCGACGCTGGTGATCCCTGTTCTTCAGGCGCACGTGAAGTACAGCACCCGGCTCACCTGGGCGGTGCGTCGCGGCAGCATCTTCTGGCTGGGGATACCTGCTCGCCCTCACATTCAGCGATTACCTGACGCGTCCGTGGCGGACGTTCGGATAACGGGAGCCGGGTCGCGTGATTCGAGGACATCGCCATCCGATGAGACGCGTGCGGCCGCGGTCGCCCCCTTGCCGCGATCGTCGGCGCCGCCATTGCGCCGGCAGCCGCGCGGGCGGCGCTCGGCGTCAGCCGCGGCGCTCACGACCCAACCTTTCGCCAAGCCAGGTCAGTGCGGCACGCGCGCGTTCGGCTATCTCATGGTCCTCCGCGAAGGGCTTTACCGGTTCGAGCTGCGGTCAGTCACCGGCGCAACCGTTCAGGTCGATGGCAGCGCCGCGCCGGAGAGTGCGGCCTGGGCGCGCTATTTCGTCCTGATCGAGGTGCCGCGTCAGGGCGCCGCTCCCTCGTTCGAGCTGATGTGGGCCGCGCGCGAACACAGAGCGAGCTCGCCCCGGTTCCTCCATGGCGGCTTTCACCGGACCGCGTCGCGCTGTGGAAGGTGGTCGTGGTCCGCGGCCTCGAGTGGCTACGCGCCGCCACCCTGCCTGCTGGCGGCCGCTGGCGTCGCGTGGCTGGCGTGGTTGCGTCGCCGTGGCTCGCTGGCGGCCACGGCACGGCTGCGCCCTCGCCCGACGGCGTTCGCCGGCTTCGCGCTGCTGGCGATCCTTCACACCTGGCCCTGCGGCGAGCCCCGCCACGTCGTCGCGCTATGACAACAGCGCGACGCGATGCTCAACGAGTGGACCGTCGCCTGGGTTGGACATCAAATCATCAGCGATCCGCTGCATCTGTTCGACGCGAACATCTTTTTCCCGAGCGCAACACGCTGGCCTACTCGGAGGCGATGCTGGTGCAGGGCGTGCCTCGGCGCCGCTGGTGTGGCTCTGCGCTGACGCTGCTCGTCTACAACTGTGCTCCTGCTGGCGGCTTTGACGCTGACCGGCTGGGCGACATGCCTGGTCGCCGCCCGCTGGACGGGGAGTTGGACCGGCGGCGCCGCGGCCGGGATCGTGGCGGCCTTCAACGCCCACATGCTGACGCCGGCTGCTCCCATATGCAGCGCGCTGCGCGTCGAGTTCCTGCCGCTCGCGCTCGCGGCGCTGGACACGCTGCCCGCGACCTGAAGCCGCGGCACGCGCTGAGCTGGCGCTCGGTTCGTGTTGCAGGCGCTGACCTCGGTCTACCTGCTCGTCTTCTCGGCGTTTGCCACCGAGTCGCCGCGGTCGCGGCTCGGCTGCGGCGACCGGACGGGCCGCCGCTTCGTGCCGGCGGCCGCCTGTCTCGCCCTCGCAGCCGGCGTCAGCGTGCTCGTGCTCTGGCCGTGCATTTGCAGCCGTACTGGCAGGTCCACACCGAGCAGGGTATCGCGCGCACGCTTTTCGACGTCGAGCGTACTCGGCGTCCTGAGGGATGCCATCTGTCGACGCCGTCACGCGTGCACTACAACGCGTGGAGTTACCGCTGGTTCACCGGCGCGGCGCTGTTTCCGGGCCTGATGGCGATAGTCCTGACGGCTCGTCGCGATTGCCCGCGGCATCGCGTGGCGGATCCGCGTGCGCGAATGTGTTTGGCGGTGGCGCGTGCGGTGCCTTGCTGTCGTTCGGCATCGGGTTGCCGGGCTACGAGACGCTGTATCACCTGCTGCCGCCGCTGCAGGCGGTGAGCGGTGTCGCGCTTCGTCATCTCGGCACGATGGCGATCGGGTTCCGGGCCGCGTTCGGGCTCGTCGAGCTTCGCCGACGATTCTGATGGGCGCAGCGGCCGTCGGCCGCTGCTGGCGCACTGCTGGCGGTGCTCGGTCGAACCGATGGCAGCGCCCGTTCACTTCACGCCGTTTGCCGGTGTCTCGACGATTTACGAATCGCTCTGCGTCCGGAACCAGACGCGGTCGTCGTCGAGCTGCCGATGCCGGGCGGGTCTCAACTGGTTTGGCAACGCGAGTACACGATCAACTCGACGCGGCACTGGCGGCCGATGCTCAACGGCTGCAGCGGCTCCGCGCGCCGGGAAGTTTTACGAGCACGCCCGCGAACTGGCCACGTTCCCGATCCGGCGGCGATTGCCGCCTCGCGCAGATTGGCGTGACGCACGTGTTCGTTCAGCTGGATGGCTACTCCCGCCGATCAGCACGCCGTCACGGAGACGTCGCCCGAGCTCACGCGCATTGCGTGTCGGATGAATGGATCGTGCTCTCACCGGGTCAACGCGACGACCGCGCGGTAATGCCCACGTAAACACGCGTTCCTGCTGGTAACGGTGCCCTTTTTCAGGTAGATTTCGGTCGTTTCAGGCATTGAACGCATAGGGGCCGGAATGAAACGCTGTCTTATCTACTGCGCCGGCATCGTCGCGGTTCGCCGCGGCTTCATCTCGCTCGCGTGGCCGACGTGTTGTCATGCCGGTCGCCGCCCAGAGCCGGCGCCACGGCCACCAACGTGCCGGTAATTCCGCACGAGACCAGTGCCCAACTTCTTCAAGAACCTCCCGGCATCTACACCGGCGAGAACATGGGGCATCGCCACCAACTCGAAGGGCAACATCTGCATCTACCACCGCGCGAACGAAACTCGACTGTTCGAATACGCACCCGACGGCAAGTTCGTCCGTGAGATCGGCCGCGGCAACTACGGCTTCGCGTTCGCGCATTCGGTCCGCGTCGACGCGCAGGACAACATCTGGGCGGTCGACGAAGGCACCGACACGACTCGTGAAGTTCAGCCCTGACGGCAACCGGTGCTGATGACGATCGGCCGCCGCGAGGATCCGGTGGCGATGCTCGGCAACATGCCCGGCGGCGGCGCGCTTCCACGGCCGCAACGCAGAAGTACCGGTTCGGCCGCGAGACCGACGTCGCGTTCGATCAGCAGGGCAATATCTTCGTCTCGGACGGCTACTTCGACGCACGCGTCGTGAAGTACGACAAGAACGGCCGCTTCGTGAAGGCCGTCGGCACGCGCGGCAACGGCAACCTGCAGTTCAACACGCCGCACTCGATCGCCACCGATTTCCAGGGCAACGTCTACGTCGGCGACCGCGGCAACGCGCGCGTGCAGGTGCTCGACAACGATCTGAACTGGAAGGCGAACTACCCGAACGTCGGCAACCCGTGGGCGGTCTGCGTGTCCGGGCGGACCGGGACCGAAGAACCCCGGCAAGCGTACTGTTCTACGTCTCCAACTCGTGGCCGGACAGCGCGCCCGGCGGCAGCCGCCGAGTATCACCGGCGAGGTCTACAAGATGGAGCTCGACGGCACGATCGTCGGCAAGTTCGGCCGCGCCGGCAAGGCGCCCGGCGAGTTCTGCGACGATTCACCAGATGGATTGCCGCGATCCCGAACGTCATCTATCACGGCCGAGATCAACAACTGGCGCTCGCAGAAGATCCTTCTGAAGCCGCAGGCGATGAACCGGCGCAGCTGGTGTAACCGGGGAAACATGTCACACGACGCTCACGGCCTGCGGGCAGCGGCGGTCCTGGCGTTCAGGTGGATCTCGTTGCCCAGACGTCGGTCCAGAACTCTATTCGACGGCAATGCGGATCTGCTTGAAGACGCCGCCCGATACGTCTCGTCGGCGAGGTCGGCGGCGTCGGGCAAATTCGAAGGGCCAGATCTTCGTCTCACACGCGGACGGGACATCCCTTACGCGACCGTTGGGCGACAACCGCAACGTTCTATCGAGGCGTGCTCGCGCCTGTTCCAGTTCGATCAGAATGGCAAGTTCGTCCGCGAGCTGGGCCAGGACGTCTACGGGTTCAACGCGGCGACTGGCATCCGCGTCGATCCGCAGGACAACATCTGGACGATCGACATCGGCGCCAGCCAGGTGGTGAAGTTCGACGCGGACGGCCGGGTGGCGCTCGCGCTGGCCGCAAACCGGAAATCATCAACGTCCGGCCCGGCGTCGCCGGGGCCGGCCGGCACGGTGGGTTCGGGAGTCCGGTCCTCCGCCGGCACCGCCCGGCGCAAGCGGACTGGGGCGGCTGGCGGACGCGGCGGACCTGAAGGATGTGGACACCAGATGGCGAGGCGGCGCTGCTCCGGCGCACGCGGGCGGCGCACCGGACGGTTGCGGCGCGCTAGCCTGGCTCTCGCGCGCAGGCGGCGGACGCGGTGGTCCACAAGCGGCGGGCGCTGGATCCGCACGCCCGGCCCACTTTTCAATCGGTCCGACCGACGTCGGTTGGGACAAGGCTTCGGCAAAGACTACATCGCGGACGGCCTGGCAACACGAACCGGATCGCGTAGTTCGACAAGAACGGAAACTTCATCGCGAGTGGGGCTCTGACCGGGCGACGGCCAGGGGCAGTTCAACGGCATCGAGGCGCTGGTCGCCGATGCCCAGGAATAACGTTTATGTCGCCGACGCCGGCAACAAGCGGATCAAGCGTTCGACGCCGAGGTGGCATTTTCCGGTCGACGTTCGGCAACGTCGGCACTCCCGCTCGGCATGTGCATCACACGCGGCGGCACCCGCGCACTTACGTGTCGCACGTCGGCGATCCCGACGGCATGGAAGACGCGGCGATCTGCTAGGTCGCGCTCGACGGCAAGGCGCCAGCGCCCGGCAAGGCGTCGGCAAGCTGTCGAAAGAGTTCAAAGCCGCGAACTCGATCGATTGCCAGCGAGACCGTGAGCTGCTGGTCGGCGAGATGACCAACTGCGCGTGCAGCGTTACATTGAAGAAGTAGGCGGACCTTTAGGCTGCCGCTTGAACGACCTTTGGTCCGCTCCAGACTCGTGAAGTAGAAGTCGTGAATTCCAACTTCTGACTCCCTCACTTCCCCTTTTCTCCTTCGCTTTCCACCCGGAACGATCGTTGCTTCCGCCAGTGTGAGTGCGGGTTCTCGCCCGCGCAAAGGAGGGCATGTGCTCTTCGACGACTCTGGCGTTGATCGCAGGCGGTGGCGGTAGCTGAGTGCTGGCGGCCGCCAACGCGCAGGACTTCGGCGTCGCAGTGAGCGGCCGAGACCATCAACACCGGGAACTGTTGAGCGTCAACCCGATGTTCGTCTTCCCCTGACGAAGCTGCGATGGCGAGATCGGCGTCGGGCTGCGCTTCGGCTATGGGTTCACGCCGCGTGTTCGACATGGGAGGCCAAGGCCGCGTTTACGACGGCCTGTATTTCTTCGGAGGCGATTTCGTGCACTGGCTGGTGAAGAACAAGGGCCTGGGACGTCTCTGGCGGTGCCGGCCTCACGCATCGCGGAGATTTCGTCGCCGATCTCAACCGGATCGACCTGACGCTGATCGTCAGTCCGCGCGGCGGCGCGCCGGCCTCGATTTCTACGGCGGCGCTCGACGTCGCACATCGAAGCAGTCGACGACGCCTGCAGGGGAGACTCTACGCGACCGATATCTCGTGCCCGGCATCGAGCATGGATCTCCGACGATCTGCGACTTCATCGCCGAGGCAGGCTTCTCGAACTGAACGACTGCCGCTCGCAACGTACGTCGGTCGGACCGATCGTCATCACATTCGGTGGAGCTTCAGGATTTGAGGATTTGGCGATTTGAGGATTGGGATTTGGTGATTGATGGACCTCCGTGTCCCCAACCAAATCCCAAAATCCTGAAATCCTCGCCAACACCAACGATAGGTCTCTTCCAACCCTGGGCAAGCGTCCACGACGCGGCGCCATCCGAGGCCGTGGAGGACGCTGGAATCCACGTCCCTTGAACGGCGTGCCGTCCGGCCGGCTGGCGATCGAATCGGATTTCCCGCGAACCGCACGACCTGCGCGATTTCCTGCGCCAGCTCCGCGATCGAATTGTCGATTCCCGTTCCCAGGTTGATCGCGGCGTCGCCGTCGTAGCCTCCCTTCATCACGAAGAGCGCAACGCGTCGGCGAGGTCGTCGACGTAGATGAACTCGCGCCGCGGCGCACCTGAACTCCACACTCCACGAACGGCGCGCTGGTCCGCGCGCCTCGTCGAACTGCCGGATCAGCGCGCCGACGACGCGGGCGTTCTAGCGCTGAAATCGTCGCCCGGCCGCACGCATCCGCGCGCGATCGGCCGCGACGAACGGACGAGGCGTGTGCTGGCGCCGAAACGCATCGCACAGCACACACCGGCCAGTTTCGCGTGTGGCGTAGGCGGCGCTCGCATCGGCTCTGACGGGTCCCGTCCACAGCGACGTCGTCTGCGAGGTGCGGCGCAGCGGCTCGGGTAGATGCAACGAACTGGCCAGATACAGCAGGCGGGCGACGCCGTGCCGGCCGCGGCCGGAATCAGGTTGGCGACCGCGGAGCAGGTTGTCGGTCATCAGATCGGCCGGACGGGCGGAGTTGCCGCCGATGCCTGCTGGTCTCGCCCGCCGCGACGAACATCGTGCTCTAGGCCGCCACTTGTTCAGGAACGCCTCCGACGGCGTCGCGGTTCCGGTAGTCCGGTTCTTCTTTGTCGACTGCGATCGGAGCCAGTCCTTTCGGCTTCCAGCCGCCGGAACGATGGCGCTGCCGATCATCGACCGGCCGCCGGCGACGTGTGATGCGGGCGCTGCGCTGCATCGCGTTCAGAGCGCTGGCGAAGTAGCCAGTTCGATGCGGTGGGCCGTCATCTCGCGGATGCGCCGACGGTCGCGTCGCCGAACTTCGCGCGGACCATCGCCAGACATGGCTGGTGGGAAAATACGTGTCGAACGCGCGATCGCGGAACCGCAGCACGTCGCCCGCGGAGAGGTGGCGCGTCTCGGCAGCGGCAGTGGTCAACGGCGTGCTGCGAGTAGCCGCTCCATTTCTCGGGGAGCGTCCATCCGAGGGCCAGCGCCTGCTCGTAGAGCGGCGAGCCCGGGATATGCCATGGCCGAGTAGTAGTCGCGAACTCGCAGTTCAGCTCGAGCGCCAGATCGAGGGTCTGCTGCATCGTGTCGGCGTTGTCCTCGGCAGGCCGAAGATGTAGTTGCCGATGATGTTGATGCCCGCATGCCTTGACGCGCCGCAACTGTGTCGTGAACCTCGCCGATCGCGTAGCTTTTGTCGACGGAAATCAGGACGCGCGCTCGTCGGCCGCTTCGATGCCGAGCGCCAGCCAGTTGAACCCGGCGCGCTTCAGCTTGTCGAGCATGCCGTCTCTTGACGGTGTCGACGCGCGCGTAAGCCCAGATGTTCAGTCCGTAGTCGCGCTCGATCAGCAGGTCGCAAATGCCGAGCACATGGCGGGCGTTCAGCACGAACATCTTCGTCCGCGAACTTGATGTTGCGGACGCCGCATGCTGGTTAACGAGCCGATCGATCCGCGTCGACGACCTGCGCCGGGCTCCAGAAGTCAGTTGTTGACCGACTCCTTGATGCCGACCACCTGCTCGCCGGCCTTGAACGGCGCCTGGATGCAGCAGTAATCGAGCAGTGATAGGGCGACAGCCGAGTGTCGTGTAAATCGCGGCATATGGCTGCCGGCTCGAGATGGCCGAGGCAATGCCAGTTGTGCGCGCGTACTCGTCCATCGGCAGAAGATCCCAGGCGCTGTCCGGCATCTCGCCTCGACGTCCATCACGAGCGGCGCGGCCGGATTGCCTCGCCAACGCCAGGCCCTGAGCGGTAGACGAGCCCGCCGCACCTTCGACAGGTCGGGTTCGGCGTCGGCGCGAAGCGCCTCGATCGAGTCGACGATGGCGTAAAGACCCTCGTCGCGTGACGAAATCGCAAGCCTCCTCGGCCAGCGTCCGCGCAGGAAGCGCGCGCGACGTGGCCCCCGACCATGAGCACTTTCTGGGTCGGAACGGCTCCGTCGGATGGCCGTGGTCACGGCCGAGGCGCCGGTCATGTTCTGCGTCGATGCTGAGGGCTGGTGCCCGTAGACGACGACGGCGGCGAGCCGCGGCGCCAGTTCCGCAATCCGGTGCCGCCGTCTGGTCTGGCGTGATAGATCGTCGGCTTCGGCGTCGACGATCTCCACCGAGCAGCTGCGGCGGCGCACGAAGCTGGGCAATCAGCCCGGCCCAGACCGGATTCTCGGACCGTCCGTCAGCCTAGTGCCGAGCGACCGGTAGATCCTCGTCCGGCTGCCCGGGCTGACGAGCGCGACGTCGAGACGAGGGCTTACCGGCCGTCACTGAGCCCCACTCTCGACGCGACGATGAAGGCAGGACGGCCGCGCACGTCCTTGTAGATGCGAATCACGTAGACGCCGACGACCGCCACCGCCCCATCAGCAGCGCCCAGAGGAAGACGAGCAGGCCGGCCATCAGTCCCGACGTCAATCGCCAGCACCGCCGCCAGGACGAGGCCGGCGGCCGCGAGCGCCAGGCACGCGTAGATCGGCATGAACGAGAAGGTCGTGGAGCCCCGAGCAAACGTCTTCCAGGGATTGCGGCTGGAAGAAGGGAAAATGCGTTCGTCCGGCGTGACGCGCTTCACGCTCGTAGGGAACGCGAACACCTGCGGGTAGCCGAGCCAGACGACCAGCGTCTGCAGTACGTGGATCGGCCTCGCGCAGCTTGAGCAGGTGATCGACGACGCCGCGACAGAGCTTCGAAGTCGTCGGATCGACTGGCAGCTCGATCGACGATCCGAACTGGATGATGCGGTGGCCATCCCCGTCGCGAACATCTTGAGCGCGTCTCGCCAGGCCGCCGGGTGCGGATGGCGTGTGGACCACGCCTGGAGCTCTGCGCGCCAGCGCGCGATCAATTCCGGAATCGAGCTCGGGCGGATCCTCGTAGGTCGGCGTCCATGCTATACGACTGCATCACCCCGCGCTACCTCCATGCCGGCCAACACGCCTCTGCCACACCGAACCGCTCGCGACATGTTCAGCACCTTCACCCGTGGATTCCGCGGCGTTCGCCAACTCAGCAGATCGAGCGACCGATCGGTCGACGCGTCGTTCACGAAAATCAGTTCGTAGTCGACCGGCTGGTCCCGCGAATGTCGTGCGCCAGCCGGGCAACCAGCGTCGGGATGTTCTCCGCCTCGTTGCGGGAACGACAGGACCACCGAAACGAGCGGCATGTCAGTCGGGAATATGGTAGAGGCGAAGCCTGTCGCCTTCGGCCGCGGATCGGCAGGTCGAGCTTGCAGTCCGAGCGCGTCACGACTTGCGACACATTATAGGTTCTTCAGCCCTGCCAGCGCTGGCGCTAAAGCGTGACCAGGTGAACTTGTTGGCATCGTGAGGGATCACCGAGCTGCTCCAGATTTCGCACGGCGGATCGAAGAAGTCGATGCCGTGGCATCGCCGGTGATCGATCCGCGCCGTCGCCGGACCGCCTTCCGGCGCCGTAGACAAGCGGGCATCGAGCGCGCCCGCGTCGATCAGCACGGGGCGGCGTGGCTAGAGCTGCACGAGCTGAAACGACCTGGCGCTGATCGTCAGACCGCGCCGGTCGGCCGCCACCTCCGAAGAACCTGTCGTCCGTGCGGTCGCGGAAAATCGCGCGAGAGCCGGTGGATCCGCCAGCCGAGTCCGAGCGCGATCGCGAGGAGCACTCCGGTCGCCGCCCGGAAGAGCAAGCCGGGCACGAATCCCCGTGGAAACCGCGCGTCGCGCGGCCCGGCGGGCCGCCGCCTGTCGCCGCAGGCGATGCAGACGATCCAGCGCCGCCGGCAGCGAACAGTAGCGCGGTCGATCCTGACGTTCCACGGCTGAACGCTTCGGTCGGCGAACCACCGCCACAGCAGGCTCTTCGGCCCCAGAAGCAGGCCAGCCGGGAAGAGCGCCACGAGGAGGACTCCGTGCGGCTCTCAGCTGCCGGTATGCCGCCACCAGCCCGATGAGAAACGGCGCAACGAGAACGACGTTCAAATTCAGCAATCGTGCGGGGCATCGGATCGACAGCGTCTCGGCGTGGTGTCGGGCGGCAGCCACGTCAGCAGGACCACCGCAGGCGTTTCGCGACGCCGGCGATTGCGGCCACCCGCAGCAGGAAGAGAAAGCGGGCCGCGGCAGGTCGCGCGCGAAACCAATTACACCACGCGTCATCGCCACCACGGTCCGGTTGAACATCGTCCCGGTGTCTGCCAGCCCGACGCTGGCGCGCGTGCGCATCCCACAGCCGTTCGAACGCCGAAAACGATCGGTCGACCGCGGCGGCATCCACGACTCGGCACGTCATGAGAATGAATGCGGAACTGGACCGCCGCGCTCGCGAGCGTCACCGCGCAGCGGCGGCGAAATACTTCAGCGCCGGCCGGAGCCGTCACGGTGCCGGTGATAGGTCCAGGCGAGCACGGCGACGGCAATCGCCCCGACCCAGATTCCGACCGATGGATGAATCGCCGGGCCGATGCCGAGCAGCAGGGCGCCGGATCTGTAACAGCCGGAGGCAATCAGCCCGAGCGCCAGCACGAAGATCGACAGCCCGATCGCCCCGCAACTATGGTGGGTGCCGACGAGCCAGATCGGGTAAATCGGACCGTAGTCGGTGACGCCGCTCGCGAATACGACGACGGCCGCGGCGATCGCGACCAGCAGGTTGCGGCTGACGGGCGTAAGCGACCATCGCCAGCGCGCTGAAACTGATCGTGCCGAGCAGACGTTGCCGCATCAGAGCGAGAGCGCTGATCTCGAGAGAGCCCGCCTTGAGCAGCACGGCGCACGCCTGATGACCAGCGACCACAGCTTCGATGGTAGATGTAGAACGGATTGTCGGTCGGGTAGTGAACGAGTCCCGCGACGACTCGGGCGGGTCTCGAGGCAGATGTGCCAGGTGGGAAACCGACGAGGCCGATCCGGAAGCCGAGGATCCCGCTGAGGACCAGCACCCAGGCAGGCCGCCGGATCGCAGGCGAAGAACCCGGCCAGCCTTCAGTCCACACGTTCAGTGCATTTCCAATTGCGGACCATCGCGAATCCTTCGCATCGCTCGCGCGAGCTGCCGTCAAAGCGTCGAGCGTAAACGTGCCGGGCGAGGAAGCCGGTCCGTTCTAACTTTTCTCTGCCCGACACGATGTATGTCACGCTTGATCGGGATCCTCAAGCGATGTCGGAGTCGTGGACGACGAGTCCTCCTGGGACGTGCGCCGCGATCCGGGATCGCACAGCTCTGCGCTTCGAGACATTGGCGTCCGACAGGCCGACGTTGTAGGGTCCGGCCCTGCATCGCCTCGAAACCGGCTCGATGCCGCAAGAGGAGCGACGCGCCGACGTCGCGGACGTGGATGTAGTTTCGCTTGAAGTGGCTCTCGAACAGGACAGATGAAGCGATCCGAAGTACGCGCGATACGTGAAGTCGTTCGACGAGCGAGGCCGAGGCGCATCCGCGGCGACATCCCGAACACGGTCGCGAGGCGGAAGCTGAGCGCCGACGGATGCCGATCGAGCAGGATCGCGCTCCACCTCGACCTTGTCCCGGCCGTAGAGCGACACCGGGCGGATCGGCGTCTCCTCGGTGCAGAACTTGCCCGGCTTCACCGACGCCGTAGCCGCTGTTGGTGACCGGCAGCAGGACGCGCTGCTCCGGCCGACATGCTCCGAGCATGTCGACGATGGCCGTGCAGGTTGGTGGAGGTCGCGGCGAGCGGATCGCGGTCGCAGAGCGGCGCGCCGACGAGCGCCGCCAGCGGGAATGATGATGTCCGCCTGCTTCGGCGAGCGGCTTCATCGTCGTCCATCGATCGGACGTCGCCGCGGACCAGCGCGAACGTTCCGGTCGATGGCAGACGGCGGCAGAGACTGTCCTGGCCGTATACGAAGTTGTCGACCACCGTGACACGCGAAAGCCGCGATCGAGGAGCGCCGGGACGAGCGTCGAACCGAGGTAGCCGGCGCCGCCGGTCACAAGGATGCTTGATCCGATGTTCCGCCTCGACGGTCGGCGGCCGATGTTCGTCATCGCGCGCGCGCCGTCGAGCACCTCGCGCAGAGGCGGCGTGATCTCGGCCGTCAGATCGCGCGGATGGTTGCCCACGAAGAAGCCGTGGTCGTGCGCGATGTTGGCGTTCACGATGTCGCCGACGCGTGTCGTAGTCGAAGAACTTCGATCGCTTCGTGCCGCAGAAAGCAGCCGCCGGTAATCATCGCGGAAGCCGATGTCCGCCGCCGCGCATCGCGCCCATCGACGCGGCCGCGATCGATGCCGGGCGCCGGGTTGAGGATCGATGGTGAAGCTGAACCAGGAGCTGCACGCCGTTCTCCCGCTGGAGGATGAACCGGTCGTCGCCGCGGAACAGCTTCGACGAACAGCGCGGCGTTCGCGCGCCGCGGATCTGACGCATGCCGTCGAGCTTCTTCAGCTGCTCGAGGCCGATCGCCCCGCACATCTCGAGCGGCCGGACGTTGTAGCCCGGCATGATGAACCGGTACGCCTCGAAGAATGGATCGTCGCGTGCGGCCGTGTCAGCGGCGCAGTCGGCCGGCAGGTCGCGCGCCCAGCCGTGGTTGCGGATCGCCCGCGCCAGATGGTCGATCTCCGTGTCGTTCGTCACGAGCAGTCCGCCCTCCATCGTCGAGATGTGGTGGGAGTAGAACGTGCTGAACGTGCCGATGTCGCCGAACGTGCCGCATAGGCCGGCCGTTCGAGGCTCGCGCCCAGCGACTCGCAGTTGTCTTCGAAGAAGATACAGGCCGTGCTCGTCGCAGAAAGCGCCGCATGACGTCGAGCGCCGCCGGGTTGCCGAGAATGCTGACCGCCACGACCATCCGCGTCCGCGGCGTCGAGCGCCGCCTCGAGCTTCCGAAACGTCCATGTTGAGCGTGTCCAGATCGACGTCGACGAACCGCAGCTTCAAGCCGCACTGCTGCAGCGGATGAAACGTCGTCGCCCACGAAATGGCCGGGCACGATGACCTCGTCGCCGCGCTGCAGCGGCCGGTCGTGCACGTAGGAACAGCGCCGCGACGCCGACGAGGTTCGCCGACGACCGGAGTTCACCATGACCGCGTGCTTCACGCCGAAGCTGCGCGGCGAAGGCCTCCTCGAAGCGCGCGCACGTGCTCGCCCATGGTGAAGCGGCCGCTCGCGGACGACGCGCTGCGATCGCGTCGAGCTCCTCGTGTCCCCAGCTGGTGCTGGCGAGAGCTCGTAGGACATTCAGCGAGCGGACGACTCAGACTGCGCGCGCGCGGCGGCAATGCGCGCCGCGTCCGGGATAGTAGAACTGCTCGAGCGTGTAGCCGGCGGGCGTCGGCACGTCCGGCAGTCCGACGCGCGCAACCGGCGCTTTGAGATCGCGCGAACCCTTTTCGGCCGGCGAGACATCCGATCTCGGCGCACACGCCGCCTCTTCATCCACGCCGTGTCGACGGACGACGAGCCGGCCGGTCTTGTGCGAGCGACTCCGAGCACGATCTCCTCGTCGAGCGGCTTGACTGTGCGCAGATCGACGACCTCGGCGTCGATGCCTTCGGCTGCCAGCGATGCTCGGCCGCCTGCATGCCGAGCTCGATCGCATGCGACGCGCCGACGATGGTGACGTCGCGTGCCGCGCCGGCGGTAGACGCCCTTGCCGATCGGCACGCGGTAGAAGCCTTCCGGCACGACGCCGTCCTTCTTCATCAGCCAGCGATGCTCGAACACGCAGACCGGATTGTTGTCGAGGATGGCCGAGAGCAGCAGCCCCTTCGCGTCAGCGGGCGTGCTCGGCATGACGATCTTGAGACCCGGCACGCCGAGCAGCATGCCGTGAATCGCCTGCGAATGCTGCGCGCCCGATCCCCAGCCGCGGCCGATCGCGGCCCACACCACCATCGGCACCGTCGTCTGGCCGTTGTCCATGAAGTGGAACTTGGCGGCGTGCGGTGACGAGCTGATTGAAGGCGAGCAGGACGAAGTCCGGGCCGGTTGTGCATGAACACCGGCCGCATGCCGTTCATCGCGGCGCCGGTGCTGACACGCCCATCATGGCTTCTTCCGATAGCGGCGTGTCGAACACCGCGATCGCGCCCGAAACGCTGGCTGCAGGCCGCGAGTCGTCCCGAACATCGCGGATCGGATCGTCGACGCCCTGGCCGAGGACGAAGACACGCACGGGTCGTGCTTCGAGCGCGAGAGCGTCAGCGCCTCGTTGATCGCCGCGGCGTAGCCGACGACGCGCGCCCTCGGCTCGGGTCGGCGTTGATCGTAGACGAGCGAGTTGACGAGCCCTTCATCCCACGGTACGAGGGCTCTGAAACCTGATTGAATTGGAATTCAGAATTAAGAATGCACGACCAAATTCCACTCCGAATTCTATTTCGAACCGCCGGGTCATTTCACTCTGCGCATACGGGTGGCAGATCAGCCTGTCGGGTTCTGGCGAGCGGCGAACTCGAACGCCTCGGCGATCTCCGCGCCCGGATTTCTGCTCCATCGCGGCAACGGCGTCTCGCGTCCAGGACTTCCGGTCCAGGAGTACCGTCGGAACATCGGATTGATCGAACGCCAGCCACGCGGCGCGTTCGGCCTCGTGGCGATAGCCGGTCCGGTATCGTCGCCCGAGCCGCCGTGCGCGCGGAAACCGGTCAGACTCCGCGCCTCGATGAATGACAGGCCGCCGCCGGCGCGCTCGTGCGATGACCGCCGGGGACTGCGCCGCGTCCTGCGGCCAGGCTTCGCGTTGACGCCCTGTCCACCTCCGGCGCGCTCGGGCACCTCGCTGGCCGCCCACTACCGATGGAGCGCGCGCGGGGGGCATTGCCGCGTCGCCAAGCGGCGACCGCACACCGGAATAGAAGAAAGCTCTCGCGAAGAAAATCACCGGCAACCTGCTTCACGCTGCCGCGAAGTTCAGGCTCTCGGAGGTCACGCCCTCCTCACGGTGGTCAGTGCGTTCGCCCAGGAACACGACGACGACGCGCTCGCTCGCCGCTTCAGCCGAGCGGCGAGCGCCGCGCCGCCGGCCGCGGCAATCGGACACGGCGCCGCCGACGATCGCCGACGTCCCCGCCATCCCGGCGCCCTTGTCGATCAGGTGCATCGAGCCGCCTGCGCGATCCGGCGCACCCGCTCACGCGGCAGTGCATCCTCGCACAGCATCGCCTCTTCAGATCGCCGCCCTCTGGCCAGATAGTTGCCGTGCGTCGCGGTGGCTCGAGTAGACGAGATCCAGGGCGCGAAGCGCCGCGGCAGCATCCCACGGCCGGGTGCTTCCTCGGCCGATCACGCGATGGATCGGCGTCTTCGATCAGGTCCTGCTGGTACTGGCCGCCGTTCGGATCCCTTCCTCGACGGCGACTGGATGCGCAGCATCGCGCGGTAGAGTCTTCGGGCCAGTGTCGCTGGTCGCGCTGCTGGCGTGGCTGGCAAACCCGGCGACGCCTTCAGCCTTTGTAGGGGTATCGGATCACGCGTCACAACCCGTCCGGCTGGTACAGCGCGATGCGGCACCCGGACATGTCGAACTGAGGCACGGTGATCAGCTTGCGAAGAACGGTTGGCCACCAGGCGGTGCGGCTGGCCCGACGAACAGCAGCACGAATCTAGCGCAGCCCCCGGCGCTGGGCAACTTTGCCGCTGATCGCCTGGCACGCCTCGCCGTCTCGTAGAGCGCATCCACCTCCGAGTTCGACACGCTGATCTGGGACAACCGGCGCTTCAGCATCCAGAATTCGTTCGGGAAGCTGGCTGAACTTCGAGGTGATGTCCGCGCAGGCAGAGGCCAGCAGCCTGGATCGCCCGCCCGACCATTTCCGCACGCCTTCAGTTCGCTGATCGTTGCTTCAGGTTGTCGATGACGGTCTGCGCCACGACCGGGGCGAGCCGCGAGATGCGCCGGAGAACACAGAGATCAGATGGTCCTCCAGCTGCGCGCCAGCCGTTCGCGCGGCAGGTGATCATCGGTCGACCTCGTAGGTACGTGCCATCCTGGCGAAGAGAACGTGCGATTGCGCCGCCGAACGCCGCCGAGATCTGATCCTGAGCCCGGATCTGGTTTGTGGATGGCGTACCTGCCCACGTGGATGGCTTCGCTGGCCAGGGCCTCCTTCGACATATGCCGGCCGCGCAACGCGTGGATCGCCGGGCAGCAGCCCGACGGTGAACGCGCCGAGCTGGAGTCGAGCCGTGAGAATACGGGAACCGAATCAAAGTACC
>ERZ1370068.4950-contig-3997_pt1 | contig 41310 bp, 62 predicted proteins | sample MGYA00561227_ERZ1370068 | MGnify/ENA primary metagenome ERZ1370068 (study PRJEB38410, sample SAMEA6850437) | metagenome | study: Metagenomic assessment of the ecological functions of the soil: analysis of the soil microbiota associated with the... | reverse complement strand
TTAGCCCGTTCAGTTACGTATTGCTCTGCGAAGACAGCGCGCCTTGGCGTTCCGCGAAATTTCCGAACTCAAAGACAAGCTCTGCCCAGGAGAAGCTCTATCTCGAAGAAAGAGTTGCGGAGCGAGATGAACTTCGATCAGATCGTCGGCGACAGCGCGGCGCTCAAACACGTTCTGGAACTGGTTGAGACGGTCGCTCCGAGCGATTCGACGGTGCTGCTCCTCGGCGAAACCGGAACGGGAAAGGAACTCATCGCCCGCGCCATTCACGACCACAGCCGTCGCAAAGACCGCACGTTCGTGAAGCTGAACTGTGCAGCGATTCCCACCGGTCTGTTCGAGAGTGAATTGTTTGGCCATGAGAAAGGAGCGTTCACCGGCGCCATCAGTCAGAAGATGGGACGGCTGGAGCTCGCCGACCAGGGCACCTTATTTCTCGACGAGGTAGGAGACGTCCCGCTGGAAATTCAGCCGAAGCTCCTGCGAGCTTTGCAGGAACGCGAATTCGAGCGCCTGGGCAGCACCCGCACCAGGAAAGTAAATGTTCGCGATGGTAGCGGCAACAAATCGCGATTTGGAGGGTATGATCTCAGCTCGTGAATTTCGCAGTGATCTCTATTACCGGTTGAATGTCTTTCCGATTCGCATTCCGCCGTTGCATGAACGCGAGGAAGACATCCCGCTGCTGGTCCGCTACTTTGCCCAGAAGTTCGCCCGGCAAATGGAAAAGCGGATCGAAACCATTCCGACAGCTACAATGCACGCGCTAACTAAATGGGATTGGCCGGGTAACGTGCGGGAGCTGGCAAACTTCATCGAGCGCGCCGTGATCCTCACGCGTGGAACATCTTTAGACGTTCGCCTCTCGCGGAGCTTCGCAGAGTTTGCTCAGATGAATTTACGCAGCCAGCGGGTCCGCAACGCTTGAAAGAGATTACCCAAATCGTAAGAGAAACTATAAACGCTCTCAATCGTGAGGCATAGTGCCGTTGACGAGCATGCCAGAGAGGCAGCGCCACGCGATCGTCCGCACGCTCACCGAAACCAAGGGTCGTGTAGGTGGCGACGATGGAGCTGCGGCACGCCTCGGATTAAATCGGACAACGCTGCTCTCCCGGATGAAAAGTTGGGCCTCCATCCCAAACAATTTTGCTGACCTCAAACCATTCGATCACTCCGCTAACAGTACCTGCATCGTGTTCACCCGCCTACCTATTTTCCTTAGCTAATTACACCCGATTTCCATTGCACTCTTTCGAGTATCACGAGTTTCCGAAAAGGGTCTGCGGCACGACTCCGAAGAGATCGCCAAGCCTGCCGTTTTGGTCCAACCTGTGACTCTTTAGGAGTGGTTGCCGAGCGCAGTTCGTCGCACAATCCGCGCAAAGGAAAAAGGAGCCAAAATGAACACCAGTTCTGCTAGCGCAACCGCTTCCACGAAGCAAAGCCACCAAGTTCCATTCGCTGACAACGTGCTGTCGATACGAACTCGCCGCCGACTTCCGGAGAGTCGGACTGACGGCCGACCACGCACTTACTTTCGAGGAACGGCCGGCGGATCGAGAACTCTCGGAAGGCAAAGGCACCGGCGGCCCAGCTAAAGGTTAATCAGATTCGCGATGCGATGAATCTTGACCAGATCGTTGGTAACAGTCCCGCGCTTACGAGATGTGCTGGAACTGGTCGAAAAAGTCGCTTCGTGGGACTCGACCGTCCTGTTGCTTGGCGAGACCGGGACAGGCAAGGAGTTGGTAGCGCAAGCGATTCATCGCCACTCGATCGTTCCCATCGCGCGTTAGTAAAAGTGAATTGCGCCGCCTTGCCAAGCGAGCTTGTCGCCAGTGAGTTGTTCGGCCACGAGAAAGGCGCATTCACTGGCGCGCTGCAACAACGACATTGGCCGCTTCGAAGCTGCCAACGGCGGCACGATCTTTCTCGATGAAATCGCCGAACTGGAGTCCCGAGATTCAGGTGGCGCTGTTGCGCGTGCTGCAAGAGAGAGAATTCGAGCGGGTAGGCGGCAACCGCACGATCAAAACAGATGTGCGCGTGATTGCCGCAACTAATAAAGACCTGCATCACGAAGTCAGTGTCGGCCGCTTCCGTATGGACCTCTTTTATCGACTGAATGTCTTCCGATTCGCGTGCCGGCTTTGCGTGAACGACTCGAGGACATTCCGCTGCTGGTTGATTATTTCGCCGGCCGACTGGCGGGGCGGATGGGCAAGGAGATTACCCAGATCGAGAGGCGGTCGCTCTCCGCAATGCAACAACACTCATGGCCCGGCAATGTCCGCGAACTACAGAACGTCATCGAACGCTCAGTGATTTTGGCTGACGGCGAAGTCTTGCGAGTTGACCCCGGTATGCTAGTGCACGAACCGCCGCCGTGCATCAGTGGGCCTGCCGCCGCTGAGAGTGGATCAGGTGGATCGGATCGCAAATCTCAAATCGAAACCGTCCTGCGCGAGACGCGTGGCAAGGTTTACGGACCTAACGGCGCTGCTGCTCGCCTCCACATCGCGGGAACAACCCTTGATTCGCAAATCCTCGCATTGGGCATCAAGAAATATCAATTCAAATAAGACATGCGCCTGGTCTCCGTAATTCTACGATGTCTCGTGAAATCACGAACAACGATTCTCAATTTTGCGCAAAAGAATTGGCAGTTTGCGCTGGAACACCTGTTGCACTCTTAGCGCGGCGAAGGTGAGGACAAAGAGATGACCCCAACACAAAATCACACATTAGTAGCGGCTCTGCTGTCGTTACTTTCGATCGTTATGTTCAGTGGCATTACCAGCGCGCAACCAGCACCCGAGGTGACAGGCACACTTCACGGCGCGGTTGCGACCGTAGCGCCGGACGGGCAGTCATACAGCGTTCCCGGCGCAAGCCTGAAGCTGAAGGCGCCGACACAATATGACTGGACGCTGTGTCCGATGATGAGGAAACTATCAATTCACAAACTTGTCTCCTGGCGACTATACGCTCGAAGCAACCGTTCAAGGATTCAAGACGGCGAGCAAAGCCATTACTATTCGCGCCGGCGAGACTTCGGTCGAAAACATCAAACTTGAAGTTGCAGATGTAACCGCCACCGTAACGGTCACCTCCTCGAGTTCCGGACAAGGCGTGCAGACGAGCGAAACTGCGCCCGCCGCTACCATCAAACAGACCGATCTTCAAACGCTGCCGCTACCAAACGAGCAGTTGCTCGATGCGCTGCCGCTGGTGCCGGGAGTGATTCGTGGGCCGGACGGGCAGATTGCGATGAACGGACGCGCGCCCCAGCCAGAGTGCCATGACCGTCAACAGCGCGAACGTTACCGATCCGGTCACTGGCGCGTTCGCGATCAATCTTCCAATTGAAGCGGTCGAATCGGCGCAGGTGCTGACGAATCCTACGCGGCTGAGTATGGCAAGTTCACCGGCGGCGTCACGGCTGTCGAAACGCGTTCCGGCACAAATAAGTTCACCTTCGAAGTCCAGAGCTTCTTTCCGCGCTTGCGACGGCGCGGCGGCAAGTGGACCGGAGATCGAGGCGTTCACTCCACGGCTCGCATTCGGTGGTCCAATTAAGAAAAACAAATTATGGTTCATGCAATCATTCCGAATATCGATTTGTGCGCACGCCGATCGAGAGTCTGCCATCCGACAAGCGCGACACCAGACTTGAAAGTTTCGATTCCGTGTCCCAGCTCGATTGGGACATCAACCCCAGCAACCACCTCACCAGCACCTTTCTCGTTATTCCCTGAGAAACTGGGATACGTCGGACTCAACACCTTCAATCCCCAAGAGGTCACGCCGAATTACAAGCAGCGCGGTTTCTTCTGGGCCGTGAATGAGCGGCATGCATTGTCAGCAGTAAGGCTGTGCTCGAATCGTACTTTAGTGTGAAGAAGTTCGATGCCGACGTGTTCCTGAGTTCCGGCGAGCAGGCGATGAATTTCACCCCGGATGTGAACACGGGCAATTTCTTCAATCGCCAGGATCGAGGCGCAGCACGCGGGTGGATGTACTCGAAGTCTACAACTTCGAGCCGCCCAAATTCGCCGGCACGCATTTCATGAAAGTCGGCATCGGCCTGACCACATACCGTTTGAGGGACAGTAACACGAGCAACACCGTGCGCGTCCTGCGTGCGCGACGGCACCCGCAGCCGAACAGATCGATTTCGCAGGCCAGGGGGCGCTGAATCGGAACACGACCGAGTTCGCTTCTTTCTTCGAGGACAAGTGGACGGTCAACGAGCGACTCACGCTGGAATATGGCGTCCGTCTTGATCGCGACAATATCGCGAGCACAAACAATATTGCGCCACGCTTGTCGTTTGCATTCGCACCTATCACGAGATGGTCGCACAGTCATTCGCGGCGGCATTGGTTTGTTCTGCTGACCAGATCAATTTGAATGTCGCGACCTTCCCGCAATTACAGAGAACGGCTCATCACGCGGTACGGCGCGGATGGACGGCAAGTGCTGGGGAGTCAGCTGCAACGGCCGGTGCTGCAAAACGGAAGAGTACCTGACACCGCGCAGCGTGAATTGGAATATCGAATTGGACCGAGAGTGGTTGAAGAACCTCTTTGTCCGCGTTGGTTATACAACAGCGTCAAGGCACGCGCGAGTACGTCCTCGATCCGATCGACTCGGCGACCTGCCGGCAGCATCCTTGTCGCTTAGCAACGCCGGCAAATCGCGTTATCGAGAGTTTGAGGTCACGACGCGCTACACGTTTCGTCATGACGAATTGAATGCTTCTTATGTGCGCTTCGAAAGCCATCTGGCGATTTGAATGACTTCAACTCGTACTTCGGCAATTTTCAGAATCCAATCATTCGCCCGAACGAACGTTCGCTCCTGACCTACGACGCGCCGAACCGGTTCGTGTTTCGGGGCACCTTCGGTGCTGAAGTACGGGATTACTGTCGCCCCGGTACTCGACCTGCGCAATGGTTTCCCTCTCGAACATCGACGAGGATCGAAACTTCGTCGGAGAACGCGAATCGCGCGCGGCCGCTACCCGACATTTGCGTCGCTCGACATGCAGGTCGTGAAGAGCTTGTCAGCGCCCGGACGCTTCAAAGAGAAATATCGCTTTAGAGTCGGACTGAAGGTCTTCAACGTGACGAATCATTTCAATCCTCGCGATTATCAGGGAAATCTGGCCAGCGACGACTTTGGCGGGTTCTATAACGGCGTCGGCCGCAAATACGGTATGAAATTTCTAATCGAAAAGAAGTAATGAGGTGACGCTGATGAATACCGGAAAAGGACTCGACCATATAGGCGGGACCCAGCATCAACGGGAATTGATTTGCCGGAACTCTGCCGGAATGCGCCTTGCGTTCTATACCGTTTGAGCAGCGTAGGGTGACTTCTCTAGCCGCTTCGATCAAAAATTACGCCGCATAAACGCATTACGCGTATATAGGCGGCGCCCGGGCGCGATCTTGACGCAGTTCCTGATCCAGAATATCAAGCGCGCATCGAAGACTCGCCCACAAGCCGACTGAAGGCCAACTCGACAACCGAGAGCAAAGCGAGTATGCAGATCATTACAAGCGTAACATTAACGACCCGGCACTGGACTTCTTCGATCACCTGAAGCTTATCCCCGATCGTCAATAACCTGTGGAGCATTCTTTGGACTGGGCCATGATCCATTTTGGTCTAAGTCCGTCAAGTTCGACGATGGGCCTTTGGGCGAATCTTTAGTCCTCGCGGAAGCGCTCATGCGACTCTTTCATCCCAGGGATACCGCCGCCTCTTCACCGCGACCGTGGCGGGGGCCAGGCCTGCGAATCTTGAATCCCCAGCTCTTGCATGCGCGTGCGCAGCGTGCTGGGGTGGAGCCCAGGATTTTGGCGGCCCCATCCGGCCCTTCGATCTTCCAGCCCGTAGCTTCGCTGACGGCGGTGATGTACTCTCGCTCCACCTCTTCCAGAGTCTTACTCGGCTTGTGCGGCGCCGTGGCCGGCAACGTCTCCGAGGCGTTCGAGATTTGTAGGACGGTGCCCGTGGTTGTAATGACAGCTCGCTCGATCACGTTCGCCAGCTCCACGCACGTTGCCGGGCCAGTGGTAGCTGCGCAGCGCCTCCAGTGCGGAGGGCGCCATTGAGGGTTATCTCCTTCCCCATCTTTTTGGCTAAGACCCGCACGAAGTGTTCGACCAGGAACGGGATGTCCTCCCGGCGCTGGCGCAGGGGCGGCACGGTGATCGGGTACACGTTCAAACGGTAGAAGAGGTCCGCACGGAACCGCCGCGCTTGCACATCCTGCGACAGATCGCGGTTCGTCGCAGCAATGACTCGCACGTCGGCCCTAATGCTCTGAGCGCTGCCAACGCGCTCGAACTCGCCGTCCTGAAGAACGCGCAGCAGCTTCGGCTGAACCTCCATTGGTAGTTCGCCAATCTCGTCTAGGAAGAGAGTGCCGCCATCGGCCAGTTCGAATCGCCCGACCTTCCGGCCGACGGCGCCGGTAAAGGAGCCCTTCTCGTGGCCGAACAGCTCGCTCTCGATTAGGGTTGGCGGGAGCGCCGCACAGTTGACCTTGACCAGCGGACGGTCGCGCCGCGGGCTCTCCATGTGGATGGCGCGGGCGACCAGCTCTTGCCCGTCCCCGTTTCGCCCGTGATGAGGACGGTGGCGTCGGTCGCGGCCACGTGCTCGATCTTGCGCAGGACGCTCCTGACGGCGTGGCTGCGGCCGACGATCTCGCCGAAGTGGCGCTCCAGCTTTGCCTCGTTACGCAGGTAGACGTTCTCCTCCTGGAGCCGGTCTTTCGGCAGCCGAACTTCTTCGAGCGCGCTCTTCAGCGACTCCTCGGCCTGCTTGCTCTCGGTGATATCGCGCCGAGATCGCCAGGAGCCGCGCGACCACTCCTCCCGCATCGCTTATTGGCGTGATCACTGTCTCCCACCACTTGGCCTGCCCCTGGGGCGTCGGCCCGTAGGCTTGGAACACTGCGAAGCCACTTGCCTTCGCTCTGCTCAATCGCCGCTCGCGCGCTTAACCGGCCTTCGCCCGGCCAGAGTTCAATCCACGAGCTGTTGACGTAAGGGCCGGCGTCTTCGATCCCGAGCAGCTCCTGCCCCCGCTCACTGATGTAGAGCAGCCTCCTCGAGGTCGAGGATGTTTGATGCAGTCGTTGCTGCTTTCGACAATCCGACGGTTGAACTCCTCGCTCTCGCGCAACGCCTCCTCGGCCGCTTTACGCGCGCTGATGTCCTCGATGATGGCGACGAAGTAGGACGGCTCGCCGGTCTCCTCGTCCCGCACGACCGAGGCCGTCAGGTTGACCCAGATGGCGGTGCCGTTCTTCCTGACGTAGCGCTTCTCGTACGAGCAGGACTCGATCTCGCCTGCGAGAAGGCGGCGCGCGTACTCCAGCTCAGCTTCCAGATCTTCCGGGTGAGTGACCTCCTGGTAGGTCTTTGTGAGCATCTCCTCGGGCGTGTAGCCGAGGATGTCGCACAGCTTCTGGTTCATCAGCAGGAGTCGGCCGTCGAGGGAGCTGTGGGCGACGCCGACTGCCGACCTGCTCGAACGTGGCGCGGAAGCGCTTCTCGCCTCGCGGAGCACCGAGTCCTCGGCGAGGGACGTTCGATGACGATGCAGTCGAACTGCTCCAAGCGCGGTGAGGTTGAGGGCTTGGGACGCTGCAGTCGGCCTCCGTCACCTGCATGGCCCGTCACGAGTCAACAGCGCCGTAAGAGGTCGCCGTTGTCGTTCGCTGCGTGGAGCATTCGCGGTTTCTTTCAATCAGGCATTGGGGATGTACCTCCGGATTCCTTCCTGAGAAACCTGAATTTCTTGCGGAAGATTTCTACGCTCATAACAGCTCCATAACGCTGTCAAAGCAGGATATCTTTGGTACTGGTAACGAGAAGGCAAGTGCAGCCGGTCTCTGCTCCAGACGCGCTCGTCGCCCGCACCAGGCGCCCCGTAGTTGTAGTCGCCCGGGAAGAGCTTGCGCCCGTCGATCCACAGCTCACCGTCAAGGAGATGCAGCTCTTCTAGCGCCTGCATGAGTATGCGCAGGGTAGCTCCGCGCCGGGCGCGAGGCGTACCAACATGCTGACTCGATGCCTTTCCGTGTCGGTCGCGAGTAGCTTGCATTCGATCCCGGGTGCGACCTGTTCCCATTCCGGCTCAACCTCACTGCCGCGCCGTTGGCAGCACCGGTGGCTTGCCGGTCTCCTCGGCGATGCGAAGCGCCAGGCGTATCTGCAGCGACGTAGTCGGACGCAGCACATCGGTGGGCCAGGAGACGAACTGATTGACTACCGGGCGGAGGCTCTCCACCTCGCGCTGGCAATCTGGGCACAAGATGATATGGGCTTCGGCCGCGGCAACTTCGCTCGACGCTAACGTCTGAGCTGCGTAGGCGCAGGCCAGCTCGGCGCTTTCGCAATCGGTCAGGTTTGAGCGGGGGCTCATTGGCTCGATTCTCCGCCCAGACCAGCCGTCCGAGTATCGGCAAGCAGTATTAGGTAGCGGTGATGAACGAGCACTATATTCGCGGCGTCGGAGAGCAGGGGGCGGGCACTTGATAACGACCGCTCGAATTCACCCGTTGCCGGATGTAGAAGCGAATCCGAGTCTTGCATACCCTTTAAAACGTCAAACGCGAGCTCTTGGATTGGTCCGGCGATACAGCGGGTGAAAGTGAGCGCCCTCAACGGGCGGCTGGTGAGACCTTCCGACATCCACGCAAGAAAGTACTTCCTACGACTGCCGGTATTGACGGGGTGCCGCGTCAGCGAAGCGCATCTTTGGTACTGGTAACGAGAACGCAGAGTGCAGCCGGTCTCGCTCCAGACGCGCTCGTCGCCCGCACCGGGCGCACCGTAGTTGTAGTCGCCCGGGAAGAGCTTGCGCTCGTCGATCCACAGCTCACCGTCGAGGAGATGCAGCTCTTCTACGCCTGCATGAGTATGCGCAGGGTAATCTCGCGCCGGGCGCGAGGCGTACCAACATGCTGACTCGATGCCTTTCCGTGTCGGTCGCGAGTAGCTTGCATTCGATCCCGGGTGCGACCTGTTCCCATTCCGGCTCAACCACTGCCGCGCCGTTGGCAGCACTGGCTGGCTTGCCGGTCTCCTCGGCGATGCGAAGCGCCAGGCGTATCTGCAGCGACGTAGTCGGACGCAGCACATCGGTGGGCCAGGAAACGAACCGATTGACTACCGGGCGGAGGCTCTCCACCTCGCGCTGGCAATCTGGGCACAAGATGATATGGGCTTCGGCCGCAGCAACTTCGCTCGACGCTAACGTCTGAGCTGCGTAGGCGCAGGTTACCTCGCTGTGCTCGCAGCCGTTCTGATGGAACGTACTCATGGCTTCTCCCTTCTGCAGTCAGCTTTCCTCGCAGCTTGTGCAGGCCTGAACGAATGCGCGTCTTGATGGTGCCAAGCGGCTGATTCAGCCGCGCCGCCGCTTCGGCGTGCGTAAGCCCGGCGAAGAATGTCGTTTCGATTGCCTGGCGTTCGCCAGGCGTGAGCGCCGCCAACGCCGAGCGCAGTGATTCGCCCTGCTCACGCAACTCGAGCACATCGCCCGGATCTGCAGCGACCTCAGCCAGTGGCTGCACATCGCCGCTGTATCTGCGCTTCTTTCGACTCTCAAAGCGCAGGCGGTCGATCGCCCGCGACCGCGCTTGATTCATGATCCAGCCGAGCACCGTGCCATTCGCGGGATCGTAATGCGACGCGCGCCGCCAGACATCATGAAAGACGTCGATCGTGAGCTCTTCACTGGTTTCGCGGTTGGCCGTGATTCGCATTATTAAAGTGAAGACGACGCGATGCGACCTTTCGTAGAGTGCATGCAGCGCGAGCTGGTCGCCGGCGGCAATCGATTGGACGAGGGTAGCCCAGTCCTGCTCCGGCACCGGAGGCTCGCTCTTGGCAAACAGCACGTCGCCTAGGGTCGCTGGCGCTGTTTGGGTACGTTCTTTGTTCTTGTCCACTGCACAGCTTCGTTCTTGGTGGAGATGTTGGTGCGCGTTCGTCAATCGTATTCCGTCTTCAGCTCAAAGTCTGGGAGATAGAGCGCGGTGGCTGGCCCTGCTAGAGTTCGTTCACTTCCTCTTGGTCGATGGCCAATGCGACAAAAATATAACAAAAGGCGGCTTCCTTTCAACTAGATCATGAACAGTCATGCTCGGATCTTGGCGACCACCTTACTCGGTGTCAATGCCCACTGTGGTCGTATCCATGTCTTCAGAAACTCGGTATAGATAACCTTGGTGGCCTCCGAATACCATTCGGCTCTATCAAAAAGCTCGGTTTGCTTGTAATGATCGACTAGATCGCCAAAGGAATGGATTGAGAGCGTTGACGATTGCAGACTTCGTTCGTACTGACCCTCAGTCCGTTGACAGCCGCGTGCGCTAAGTCTTCCGTAGGATATTGTTTACAGTGCCGATCACGGCTGTTCGACGCAAACGTTTCCCAGCTGGCATCGGTTTTCTCGCCAGAGAAATTCCCACGCTGATGGACCATTCTTACGCTTCGTACATCTTAAGTGTCCACGTTGATGTCGTATCGTCATTCTTATCCTCCAGTCTCCTGCAGTCTCAGCTGTGATAACTAAGCGGAAAGACTACCGACACGCAAAGAGGACTCTGTTGATCTAAGCAATCTAAAGAATCTTCAGATGATTAGTTTGATTTCTCGCGTCGTAATTATTTGCGGACAACTACGAAGTTGTGTGAAGAGCTTTTGGATTGGCGATCGCAAGAAGGATGGTAGATATGTGGGCACACAGTTTGGCACACAAAAAGGTGCCGAACAGGCAGTTGAAGCAGTGGATGCAGTGCATGCAGTGCGAGTTTTACTGAGCAAATTTAGTGCTTGTTGATTTCAAAGAGTTAGCCAAGCGTAGAGCACTACTTGACACGGTAGGGGTCTGGGGTTCAAATCCCCACGCGCCTACCATTTTTTCAATGATTTAGCCGTATCAACCGCGTTTTCCGTTGCTCCAAAACGATCCATTACCGACGCAAAACTTGTTAACCTTCGGTTTCAATCGGCGTCGCCTAACTGCTCATCCGGCCCTCTGCGCTGCAGCTTGATTTCAGCATGTTCGTCCTTCATCAGGCAGGATCATCTGATGATTACACAATAGGCGCTTAACCTGACAATACCGCCGCCAGAACTGCTGGCAGTATCATTACACGCCACCTTCATGCCCTGAGATCTGTGTTCGTCTCTCTGAGTCCAAGTAACAGTTCTTACTCGTAGCGCAATGCTACGAGCGGATCGACCTGTAGTAGCGCGTCGGGCCGGCAGGTAACATGCCAGCAAAGCAACCACGATTAGGACCAGCGATACGACTGCGAAGGTCAGCTTGTCCAGTCGGCGAAACTCCGAACAGCAAAAGTTTCCATCACTCTGGTGAGCGCAATTGCCCCACCAACACCAATCACAACACCAATCAAGGTCATGGTCATGCCCGTCTTAATGATCAGGCGCAGCACATCGGGGGCCGTGGCTCCGAGCGCCATGCGAATGCCAATTTCCTGAGTGCGTTGCGTGACCGCATATGACATCACTCCGTAAATGCCCACTGCTGCGAGCACCAGGGCCAACCCGGCAAAGATTGCCAACAGCAACATGTTGAAGCTGCGAGCTGCGTAGGAGCTTGCCGCAACTTCATCCATCGTTTTGACTTTAGTAATAGGAAGTTGGGAGTCAATTTCCAAATCTGCTGTGTTTGATGGCGCCTGCCATAGCGCCGGGATCGAGATGTGTGCGCGCCACAAAAAGTCATCCATCGCTTCCAAGGATTGATTTGGGTGTACGGCGAATAGAGACCCGGCTCTTCGGGAAGATCCAAACCGAAATGTTTCACATCCCCGACTACGCCGACAATTATGATCCAGTTAACTTGCGAATCCTGCGCCCAGCGGATTCGCTTGCCGATCGGATCTTCACCCTTGAAGTACGTCCGCACCATCGCATAATTGGCGATCCCAACGAGCGGTGCATGGTCGGCAAAGTCCTGCGGACCAAAGTCTCGTCCGGCGCGCAAAGGAATCCGCATGGTGTGGAAGTAGTCGCCCATGATGCTACGCGATTGCAGACTCGGTTCATCGCCGGGAGCAATCGGCGGCCAGCCTTCGATCAGAAACTCGTGGTCGAGCTCATCACCACTCCAAGTGAATTTCGCTGATCATCGCCGCCTGCACACCCGGCAACGAATTGATCGAAGCAAGCGCCTGGGTGCGAAAACGGGTTTGCCTGGGAATGTCTTTGTAACGAGCTTCCGGCAACTCTACTCGCATGGTCAGCAAGTGATCCGGTTTGAAGCCCGGCTCAACCGAGCGTAGTTTCCATAACGTCTTAATGAGCAGACCGGCGCTCTACCAGCAGGATCAAGGCTACCGCCAGCTCCGCGACTACAAACACACTGCGCAATCTTTGTCGCGCCCCGCCTGCTGTCGCGCTACGACCACCTTCCTTCAAAGCTTCGCTGACGCCACCCCGTGAAGCTGTCCATGCCGGCAGCAACCCAAAAACCACTCCCGTCAACAAAGAAATACCGAAAGTGAAGCCGAGCACTCGCAGATCGACGCCGATCTCCTGGAGACGAGGCAGGTTCTCTGGCTTTAGCCAGACCAGCAGATTCGTTCCCCAGATCGCCAGCACTACTGCGATCGCCCCCGGCTAAAGACACCATCACGCTCTCAGTCAAAAGTTGACGAATCAATCGCCACCGTCCGGCGCCGAGCGCAGCTCGAATAACAAACTTCGTTCGCGTTCTGCTGAGCGGGCCAGCAATAAGTTCGCAAAGTTAGCGCAGGCGATTAGCAGCACCAGGCTTACTGAAGCAAAATAGCACCAGCAGCGATTGTCGCGACTGGCCAACAATGCGTTCTGCAAAGGAATCAAAACGGAGACACGATTCTTATTGTCGGCCGGGTATTTAGCTGCAAGGGTTTGATCGACAACTCGCATCTCTGCGCGCGCCTGTTCAAGAGTCACGCCGTCGGCGAGCCGCGCGTAGGTTCGCAGGTAGTGCACGCCGCGGTCATCAGCAGAGTCCGAGTCGGAGACATGCACCGGCGTCCAGGCTTCGATGCCAGCGCGTGGCGAAGCAAACGCAGCCGGCATGACACCGATGATGGTGTAGACATTGCCACTCAACGGAATTGTTTTGCCGATGATCTGCGGGTCGCCGTTGAACTGTTGACGCCAGAAAGTCTGGCTCAGGACTACCACAAAAGGCGCACCTGTCTTGTCATCGGCGGCGGCGATCGCTCGACCACGCTCGGCTTTTACACCCAGTGCTTCAAAGTAGCCGCCGGTTACTTGCCCAATTTGAATTTGAAGCGGCTCGGTTCCGGCTGTGTAGTCGAGTGCTCGGTGATTTTCACCGCCAATCTTGCTGAAGCTGTGCGTTTGAGCCTCGAAGTCGGCGACATCCGGTCCGGATTGATTTGAATCAAAAGTAATGAGCCGCGACGGATCGCTGTAAGCTAGCGGTCTCAGTATTACGGCATTAATCACACTGAAGATCGCAGTGTTAAGACCAATGCCAAGGGCCAGCGTGAGTACAGCGATGACTGTGAAAGCCGGTCTCTTGAGCAAAGCTGCGCAGGCTATAGCGTATATCTTTTAATAATGTGTCCATCGCAATCCTCCCAAACAAATTTTAGAAGCTGGGTTTCCTTAGCGAGTGATGAAACGGTTCAAGTCTGCGGAAATCTCTACCAATGACGGACATAAATTGGGAAGCGTTACACACATTATCACAAGCGGAGTAACTCCGAGAGTACCAATGCGATGATCAAAATGAAGTTCTGAGAACGTCTGCGCAGTAGGACCGATGTTGCGCAGTTCGGGTTGCATCATTTATGGAAAGTCAGAACTTCGACGCATCGTTGTCTTGAAGCGATCATTTCAATACGAAGGATTTCATTGAGAACACTATGAAACAAAAATCACTTCATCTTATTTGTTTAATCACTCTTGGCTTTCTGCTGTCGGCGGCGACCCTCAGTCGAGCGCAGCTGTCTGCGCAAGTGAAACCTCCACTCACTCCCAATACCGCGGCGGGGCGACGCTTAGGCGAGTGGCAGCGCGCTTACAATAGCGGAGACTACGACCAAACACGCAAGTTCACTGGCCGACAATTACGCGAAGGCAGTGCTTGACCAGGCGCCGGCGGATGTCCGAGCGAACAACGTCGTCAACTCGGTGCGTGTAAACGGTAAAATGAAGATTATCGCCATAGAGAAATCCTCTGAGACCGACATTGTTGCTTTGTTAGAAACCCAGTTAACTGAATTGCAATCAAGACTCACAATCAAAGTGGCCGCGGAAGAGCCTCACATTATTACGGTGATCAGTCTTACATCAATCCAACTCCGCGGTTAATCCTGGCGCGCCTAAACTGAGTGAAGCTAAGTTTGGACAATGGCTCGACAGCTACTTGAAGCGCATTGACTGCCGCTGATGTTTTCTCCGGGCAGTGTCGTGGTTGCCAGGAACGGGAAGCCAATCTTCCAGAACGCCTATGGCCTCGCGAGCAAGGCATACAATATTCCCAATCGCATAGATACCAAATTCAATCTCGGTTCAATGAACAAAATGTTTACGGCCGTAGCGATTGCACAGCTTGTCGAACAGGGCAAGCTCTCGTTTGATGATACCGGGGCAAGGTCCTTCCCGACTACCCAAACAAGGAAGTTGCCTCTAAGGTCACCCTTTCATCACTTGCTTACGCATACGTCAGGTCTTAGTGACTATTTCACACCAAGGTTTTTGAAACATCGAAAGACAGATTCAAATCAGTCAAGGACTATCTGCCTCTATTTGTGGACCAGCCGCTCTTGTTCCAGCCAGGGGAACGGATGAGCTATAGCAACGCCGGATTCATGTTGTTGGGGCTATCATCGAAAAGGTCAGTGGACAGGATTATTTCACTTACGTCCGTGAGCACGTTTATAAACCAGCGGGAATGTTCGACACCGACGCCTACGAGTTAGACCATGATACGCCCAACCCTGGCCATTGGTTATACGAGTGAGGATGAAAATGGCCGCTACGTCCAAGGACCTCGATCAAACAACTTATTTTCATGTTGTTAAGGGGCGGTCCCGCCGGTGGTGGGTTTTCAACCGCGCCTGATTTGCTCAGATTCACCAATGCGCTGGTGGATGACAAACTCTTGAGTCGCCATTCTCGAGAAATTCTTACCACGGGCAAGGTGGTGTTCACGCCTGGTATCAAATATGGGTATGGATTCTTTTGCTCGGAAATCAATGGCCATAAAGTCATCGGACATTCCGGGGGCTTTCTCGGTATTAACAGTGAATTGACATTCATCTCGATACCGGCTACACGATTATAGTTATGTCCAATTATGATCCACCGATCGCACAACTAATCACAAACAAAATTAGACTGGTGATTCCAGAAGGCTAGGCCTGTCTGAAGGGCTTAATCAGTTCTTCAAAAGAACGCGGGGGTGAAGACTGGGAGAGCCCGTTGACAACTCGACCGCCAACTCGAAGCCGTTGCCACCCTGCCGTGGCAACTAACGTCAGAAGATTCGCGATATCGTTGAAGCCATGCCGGCTGGGTTTCGTGAAAATCATCATTGATCTCGTGCAATTTCCGACATCATCGCTACTTGGCGTTTATTCGAATTAGAATTATTCTGATGCAATGAAAGATCTCGAGATCTCAGGACTTACTGAAACAGCGCCGGGCTGTCTTGCGGGTAATCCGCGATTCGGACGAGCATCTGACAGCCAACGAGGTCTTTGAGCATGCGCGCCGGCTATTGCCGGGCATCTCGTTCGCGACCGTTTACAATTCGCTGCGCTATCTGAAGAAAGAGGGACTGATCGGCGAGATCCGGTTCGGAGCGGGACTGCACCCGTTACGACCGCAGGCTGAAGCGGCACGACCATGCGATCTGCAACGACTGCGGAAAGCTCGTCAGATCTGGAACTCTCGATTCCGGACGGACTGATTAAAGAAGCTGCCAGGCGTTCAAAATTCGAAGCCGGATCGATCGAGCTCACTCTGCGTGGTCTGTGTCCTGAGTGCAGAGGATAACTGCCGACATCTCAGGAACTAAGCGGGAAGGAATCACTTTAGTCTCGCCAAGAATTTTATGAATGGAAGGAAGTGAAAAAATGGCAAATGACACAGAGCGCGTCCCGTCACCGGATGACCCGGTCCTGGACATAAACGAATCAAGCCGATGTCCATTCACCGGCGGAGCAATCAAGTACACCACCAGTACCCGCCAATCGAACCGGGACTGGTGGCCCAATTCTTTGGATCTGAGGATCCTTCGTCAAAACTCTTCGCTGTCCGATCCAATGGGCGAGGGTTTCAATTACGCGGAGGAGTTCAAGACGCTCGACCTCGATGCAGTGATCAAGGACCTGCATGCCCTGATGACGCGACTCGCAGGACTGGTGGCCTGCGGACTACGGCCACTATGGACCATTCTTCATCCGCATGGCATGGCACGCGGCCGGCACCTACCGAATCGGCGATGGCCGCGGCGGCGCGGGAAGCGGCGAGCAGCGTTTCGCCCCCACCAACAGCTGGCCCGACAACGGCAATCTCGACAAGGCACGTCGTCTGCTCTGGCCGATCAAGCAGAAATACGGCCGCAAGCTTTCGTGGGCGGACCTGTTTGTCTTGACCGGCAACGTGGCACTTGAATCGATGGGCTTCAAGACCTTCGGCTTTGGCGGCGGCCGGGCCGACGTATGGCAGGCGCAGGAAGATGTTTATTGGGGCTCCGAGGGTGAATGGCTAGGGGACAAGCGTTACACCGGCGACCGCAAGCTTGAGAACCCACTCGCAGCAGTGCAGATGGGCCTTATCTATGTGAACCCGGAAGGGCCCAACGGCAACCCCGACCCGCTCGGGTCGGCGCGAGACGTCCGCGAGACTTTTGGACGCATGGCGATGAACGACTACGAGACCGTGGCGCTTACCGCCGGCGGCCACACCTTCGGCAAGACTCATGGCGCCGGTGATCCGAAGCTTGTTGGGCCTGAGCCCGAGGCGGCACCGATCGAAGCACAAGGCCTGGGCTGGATCAATGCTCACGGCAGCGGCGTAGGTACGGATGCAACCACGAGCGGTATCGAAGGCGCGTGGACGGCCACACCGACCAGGTGGGACAACAGCTACTTCGAAACACTGTTCGGCTATGAATGGGAGCTTACCAAGAGTCCCGCCGGTGCCCAGCAGTGGCGGCCGAAGGGAATGGCGCGGGTGCCGACACAGTGCCCGGATGCGCAGGACCCGAACAAGCGCCACGCGCCGATGATGACAACCGCCGACATGGCAATGCGAATGGATCCGGCTTACGAGAAGATCTCCCGACACTTCACGGAGAATCCAGAGGAGTTTGCAGACGCATTCGCCCGGGCGTGGTTCAAGCTGACGCACCGCGACATGGGACCCAAAGCGCGTTATCTCGGCCCGCTGGTGCCTGCCGAAGACCTGATCTGGCAGGATCCGATCCCGGCAGTGGACCACGAGCTGATCGATGCGACGGACATCGCCGCACTCAAGGCCAAGATCCTCGATTCTGGATTGTCCATCTCGCAACTCGTTTCGACCGCATGGGCCTCGGCATCAACCTTCCGCGGCTCTGACAACCGCGGCGGCGCGAACGGCGCGCGAATTCGCCTCGAGCCGCAGAAGAATTGGGAAGTCAATAACCCGGCTCAGCTTTCGACGGTGCTCGAAAAGCTCGAGAGCATCCAAAATGAATTCAACAGTGCTCAGTCCGGCAACAAGCGGGTTTCGCTCGCCGACCTGATCGTTCTCGGCGGCTGCGCCGCGGTAGAGAAGGCGGCCAAGGATGCCGGGCACGCCGTGACGGTTCCTTTCACGCCGGGACGCGGTGACGCTTTGCAGGAGCAGACCGAAGTGGATTCGTTCGGGTATCTCGAACCGCAGGCTGACGGTTTCCGCAATTACAAGCGGAGCCACCATACGACGCCGTCCGAGGAAATGCTGGTTGACAAGGCTAACCTGCTGACGCTGACCGCTCCTGAAATGACGGTTCTGATTGGCGGTATGCGGGTCCTAAACACGAACTACGACGGGTCGCAGCACGGCGTTTTCACGAAGCGTCCGGGCACGCTGACGAACGACTTCTTCGTCAACCTGCTCGATATGAGCACCAAGTGGCAAACGGCCAATGGGACTGGAGAGGTGTTCGAAGGCCGTGATCGTAAGACCGGCCAAACCAAGTGGACCGGCACTCGTGTCGATCTCATTTTTGGTTCGAACTCAGAGCTTCGCGCACTGGCCGAGGTTTACGCGTGTTCGGATTCTAAGGAGAAATTCGTGAACGACTTCGTTGCAGCCTGGGACAAGGTGATGAACCTTGACCGCTTCGACCTGGCGTGATCTCGGTAGAGTAGTTTTGCTAAAGCGCCAAAAGGGTATTGTCAACTTAACGATAATTTCGCTGATCCCACCACCGCAGGTTGGGTAAGCGTGCCTCCTCAGTGCTACCAATGGTAGCCTTTTCCATCGGTTTTCACTTAAGTTGACAGTGCCTCAAAAACCGTTGAAACAGTGAGATGTCGCCATTTCTCAGCCTCGCGTCGCGCGCGCAGCTTCTGCTTGCTGCACCCGCTTTTCCGCATCGACACCGAGGATCAGCCGCACCGGCACCTCGTCGCTATTCGCCAGTTGCACAATTACGTTCGCGATTTTCCGCGGATCGCCTTCCGCACGCCCTTCGAGGCCTCGCAATATCTTCAGGAACGAACCGACCGTGGCCTCATACTCCGGCAGCAAGTCCGGCGCATTCTGAACGGCGCGCCGTGCCCAGTTGGTCCGAATACCTCCCGGCTCCAGTGTGCAGACCTTGACTCCGAAGGGCGCGACTTCCATCGCCAGAGAGTCGCTGAAACCGCCCACTGTCGGCATCTTGCTTTTGTTGGGTGGCGCGCATAACGAGTGAGTTCGTACTTTTTACCAACTATTTAAAACAGGCAGGTGAGCGTTTGGCGGTTCGGGGAGCTGACGTCAAGAGGATTCAAACTTAACTCAAGAAATAGACCAATCCAGCAAAAATCGGAAAGAAGCGGTCGAACTCCATTCGTAAGATCCCAATGTAAATTGGAAAGATGGCTGAAGCACGTTGGCTTACCAACTCCATCGGGGCATCGCGGACGCAAGCTTCAGAGCGTGCGCATTAAAAACGACTGGAGAGAGGATGAAAAATCGTAACGAAACTTATTCTTGATCGCTGTTGTCTTGTTGCTGGTCTGGGAGCAACGCTAACCGCCAACGCGCAGATTCGAAGCGACGCAACAATCAGAGCAAACATTCCATACTCATTCGTGGTGAACAACACCACGCTGCCTGCAGGAACGTACGTGATCACAGTTGCAGATCCATATGTGTCTGACCTGACTGTGCTGGAGATACGCAGCGCGAATGGTAAGACAGCGGTTCTTTTCGACACCGATCCCGTTACTGTTCCGGGCCTTGCGCCAGCAGACGGCATTGGTGTTCGACAAGATCGGTGACACTTACTTTCTATCGAAAGTGTTTTTGCAAGGCTATCAAGGTGGAAATCAGCTGCCGAAATCAAAGATGCAGCGACGACTTGAAGAAAACGGCTCGATCGCGCGAGAGCCATTCGATTCGCGGCTTCGCCGGCGCTAGCGAAGTTGTCTAAAGCGTGCAGTGCGCATAGACTGAACTGAGAACATCGCGCTGACAAATAACCACGAATGCGTTCGCTAAATCGATATTAGCGGACGCCTTCGCCGTTAGCGCGAAAGGAAAGCAAAAGCACCTCTGTAGCGGTTTAGTGACTTCCCGGTGGTGAATGGTTACTCAAAACCCTCGTGTCGAAATATCAACACTTGCCGAATTATCGACATCTACATGTGTTCTATGTTGGGGAATTCCAGAGGCAGAGAGAGCAATAGTCTGTTTTGCGGCTCTACGGCGTGCGACTTTCGCCTGCCGGTACTCGATTCCGTCAAATATCGCTTCGATCACTCTAGATATTTCCAAAAGGATATCTATCTACTACTGACATGAATGCGATAGTAGCTGTGCGGCAGCAAAGACTTCTTGCGAGAATATGTTCCGCCTATCGAGTTTTTGACGCCTCCGTGGTTCATTCCTCAAAACACTCCTCGTAACGCCCGCAAGTTTCTTACATGGGTGACGGCCCGATGAAAGACCATTGCCTGCGAAACCTCGTATCCTGAAATTCACCTCGTGAGCTACTTGGCGATCACCCCGCACGCAATCCGATCACCTGAGCTGCCGGATGGGTCCGGTTTTCATGTCATCTGCTTTGCGCATGAATCACCAACGAAGTACCACCATTCGGTGAATAGCGAATAAGCATCGGTCCCCAGATCTACTCTCGCATCGGTTAACGTCGCAGTCGCGGTTCCATTAGCCTTCACGATGAAATTATTCATGTCGCCGGCATGAGGCCATTTGGATTCTTTAGCCCATGCTGCTTGGCATCAGGGTTGAAATGTGGTCCGGCGGATGCGAGAATTCGGCGCCTTCACACTTGGCCAACTGATGAATATGAATCGCGTGCTCACCAGGGGGAAGGTTCCGTAGCTCGAGCTTGATCCTGACCCCTTTGCCTTCCCTCGACAGCGTGGCAGTGCCGACACTCTCGCCCTGAGCGTTCTTCAGTTCTACCTTAACGCCGCTTGGCGATGCGCGGGAGTAAGCCAGCAAACACGTTGCCATAACTATGGTGACCAACAATAAGGAGATTTGTCTCGTCATGATTTTCGTCCTGTTCGACGTACCAATTACTTGACTTTGAGTCGGAGCCGACTCGAGCGCCAGACGATATCTCACCAAGCTCAGCTCTAGTATCTTGCTTCAAACTGCTTTGATAGACCTGTCCTCGCTCGTAACCGGCACGAAGAGGCGGGATCTGCACGCAACTCCGCATATCGAGCTGCGCTACCACATCGTCAAAGGGGCGAGCCCGCAGCTTCGGATGCAGCGCCGCTTCGAATCCCTTACGATAAGATTGCTTCGCCCTGTTTGAAACCACTGTGTGTACGCTCGTAATCCTGCTCTTCCGTCTCGCGCAGGCCCACCCGCCCACCAACTCTCGCGGGCGGCGTCGATGCTTTCTGCCCCGGCCCGTGACAACGCGTCATGTGCGCGCCCGTTGTTTCGCTATCGTCGGCAAGGACAATCACCACGCATATGGCCGTGGCGTGACGGCATCTTCGTAAACAAAAAGTTCGTCGTGCGGCAGACCCTGGGCCAATCCCCTTCCAACAAGCCGCCGGCCTGTACTCCCGCAAGTGCGCCGCCTGTGCCCAGTAGTGCCGCACCTAAAATACCAGCAGCGATAATTGGACCAACGCCCGGAATGAAAAGACTTACAACGGCTGCGCCTAGCGATGCTCCAACTCCAGCGCCAATTGCGCCGCCTACGGTTCCGCCCATTGCCGCACGCATCCCTGACCCTTCAGAGTCGCCGGTTTGCACTGACACTTCTACTTGGCGATTCGTTGTGCCCGGCCGCAGCACCGGTAATTTTGTCGTACCCAATCCCGAGCCCTTGAGCTGCGCCAACGCGCTCTCTGTGCCTGCTTGCGACTTAAAAATACCTACTGTTGTTTCCATCACAAGACCTCCGTCGGGTTTGGCTACCGAATTCAGATTGCGTCTGCTTGGGAAGGCTCGGTCCCGCCGTCCCTAATCCTACAGGGCAAAACCGCGACCTTGTAGCCCCATTCCGATGTTGAAATTTTTCCGACCGGTTACTTCCCTATGGTTTTGCCGATCCTCTCTACTGCTTCTCCGACTTTGCGCTTCGACTTTCCGAACCCCTCTCGAATCTGACCGCGAGTGTGTTCCGCATCGCCTTCATCTTGCATTTTCCGATTTCCCAGAGCGCGACCGACTTTCCTTTTTCACCAGACCCTTTTGCCTGGTGCAACTGCCCCTTTACTTCATCCTTATTCGGCAATCCCATAAAACCCCTCCCTTGAGAACAGCAATAGGACTCATCATCCCGTTGCGTGACTCTCGACCAACTCTTCCGACGTTTATGCGAGGTGTAAAACCTCCCTGGTTCCAATTCCTGCTTTTCAGGGAAATGGATCACTTTTCTGCTCTACCAGTGTCGAGAGTGATTTGTCTAAAGTAACGACTGCGACAAATGTACAGCTCAAGAGTTTGGTGGTCTGTGCGCCAGAACACACAGTCAAGGGCAGTGAGTAAAAGCGATTGCGGGATCCTCCAATCCGAGCAAGCGGTCGCGCACAACTTGAACGGTCACAAAACTGTGTTTCTTATCTGTGTGTGTTCTGGCGCACAGACCAACAGTTCCAATTTGATCCTACGCTACACGCCATCAGAGGCAACCATGTCTTGAATCAGGAGGCAACGATGCCATCCGACCCGACCCCGACTTCTCTCCGTAGCTGACTATCAAGACTCTCGCGGTGATGTGGTCGCAAAAGGTTTACCTTGGGAGATTCGTCGTAGTTGTTCGTGAACCAAAGCGGAAACGTAACAATTTAACGCCCGTTTTCATAACAGAGTAAGGAGTAGGGTATGGATCCCAAATTTAGAAACAGAGCAAAAGCATGTGGTCGTCAACAGTCCCGGCCAACGTCGAGAGATCGTAACCGAAAGAACGGTGCGGGAAACAGAGGCAGCCGGTCCCTCCACGCGGCACAGTTGCCATAATCGCAGTTCTGGCCGTACTGGCCATTGGTGTTATTGTATTTTTCGTTGTCAATAGAAACGACAATGAATCGGCCAACCGAAATGCAAACGTCGCCGCAGCCAGTCAGGCAAACGCCACGCAGCCGCCCATTGTAATTCAACAGCCGGCCCAGCAGGCGCCTGTAATTATTCAACAACCTGCAGCGGCACGGCCGGCACCTGTAGTTCTTCAGCAACCTGCCGAGCCCAGCCAGAGAGTCAACACGAGCGCGAACGACGATGCGAAAGATGCAGGACATCGCCACCAAGCGCCTGGCGGAAAATGTGGATATGACTGGAGTCGTAGTCACCGTGAGTGATTACCGTGCGGTACTGACTGGAACAGTCAATTCCGAAGCCACAAAGGCTAAAGCTGAGCAGATGGTCAAGGGTGTTCGAGGCGTGAAATCAGTCGACAACCAACTGGTCGCGTCGAGCTAGTTTGGGTTTGAAGTGCAGGCGTTCTTCGCCTGCTTTTCGCGTAGAGCTTTCTGTTCGTTTCCCGAGCGGCGACTGATGGGCTCGATGAAGGAGGGTCTAAGACAATGTTGTGGACAATTATGGTGATCTTGTTGGTCTTGTGGCTGGCCGGGTTTGGCTTAGGGGTCGGTAGCGGTACTCCCCTGATTCATCTCTTGCTGGTCGTAGCGGCGATCGTCTTGATATTCAATCTGGTCTCTGGCCGACGCACGGTCTAGTACGCGCAGACGGCAGAACAGGCACGCAGAGGATGAAGAGTGGGTTTTGTCGAGTACCAAGGCCCACTCTTGGCGAGGCTAAGAGGTGCCCGCAATAGTCAAACCCGCGAGGGCTACAAACGAACCATCAAGCAAACCTGCTCCAGCAAAAAACGCAATCGCTGCGACTACCGGGATCGAGTGTGTCTATGGGAGGTCACGAGAGACTACAACTCACGTCTCGGCAGCCACGAGCAATACAATCGTCACTACCACCATTCCTATAAGAACCGCTACTAGAACCTATCATGCGCAAGCCACAGACATATGGGAGTTCTTGAAAACCCTCACGTTTTTTCAAGGCTCCCATTTCATATCCACGATGCTTCGCCGCGCGCGCACGTTCAACAATGAAACAGAAGAGATGAATGCTAAGCCACTCAGTTAAACTCATTAAGAAAGCAGAACGCAAAACCCCGACGGTCCCGACCGAGACGGAGTTCGTCGACGCCAATAGATGGTCAAAGCAGTTCGCTCCTGGGTTAATGAATTTCAACAGGATCGGCGCGACGAATCACTGCCGGCCTTCGACAGTCTGTTCCAGGACAAACTGCCGTAGACGATCGCTGTGCAATGGGGAACGGATGACTGAGGGCTCTCTCGAGATGACGCGCTCGAACGACATTGGTGGCGACGACGGTTGGTTCCATGAGAGGCCATTGAAGGGAAACCGAAAGAATATGAAGAGCGATTCAGGAGCGACAACTTCGATCTGGATGGCGACAGCGGCAGAGATCCCAGCCGAAGAGCAAGCTCTGGAAGACGCGTCGCGCAGATATTTGTATCGTCGGGGCTGGAATCGCAGGTATGACCACTGCCTACCTGCTCGCTAGTGAAGGCAAGCGGGTGATCGTGCTTGACGACGGGCCAATCGGCGGCGGCATGACCGGCAGGACGACGGCCCATCTGGTAAACGCGCTCGACGATCGCTACTTCGAACTTGAACGCCTGCACGGAGAGACAGGCGCTCGGCTGGCCGCTGAAAGTCACACAGCAGCGATCACTCGTATTGAGACGATCGTCAAAGAAGAAGGCATTGACTGCGAGTTTGAGCGGCTCGATGGCTATCTCTTCTCGTTCCGCCCGGCGAATCGAAAGAAATTCTGGATCGAGAACTGGCAGCATTGCATCGCGCGGGATTGACCGATATGGAATTGCTCGCGCGGGCGCCTCTAGATTCTCTACGATACCGGGGCTTGCATACGCTTCCCACGACAGGCGCAGTTTCACCCGCTCAAATACCTCGCCGGACTGGCGCGCTCAATAGCACGTGACAAGGGGCTCATCTACACGGGCACACATGCGAGTAAGATTGAAGGCGGCGAGAGCGCTCGCATCGAGACCAGCGGTGGCGCAGTTGTAACTGCCGCTGCCGTCGTGGTGGCAACGAACACGCCCGTCAATGACCTCTTCGCCATTCATACCAAGCAAGCTGCCTATTTGACGTACGTCATGGGTGCGCGCATCCCTGCGTGGTTCGGTAACGAAAGCTCTCTATTGGGACACTCCCGATCCTTATCACTATGTTCGCCTGGAGAGCAGCGGTGTTGAGAGGCATGACATCCTGATTGTCGGCGGCGAAGATCATAAATCAGGCCAGGCAGACGACGCGGTAGAACGTTTCGCGCGACTGGAAAGCTGGGCGCGCGCCCGCTTTCCGATGATCGAGAGCGTTGAGTATCGCTGGTCGGGCGAAGTGCTGGAGCCAATCGATGGTCTGGCCTTCATTGGTCGCAATCCGCTGGACAAGGACAACGTCTATGTTGCGACTGGTGATTCCGGCAACGGGATGACGCATGGCACGATTGCCGGAATAATACTCACCGATCTTATCGTGGGTCGCGAAACCGGGTGGGCTTCGCTCTATGATCCGTCACGGAAGACGCTCCGCGCGCTGCCGGCGTTTGTCAAAGAGAATATTAATGTTGCTGAACAGTTGGCCGACTGGGTCACGCCCGGAGAGGTCGACGACGCGGCCGAGATTCCGCCAGGCACGGGCGCGATCGTGCGGCGCGGCCTAACCAAGGTCGCAGCTTATAAAGACGAAAGCGGTGGGCTGCACGAGCGTTCGGCCGTGTGCCCACATCTGGGCTGCATCGTTGATTGGAACACGTTAGAGCAGACCTGGGATTGCCCGTGCCACGGCTCGCTGATTTGACGCCTACGGTCGTGTGATCAACGGACCAGCAAATCAACATCTAACCGTGATCGATTAGATTTGTGCTGCCCGTCTTTGCTGTCCCGGTACCACTCGAAGCGCTCTCGGGCGCGAACTTGCCGCGCTGATGTTCTGCGAAATCCAAAGCCGTACCAATGCCAGACTAGAGCGACCGTACTTTGAATGACGCAGCTTGAAAGACTGCAGAAACACGGCATTCGTCGACTCGGGAGATCTGGGCGAGAGCTTTCGTCACGCCGCCGCCAACGACGCAACCGTAAATCGCGAGGATCTGGCCCGGATCAATACTCTGCGAATTCCTCCAGCCTGGACCAATGTCGCCGATCAATCTATCTCCGGGCGGTTTGCTTCAAGCGGTCGGTATGGACGCTGCCGGCCGGTGGCAATATCTCTATCACGCGAACCATATCGCCCGAAGCAACCGGAAGAAATTTGATCGCCTGTTGAAGTTTGCGCAAGCCTTGCCAAACATGCGCAAGGCAGTCGCCCGCGAGCTCAGGAAGCCCGGACTCGGCCGCGAACGAGTGATGGCCTGTATCCTGCGCATCTTATCCACTTGTTTCATCAGGCCCGACACCTCCGCGTCCAGTCAAATTGAAAATCAAAACAGCCAGAACCCCGGCAATCGACGGGGATAAAGGCACCGGCATGGTAGCGAAAAATCGCATTGAAACGTTTTCCTGGAGATCTGGATGGGGTAGGGAGGTCGAACCGGAAACAGCTCGGCGGTACTTGCGGGTGGGATGACAACGGTATTGTGCCAGGTTAGCCAAACAAACGGCTTTGCTCGGCTCTTACCACTTCGTAACACTCGCAAACGGTGGACTTCCAACTGCGGCCGATCGAGAATCGTAATGCGGCCCCGCACGTAGCTGATCATGCCCTGCTCCTGTAGATTTCTGCGCAGCATGCGTCACGCCTTCGCGACGCACACCGAGCATGTGTGATATGAATTCGTGGGTCATTTCCAACTCGTCGGACTGCGTGCGGTCGTGGGTCATCAACAACCAGCGACAGAGTCTCTGTTCCACCGAATGCAGACGATTGCAGACGGCGGTTTCGTGAATTTGTGTGATCAGGGCCTGAGTGTAACGTAGCAGCGAGCAGTTGAAAATTCGCCCCCACGGCTGAACTCTGTATGCAGCGCCTTCGCTCTTAACTTCTAAGGCTTTGCCTGCGCCCTGCACCACGGCCCGATTGGGTGTCGTATCACCACCCATGAAGAGAGCGATGCCAACTACGCCTTCGTTTCCCACCAGTCCCATCTCGGCGGTCACGCCATTGATCATGGTGTAGAGTAGCAGGACACGTGACGAGGATGTCGGAAAATAGACATGCGTCCGTCTGACCGCCCGACTCGTAAACAACTTCACCGAGATCAAAGGAGACTGGCTGCAGATCGTTCAGCAGCGGCTCGTAGTCTCCTTTGGTAGAGCGTCGAGGAGCCAGTTTCCAACGGGTTGGGTAGCGGGTGAGGGGACATGACTTTCAAACCTCCCTCCGCTCTTTAAGGATGAGGACGAAAGATTGAGGACGAACGAAACCCGCTTGGATTGAACAGCAAACAAATATACGCCAGTTGCCTCCTGATGCCAATCTTTCTGGGATGCACGAATGAGATGCTCCCGCGGCCACAGAAATGCAGATTATTCAGCAGAATTGTAAGGGACCTGTGGAACGAGAATTCCGGGCAACGTCTCGGCAAATAGCAGCGGAAATTAGGTCTCCCGTCACTCGGCGAAGAGTGGAAGGGGCTCGATGATAGTCGATTTCCCATACAGGCTTATGAAAGGTCTCGGCGTTCTATTTGTTTGGTAGCGCACCGACGGCGAAAAAGATCGCTTTATCATAGGCGTCCACTTTAAGGCTCAGGAGGCATGGAATGGTTGAGCAACTCAAGATCGAAGCGCAAGTGGCAGTAAAACGAACTCTGGGCCGAGCAGGCAGTTCCATTCGACTCGGCCCATAAGGTCGAGGCTGGGGCACCGGGTTAATACTCTTGATTTTCTTCGACGCCCGATTGCGGGCGCTGCATGTCTGTTAGAGCCTGAGAAAGAGTCGTTTAAGAACGCCGTTCCGAGAGGTCGGGAAGAGTACCATCGGGAAAAGGTCACGAGCTAAGCGGTGCCGGTCAGACCATGGCAAATATTTCGACCCCGCCGTAGTCCGGCGCTCGAATTTCCTCACCAAGCTATTGGTCGGTGCCGCGTTTGGCAGTAAATCGCGCTCAGAAGGCGTAAACGCAAAACGAGGCAAGCGTGAGGACCTAGCATTAAGCCTGAATTTGCGGTTCAACCCAGTCGTTTTTCCTGCAGCCTCTGCCTTCTCCATATGTGTGTTCGCACACCGACAGCGAAACAAAACTGATGTAACCTTTCAGCGCAAGGAGGAGTTTCGCACATGATAGAAGAGACGCAGCAGTGCACGAAGCGCAACAGGCCCCTCGACGAAGCTGCTCGAGTGAACACCTCCTTCTTTTTCAAACTGTCCGCACACAGGGTGGCGCCCGCCGGATTCCCAATGCATAAAGATGGCCCACTTTCACGATAGCCGGCTGTGACCTCGGTCATTGTCTCGTGGCACCCAGGCCTCAGCTTTAAAAGATGTTTGCCCCGGACTCGCTCGTTTATAGGAGCAGTGAGGTTGAGTCGAACCTTTGCACCGCAAGATCGTCCACCAGCAAACTCCAAATTAGTGCGCCCCCTCCTAATATTGGGAGGCAGGAAAGCTCGCTTCTCCCGCCTCCCTCTTACAATCTCGCTTTCACAACCACACAATCAACCTCTACCAGCTAGCCAGACTAAAAGAACTCAACAGCCGGATTACTCAGCGATGGTCCGGTTTGGCATGACCTCAGACACGACCAGACGCGCAATTATTGATGATCTCGGCGGAGAAAGGACGACGATGGTAACGATATTGATGGTTGCGCGGCGGCGGAGTATGCCGCATGAACAGTCCAATTACATCTTCCGACTTCTGCGCACCATGGAACCATGTTTAGGCTGGCTGAGAAAACCTTTGATGGCCTCGCGCCAGGATGATTCCCGGAGGTTCCAGTGGCCTGACTGCGCTACGGTGCTTGATTATTTGGTGAAGCACAGGCTCAAAGGGGAGGGCTATCCGGCTTTCTTCTCGGAGTGGAACTCGTCGGAGCTGGTTAAGGAGACTACAAAGCTGTTTCGTGACCTGTAAGAACTAACAGTTCCCAACGATCTATAATCCTGTAGGCTTCAGCTAATTCTTTGGGACGAGTCGTCGGTTGCCCGTTCAGAAAGGCCGTTCTTCTGTTGAGCATCGTAACGATCTACCAGGTGCGCCTCAAACGCCAGGCAGCGCAGGCATGCCGACCCACGCGTAAAAGATCTCGTCTATCCTTGCGTTGTCGATCTCAGCTCGTTGGTTTCCCGTTGCGACGGCGAAACCAGCACGGTGACGCGGGGTGCCATTCATTTCGTATCTACCAGCAATACGGAAAATTGTCCGTGGAGTTTACCCGGTCATTATTTTTAACGTCGAGGCTCGTCGGTGATCGAGAATAACGCCAATCTCCAGCCAAAAATGATCGCGGCTTTTAGCCGTTTGGGAGGATGCGCCGCGCAGCTTGCGAGACCGGACGGGGCGGAAGGATTGGAGTACTCAACACTGGCGCGAGCTTTGCTCAGACTCGGATCACCCTCGGTTATAGCGACGCTTTGGGAAGTCAACGATAAAGCGAGTCAAAACTTAATGAGAAGTTCTATCAGGATCCTGCCAACCGGGATGACCGCTTCACTAGCTCTCAAAGGCTCAGCGAGCGATGCCAGCAACAACCGACAAAGCCCTTAACGCGCCATCGTCATGGGCGGGTTACATACCTTTCGGCAAGCCGCTGATCGTTGTTGGATCGTGGCTTTCCTACCATCGCATTTCGAGCTAAGCGTAATTCGCGACGCCGCTTATTCTGAGGCGAGAATTGGAAATGATTGGCGAGATAAAAGTTCGACTGAGACTGAGAAAGTAAAAGAATTGCCGTTTGCGATGGCGGCATTTATGCTTCTGCACATAGCTGTGATACCTTAGACTTGGTCGGACTTTCCTAATGTACATTTTGTGACTTTCAGAATCTTTGGCTGTGAGTGTTTTCAAGTCCTTTGAGACGCTCCACAATCCTTCGATATTTTAGCCAACGAAAACTCAGACTATGAAACGACTCGCTATCGTGTTCGTCTGCCTCTTGATTGTTTCCCTTAGCGCTCTAGCGCAAACAGCAGCAACCTTTGATTTGGCAACATTCCAATCACCCCGTGGCTGGAACAGGCAAGACAAGGATGGAGTGGTTATTTTCAACAGTTCCAGCCAGCAAAAAGGCACGTACGCCGATGATCTTGATTTATGGCAGTGGCGAAAAGTTCCGGCAACGCGAAGAGTGACTTCGAAGGCGATTGGCAGGAATTTATCGTGGGCCAATTGGGGGATAAATAGTAAACCGCAGATCGAACCCTCAAGAAACGCTGATGGCTGGGAAGTCACTACCGGCAGCACCGCCTTTAAAAATGAGATGGGAACATCAGCAGTTGTTTTGAGTACTTACTCCGGCTATGGAAAACGTTCACTGCCGCGGCCATCTTCAACAGTCAGGATTACCTACCCAATATCGAGGCCTTTGCATCCTCGATTAAGTTAAGAAAACCAGAAACCAATTCTCAGCCCGGTACCTACTAGTGACAACAGGTTCCGCACTCGATTCTCGGAACCTGGGGCGTCAGCTCCAGCAACCAGTCAAGCTTATGCGGTTAGTAACGGGATCAGCGGCTACATTAAGAGGCAATATACCTTTCAACGCCGACGGCACTTACGTTTTTTGAGTAAGAGCTTCCAGATGCTTGAGCGACAGATTCTCCTGGTGCGGCAAAGCGGCACCTATCAGGTCAGCGGCAATAATCTCACCATCAGCCCGAGAACAAGTGTGATCGAAGCCTGGAGCAAAAACCGGGGCATAGACGAATGGGGTACGCGACTAAACTCGCAGCCCTACCTTCTTGAGAAAGCCACTTACCAGTTCACCAGGCATTACTTCTCAGGTATTCAAACGTGGAGTCTGGTATTGCAATCAGACAAACAAACCGCAAAGGGACGGGCCGTTCAACGGCGGCATCTACTTTCGACAATGCATGGATCTATCAGCCGCCTTGCGAGAAATGTTTGATTGAACTGCCGAGATAAGCATGATTCTATACAATGAGGAAAATCTCTATGAAACCAATACTTTTTTGATTGTTTGCTTTTTGTCTCTCTCGGCTAATTCTTTCGCTCAAGTTACTGAAACATTCGATATTGCCACGTTTCAACCGCCAAAAGGCTGGCAGCGACAAGACAAAGGCGGAGTCGTTATTTTTAGAACTACCAACGAGCAGAAAGGAACTTACGCGATGATCATGCTCTGCGCGAGCGGCGAAAGCTCCGGCAATGCGAAAAGTGATTTTGAAGGCGATTGGCAGGAGTTTATCGCCGGGCAATTAGGGATAAAGGGTAAACCAGAGGTCGAACCAGTCGAGAAAAAGGACGGTTGGGACGTTGTTTCAGGCGGTGCTGCTTTTGAAAATGAAATAGGACCGTCCGCGGTTATCCTGAGGACTTACTCAGGTTTTGGCAAAACATTCAGCGCGGCGGCGATCTTTAACAGCCAGGATAGCTTGCCAGCTATCGAAGCTTTCGCCTCTTCGATCAAGTTAAAAAGACTGAACCCGGAAAACAGTTGAATGCAACTGCGGAAAACAGCAGCCGCAAACAGCAGACAACCGGAGTGGTTCTCAACCTTCCGTTACCCAATTCTTTTGGAAGCAGTCTCAAAACCGCAGAGACATCGGCGGTTATGCAGGCTATTCTCGAAACACCTATCAATTCAACGCTAACGGAACTTATGAATTTTCGAGGGTAGATTTTCAAAAACTATACGCCAAAAATATTATTTGGAGAATGAAGAAGGGACATACAAAATCAGCGGAAACAAAATTACGATCACCCCAAGAAAGCGATTTTCAGCAGCCATAAAAGTAAAAAGGAAGACCCACCTTTAAAATCAGGCAATCTTGGGTTAGCAGTGGTGCAGTACAGTTTTGAATTTATGGACCGTGCACAACAATGGCCGCTGGTCGCTGCTGCTCTCGCCGGTTGACGGAATCGAAACGAAAAGGGATGGCGTCTTCAGCTTCCTACTCAATGGTGAAAAAGAAAGACCTATTCCTATGACGCAGTCAATGCAAAGGGCGAGTTGGTCCCGTAATGCCGCGTTCTAATGATCAGCCTTATCAAACTGCTGACCTTACCCTAACTTCAAATGAGGCTGAAATATGAGGAGAGAAAATAGAAGTGATCTTATGGTGAGGAAAACCTTCGTGAAAAAAATTCTTCTCTTAGTATTCTGCTTTCTGACTATTGCAGTTAATGCGTTCCCTCAAGCAGCGGAAACGTTTGATATTGCATCGTTTCAACCGCCAAAGGGATGGAAAAAGCAAGCAAGCCAAAATTCGATTCAATTCTCGACCTCAGACGAGGCGAAAGGAGCGTATTGCCTGATAACGTTGTTCAGATCCGTTCCCGGCATCGGTAATTCCAAAGAAAATTTCGCTGCCGCCTGGCAAACGATCGTTAAGGAAGCGGTAAACGTCACGGCCTCGCCCGCAGATGCAGCCTTCGAACAATACGGAGGATTGGAAGGTAGAATGTGGATCGGCACCGTTTGAAAAGGACGGCGAGAAAGGGTGTCGACAATGCGCTGTTTACCGCCGGCGGTTACGGCAGAATGGTGAAATGCCATGATTCTCACCAATACCATGGATGCCTACGAACCGACTATCACGGTCTTTTTGGAATCGGTCAGCTTCGAAAACCAGTTTCGGCAGCGGTTAATGGAGCAGTTCCAAATCCTGCACGAGTCGTCACCGGCGATGGCTATACTTTTGCTACATCTAATTTCGACGACGGATGGTATGCCGCGATAAAAGTGATTGGGTCGAAGTAACGAAAGGCGACACGACCGTTCTATTGCACTACGGCATTACCATTACCGATGAAATGCGGCAGGACCTATCGAACTCCTATTGGAATCAGATCGCTGCAAATAAATACCAGATCAAGAATCTTTACCCGACCAACTACAGTGTGCTTAAGGACTTTCCATATTATTTTGTACAGGCGGACGCGACCGAAAAGGCGACGGGAAAGAGTGTTTTTGTGAGCTTCCAGGTGATACCTAAAAACGGAACGGCATATTGCTACGAGATCGTCACGCCCACGAAAGATTCCTTTTCCCGGCAATTTCCAACCATGGACAAAATTGAAAATTTGTCAGGATACAACCGTTTTGCGATCGGCAAAAGCGACTTGATCGGGACCTGGCAGGCCGGCGCCGGAGCATTCACACAATACTATTTCGTTTCCTCGGGAAACTACGCGGGGATGAATATTACGGTTTCCAATCTCAAATACGTCTTCGTAAACGGCACGAGTTACAGAACCGAAGTAAAGGCAGTGACCAATAATGTCTATGCCTCTGAAAAGGAAATCGGCAAATACACCGTCAGCAATTGGGATGTGAGTACGACCGATCAAAAGGGCAAAATCTCGAATTTTTCCGCCTGGTTCGAAGCAACAAAAGGCGGACGCATCCTTCACCTGCTTAATAAAAAATACAGCAGTGAACATTATCTGTTGGGGAAAGGACAAGTGACGCCAAAGTGTAAAACGAGCATGCCTCCTCCCAACGCTCCAAGAGCACGTTTCTTAACAGTCGCGTTTCCGACGGTTGGAGGCTTTGCCCAAAAAGTCGGTTCCACAGAGTCCGCGCGTTTAGCGGACGGTTGAAAAATAGCCCAGCGATTTATCGCTGGGAATCGGCCGAACCGAGACGAAGTCCGTGAAGCGGACGGCTGAAAAGATCAGAGGATCTGGTTGTTATCATTCAGCCGTCCGCTTCACGGACTACAAATCCTCGCTCGCCTTTCCCCAGCAGTAAACTGCTGGGCTACTATCATTCGTCCGCTTTGCGGACTAATGAATCCACTTTTTGGGCAAAGCCGACGGTGGAACGAGTGAAATATGGAAATAAGAAACTATAAAAAACTAGCCGCTTTAACATTCGTACTCGCGTTCTTGTCTGCCGGTGTTGCAAATGCGCAGATCCAGGCCGCAGGCGGCGGATATTATCGCGCGGGCTACCCTACCGTTTACGGTTCGTTCGGACAGGCGAGCGCGGCTCAGAGCCGGATGTACGACCAGGTTAAAGTGCAAACCCGCAGGATGACGGAGCGTGATGCCCAAATCAAAAAGTGGGGTCTCGCCGCCGTTGAGAAAGCCGAACGTGAAGCCGCCGCGCCCAAAGGCTCAGTACCGTCAAATCCGCCAATAGTCGTTCCGCCTCCGCCCATCGTCCGTAATCACGGAGTGTTTCGTCCCGACCCGACCATCGATACCGGTAAGGCGCTGGCTGATGCACTCGGCGACACACCGGAAGAAAAAGCTCTGATCAAACAGATCTATGCAGCTACGAAAACCGCTTACGAAAAAGGAAGCGGCGCCAAAGGGGTTGGAAAAATAATCTCGCCGGCGGGTTGACGTTCTTCACTGCGACTGCAATGACCGTATACCACAATGCTGAGGAGCCAGGCGATGAAGCCGCCAACTACATATTACAAAGTGATGAATCTCGGCCCTGGATGAAATGCCGGAAATGGCTACCGCAGCGAACAAAGACAAACAAGGTCTTCAATAACATGTTGGTCGGTTTCAGCGGGATCCTGCTCGCAAGCTATTCGGAAGCGAAACAAAACAACGACGCCGCCGCACTTGCCACCTCCAAAAAGCTCGCAGGAATGTTGATAGAGATGGTGCTAAAAACCAATCCCGAAAATCTGCGAATTGAAAACGGCCAGATCGTGATGAAGTAGAGATCACCTCAATCGAGTCTCAAGAAAAGCAAATACGAAAACAATATGTCCAAACTGAATCTCGCGATCGTGGGCGTCCTATTGATCACCGTGTCGCTATCGTGTAAGTGGTTGCCAACAAGGACCACCAAGACTATCAAAGGTCCGGCGATCGACTTTACGTCGCCCGGTAAGGGACTCGACGTAAAGGTTCAACTCGATAAAAAACAAACCGCGACCGGTAAGGTCTCACAAGGTGGCGGCAGTGTTTCGTTAACGGCAGCAGATGGGAGCAAGTTCACGCTGGACGTTCCCGCGAACGCTGTTGAGGCGGACACAACGATCACCATGACCGCCGTCAAGAGCCTCGATGGCGCACCGCTCGCTAATAACACTCCAACCGCCGTCCAACTCGAACCTTCAGGTTTGTTCTTCAAGGAAATGGCGACGCTGACGATAGTGCCGGCAAAGGAGATCCCTACCAAGGAACAGATCATCTTCGGCTACGAAGGCGATGGACAGGACTATCACCTCGGCCGTGATCGACCCGAAAAGTAAAGAGATCAAGATCAAGTTAATGCACTTCAGCGGTGCTGGTGTCGGCAGTGGCTCGGATTCCGCGTGGGCGGCAACTTTACAGCTGCAGGCAGATAGCGCGAATGCGCGTTTAGCACAAGAACTCGGTGAATTAGTTGCAACCTGAGCGCCTGAAGATGATTCGGGGGCGAGGATTCATTAAGTGCCAATGAACTCGGTGAGAAAGCGGAATCTCTTCTTGATCAATTTGAAGATCAGGTCGTGCTCAAAGAAATAGCTGCGGCAGAACTGGATTGTAAGCATGCCCAAAAGGCTCTTCAAGATCTGCTCTTTCTCGGAAGATTGAGCCAACTCTTGAGTGCTCCTTTGCCGGATGATTTTGCAGGGAAAAGTTCGGAGGCTTAGAGAAATTGTCTGAGAAGTGTAAAGACGCAGCGCAGGTGGCGGCCTCGTACCAGATCGTTGGTGGTCTCGATGACTGGAAGACCAACACCGCGGTCTGCGACATCATGAAACCGTTCAAACTCACCGGTGCGGTGCTGGTATCACCATGGAACTCTCTGGCGGGCTATCAGGCACGTACACGTACGGCGGCGGACCGTTCGATGCACATGGCACCGGCACCTACACTATTTCACTGCCGGACGGTGTCGGCAAGCCGGGAACGATGACCGGCGGTGGGTGCTGGTCATGTCACGCGGAGATAAAGTCTATACAGGTACCGGTACCGAGAAATACACGCTCACTCCGATCGCACCGTGCAAGTAGTGGCAGATTACGTCGCTTGGTGAGGACGATTCAGGAATGCTCACCGTGCTCGGCAGATAGACGAAGCGCTTCATTCCGCGCATGTAGCTTGGCTTAAGGTTAGCATCAGCACGTTCCAGCGAAACGATCATCGAGCGGCTCTTTAGCCCGCCGTGTGACGAATGTTTTTATTAAACTGCCACGCTAATCGTGGTCCTGGAAGAGCGGAATACTCTATGAAACAAATACTTCTTTAACTTTCTGCTTCTTGGCTTTTTCAACGAGTGCTTTAGCTCAGGCTTCGGCAACTTCGGAAACCTTCGACATCGCTACCTTTCAACCGCCCAAGGGTTGGGAAAAGAAAACCTTCCGGAGAGAGAGTTCCGGTTTTCCACCGAGGACAAGGCGGGTGGGACGTATTGCCGGATAATCCTGTTTAAGTCTCTTCCCGGTCCTGGTAATTCCAGGGAAAATTTTGATACTGCCTGGAAAACTCTCATTAAGGAAGCGGGAGATGTTGCGACCGCCCCGCAGATGTTTCCGTCGAACAATCAGGAGGACTGGGCATTGGAGGGTGGATTTGCACCTTTCGAGATGTCGGGCCAGAAAGCGGTCGCATTGCTATATACGATTAGCGGTTACGGCAAAATGGTAAACGTCATGATTCTCACGAATAGCCAGGCGTACGAGGCAAGTATCACCGCGTTCGTGGAATCGATCAGCTTAAAAAGCCTGCCACGAATTAGCACGCGCGGCGGTGAGGGCTATGCCGCTGGGATACTCCGGTAGCGGGACCGAGAAATACACGCTCACTCCGATCGCACCGTGCAAGTAGTGACCCCTTCCATAAGGGTCGAACTTCTCATTCTCCCCAGGCTTTAGCTTGGGAGTGGCGCACCGATATTTATCAGGAACCGTTTTAACGGTTTCCACAATGTGCACAACAAAGCCGTAAACCGTTGAAACGGTTTTCCGCTTTGTGACGTGCTGGTCTCCCCAAGCTAAAGCTTCGGGGAGAATAGAAGTTGAGTTTTGACAGAGTGTCGGCGTTGGTCGAAGGCTGCAATCAGGGAAGAGTCCGCAACGTCTCAACCAATGGAGAACCTGCGATGAAGTCATTGTTGTTATTGGCCGCGATCTTCTTTCGATCAACTGTCCATTTGTTTGCGCAAATGCGTCCACCAGGTTCAGTTTCAACGCCGCAGCATATCGTGGTTGATAGCAAGGACAATGTTTTCGTAACTCTCAAATACGGCATGCTGAAGATCGCACCGGACGGCACGGTTACTGATCTTTCAAAGCAAGGTCCAGTCATCGGCGGGATGGACCGCACCTGGTCAGGATCTGATCATTGATTCAAAAGACAACCTCTACGCCCACGACGGCAACGTCATCTACAAGATACGTCGTTAGTCGAACGACAACATTGTCGACGTTGAACGAAGTTCGCCGGACAGCTTTACAGCTATCAAGCTTGAAGATGGTCCGATCGCGACGGCAGGTTTTAATGCGATTGGTCTGATGACGATCGACAGGAATGACAATATTTATCTGACCGACAGCTATCGACAAGATAAAAGACGCTATCGGCGCTAACTTCGTCACGGACAGTTATCAATATGAGCGACCCGGCAAACACGAGAAGAGTAACAGGACCAGCGTTATTAGCGTCATTCGGCAAGATCGGTCTCGAACGGCGTGGTTTCAACACTCAAGACGCCCGACGGAAAATTCATCCTCGCCGAATCAGATCAGCGGCATGGCGATCGACCTGATCAAGGTAACATCATTTTCGGTTCCTACAGTTTTGGCCGCTTCATCGGCAAAGATCGATCTCGCGAGCGGGAGCGATCAGCAGCTAGTTGCCGGCCAGCCCTATAAACGCGAATGGTGTCCGGTGTATATGCAGGGCGACAGCAGCAACGGCAGAGTTCGTCGAACCCGAGACCATTATCGTGAGTAAAAAGGGCGAGATAATCTTTACCGATCAGCGGCATGCACCGCGTTATCAAGATCGCCGAGTCGGTAAAGGTGTCAACGCTTGCGGGCAACAATATTATTGATCCCTGTTCCGCAAACATTGGCGGCAGAGCGCAGGAAGGTTATCAAGACGGCAAAGCACTAACGGCTCTGTTCAACTTTCCGAAAGGCATCGCTTATGACAGCAAAGGTAATTTGTTTATTGCTGACATGAACAATCACCGCATCCGCAAGTTAACGCCCGATGGAACGGTAACGACCTTTGCGAAATAGCTCGGGCCGAGCGTGTGGATATAAGAACCAGCACCACACCGTAATCCACCTCAAGAAAAAGCCTCGAACATGCCTGACGCCTGGTGACGCAACACGCATAGCAGCGTCCGCCGCCTTAGCAAAGGTCAGATTGGCGGGCAGTAGCCCGCCTCTAAACCACGCTCCCGGTGTTCGACCGTAACCTTTCCTCGCTTACTGAGTTTATTTCAATGAAGGGCCACAAAACACCTCTTCTCAGCAGGAGGATTACATGGGCGTGACTTCGATGGGAGAAAGTGCACGATCATAAGGGCAAATGGGTAGACAATCAGACGATCGAGTTCGAGCCCCTGCGCGCCGGAATGTTGGGCCAGCCAATCACCGAAACGTTGCGGTGGTATTTCCCGGACCCAACACGATCGACAAAGCTTCAAGAAGTCAAAATGGCCGATGGCAGTATCATGAAGTTCGAGTTCAAGGGAAATCGGACGTAGAGTCACGACTCGAGGTTTCAATGCTGAGATCAATCTGTGCCGTTGTCATTTCCGTCATCGCCTGGTTCCTGGTAGCCACAGTCGGAAATTTGCTGATTCGTCGTTCTATTGCCGGGCTATGCAGCGGTCGAAGTGTCTATGAATTTCACCTTGCCGGATGGAGATCGCGCGCCTTGTTTTGGGACTGATATCCTCGCTTTTTGCCGGGGTTTTATGCGCGGCCATTGCGCACTCAGGCAGTCATGCGGCGAAGGTAGTGGCAGGAATCATGGTTGTCTTGTTCATTCCAGCTCACTACCTGTCTCTGGGCAGTTTCAGGTTTGAAGGTATCATTTGTTCTTTCTACTCTCGCTCGCTCCGGCGGTACTATTGGGAGCGCCACTGCCGAAGCGCGTCTCGCAAAGCTGATGAGGGCTTTGCCCTGAAAGAGTTATGAAGCAGCGGTTCGGCATCGCCGCGCTCTGTCATGGACAGTTTAGGGAAAACCCAAAGCTGAGAATTAATCTTGTCTTGAACTTTTAAGAGTCAGCCAGGTTACTGAGAGCACCCAGCGTTGGTGTGCGTCACTGCAGAGCTGAATCGTTGTTGATATTCAGCTGAGGTGGCGAACGCGCAAAAACCATCGAACGCTGTTTAGTCACATCCCGCAAGCGGGCGGCATTGACCCGGCCCAGCCAGAAGAGAAAACCACCCATGTCCGAATCGCGGCGAAGATACCCGGAAGTATTCCGTCGCCACAAAAGCGCCGGTTGTACTCCTCGTCGATAAAGCTACGATTGTTTATCGGGATTCGTTTGCGCATTGTCATCAGCCAGGCGGTAAAGCACTGCGCTGCGGTCCTCCGGAGTTAAACAGATTAATCAGAGCTGTTCGTTGCGAGGCTGAGGTTCACTCCGGTGGCGTTAGCGATCGTCGCCAGGTGATGGCGTCAACAAATGCTGGTCCATCCTCGCTGGCCGGATACTTTGCCAGGAACGCGCTACGCATGACGAAGGCATCAGCAAAAGTGCTTGCTGGCCAGTGGTCGCCGTCTGTGCCACCAACAGCACGGGCGCGGTCAAAGGCAAAGACGTTATAGGCGGGTAGCTTCCTGGCCTTCAGCCCGGTTGGAGCTATCCGGATTCGGAAACGGCCTGGTTATTCCCGAAGCAGCGCGATACAAACGAAACGACATGTGCGTCCTGCGGTCTGCTGATAGTTCCAAGTTCATGTAGAAGAACGCATTGGAAACGATACCAGCCGCTGTTTGCGCACGCAGGGTTTGATCACTGCTGCCGCACTGAGTGATCTGTCCGGTCCAGAAATCCCAACCTCGCTCGATCCGGATGGCGACCGGAGAAAGTCAGAGGCAGCTGCTCCACAGGCCAGCGCGCCGTATCAAAGGGATTAAGCAGCTGGGCGAAGTCGAGATCGTTTTCTCCACAATCGTCTGCCGAAATGTGGTGCTGCGGAAGGCTCAACTGTATTGCGCCGCCGGTGGTGGGGATCATGCTCGGTGTCAGATTGAGGACCCTCGTTGCTTTCGACGTAAAGATCATCGGTCGCGATCAGTACCGAAAAAGCTTTTTTGCCGAGATCGCCAGGAGCAAACGCCACCAGCGATGCCGGCGCTAGTCGTGTAATCGGTGCGTTGGGCGAGCGCCGAGATCGCTGGTTTGATAATCGACCGCAGCCATGCCTGAGAGGTCACCGCGTGCGCGGTAGTGATCGTGGCAAAAACCAGCTTCCTTCAGCAACGCCATGGTTTGCCGCGCCAGAGAAATGAACATTACTGATCGGTGGTGTAAGGGAGTCGGCGTGCTGGCGTGGGTGTCGGAGTTGGAGTCGGCGCGGCAGTTTGACACTTCGAAGGCGCCTATATCAGTGCCGTCACCGCCGTCAGCGTTTGCGACCCGAGGATCGATCAACTGTACGAGAGAAATTTAACTCCACGTCTGATCGGTGCTTAGGATTGCCTGTGCCCGCCGCACTTGTCCCTTGTCTATCGCCGGGCTGCCGAGGCGGAGCGCGATGGTTGGCGTTGGCCCACCGTTGTTTTGCAGACCGTTGGGATCAAGCTTTGATCGAGTGGCACGCTTGTTCCCACCTGATCACTGGCTGCAGTGAAGCCCGTACTCCCGGTTCCCATTCCAATCAGGTTGAACCCACCGGATAAGAAGTGTCCCCGCGACATCGTCGTTGAATTCGTTGCCCGCGAAGATACTGCTCTTAACCAGAACATTGCCGAAGTTGCCATTCCAGGCGCCGCCTCCCGAACCACCCAGAGCGTGGTTAGTGGTCACTGCTGCAATTGTCGACCGCGATTGCAGCAACGTTGTAAATACCGCCGCCTTCTGCATCAGCGAAGTTGCCGCTGATCGTACTGTTAGTTATAACCATTGAGCCGCCGCCGTCGTTGAAAATCCCGCCACCATTCGCTGCAATATTCCCTGGTGATCGTGGTGTTTGTGTAATGTTGGCGCTGCCAGCGCTATAAATCGCCCTCCCACCGGCAGGGGCACCACGGTTCGTGCTTAAATGCTGTCGGCAACATTTAGTGTAAGGTGGTTCACAATGCCTCCACCCAGGTTAGCGCTAATGGTGCTGCGGGTGATGCCCAGCCTTCCGTAGTTAGAACAGCGGCGCCCTGAGGAGACAAATTGTTGACGTTAGCGGTAATGGTGCTGCGGGTTATGTTCAGCGTTCCGCTGTGAAAACAGTGCCTGCCGCCTGAAGTAAGGTGTTGAGCAATACGTAACT
>ERZ1370068.6802-contig-5761_pt1 | contig 41311 bp, 67 predicted proteins | sample MGYA00561227_ERZ1370068 | MGnify/ENA primary metagenome ERZ1370068 (study PRJEB38410, sample SAMEA6850437) | metagenome | study: Metagenomic assessment of the ecological functions of the soil: analysis of the soil microbiota associated with the... | reverse complement strand
CAGCAAAATTTTTGTTCAATGGAATTATGTCGCACAAGCCGGAATATGTAAAAATAATGTGCTGGCATTGGCAAAAGGTGCATCGATATTGGATATTCCGGTTGTACTAACCGTTATAAGTCCACAAACTAACGGACCGATGATTTCTGAAATCACTGAAATGTTTCCGGATGTTTCTGTAATAGTCCGCAAGCATCCTTCATTCAATGCTTTTGACGAGCCAGAATTTGTTCAGGCAATAAAAAGTACGGGACGAAAACAACTTGTACTTACCGGTCTGTGGACGAGCATGTGTATGTCGTTCAGCGCACAGCAAGCTTTGCAGGAAGGTTTTGAAGTTTTCGGAGTGATGGATACTTCCGGTTCCGAATCGTTGGATGCATACAATATGGCTGTGCAACGTATGATTGGTGCAGGAGTAATACCTTGCACGTGGATGCAAACTGTTTCTGAATGGATGGATAACTGGCTAAATCCTAAAGCTGGCGACATGTTCACTCAAGTGTATTGTCCGTACAGCAAAGGCAATCCTTTTTGACCAATCGGCACCCGAAGTGTGTAAGCTAAATTGTTGGTGACGCGCTAAACACCAACAACGGCAAAATGCGTGAGCGAGTCGCTTGATTGGAAATCGATCGATCTGTGTAAGATCTCTTATTCCCGAATTGTCATCAGCTCTGCATAACATCTGTCGTTGGTGACGCTGCCTAAACACCGACAACGGCAAAAAATGGTAAATAGTATTCAGCCTGAACTAACCGATAGGCGATAATATCGATCAGGACATATTCTCCATTCAGCATAGAGACCATTCATGATTTGTGTATGATCTATTATTCCGTGGGATTGTTATCAGCTCTGAGATAATATTCGTTGTTGGTGACCTGCGCTAAAACACCAACAACGGCAAAAAAGTATAAATCATTTATTTAGGCAAGATTTTAAATGCTAAAATTCTTGTTATCAATTCGAATGGCCTCTCTCCCGACTCCACTTTCAACTCATAATCGCCGGCAAAGGGCAGCTCCCATTTCGTCGCATTTAGAACGCACATGCGTAGTTTCACCCACATCGACGCCTTTATTAGAAATGACTTCTTCCATTTTAAAGTCCTGATTAAGCCTGAAATAAAAACCTCACATCAATACTATCCGATTTGGCATTGCCCGTGTTTGAGACGTCCAGGTATATGTGAACTTTTGATATTCTTGGGGCTGTCGGGGATTTATCTCAATTTTTGTTATAGCTAAATCTTCGCTATTTTAGAAGGTGTATCAGTTTCGCCACAACCGGTTGTAAACAATATGAAGGCGAGCGACAATAACGCCAAAGCTAATATTGATTTCAGCCGCATAATTATTATTTTTAAGTATAAATAACGTTGTAAGCAACCACACCAACTTTTTCAGTCCGACTGCTAAACGCCACATGAGGTAACTTCAGCAAAATACAATCTTTTATGCAGTGCAAACGCGAATAATTGTCTCTATCGGCCCTATGAAAACTACAATGTTTTGGTTTGTGTCAATTCCAATGACTGTTGAGTTTCCCAATATCAAATCTTTTGCAAGTCCAATCAATTCTTCTTTACAAGTTCATATTTTGTTGTGTCAAATCCCTGCCTTTTTAATTGGTTGTAAAAATATGAAGCGATTAAAAGTCTAACTAAAACGAGTATGAAATGAATTATTTTCAACATTTGCCAAAGTAGTAAGGTCGTTTTAGTATTGGTTCGCAACGTCAGGGCTTGCCGAAGGCCGTCGAATTGAAAGGCACCCCCGGCCGAGCCAGGCACTATAAGATACTTTATTAATCGGTGAGGCCAACACGATGCAGGCTTGCGCAAGCCTCATGTTGCACGCCTGTGTTTCGTCACACAATATCTACATTACCTTTTTGCTAAGAAACCTTGTGTTCATTATCTCACCTTCAAAGAAAATCATATCGGCATTGCCGAAAACAAGAATTGTCTCCTTGTTGTAACCTAGTGTCTTGCCGATCGCCTCTTTAGTGTCCAACGTTTTGGTGTCAATGTCAGCATTCTCGCTGATGACATAGCAAGTCTTGTCTGCTACACCGTTCCTTTGCAATGCCCGCGGTATTTCTTGCTCTTCATTTCCCTTAACAGCGTCAAACAGCCCTACTTGAAAAAGTTGAAATGCGAGAGGTCACTAATGAACTTGTGTCTGTTTTTGGATGATGAAATAAATTGAATATAGCGGTCTTGCTTTGCCTTGTTCACAAATCTTTTGATTACCCTGATTTGTATCGTGTTCTGTGTCATGCGAAGAATGTACAATCAATACGAACTATTTCCATGTCTCACCAAAGCTTGAAGGATATGTTTGAGCAACATGGCGTGCAACGTTCACGCACTGCCGAAGTGCCGGAAATAGAATTCCTACAGCTCGGCCGCGGCGTAAATTTTCAATACGCCGCATTACTAAAGTACAATAGAATTACAAAAGCTGAAAAGATTTATTCTGTCGCCGGCATTTTGGCAATGCTATGTTGTGCGCTGTCTTTTTATCTCATTTCACTACTTAATACACGAGCATTCCAGGCGTCCTTGGTTTTTGTCATAGTTAGTATGTATCCCACATCTTCTATGGAATTGTCGGAACTGGAATGACTATAGAGTTTATACCCGATAACAACGATGGTGCCTTGTTTGTTTAGGGAAATGTAAAACTTACGGCAGTTTTGGACGAGTTATTTTTAGTCCAAGAGGCTTTCTCGAATTCCACCTAGTTGATTAAATTTTCCTCGGATGCAAAGCATATATTTTATGTCAGAGCTATCTAACTCTGCCCACGCTCCGGGAAATTCTCGATTCAACTTTGATAAATTCCTTTAACGTAGCTGCGTCGTCCGATGAAGGGCTAAAGGGAAATGGTTGCGCGATTAAGAAAGATATTTCAATATTCCCAGCTTGCGATACTTGCTTAACTAACTCGTTCAAATCGATCAACGTAATTTGGGGTTGACAATCACCCTTTGCTAACCGCCTGACCAAAAGGATTGTTTGGAAAATATCGCTATGATAATTGTGTACAGTGTCTCACGGATAGCGCACAACGTCCAGGGCTTTGCGAAGGTTGGGAATTCTGTGTTCCTGTCGCTCGCTTGGCCGTAACTTTTGTTTACTTACGGCCACATTACAGAAGCTCATTAGAATTGCCAAATGATGGACGGCCATTGCTGCAGCCCAACTTGCGCAAAGCCGTGCATGTTGTGGCGTTCGTGCTATAAACTTCTTTTCGCTGCTCAACAACATCGGTTAACTCTTCTTGCGAATGCAGTTCAGCCCTTTTCGGTAGCGAATCTCCTGTTTTACAAGTTTGCGCACCCGTCCTTTTTCGTCCAGTTCACGTCGTTGTATCCAGTTGCCGTGTTCATCAAAACGGTCGCAGCACAGACATTGTGCGGGTGACAGAAGGCTGTCCGTTTAGTAGCCGGGTTTGCACGACCCTCTCTGGGATACAAGGTTCTCGTTCAGTTTGACCACGGTTGAAAACGTCTCCCTGCCGTTGCTGTCCTTTACAGACCCGCCTACCCATATTTGCTCTTGATAATTGTTTACAATCGTTTGCTGCAAGGTGCTATCGGGCTTAAAGCTTTTCATGGAAATGATCTTCCTGTACTTGTTGGTTTCGACTGCCGCATAAAAACGAAACCCGTTTGCCCTCTTTATCATAAATCCAGGTAATGTCATAATTGCCATCTTTTGCTCAGGCGTTCCTACAAGGCGTGCTCTCACAACCTTCCGTTTGCCACGAACTGAATTTCTTTTGGCTTCCCATTGGAGTATCGTTTGGCGTAAACCTGGCCCGCCCCTCCCCTTGCTCCAACGCATCTTCGCTTACATCCAACGTTCTGTAGCCTTTCTTGTCGTAAGCAAGCATGCTTAACACAGCAGGAATCCGCAGTGCCAATGTTCCCCGTGGCTATCCACGGTATAAGGGATTGCTTTTATCTGTTCAACATCACCTTTAAATTATCAAGGAAGATCATTGTGAACCCGCGTCGATTTCTGTGTGGTACATCCGGACAAAGCGCCGAAGCAGTCATAAAAACAAAATCAACTTTTTCATGTTATCGATTAATACCGGCTCGACGCAGCGAGTAAAGTTTCGTTAACCTATCTTTGTAACCATTAATTACGTAGGACCGGACAGCATGTACGCACAACGTCCAGGGCTTTGCGAAGGTTGGGAATTCTGTGTTCCTGTCGCTCGCTTGGCCGTAACTTTTGTTTACTTACGGCCAAATTACAAAAGATCATTAGAATTACTATTGTTGAATGGCCATTGCTTCAGCTCCAACTTGCGCAAAGCCAGCGATGTTGTGTGCCGTTCTTATTCCCACAGTGAAATCCCACGCTGTCTTCAAATACTGTTTTGCTTTTGATCACGTAGACTTTGACAATCTCACAACCTGTGTCTTTTAATAGTGAATTCATAGTCGCCGCTTAAAATTTAAAACCATTTGGTCGACTACTTTTTCTTCCGTTGAGTATTTTAATCCTTAAACTATCAAGTTGTCCAGTCAACTTAATTTTTGTAGTGGAGGAGGGTTTTCTGCGTCGCTCGCGCCACTAATAACATTCCATAACGCTTTGTCTTGTCATTTAAAGCATCAAACGATGAAATACTGCCGTCGTCATAGACGAGATAGCTCCGACACTTTTAAACCGATCGAGGCGGTGGGAGAGGAACTTGCAGTTTGTGTCGACCGAAGTTAGTTTGACTTTTTCAACCTTGACTTCCGTCTGAATTGCAAACTCTAAAATCAGCAACCCGATAATGAATTGGACCAAAATTTTAGTTGGTGTCATATTTTATCTTGTCAAAAAGGGAAGTGAAAGAATGCGATACAACGTTCACGCATTGCCGAAGTGCCGGAAATAGAATTCCTACAGCTCGGCCGCGGCGTAACTTTTTTAATTACGCCGCCTTGCTAAAGTACAATAGAATTACAAAAGCTGAAAAGATCTATTCTGTCGCCGGCATTTTGGCAATGCTATGTTGGCTGCTGCTTTTTTTTCTTCTATGGGCAATTACTTGGGATGAAGAACCCGCCACTGTATGCGTGGAACGATGTAAACCCAAGTTACGTTCCGGAAATTGAATTCAGCCGCTAAAATTAGAAAGCTGATCACTATTAAAATTGCCAGGTGATCGCGAATGCCATGCCGTAAGTTGTTTCATAAATTGTCTTGCTCCTCTTGGATTCCATGTAAGAAGTTTATGCCTTCTTCATTGTATGCATCACTTGTTTTTGAAAATATGTCAAGAATCCGTCAGAAGTCATCTCCAGTAGCGGCGTTAAGTGCGCCAATATTTAAGACCCTATTGTCACGAAGCGTGATTCTAAGGAGACTAAACCGTCTCGAGGTTGGAATTTATATTCTTCGATATTTTCAAAAGGAAAGCTTCTTTGTTCGATTTTTGTGAAGAAAATTGCGTGAGCCATTTATCTTGATCTCCTACCAGTTGTGACCATTCTGTCGAGGCTGCCGAGAGGAGGTCTGGAATAAAGACTAAAGCAGCAAGTCCAAAAAGTATAAGAATGAAAAAGTAGACGTCACTTTTATGGGTGATTGCCATGTAGACCGATGGACATGCCAATATAAAATATAAATGTCGAACTAATAGAGTAGGTGAGAAGCGAAGTAAGTTTGATCTTAAAGATGTTCATAAAGTAGCAGCCAACACGTAAATATATGATATAAGACGATAATTTATAAAAAAGCAACGCTGAAAATCAAATCCTTAATGCGTTATACATTTTGTATTGTCGTTAGGACAATCCGCCCTACCAATTAATCTTTTCTTGAAGAGACTTGCTGAATGAATTGTTGCAGTACAAGTGAGTGACACAACTAAAGCTTAATAGTAGCAATACTGTTTGTAACATAAAAATAAAAGCTAACTCATCCAGTTGATACCCGCTTCGGGGTTCCATTTAGTTGTGCTCTTTTTCAATTTTGTCCAGAATTCAATAGAGCTTTTTCCTGTGATATCACCCACCACCAAATTTGCTTTCATTCCATCCTCCGAAACTAAAAGGCTCGCGCGGAACAGGCACACCTACATTTACACCGATCATTCCGGCGCTGGCTTTCTCCATTACATATCTTGCATAGCTGCCGTTTTGTGTAAACACAGATGCTGCATTACCGTAAGGGATTTTTATTTTCAATGGCGATGGCTTCGTCAACAGTGTCTTCGTCCGCATAATGCTTAGCACAGGACCAAAGATCTCTTCCCTTTGCAACCGCCATATCTGGTTTTACAAAATCGATAACTGTTGGACCCACATAAGTTCCATTTTCTTTTCCTTCCACTTTTGCACCACGGCCAGTCAACTAAAATTTTTGCTCCCTGTTGTTCGGCTTCTGTAATATATTTTTCAATTCTTTCCTTTTGCTTCTTTGCTGATCACAGCTCCAAGAGTTTTCCGGGAATGATCTTTCTTGCTTCTTCACAAATTTTTCGAATGATGTGATCAACATTCCCAACACCCAACCATAGCACTTGCCGCCATGCATCGCTGCCCGGCACAACCGCTCATGCTCGCTGTAACATTCTGTGCAGTGAGGTCTTCTTTGGCATCCGGCAATACTACCAGGTGATTTTTGCGCCGCCCAATGCTAGGCATCTTTGAAATGATGTGTTGCTTTTGATAAACTATTTTCGCAACTTTTGTTGAACCCACAAAGGAAACAGCCTCTATGCCTGGGTGATCGCAAATCGCCTCTACGATCTCACTGTCACCATTTACAATATTAAAAACGCCGTCAGGCAAACCCGCTTCTTTAATAACTGCGCCAATCTTGCAGCACTCAGCGGCACTTTTTCTGAGGGTTTTAAGATCATACAATTACCAAGAGCGATGGCATTTGGTATTGTCCAGTTCTGGAACCATGCAGGGAAAGTTGAATGGAACAATTGAGGCCACAACGCCAAGCGGCACATGTTCCGTTCTGCATTCAACTCCCTTGCTTACTTCTAAAATTTCACCCGTCACCAATTGGGGTAATGAACAGGCGAATTCTGTGAGCTCGATACTTTTTTCAATTTCGGCAACGGCTTCATTGTAGGTTTTTCCATTTTCTCTCCTGTACCAGTTCGGCGAGCTCTTTCAGATTTTTTCCAATAGATATTTATAGCGAAGAAAACCTGGACTCTTTCTTTAATGGGGAATTTACTCCAGATAGCGAATGCAGCTTTAGCCGAGGTTACTGCAGCATCAAGGTCTTTAGCTGTTGACATGGGAACGGTGGAGAGAGGGTTCCCGTCAATGAGGAGAGGTAACATCGAGGTTTCTTTGTGAATCTAGCATTCACAAATTTTCCGTTGATATAATTTTGAACGGGAGGGTATTTCATTGCAGATATTCCTAGTGTTCGTTGTGATTCTTTGTGCCCGTTGTGTCCAAAGGTCACTAAGTCCACGAAGGCGTGTGCACAAAGTTCACTAAGGGCTTATAAATATATTAAAATTATGGGTGCATCGGCCATAACGCACTCTGGTATCGATTATCTTTGCCGGTAATATGAAAACATTTCTCGCGCGTTGCATTTTTATTTTTGCTGCGGCTGTCAATGCACAGCAAGTCAAATCCGTTAAGATCACCGATCTTGAAAACACAATTAAAGAAAGTAAAACCCCTTTGATCGTTAATTTCGGGCAACGTTTTGTGTGCCTTGCCTCCAGGAAATACCTTATTTCCAGGAAATAACTGAGCAGTATAAAGCGAAAAATGTTTCCTTGTATTCGTCGAGCCTTGATATGAAAGAAGCTTACCCTGTTAAGGTAAATGAGATGGCAAAGGTTAAACTTAGTTTATCCTGTTGTGTGCTCAATGAAAACGAATGCAGACTATTTCTGTCCCAAAATAGATACAACGCTGGACAGGAGGAATGCCCTCCAGTCTTTTGTGAACAATGCTACAGGTTATCACAAATTTTTTGAGGAGCCACTTTCGAAAGAGACAGTTGGAAAAGAGATCCAGGAATGCTATCACCTGCGAAAGATTAACCAGGTCTCCGATTTTTCTATTTAAACTCCAAACTATCCGTCCGTTTTTTCTTCTTCCGCGGGCTGTTGGTGAAGCTTAGGTAATAAACAAAGAAAGGTGATTGTTGCACCTAAACTTATCAACGAAAGAATAATGCCCATCGTGCTTTTTACGGCAATGCTTCCGGTAGAGTCCATAGCTGATCAGGGCAAAGAAAATAATGATGAGCAAATTGATAATAAATGATTGGAGTTTCACAAGCGAATGTTTTTGTCTGTGGTAATGTAATGGGTGGAACAAAATTGTGATGCCGCAGTCCAAATATTCCATAAAGATTAGCCATTAGGGCTCGGGGTCGTACCTTCAGTGTTTCTGTGGTCAAAAAAATCCCGCCAAAAGGCGGGGAACTCTAAATTCTGTATTCTAAATTCTATCTTCTGCATCCTGGTTACCTCAGCCTCTTTATCGTACATCCTACAGACCTTGTTGTCTTTTACGGCAACATCTTTCCCTCTAGCATTTCATCCATAGCGATCTTTAAGTGCTTACGGGTTACCTCGCCAGGTCCGTTTTGGTTGTCGTCGATAGCTCCGTGGTAAACTAATTTGCCTTCTGCATTGAACAAAAACATTCGGGCGTTCTTGTAGCGCCAAAAGCATTGGCCATCACTGAATTTTGATCCACTACATAAGGCCAGGTATAATGTTGTTCGCTGGCGTAATCCTTCATATCGCTGAAAGAATCACCATCATCTCTGGAGGCTTCATTTGAATTTAAAAGGATCACACCAATATCTTTGCTTCTTGCATAGTTGCATACTTCTATTGTGCGGGATTGATAAACATGTACGACCGGGCAGGTATTGCAGCTAAACATCACCAGCAATCCTTTTGTTTTCATTGCATCTTTAAAAGAAACTTCCATTCCCGCCACGTCCTTCATTTTTTATCGGGATTAGGAATCGATGCACCAATGGGTAAAGGATCAACTGAAGACCTGAAGGCAAAAAGAAGTAGCAATGACAACCGGCAGCAGGACCAAAAAATCTTTTTCATAATGAAGATTTAATACAATGAATTTACTGCAAAAATCAGGCAGGATTGTTACCGCTTGTTCCTGATAAATTCCTTTCATCCGCCTCATGTTTGATGTGGGTGATGCTCACATTCAGTTCAAACCCGATCAGCAATACCAGTGAGTTAAAATAGATCAGCAACATAAGAATGAGGATGGTGCTGATAGAACCGTACAGCTTATTATAATTTGAAAAATTATTTACCCAATAAGAAAAAAGACAGTAAACAAAAGCATCAGGGTGGTAGCCAGTATACAACCGGGATTGATCAGTTTCCATCGCTTGTGAACAAACGGGGCATAACGATAGATAAAAGAAACAGAACCAAAGAATAAAAGAACGATAACCACCCATCTTGCATAACCAATGATCTGCCTCACCATGACATTTTTGAGACCAAACAATTTTAACACGGAGCTCTGCATGATCAACACTAATAATGAAGCGAACATGAGAACAAAGAGAACGGAAGTTAATTGAAGAGCTGTCACTCTGCGGTTTATCATCTTTCTTTTTAAAACCAAGATAATTTTTGTCGAATGCACGCATGATGCCCAATACTGCATTGGAAGAATAGAAGAGTGCCAGTAAAAACCCTAATGATAAAAGGTCATTCTTTGGTTTTTTGATGATATCATCGATAAATTTTATGATCGCTGAATTATTTTTTTCACCGGGGATCACATCACGGATCAATCCATGAAGCTGGCGAATAAATTCATTTGAAATAGGCAGGTAGGGGATAAGAGTACATAAAAAATAATGATCGGCGGAATGGCCATCACGCAGTTGAAAGAAATAGCAGCGGCACGTTCCGTGATCCCAACCTTCCGTATTTGCTGAAAAAGAATTTCAAAACATCATAAAGAGGAATGCCCTGGAAACCCGGTAGGCGAATTTTTGACTTTGCCTGATCAACCAGTTTGCAGGAAAAGTTGAAGCAACCCGTTGGCGTATGTGTGTAAATGTGAGCACTACTGCATGTTTTCCCTGGCCTGCTTTATTGAATCTTGTTTATTTAATGCCTGCTGATACAATTTGGCGTATTTCATGTGATCTTTATAGTTAGACGTAAAAACAGAACTACCATTAAGATCACTGTCAGCCACGAAATAAATATAATCTGTTTTTGGAGCATTGATCACTTCCTTCAGCGTTTCAACAGATGGTGTACAAATAGGACCGGGAGGCAAACCTTTGTTTATATATGTATTATAGGGTGATTCCACCGTTAAATATTTTTCGTAGATACGCTTAAGTCCAAAATCTTTCATTGCAAATTTTATTGTCGGATCAGCCTGTAAAGAAATGCCCTTGTCGATACGATTAATATAAACGCTGGCAATTTTTCCCTTGTCAGTTTTGCGGTTTGTTTCTTCTTCAATAATGGAAGCCAGTGTGTAAGCTTGTACCGGTGTCAGATTATTATTTTTAATTTTTGTATCCTTTCACTCGTCCAGAAATTTTCCGAGACTGCATTTAATTTCGAGAAAATTTTTGTTGGCGTAGAATTCCAGAAATACCTGTAGGTATCAGGTATGATGGCACAAGTCCAGGTATTGGTATCCAGGTGATAGTGCTCCAGGGAATCATTATTGTTTAGAAAAGTCGAGCATCTGTAGTGAATCGGTTTCAAATTCCCTTCCTATGCGGCCGGCAAATTCCTCTTTTGTTCTGAATTTTATAATGACAAGGTCGACAGGTGACTGTTTGCCATTTTTCAACATCCGCACGAGATTAAAAAGATTCATTCCCTTTTGATCTCATACTTCCCAGGTTTGACGATATTATATTTCAATGCTCTTGAAATCAGATTAAAGCCCTCAGCAGACGTTGATGATCTTTTTGTCCAGGAGGTCTTCGACCACCGAGCTATAAGTTGAACCTGTCCGGATATAAAGAAATTTTTCTTCCGGCTGTTTAACAGTGGGACCAAATAATTTCCAAACAAGGAATGCTGCAATAAGAAGGATGAGAAGAGCAGTCAGGACAATCCATTTTTTCATAGAATCAAATTGAGTTTTTAGTATGATCAATTGCACTGTAAAAATCGGTGCCATTGATACATAAAACGTTGCTACGTCGCAAATGCAGACAACAAAATAATAAAAACCCTGCCGATTGACAGGGTCTGTTAATAATCTTTTATAAAAATCTATTTTTGAGGCTGTTGCTGTACAGGTGAATTATTTTGAGTAGGGGCCAGGGCAGTCTGCTGTGTAGGGTTCCCAATATTTTTAGTTTTGTCTTCAACCGCTGATGAGCCCGAAATAAAAAAACTTGAAATAAGGCAAGCCACACCAAGAGCAGCTGCAAAAAGCCAGGTACCCTTTTCCAATATGTCGGTGGTCTGTTTTACCCCCATGAACTGGTTGCTGAAACCCGCGATATTTCCGGCAAGTCCACCGCCTTTAGGGTTTTGAACCAGTACAATAAAGCCTAAAACGAATGAAATGATAATGATCAATATGAGGAATAAAATAACCATATCAACTACTTTTTAACTGTTCCGCAAGGGATGCAAAATAAGCGGATTTATCGGGATTGAGCAAACTTAATTTGTTATAAGTTTCAATAGCTTTCTCTTTGTTTCCCTGTTTGATCCAAACCTCTGCCATGGTTTCGGTAACCACCTCGCTTTCGTCAATGGAATGTTCGGCCATCTGCTCTACTTTTTTATCAGAAGTTATATCTGTAATTTTTGATGTTTCGGCCTGTGGCAACCGCTTCATCGCCTTTAACCATTCGGTAAAGCTTTTTAGCTGCTTGCCAAAACGGTCAGTAGGCTTTTCTTCAGGAACAAATTTGATTCCCTGCGATGCGAAATAGTCTACCGTATGATACGGCTGAAAACTAAGTTCTGTTTCTGCAGATTGCTGGCTCAGATCGGGAAGGGGAGGAATCGGGATTTGAGCCTCATTATTTTCCACGACAAATGATGCAGGAGTTCCAATTTCGGTATCTGTATTGGTTTGTTCAACGAACTCTGTGGTTCCTTCATTTTTTCAGTTGATCCTAAAATTTCATCTTTGATCGGTTCGAAAGCTTCGACTGCTGAGTTTGTTACTTCTTCGGTGACGATCATTGATCCTGGAATTTCTTGCTCCTCTATGATCACCGGTGATTCGGGTGAACCATTTTCTTTCATTGATTCGATGACTTCTTCTTTTACGGTTTCGGGAGTTTCAGATGTTGCCGGTATATTAAGATCTTCTGCCTTGTATGCGTTCAATAGGTAGTCGAGCCACAGAGGGTTATTGAAATGCAGGGAGAGCTTTTGCAATTGTTCTTTATATAAATTTTCATCTGTCATCTTTAATTTTTCAGCAAGCAGAAATTGGACGGGGGTAAAATAAGAATATTGACGAGCCATAGCTTGCAGTTCTTCAAGGCTACAGTCATCTAACGATTCTTTTTGAAATATTGATCGTACTAACGCCGTTACGGTCTCCATATTTGCAAGATACAATTACCAGTCAGAAAAATGTGATTGAAAATTTCATCCGTCATATCACGGATGATCTGATCACTCAGGTCGGATTCCGCAGCCTGTAAAGTTTTATTGGCTGGAAAATCAAAAGGATGGCTGACATCAAATTCTTCTGATCACTTCCCTTTCTATTAAACAGCGTGATATGAACGGAAACATTCAAACGGTTAATGGATGATTGTTGCTGCGAAATACCCGAAGTACTGACTGAATAGTCACTTACATAGCCGCTAATTTCCCAATCAGCATTGTCGCCATTCGTTTGCGTGAGCCTTGTCATGGCCGACTATTTTTTGTCGAAGCTTATCAGTGAGGGTCGGACTTAACCGTGGATTTACATACCGGGCTTTGTTTTCAATGAAATTTATCTTCACCGTTTTTATAGAATCCGGAATAGACACATCACTGCAGACCATAAGACACCTTGCAATTGCTGTTCATAAAAGCGATCACATAAAATGCGCAGATAAACGGCAGGAAAAATATTTTTGTTAGCCAGCATAGTCAATTTAAAATTGCGCAATGCAATTATTGTACATGTGGATATTAAAATTTATTCCTCAATATCGTATTCCTTTAGCTTTCTGTATAACGTTCTTTCGCTGATCCCCAGGTCAAGAGCTGCATCTTTTCTTTTTGCCCCTGTGTTTTTTCAGTGCTTTAATGATCAGTTCTCTTTCTTTGTCCATAATGTTCAGGCTTTCCTCAACTTCTTCAGTGTTCATGTATGCGGTCATTATGCATTAATACGGGTTGTACAGGTTGCAATACCGGTTGATTTAAAGGCTGAATTAATTCCTGGGTCTTTAATTCCTGCAACTGGTTCATGAGGTTGGGATTTTGCGCCACCAAATTGGGGTTTTGCAAAACTTCAAGAAACATTCTTTTTAACTCTGTTACATCCTTCTTCATATCGAAGAAAAAGCTTGTAAAGAATTTCACGTTCATTGGAAAATTCCTGTCCCCTGCCCATTGGTATGTACAAGTACCGGCAACCTGTTAACATGTTCAGGTAAATATTTTGTAAGTTCTCTTGCATTCACCTGTTTATCCTGTGAAAGAACTGATATCTGCTCCGCAATATTCTTCAATTCCCTCACATTGCCGGGCCATGAATAATTTATTAACAGGTTTTTAGCGTCATCATCCAGTTGTACCGGGACTGCTTTATATTTTTCAGCAAAGTCAACTGCAAATTTTCTGAACAAAAGAATAACGTCCTCTTTCCTGTCTTTTAATGCGGGCACCCTGATCGGAACTGTGTTCAAACGATAATACAGGTCTTGTCTGAACTTACCATTGTTCACTGATTCAAGAAGGTCTTTATTGGTGGCGGCGATGACCCTTACATCTGTCTTCTGAACTTTTGATGAGCCTACACGGATGAATTCACCAGTTTCCAAAACGCGCAGCAAATCTTGCTTGTGTACCCAGTGGCATTTCTGCAATCTCATCAAGGAAAATAGTACCACCGTTAACTGTTTTCAAAATACCCCTTACGGCTATCCACTGCGCCTGTAAACGATCCTTTCTCGTGGCCAAATAGCTCGGAATCGATCGTTCCTTCAGGAATGGCTCCGCAGTTAACTGCAATAAATGGGTTATGTTTTCTTGCTGAAAGTGAATGGAATGATCATCGAGAAAGCTTCTTTCCCAACGCCACTTTCTCCAAAGATCAATACCGTCAGGTCGGTATTAGCCACTTGTGCTGCCACCTGGAGTGCATAGTTTAATTCGGGTGCATTGCCAATTATTCCAAACCTGTTTTTATACTTTGAATTTCTGCCATTGTATTCTTCCTTATTCATCCAGTTTTCCTAATAATGTTGCCTGGGTACTGTCCATTACTTTAACCATAACATAATCACCCTTTTTAAAGTTTGAATTTCCTTTGGGAAATACCACCACTTTATTCTGGGTATTTCTGCTCATCCAGTCGCCTGCACTTCTTTTGCTATCTCCCTCAATCAAGACCTTAAATGTTTTCCCAATATCTTTTTGGTTACTCTCAAATGAAAGACGATTCTGCAGCCCAACTATTTCAGTCAGCCTCTTCTTTTTTATTTCTTCGGGAACATCATCGCTGTATCTCCTTTGTGCTCAATGTGCCCGAGCCTTTCACTATCAGATGAACATATAGCTCATATCATATTTGCTGTATTGCATTACATGCTAGTGGTTTCCAGGTGATCTTCCTCGGTTTCAGTGCAAAATCCGGCGATCACATCTGAACTTATTCCGCAATCGGGAATGATCTCACGAATGCGGTCCACTCTTGGCCAAATACCATTCTTTTGTATATGTTCGGTTCATCAATTGCAAAACCCTTGTTGACCCGCTCTTGTACAGGCAAATGAATATACTTGCAAATATTTTCATACTTCGTTATGGTGTGCAATACATCATCCGTTATGTCTTTTGGATGTGAAGTAGAGAAACGAACCCGGAGCAACGGGGAGATATTTGCGCTACCATTTCAAGTAATCTTGCAAATCGTAATTGCAGGTTTCTCAATCTCCCCACTTCAGGGGCTGGGGAGCATAATAGCTGTCTACGTTTTGTCCAAGTAGCGTAACCTCTTTGTATCCCCTATTAAAAAGGTCCTGGCATTCTTTTACAATTGAAACAGCATCGCGACTTCTTTCCCTCCCTCTTGTAAATGGCACCACGCAAAACGAACACATATTATTGCAACCTCGCATGATGCTCACAAAGGCTGTTACACCATTACTGTCCAAGCGAACGGGAGAAATATCTGCATAAGTTTCGTCGCGACTCAGCAAAACGTTCACAGCCTTCTGACCTGTTCTCAGCTTCTTCTACCAATGCCGGTAATGAACGATAAGCGTCGGGTCCCACTACGATATCAACCAATTGCTCTTCTTCAAGAAACTTCGATTTCAGTCGTTCTGCCATGCATCCCAATACACCTACCAGTACGCCAGGTTTATTTTGTTTTAGTTTTTGAATTCAGTCAGTCTTTTGCGAACTGTTTGTTCCGCCTTTTCCCGGATAGAGCAGGTATTTATCAAAACCAGGTCAAGCTTCTTCATAATTACGGTGTCGCACCAAATCCTTCACCGTTTAAAATGGAGGCCACGATCTCGCTGTCAGAGAAATTCATCTGGCAGCCAGTAGCTTTCAATATAAAACCGTTTATGGTATTTATTAGGGTCGCCGCCAAAAGGAGCAACCGCCTCTCCCTGGCGACTTTCATCATGTATCTTATGTCCAGCAAGATCAAGCATGGTCAAACAATTACCTCGTGATTTTTATTGGAGGGCAAAGATAATCAAAAGGGCCCAGTTGGTGACAGTCTGACAGACGAGTGTAAGAAAGAACCATGATTGTTAAGGTTAATATGGATTAAGAGTGAAGTTGTGACTCATGTATGCTGCTATTATGCTTCGGATCGTGTTTGGAGACTAAGAGCGGCAAAGGGGTTCGAATGCCGACGCTTGCGGTCGGCACCGAGACCGGCAAAGCCGCGTCTCGGCCACCTATGAATATTTGCTAATGAATTTTATTAGTTTTTCTCTATTTAGATTTTTCAGTTTATTCTCAAGGATGACTGCTTCGCTTCGGGTACTTTTTCTATCGAGCACTTGAGCACCCAGGGACAATAGGAAGAAGTGAACTTTTCAGCGCCACTATTATGTCTTCTTTATTCTTTGCGCAAGATTGCTGGTTTGGCCAACATAGTATATGTCATGTAACTCGCTGTAAAAGAATATAAACACAGAAAGACATTGAGCGGCAAGACGGGACTCGAACCCGCGACCACAGCTTGGGAAGCTGTCGCTCCACCAGGTGAGCTACTTCCGCTAATGCTTGAAGCTATCGTCCCGACATAGTTCGTCGACACTACTTCCGCATAAATCTAATTTACGAAACTGTATTTGGGAATGAAATTTTTTTCGCCAGCCAGCTATCCTTTGCAGGTATGATCCAGTTATTTTCCAATTCTTCTTTTGTCAATACTACGTTATTAAAGAACAAAGTATCGGCAGTAATAAATCCCTGTTCAACTGGCATATTTTAATTGGAGGCATGGGTAGTATTTGTACTCTTATCACTTCACAATAAATGCCAGCGCCATTCTATCGAACATATTTACTCCAAATAGCTTTTCAATTTCTTTGATCAATCTTACTGAACTATCCGTACTGCAACCGCTGACTCCCGTTGCTGTTTCATCCGCCATCAGGACAACAAATTGTCCAAAGAATAAATGAGCGGCAGCCTTTACCGGTACTCCATGCGAGTGCCAATTATGCGAAAACTGGTCGATCATTTCTTCGATCTGCAGGGCTTCGCTTATTGTAAACAGCCGGCTTGACTGGTATACCCACACTCTTGAAGCAGGGTCAAAATCGTCGTTAAGGAGATGTTTATATTCAAAATTCATGAAGCGAAATTACAAACACAGAGCTTACCCCGGAATGAAGGAAATCATAAACTATCGGCGATCAGCTCCAGCTATGTCCATTACTTTAGTTTCTGATTCTTTTTCCGCATTTTTTACACCATCGGTCAGCATGGTATTGCAAAAGGGACAGGCAGCGGCAATTACCTGGGCACCGGTGGCAATGGCTTCATTGGTTCTTTCAAAGTTCACCCTCGTTGTTCCTTTTTCCTCCTCTTTGAACATTTGTGCTCCCGCCGGCACCACAACACAGCCCGTTGCTGCGGCAGCGTTTCATTTCGATCAGTTCGGCATCCAGTGCCTCAAGAACTTTACGGGGAGCTTCATATATATTATTCGCTCTGCCTAAATAACAACTGTCATGATAGGTGATCTTTTTTCCTTTAAATGATCCACCTTCTTTTAGCTTTATTTTTCCTTCATCGATCAGCTGCTGCAGAAATACGGAATGATGAATTACTTCATAATTGCCACCTAAGGCCGGGTATTCATTTTTAAAATATTAAAACAATGCGGGCAGGCTGTTACGATTTTTTGATGCCATAATTATTTAAGACCTGGATATTCTGATAGGCCATCATCTGGAATAAAAATTCATTGCCTGCTCTTGCGTGCAGGATCACCATTGCACATTTCTTCTTTCCCAAGAATGGCATAATTAATTCCAACTTTTCAAGAATAGTCAGCAAAAGCTCTTGTGATCTTTTGTGCCCGCTGATCAAAACTACCAGAACAGCCAACCCAAATAAGATTTCAGGTGATTCACCTTTTGCAAATAACTCTGCCATAGTTGGAACATTCATCTGCAACTAATAATTAGCTACAATGATACTGAATTTAGTAAGGTGTAGAGCCGGAATATTATTAACAGCCACCCTTCGCTTGCCACAACAATCGCAGCAATGATAAGAAGTAATGCAATTGCACCCAGCGTAATCCAACCCAAAAGCGCCGCTGCACGGGCTTTGCCATGTCTGATGGGTCCTGTTTTTTTGCATTTGATCCCAGAACGACAGCAACGATGGCCGCGACAATCGCTCCCAGTATTACGAAACGGAACAAATAAACCTATAAGAAGTAAAGCCAAACCAACAATACCAAAGATCAAGAGCAGTATTCCCTTTCTTAGTTTGGGCTTCCTTTTTAAATGTGTTTTAAAACCAGCAAAGAGATCTTTTTCTTTAAATGTCAATTTGCGCCCTATTATTTTTTGAACCTCTTTGATCTTGAGTGGTGCCAATTTCTCATACAGTATTTCTGGCAGTTTGAGGGTTGCACTAGTTGTCTGTTGAATTGTTGTAGCTGGATATAAAGTGGAAGGCAAAGCCACAAACCCGCAAATAATAAAAATTAAAAGAACTCTCATGGTGGTAGTTTAGTTGGTGTAGTTAAAAGTAAGATTAAGATTTTATATCGACAAGTGATAAAACCAATCTATATTTTTGCCGCCATACTATGAAGGTCAAAAACTTTTTCAGCGGCTATTTAACTGGGAATTGTGGCCATTTTATATGTTGTATGCACCCATTGGTCCCATGTGGTTCTGGTATTGTTTTCGGTCGCGTTCCTTCTGGTTTTTCAGTTCATCGAACCCAACAATCACATTTGGAGGTTTTGAAGGTGAAAGCAAAAGAGAAATGTATGAACAATTGCCCCCGATTCCCATCCTAAAACTATTTATGTGTTGCATGATCTTTCCTTCGAAAATGTAAAGAAAAAGATCTGTGAAGCAGGGTTTAATTATCCATTTATCGTAAAGCCTGATGTAGGAATGAAAGGGATCTTATTCCGAAAATTGAAAGCGAAGACCAGTTGGAAAAATATCATCACCGCATACCCTGTAGAATATATTGTGCAGGACCTCGTTGAAATGCCTGTTGAAGTAAGTGTATTTTATTATCGCCATCCTACGCAAAAGAAAGGTGTGATCACTGGTTTTATCCAAAAGGAATTACTTGAGGTGTATGGTGATGGAAAAAGCACGTTGTGGGAATTGATATGCAAGCATCCGAGGGCAAAACATCGCCTGGAGGAGATGAAACATCGTCATGAACACAGGCTTGACAGGGTTTTGTCCGATGGGCAGCATTTTTATTTATCCTATGCAGGCAATCATAACCGTGGGGCAAGATTTATAAACCTGGAAAAAGAAATCGACGATCGTTTGTTAAAGTGTTTGATGATTTAAGTCATTATACCGACAAATTTTATTATGGCCGGTATGATATAAAATGTATGTCAATTGAAGATCTGAAGAATGGCACAAATTTTTCCATTCTTGAGTTCAACGGTTGCGGAGCAGAACCGAATCATATTTATGATGCCAATATGAAACTTGGGAAAGGCATATCGTGAAATATTAAAAACACTGGAAAGCTTTGTATGAAATAAGCAAGTACAATCATGAAAACGGAACTCCTTACTGGTCCTTTAAAAGGGCCGTAAATTTTGAAAGATGCACAACGGCATTTCAAAATGCTTGAAAAGTTTGATTGAAAAGTTAAGAATTGTAAAATTTATTACTATCCAAGTAATAACAATTCTAAAAATTCAATAACTGTTTTCTGAAAGCAACCAATGAAACTCAAAAAGCGTTCTGTATCTTATACGTAAGATCATAAAAGGCCAAGTTATGAAAGAACGGATCCTTACTTTTTTCTTTTTAGTTTTTCAGCCCTGGTATTTGGCCAGAATTACACCCTATTGATGATGGGTCAAAAGTTCATTTTGTGATTGACAATTTTGGAATAGCGACTGAGGAGATTTTAAGGGACTTACCGGCACTATCAAATTCGACCCTGCACAACCAACCGCCGGGGATTTTGATGTAAGCGTTGATGCAAGTACAATTGATACAGATATCGAATCGAGAGATAATCATCTGCGTAGGACAGAGTATTTTGATGTTAAGAATTATCCCAAAATATCATTTAAGTCAACGAAGATCACCAAATCAAATAAAGACAGTTTCCTGTACATGTTTGGTAACATAACGATCAAGAGGGTCACAAAAGAGGTTCAGTTTCCTTTACCGCCACAGCCCAGAATGGAGGTTACCTTTTGAGGGAAGTTTTAAATTGAACCGTCGCGATTTTGGTGTTGGCGGCAATAGTCTTTCTCTTTCTGACAACGTTACCGTTACCCTTTCAATTGTTGCAAAGGCCAATTAGACGTTTATCACACTTATCTCCACTTAATGTTAAGCACTGGATTAATTTCCTTCTCTTTTGGTATTTTCGTCTGATGCACCCATTGCCGAAAATTTTTCTTACGGGCATGTTCATCAGTTTTCTTGGTTCTCTGCCCATGGGAACTTTGAATGTTGCCGCTATGCAAATTGGAATTACTGATGGGTATACGGCTGCCATCTTATTTTCTCTCGGCTCACTACTGGTCGAAATGATCTATGTTCGGGTTTCCCTGGTAGGAATGGATTGGATCAGCAAGCAGGAAAAGATTTTCAAGGTACTGGAATGGGTTACGTTGGCAATAGTAGTGGCCCTTGCCGTCTCAAGCTTTCACGCAGCTCTTCATCCAAAATCAGGAAAAAATATCATTCTCAGCAGTACTTTGCCACGGTTTATTTTAGGCGCCACCATGTGTGCTGTCAACCCCGTACAGATTCCTTTCTGGTTTGGATGGAGCACCGTTTTATTTCGCAAAGAAAGTTTTGTTGCCAAGAACAGCCACTATAATTTATACATCCTTGGGATCGGTATCGGAACATTGATCGGTAACTTGTGTTTTCATTTTTGGAGGACAGTTGATCGCGGAAAAATTGAAATCAAACCAGAATATTTTAAATTGGGTGATCGGCGGCATATTCACAATAACAGCATTGATACAAATTTGGAGAATTGTTACGAAGAAGGATGCAGTTCATAATTTGGAACATCCTGGATGAAGTAGCACAGAAGCTTGAAAAGCAATATGCCGGGTTACAAAGGATCATTCGCAATAATTATATAAACTAAAACGTATGGCTTATAAGGACGCTTTAATTGCAGAATTGAAGTATGAATCTGACTTAACGAAAAGAATGCTCGAGAGAGTTCCCGTCGAAAATGGTTCATGGCGACCACACGAAAAATCGATGACCCTGGGACGACTTGCTAGCACATGTTGCCGAGATTCCGCATTGGATATCCCGCATTATCGCAATTGATGACTGGGATTTTGCTGTCCAGGGATTTAGTTCTCATACTGCAGCTACAAAGGAAGAGTTAATGAGAACCTTCCATGACAAGTTGCACCAGCCATTGACGATCTTGAGACGATGAGTGATGAAGATTTTAATAAAACCTGGATCGTGCGCAGGGGTGACCAGATGAGACGGAAATGCCAAAGAAGATTGCGATCCGGGGCTGGGATTTAGTCATCTTATACATCACCGGGGTCAATTGTCAGTTTATCTCACGTTTGCTGGATGTGCCTGTGCCAGGTATGTATGGTCCAAGTGCTGATGAAAAATGATCGAGTAAAAATTCACTCATGAATAATTTCGCAGCAGTTAAACCGGTCATTAGGATTGGGACTTGTAGTGGTTGTTGTAGTGGGTAACATCATCGGTTCAGGTGTGATTATAAAAAGGTGGCCCCGATGGCCGCCGAGCTACATTCCTCAGGTATGGGTATTGATCTGCTGGGTACTTGGAGGTATTATCAGTTTATTCGGAGCGTTGAGCAACGCTGAGACTGCTAGTGATGATGGCCGACACGGGCGGAGAATATGTTTATTATCAGAAAATATACAACCGCTTTTTCGCTTTTATTTTTGGCTGGTCGCTTTTTATCAGTTATACTAAACAGCATCCATTTCAGCCACTAGCCTGTGTTTTTTCTCAATCGCTGAATAGCATTGTCCATTTGCCACCTGTTCTTTCCTCCTGGCAACATTTTAACATTGGCGGTGTATTCTATCCATTTGAGAACTTTAATGTCAAGCTCCACAGCTATTATCCTCATTCTTTTGCTTACATGGCTTAATAGCAAGGGAATAAAAGTTGGGGCGCAGATTCAGCGCGGCGGTTTTGATCCTTGTTTTTGCGGGCGTACTCACTATTATCATTTTTGGTTTAAGCAGTTCTCAATCGCACATAGGCCAGGTGTTTGAAATGTCAACAACAAACAATGCACCTGTTACATTCAGCGCCGTATTTACGAGCATGCTGGCGGCATTTTGGGCTTACCAGGTTGGGCGACCGTTGGTTACATCGGTGGAGAGGTAAAGAATCAATATAAAAATATTCCAAGAGGTATTACTATCGGTGTGTTCATTATTATAGCCACCTATTTGCTGGTCAACACGGCATATCTTTCTTTGTTGCCGGTAGATACATTGGAACATGTCTATAAGTCGCAAAACATGGTGGCAGCCATTGAAGCTGTGAAAGTTTTTGGGGACAGAACGGAGGTTTATTTATTTCGACGCTGATAGCCGTTACCACATTGGGGTGCACACATGCAACAATTCTCTGTAAGCTGTCGCACTTATTTTGCTATGGCAAAGCAAGGAATGTTTTTCCTTCAGTAAGTAAGCTGAATAAAGCGCATGCTCCCGCTAATTCAATGTGGCTCAGGGAATTTGGGCCTGCATACTTGTATTGTCCGGCACATTTGACCAGTTGACCGACATGATCATTTTCGCTGTGTTTATTTATTATGGAGCTACTGCGCTGGGAGTTTTTATTCTTCGTAAAAAATGCCTGATGCTCCGCGGCCATATAAAGTGTGGGGTTATCCAATAGTGCCGGCAATTGTTGTGTTATTCAGTGCCGTGCTTTTTCTGAACACCATCTATGCGAGACCACGAGAAGCGGCAATTGGAATGGTATTGATGCTGGCCGGGGTGCCCATATATTTGGTGCTAAGCCAAAGAAAAAGGAACCGGGATAAACAGGATCAGGAAGGATTTTCAGGATGATCTGGCAGTTTGGTCATGGTTGTAAAGTCTTCCATAGCAACAGGTCTTTTTGCCTGATATTCAGTGCAAATTCAATCACCTTTGCGGAATACTCCGTTTCATGTCTTCATGCCTGGTGGAGTTTTTTGCCTTCAGGGAAAGAATAAGCAGCCCGCATAGAATATCCCTCCGATTATATGTTGTCGTTAATCAGAAATGAGCTCCTTTTGATTTATAATTGCAAATTTTTGGCCTAATTGACGTCATAATTGAACAATGGCAATAAGTATATCAACAGGGCGTTTTTAGTAAGTCCTGGCTTTAAACTACGGACATTATTTGTACTCTATATAAAAGGAAGATCCAACTCTTGATCATGAGTCACAAATTGACGGCTCTGGCTAATAAGTTTTGCAACGTTTTTTATTTCTTCTCCCCTTTATTCCCAGCTTCAATCTTGCCCGGTAAATATTAATTTTTCAGCTGGAGATTTGTCTTCCTGGTCGGCAGAGACAGGCCTGGTAGATGGACCCAGCAAGAGTTACCCTGCACCTAACAACGGAGTTTCATCGATCCGTGAATTTAGCATTGTACCTATTGGTATTAAAGTGATCACTACTTCAACCGCTGATCTTTATGGAGGTTTTCAAACCATTCCGGTGATCAACGGCTATTCTTATGGGTACTCTGTACAAATAGGTTCTACTGCCAACTCTTATGATCTTCATTCAACAGCGACAAATCCCGGCGGTTTTACCAGGTCGATAACTTACAATATCAATGTACCTGCAGGTCCAACGACCGTTCCCTATACGATGACATATGCTTATGCAATGGTATTGGAAAATGGTACACATAATTCTAATGAACAACCTTTATTCAAAGCTACGTTAGTGGCCAATGGAAGTGTGGTCACCTGTGCATCTCCGCAGTATTATCTTCCAACATTAAATAACGCAGGTGGGGACCCTGGTAATACAGGCGCAACCCTGGACAGTGCAGCGGCTATTGCAAACGGTTTTAAAATAGCCCTGTCCCTTTTTAACTCATGCAGGAACAAATAATACCACGGGAACTTTGTTGTACGATGTATGGACAAAAGGGTGGACAGAAGTTACTTTTGATTTATCTCCCTATCGCGGGCAGCTGGTGACACTCACATTTGAATCAGATAACTGTGCACCCGGAGGTCATTTTGCTTATGCATATGTAGCGCTTCGCAATAATTGTGCAGGATTGGAGATCAGCGGAAATCCCATTACGTGCGCAAATACAAATTCTATGTATTCAGTGCCTGCACTTGCCGGTGCTACTTACAATTGGACCGTGCCCGCAGGATGGGCGATCAATTCAGGAGCCAATTCAAATATTCTTAATGTAACTCCTGGTCTGACTCCCGGAATGATCACGGTGAATGAAAAAAACAGTTGTGCCGATCTGAAAGATACTATTACTGTTTCAACAACACCGCCTACTGTTGCAGGGCAGGTGTTGAGTAATAATGAAGTTTGTTCAGGCTTAAACAGTACTACATTGACTTTGAATGGATCGGTTGGAAATGTTTTGAGTTGGTTATCGTCTATTGATGGAATTCATTGGAATGCTGTTCCGGCAACAAGTGCAAATTATACAGCACAGAATTTAACCGCGACAACTCAATACAAGGCCCTGGTTCAAAATGGTAGTGCATGTAGTATTGATAGCAGTACGGCCGCCACTATCATTGTTGATCCGAAATCTGTCGGCGGGATCTTAACGTCCGGACAATGTAAATGTTTGCCTGGGACAAACTACAAACACGGTGTTTAGTTTAACAGGGAGCACAGGGAAATATTGTTAACTGGCAACAATCAAACAATAATACCAATTGGTTCAATTTTTCACCAACAAAAACTGATTCGACCTTCAGTGTGAATGGGATCAATGCCGATGTGCAATACCGTGTGATAACAAAAAGTGGTGTATGCCCGGCCGATACAAGTTCGGTTGCTTCGGTGGATTTTATCAATGTTCCTTTTCCGGCTGCAATAACGGATCCTGATTCTGCAGCTATTTGCTATGGGAAAACAATTCCATTAAATGCTACCATTACTAACGGTACATCATATACGTGGACGAATGCGAGCACACTAACCAACCAGGGCAATGGAAATGTTAGCTCACTTCCTCTCACTATTCATGCGATTGCTTCGCCAAAACAAACAACGGATTATATTCTCACGGTTAACAATGCAGGTTGTCCTAATTCTTTGACGGATACATTTCATATCAATGTAACGCAACCTATTGTTGTCTTTGCAGGCAACGATACATCTATAGTAGCTAATCAGCCACTGCAATTGAATGCTACGGTGAGTGATCCCAATGCCAATCAATTTAACTGGACACCTGCAACAGGGTTAAACTTTACCGCCATTCCAAATCCTGTTGCAATATTCAATGCCGACCAGGTGGGCGGTTCAGTCACTTATATTGTTCGTGCAACAAACCCGTTTGGTTGTTTGGGCCAGGATACGATCACAGTAAAAGCTTTTAAAACGGGGGCTGATATTTTTGTTCCAGGTGGATTTACTCCTGATGGTGATGGACGCAATGATATCCTTCGCCCGGTTTGTGTAGGGATAAAGGAATTGAATTATTTCAGAGTGTATAATCGCTGGGGCCAGCTTGTTTTCAGCACCAGTGAAATAGGTAAGGGTTGGGATGGAACCATTAGCGGCCAACAGCAGCCCACCGCCAATTTTGTTTACATCGCACAAGGTGTAGATTACACAGGTAAGGTGATCTTCAAAAAAGGAAATGTGATGTTGATACGATAATGATCTGTTTATTGCTGCGTCCATTTATCTCTTTCATCAGGACTAAATTTCCATGGAGCAAAATTGTTTTCGACATTGCTGAACATGGCATTCCATTCCTGCGGGTGCATTGCTGTCTTCCATGATCAATGAGCGTCGCAATTCCAGGATAATTTCCAGCGGAGAGATAGAAACAGGACATTCCTCTACGCAGGCATTGCAAGTGGTGCAAGCCCTCAGTTCTTCAACTGTTATATAATTGAAAAGATTTTTCCATCATTTTGAAACTCACCAGTTCTTGTCAATATTTTTTCCCAATCTCTTCCATTCTGTCTCTTGTATCCATCATGATCTTCCGCGGTGATAACAGTTTGCCGGTAATATTTGCAGGGCAGGCAGCGAGTACATCTTCCGCATTCGGTACAACTATAAGCATCGAGTAAATTTCTCCAGCTTAGATCAAACACATCTTTTGCACCGAACTTCGATAGCGGTCGGTTCGCACAGTCGTCGCATCGGTCGGCACAAGTTCAGGTTGCATCGCATACAACACTTCATTTTGCACCGCCGGCATATTCCTGATCTCACCTTTTGGTTCCAACCTTGTATAGTAAGCATTTGGAAAAGCAAGCAGGATATGAAGATGTTTCGAGTAGGGTAAATAATTAAGAAAGGCAAAAATGCCGGTAATATGCAGCCACCAGCAAGTTCGTTCGATACCCATCAGTGACGATGAACTCAGGGTATGAAAATATGGAGCAAAATTTCCGGAGAAAAGAAAGTTCCCAACATCAGAATAATGTTCATAGCCGCGAAGCTGCAATGCCCTGTCGGTTGTATTCATCGTAAGAAAAAGGTCATCAGCAGGATCTCGGTGATCAGGATGTAATTGGCGTCACTGCGGGGCCATCCATCGAGGTCATGACTCCTGAATCTTTTAATTTTAAAATATTTCTCCGGATGAGAAAAATAACGCAGGCGGCCAACACAAGCACCGCTAATATTTCAAAAGCATCGATCAGGAAAGTATAAAACCTCCGAGTGCATTGGCAAATAGGCGGTGACTCCCAAAACCGCCGTCCAGCACAATTTCCAGCACTTCAATATTGATGATGATAAAACCTGCATAAATAAAAAATGCATCACAGCTACCAGCGGGTTACGAAACATTTTCTTTTGACCAAAGGCAAGCAGTAAAACATTTTTCCACCGCTGGCCCGGGTTATCGCTGTAGTCTTCATCATGACCAAGCAAAATATTCCGCCTGATCTTTTTATATTTTTTGTAAAAAGCCAGATCGAAAAAAGAGCAAGGACGATAAATAAGATTTGCTGGACGAGATGCATACTTGGTTCAATTGCACTTCTAAGATAAGCTAAGCCAGATGAACAAGGGAGAAAGAGGTGAGAGATTATTGATTATTAATTATTAGATTAAATGACCAGGACATAAACCTGACACATTTACTTTGTCGGATTAAATAATCAATAATCAATAATAAATAAATTGTGAGATTAGATTAGATTTGTTCGGAAGCATCATAAACATGGCTGACAAAAAATACATCTTCGACAAACAGGTAGCTAGCAAAGAAATTGCAGCGTATAGCTTATGAGATCACTGGAGAATAATATAGATGAAGAAAGGATTGTGTTGGCAGGCATTCCCGAAAATGGAGTTGTGATCGCAAAAACTATTCAAAGAGCACTGGCAGATATATCGCCTCTTAAAACGGAGCTGATCACTATTTCACTTGACAAACGACATCCCAAAGAAGTAACCTTAAGTAAGAAATTAGATTTTAATGGCCAGGTCGTCATTATCGTTGATGACGTAGTGAATAGTGGTAAAACTTTATTGTATTCAGTAAAGCCCTTTCTTGAATTTCAACCCAAAAAATTCAAACGCTGGTCCTTGTTGAGAGAAGTCACAACAATTTTCCCGTGCAGCCTGACTATGTTGGTCTTTCCCTTTCTACCACCCTGCAGGAACATATTTTCGTAGAAGTACAGGGTGATGAGGTCACAGGAGCTTATTTGCAATAGATATTTTGCCATTTATAAACTTAGGTTTCCGTTCAGGCTAACGGGACTTTTCTTCTTGTCATTTCTTGCTAATTTTATTTTTATAGCAGCATTCAGTTTACAAAATTTGCCTTTTAAGTAGCCATATTGCGTTTTAAATGACATCGTATTTCAACACCATAAATGAAGGAAATAAACTTACTCTCAATAAGGGCGGCGACTGCGATATGGTATATTATTCAGAATTAAACGAATGGTTTACAGGCAATGCCTTTCGGAGTTTTAGTTTAAAATATGTTGTAGATAAATGCATTTATTATAAAGTAGGTAATAAAGAATACGAAGTAAACGGCGGCAATTTTTTACTAGCCTGCCGGCAACCCTATGTAAAGGCTTATTTCGAATCAAAAGAAATTGTAAAAAGTATCTGTATTGACATTTGTTCGGCAACAGTCGCGGAGGCTTTTACAATTATGTCTGCAAAAGAGGATCATGATTTTGATAACTACCGCGCAAAGTATTTCAGGTATCCTGAATTTTTTGAATCGGTTTGCCCTGTTGGCTCATCACAATTCAAAAGAAACTGAATTCACTTGTTGACATGATCCATCAACGCGAAACAGAGGCCATCAACAAAGAGTGGTTTCTCGACCTGACAGAGAAGATCATTTATCATTCTTACGGAAATTATCTTGCCCTGAACGGTATTCAATCGGTAAAACTGGAAACAAGGAAAAGAATTGTTAAGACGGATGCACATGGGCAAACAATTTATGGATGATAATTTTTTAATGATCAATGATATTAGCGAGGTAGCCGTGGCCAGTAATTTGTCAGAATTTCATTTCTTTCGCTCGTTCAAACAAGCTTTTGGCATTACCACATATCAATATATCCTGAACAAAAAATTGGAACTGGCAAGAAGAATGTTGCAGGATAAGGATACTTCAGTTACCACGATCGCATCGATCTGTAATTTTCCCGACCTGTTTACTTTCAGCAAGGCATTTAAACGCCGGTTTGGAACTTCTCCTTCTCAATTTCAAAAGGACAGTATTTAGTTTTCTTTAAATAACTAAGCAATTTATGACAAGAGCTTACTAAGCACTATGCATAATTTGCGTAAAACTGATGACTTATGATACGCGCCGTTATCATTGAAGACGAAAGACTGATAGCAACAGAATTAAGCAACAAACTGGCATCGCTTTCCTCGCCGGTAGAAGTAATGGCTATCCTTGGCTCTGTAAAGGAAAGCATTGATTTTTTTCTGAAGGTTGTCACGCCGACCTGATATTTTCCGACATCCAGTTACCGGATGGGTTGTCGTTTACCATTTTTGAAAAATAAAATGCGACACACCCGTCGTTTTCGTTACTGCGTTTGACGGATTTATTATAAATGCCTTTGAGCATAACGGTATTGAGTATTTATTAAAGCCAATTGATGATAAGGACCTGGTCAAAGTAGTGGATAAATATAAAAACCTGGAAAAGCATTTTGAGCAGCGTCAAAAACAGAAGGAATTCTTTGATAAAAGGAAGGAAAGACTTGTTGTAAAAAAGGCTTCGCCAATGTGCTGTTGAAGATCGAAGACATTGTATTGTTTTATACGGAAAGCAGGGTTGTTTACGTACTTGACAAAGAAGGCAGGAGGTATATGTGTGATCAGAATCTTTCTGAATTGGAAACTCTTCTTGATGATCATACTTTCTTTCGGGCAAACAGGCAGTACATCATCAATATTCAATACATCAGGGGCTATAAAACACTTGAAAGGGTAAAACTGGCTGTGGATATTAACTGCAATGAATCCAATCATTCGATTATTGTGAGCCAGGAAACAGCTCCTTATTTCCGGAAATGGATCAACGAGAATTAAACTTCCAACATGCATAAACTCTTTTTCTTCTCCGCTATTTTTTTCGCTTGTACTCCCTGCAGAGCACAGCAACACGGAGGAGCAAAAATGTTCAGAGACAACTCATCGCATTTTACTTCTGCTGTATCTGCAAGTGAAAATATATATGACACAAAAGCCTGGAGTTTTTTGCAGAAGCGCCGGTAAGGTCAACACCATTAGTCAATGGGAATTCAATTTTCATCGGAACAGCACAGGGAAAGTTTTTTGCTATCAATAAAACAACAGGAAAGCTGACCTGGCAATACAATACGGGCTTTGCGATCAATTCATCAGCAGCCAGCCAGGATGGAAAAGTTTTTTCGCAGATAATAAACAAACAGTGTATGCACTGAAAGAAACCACAGGGCAATTGCTTTGGAAATTTGACCTGGGAAGTAAGCAGGCATACCCGTGGCGGTTCGATTATTTTTATTCTTCGCCAACCTTGTATGAAAATAAACTGATCATTGGTGGAGATGATGGGTATCTGCATATGCTGAATCAAAGCGATGGCAAGCCAAGTTTGGAAATTTAAGAGTCATGGAATTATACGAAGCACTGCCGCTGTGTTTGATAATACAGTTGTGTTTGGTGACATGGACGGGACCTTGTATGCACTGGATATAAAAGATGGGAAGAGAGAAATGGAATTTTAAAACGATGGGTGATAGTTTGAAAAACGAAAATTTTGGCTTTGACAGGAAAGCTATTCTTTCAAGCCCTGTTGTTCATGGAAACAAAATTGTATTTGGCTGCAGGGATGGCATTTTGTATTGTGTGGATACGAATGGAAAACTGGTTTGGAAAATGGATCATAGAGTTTCCTGGGTCATTTCAACGGTAGCCATCAAAGATACTTTTGTAGTTACCGGTACTTCGGATGGACATTTTGTGCAGGCTGTTCATTTGAATACAGGAAAGGAAATTTGGAAAAGACAGACAACTACACTGTTCTGGTCGTCTCCATTGATCGCAGGTGATAAAGTGTATATAGGAGGGTTTGATGGAAATGAATATTGTCTCGATCTTTTCACAGGAAAACGTATATCTAAATTTCAAACGGGAGGTACTGTTTTGTCATCTGCTGTTCTGGATGGCGATCATCTATATGTTGGCTCTGATGATGGTTGCCTGTATTCTTTAAGCGGTCATCCTGATACCCGGTTTAATGAGGGCAAACAAAAACGTTTTGTTTTTTATGAACCGGGAATAAATGTTTATTTCCGCAATGGTGGTGATCTGAAGATCAAAGATTACCTGTTCGGTAGCGGGTACAAAGAAATTAATTCTGACTCGATCACTGCATTACTTTCCGGAAGCATCGATCCAAACATGGTGATAGTATTTGCAACAGATTATTTTCCCAAAAGCGATCATACAGAATGGAGAAAATTCTCTTACTAAGAAAATTTTTAGATGCTGGAGGAAGGGTTGTGTTGACAGGCATTAACCCTTTGTGTATACGAGATCGATGAAAAGAAAAACAGCCAATAGGTTTTAATGTCCCAGCAGCGGATACGGTGTTAGGGATCAAATATGGAGAAAATGATACCCGTGGATTTGGTGGTGTGTTTTCCTGTTTTGTTACTGAAAAGGGAAAGCAATTTGGATTACCTCGATTTCTGGACATCTATTCTGCAAGTACCCGCTGAACAGGTTGATGTAGTTCTTGGAAAAATGAAAATGGTTTTGTTTCTGCTTATGCGAAGAACTATAAGAACGGCGGCAAGTTCATACAGGCATGGTTTGACCAGGATGCACCTTCACGTTTGGATGCTATTTTAAAATTGAGTGAATGGAAGATTGATTAGTTTTTAGTCACAGAGGCGGCTATCAATGTCCGTTCTTTCATGTAGTATCCTGATTTAAAATTTTTTGAACCACATAGAACATAGAACATAGGAATATAGATAACACATAGGATTTCTATATGGCTCCTACTGTGATCTATGTGCCTATGTGGTAAGGAAACATCGACCGGTTATTGCTTATATATCGTAAGCATCGGCAAATAATAACGTACAACGGTTCCTTCCTGCCCGCTTTTTGTCTTATACCCAAGTTTTATCGGAGCTGTGTGGCAGATCATTCAGAAAAATTAACAGCAGTTGTCTTCCAGTCCCAGGCTTGTCGAATTTGAAATCAAGGTTGAATTATTGATCACCGTATTATTTGTGAGATCATAGAGATCAAGAGTGTCACTGACATTTGGATCCGTTGTTTGTAAATAAGAGCTGAATGTGATTGAATCTGCATTGGTATAATTTGAGATATCGAAGTTGTTAATGACCTCCAGGCTGTCTATTTGGCCAGCAGCAGAAGAAGTTTCATACGCGATCCCGTTAGCGGGAAATATAATATTACCTGCTTGTCAGAGCTACCATTGTTGCTGCCATTGCATACGTACTTGATATTTTGAATCTCATTATCCTCCAGAACGTTATCCCGGTTTGCATCAATACCTGACGCAACTTTAATTCCACCAGAGGCGCAATTAGCTCCCGGAGGTTCAGGAATTAAATTAAGCAATGAGCTCTGTCCTGTGGTTCCCTCCTTTGTACATCCGAAAATATAGTGGCAATGAAAGCGCAGGTCAGAACAATTTTAATTTTCATATTGTGGGTATTAAAGCGTTCAGCAATTTTATTTCACTTAAGGTTACGTTAGCAAGATAAGCAGTTTTGGAATTTCCGTGTGAGCGGGGTCTTTGCTTAATAAGATATAAACATTTTAATCAGCAAAAGACCCCGCTCAACCAAAAATTTTCGTTGTTGTTTATATCTCCTTTCACTTTCTCACGCGATCAAAAACTCTTTCTGCAGCATCAATGTTTTCGTCGTCGTTTTTAATAGCCTTGATCGCGTCAATTAACTGGCTGATGGTATGTTCCGCTACCAGTTTGCCAAGTGCTACTGTGGCTTTGTCGCCTTCACCTGCATAATGATTTGGATAATCGGCGTACCACCAGATGCCAGTGTACACATTTGGTATGGATAACCGGTTCAGATTTTTACCGGATTCATTTTTGCGCTGTCTAATTGCACCAGCTCGGGGCGGAAATACAATACTTCCGATGTTTCTCTTTCACCAGCATGCTGGTCGCCCTGGGCATCAGAATGTCGAAGGGCGGCGACCTGCCTGTTAAATGCAGAATCTGATGATGGCTGGAAAAATATACGGCGTAATTTCTTTCTTTTTCAAGCCTTGTTTGTATAAAATATTTTATCAGCTCAGGGTTTCCGCCGTGGCCGTTTACAATAATGATCTTATTAAATCCATTCCTCGCAATTTCATCGCACGTATTTTCCAATAAGTCCCATACCACTCTTTCCGGTAACGCAAATACACCGAGGCTGGTGTTTGGCCTCGTTTATCTGCCCGTAAAAATAGTCGGGGAACACTACGGCGTATTCTTTTTCTGTAGCACGTAAAGCATACTCACGCACACGTATCAGGTCGCTGCCTATGGGCACATGTGGACCATGTTTTCCAATATGCCAATAGGAAGAATACAGGTTTTATTGCTTTGGGTTAAAGCATTATTCCAATCAGAGGCGGTTATTTCATCCCAGCGTGCGGGCAGTTTTTGAGCGGTGGCCTGGAAGCAAATAAAAATAGCGAAGCATAAAGCAGGCAAGAAAACTGTAATTTTTTCATTGACAATCATTTTGACAAATATAGTGATGGGGTGGATAAATGGCGCATAACGATTGGACATGTGTTCTAGTTGGTTTTAATAAAGATTAGTAGTACTTTTCTGTGCGAGCGGGGTCTTTTGCTTAATAAGATATAAAACATTTTAATGATCAGCAAAAGACCCCGCTCAAAACCAAAAAGTTTACTGATGTGAGATCATGTATTTTAAAACCTGTTAACGATTTGCTCATCTTTCACTTAATTTGAGCTTTGTTAATAAAATTCGTATGAAAAATATCTTTTCGCTCTCCTGATTTTTATCTCATCCGATTGTTGGTCGCAGACTACTGAGAATGGATTTTGAAACTACAATCCGCCTTCCACGCTTGTAGTTCCGCAGCATAAACTAACAAAAGCAAAATTTCCTTTTATTGATGTACACAATCACCAGGAGGAAATGCCATCTATGGATCTTTCGACATTGACAACAGAAATGGATAAAATGAACATGAAAGTAATGGTAAATCTCAGTGGCGATAATGGTGCGACACTAAAAGATCCATTAGAAATATCAGGGATCATTTTCCAAACAGGTTTATTGTATTTGCCAACATTGATTGGGATGGAGTGGGAGAGAAAGAGCTGGGGTGAAAAGGCAGCAAAACAGCTGGAAGAAGATGTAAAGAACGGGGCCAATGGGCTGAAGATATTTAAAGATCTTGGTTTTTCCGTGAAAGACATTCATGGCAAGAGAGTAACTGTAGATGATCCGAGGCTCGATCCCATTTGGGAAAAGGCTGGTGAATTAAAAATACCTGTATTGATCCATACAGCCGATCCAAAATCTTTTTGGGACCCGATGGATGCAAACAATGAACGGTGGCTCGAGCTTGCCACACATCCATACCGTAAAAGAAGTAACACTGATCCTGCTCCATGGGATACTCTGATCGCCGAGCAACACCGGATGTTCATGAAACATCCCCATACCACATTTATTGCCGCACATTTTGGCTGGTATGCAAATGACCTCGCAAAGCTCGGACAATTGCTTGATGAAATGCCAAACGTAAATGTTGAGTTTGGTGCAGTGATCGCAGAATTAGGAAGGCAGCCACGCATGGCCAAACAATTTTTTCCAAATACCAGGACAGGATATTGTTTGGTAAAGATAGTTGGGCGCCGGAGGAGTATACCACTTATTTCCGTGTGCTGGAGACAGACGATGAGTATTTTCCTTATCATAAAAAGTATCATGCTTTCTGGGCCATGTATGGTATGGACTTGCCAGATGATATTTTGAGGAAGGTTTATTATAAAAATGCACTGCGCATTATTCCGAACATTGATAAGACATTGTTTCCTGAATAAAATGATCCTTTATATATATTGTGAATGAGTTCCTGTGTGAGCGGGGTCTTTTGCTTAATAAGATATAAAAACATTTTAATGCTCAGCAAAAGACTCCGCTCAAACCAAGACATTCTTTCCTGAATAAAAAATGATCTTTGTATATATTGTGAATGAGTTGAATTGTTTAAGAGCAGTACAAACGCAGCGGATGAAACCCATTGTTCAAATCTCTCTTGATCTCACTGATATTGACTGAAGCGCTTGAAACGGCAGCAATGGCTTTGAGTGCGGGTGTAGACTGGCTGGAAGCCGGCACGCCTTTTATTTTGGCTGAAGGACTTCACGGTGTGAAAAACTTAGAGAGGCTTTTCCCATCACGCCGATCGTTGCGGATCTTAAAACAATGGACGGGGGTTACCTGGAAGCTGAGATGATGGCCGGTGCGGGTGCGACGCATGTTGTAGTCATGGCAAGGGCACATCCGGAAACCATCAAATGTGTAGTTAAAGCCGGAAAAGATTTTGGGATAAAAATTATGGGTGACAATCTCGCCTGTCCGGATATGGTGGAAGGCGCAAGATGGCTTGAAGACTTGGGTTGCGATTACATTGTCCATCATATCGGGTATGACGAACGTCGTGGTATTGCTGCGAACGGCAAACGAATGCCGAGTCCATTGGATCAGCTCAAAGAAGTGGTAAGTGCTGTGAAGATTCCGGTGCAGGCGGTCGGAGGGTTGAGCCTTGAGCAGGCAATTCGCTGTCCCGAATATGGAGCGCCGTTGGTTGTACTTGGCGCACCGCTAACCATTGACGCAGATGCGTTCAAAACAGCTGATGGCGATCTTGAAAGTTCATTGCGGTTGATCTGCTCCAGGATACATGCGTATGGTGACGTTGTCGTCGGTCACCGTTGACGATCTAAATTTATTGCGTTCGTTCATTAACTTTATTAAGTGAACTTTTGCATATGAAATTTGCAGCGGTCGTAAACTATGCACGCGAAAAAGGTTGTGTTGAAATTCGCGAGATCGAAAAGCCTTCGATTGGTGAAGAAGATGTATTGCTCGAAGTATCGAACGTCGGCGTGTGCGGCAGTGACCTGCACCAGTGGACAGCCGATCACTAGTTGGACAGTGAATTACCCGGTTGTGTTGGGTCATGAATTCGGCGGTCATATAGTTGAAATAGGCAAACGTGTTACCGGTTGGAAAGAAGGCGATCGGGTGGTGAGCGAAACGGCGGCTGTGATCGATATAAACAATCCATTATCGCGACGGGGCTTGTATAACCTCGATCCAACGCGCATGGGATTTGGCTACGGTGTTGATGGAGCAATGACGCGCTTTGTAAAAGTTCCTTCGCGTTGCCTGCATAAAATTCCTGATCATCTTTCATTCGAATATGCATGCTTGACCGAACCTTGTTGTGTGGCGTATAATGCGGTGGTTGAAAATGCTCATATCAGGCCCGGCGATCGTGTCATCGTTCTTGGTCCCGGAACGATCGGGATATTATGTGCCGCAATTGCCAAACTTTGTGGCGGAGAGGTCGCTGTTGTAGGATTGCCTGCAGACAAAAGCAGGCTTTCTATTGCAGCCAAGTATGGTTGTGAAACAATAATGGGAGATGCCTCGACCTGGGCGAAGGAAAGAGATGGTCTTGGCGCAGACTGCATTATTGATGCTGCGGGAATAAGTGCAACGCTGAAAATTGCATTGGAACTTGTTCGTCCAAATGGACAGATCAGCAAAGTGGGGTGGGGAAGAGAGCCACTGAATTTTTCGCTCGACCGTTTGGTGCAGAAAAATGTCAGGTTGCAGGGAAGTTTTAGTCACAACTGGCCGATATGGGAAAGAGTGATAGCACTTCTGTCAGGAGGACAACTGAACGTTCAGCATATTGTCGGCGGAATATGGCCCATTACTGAATGGCATGAGGCTTTTGAAAGAATGCACCAGGGAGTTATTGTAAAGAGTGTGCTTAAACCAATTTAACATGCGCTTGCAAAACAAGGTTGTTATTGTTACCGGGAGTACCACTGGCATCGGTAAAGCGATTGCATTGCGATGCATCTCCGAGGGAGCAAAGGTCGTGATCCATGGACTGGAAAGAGAATTAGGAGAAGCCGTCATGTCGCAGTTAAACAACGACAATGCTGTTTTGCATATAGAAGATATCACCAATACCGGCGCTGCTGACCGATTGGTGGACATTGCTGTGAAGACTTTCGGGAAACTGGATGCAGTGGTGAATAATGCAGCCGCTGTTCTTTCTTCCAACATTGAAACCACCGATACGGTTTTCCTTGAAGAAGTATTACGCATCAACCTGGTTGCGCCGTTTGCGCCTGATCAGGGCCGCACTACCACATCTTACAAAAACAAAAGGCTGTGTGCTAAATATCGGTTCGGTGAATGCTTATAGCGGAGAGCCTAACCTGCTTGCATACAGCATGTCAAAAGGCGGACTGATGACGATGACACGAAATCTCGGCGATACACTTCACCGTGAGTATGGTGTGCGGGTCAACCAGATCAATCCGGGATGGGTGCTTACAGAACGGGAAATTCAACGCAAACGCGAACATGGATTGAATGATGATTGGTATACAGCGCTCCCTCGTGTGTATGCGCCGTGCAGGAAGAATTTTTTTCCGGAAGAGATCGCCGCCGCGGCGATATGCTGGCTTGCCGATGAGTGCGGTCCTGTGAGCGGACAGGTATTCGACATCGAGCAGCATCCTTTATCGGCCGCAACCCACCCAAAGATGCGTCAACCATTCCTTCTGCAACCGAGAAAATTAATTCATACAGCCATGCCAAGGTTAGCAGCATTTCCCAAAGCGTATATGAAGTCCTTGTGCATAGATGGAAGTATGCGCTTGTCGGAATGGATCGAAATGGCATGCACACTGGATATTGATGGACTCGAGTGGTATGCCGGTTTTTTAGAAATGCAGTCTGAAAAAACTGGAATGTTTTCAGACGTGAAGTGGAAGATAGAGGGAAACAAATTCCAATGTTGTGCTGTTCGCCGGACTTTACACATCCTGATAAAGATTTTCGCGACAATGAGATCTTAAAACAAAAAAACTGGATCGATATGATCCATGAACTGGGTGGTTCCTATTGCCGCGTATTGTCAGGACAAAGAAGGCCTGAACTTTCTATTGATGAAGGCGTCGAACTTGCTGCGCAATGTATCGAAGCCTGCTTGCCTTATGCAGCTCAAAAATATTACCCTCATTCTCGAGAATCATTACAAAGACGATTTTTGGGAATACCCGGAATTTGCCCAAAAGATGAATGTATTTTGTCAGCTGGTGGAGCGAATTCATCATCCCAATTTCGGCGTAAACTATGACCCAAGCAATGCATATCTCGCGGGGGATGATCCCATTGAATTATTGAAAAGGGTTTCCGACCGCGTAGTTACCATGCATGCAAGCGACCGTTATCTTAAGGAAGGGACGATCGAAGATCTGCGTAAAGAAGAATCGGGTGTGGCAGGATATGCCAAACGATTATCACACGGTGAAATTGGCAAGGGCCTCAATGATTATGATGCCATCTTCACGGAATTAAAAAGTGGGATTTGATGGTTGGATCAGCATCGAGGATGGTGTCGACGGATTTGGGCAACTGGAACGCAGCGTTTCTTTTCTGAGGAGTAAAATAAAAAAATATTGGCCTTAAGGCCTTATGATAGCTACGCAGTACAGCCGAATTGTTTTAGCCTTTCCGCAAATATTTTGTTGGTGACTGATGGGCCGAACTTGTTGTGTTAATCACTGCTTACTTGCTTATTCGCTTCCAGTTCTCTGTATAATATTCAACTATTTCTTTTCGATTTCCATACTCTGCCCACGCAAGCGGTGTACCATTCCAGATTGCGTCTTTTGCGTTAAGATTTGCGCCAGCATCTATCAATATTTTTACCGTATCCAAAGAGCCAGACCATACCGCATGATGAAGCGGTGTGCCATGCGAATAAAGATGGTTGCTGGGTTTGTTAATATCGGCACCGTAGCTAATTGCTCTTGATACGGCTTCTGCTTTTCCATTTAATGCAGCCAAGAACGAAGCTAATTTGTTTTTCATCATCGTTGCATTAACAGCAAGTTTGTCTTGCCTCTTCCCATTCTTCCAAGACAAAGTGCTGTGGGCAATGTCAATTTTTCACCACGTTCTATTAAATGACTTGCCGCATCAAAATTTCCGTTGACTAAAGCATCTGCACTAACTCCATTTATGTTTGCGCCCTGAATCAATTAATACATCGAGAAGTTCGATTTGCACGCCACAATCGCGAGCTACTACTGACCATGCAACCAACTTCAAATGTATAATCCAGTTGCTCTTGCAGGTTCGTTGCATTTTGAGATTTTGCTTTTTGTATAATAATGGAAGCGATGCTTTGCAATATTCTTTGGTAGTTTACGATTTCTCACAGCATCTTCTGAAACAAACCAAAGTAAGTACGGGTCTTTAAAGAAGTCTTTAAGCGCATCACCTATAACACTTGTAATCCATTCTCCGGGGAATAGAGCCGTTTTGTTGCAAGTTCGGGATGAGCATCCAACAACTGCTTCAATGTTTCTTCATCGCCCGCATCAATGGCTGATACACCTTGCTGAAATAATTTATCGAAAGTGTCAGTGCTGTTCATTATTATTTTTGCACGAGTTAAAACACATTGAATATACAAAAACATTTACCGCTAACGGGCTCGCATTTCTGCCGATGCGAAATTAGGAATTCCTGTCGCTCGCCTGGCCGTCCCAAAGGTCCGAAGGACTCCTTTGAGGATCCCTTCGGGATAACTTTTGTTTACTTACGACGAATTACAAAGATCAGCAGAATTACTATTGCTGAATGGCTAATGCTGCAGCCCAACTTTGCAAAGCCCTTGTTAGCGCAGTTTTAACCCGTGACCCGCTGTCTTACTAAATCCAGTATTAACACCTGCATTTTTCATTTTTTGTTCAGCCTCATTTTCAATCTGTCTTTTTAATTCAAACAAAGTTTCGTCAAAGAGAACGTGCTTGTCCATCATGTAAGACATGTCATACTCAATTTCCTCCCACGTAGAGAAGTCTGCATGGTTGTGTTGTAGCTGGACCTCCAATTTGTCTAAAGCGTTTGCCACTTTGGCTTCGTAGGTCTCTTTGCTTTCAAACTCATAGAATAAGTCATAAATTTCTTGACCGTTTGTGTCTTTCAAAGTTCTCCGTAAATTTTGTATCGCTTGCCTTTCCTTTTCTTCTTTTTGCAGCTTGATTTCGGGATTGCGCAAAACATCTAAAGCAGATATATCTTTTGCTTCCGCTTCAACTAAGTCATGAAGAATAATCATTTTTAAAAGCCGGGCTGTATCAACTTTTTGTTTTAGCAAAGGTTCAATCAAGACAGCCATTAAAGACATTCTCCAGGCATGTTCAGCGACACTTTCTTGTCTGCCGCTTGAAGTATAGCTGTGTCTCAGCTCAAATTTCAGTCGCTCGGCAAGTTGGAGGACATTTAGAATTGAAGTGATTTGTGCTTCCATAAGCGAAGGTAGGAAATTGACAAGTCAAAAAAATTGCCGCTAACGTTCGAGGCTAGCGGCAGTTACTCCTGGTCTCCGTTTGAATATTTTTATTTTCAATGCTATATCTAAATTTCTAATCTCATTTCTAATAAATTTGGCTTAAACCCTGCTTTCAAATATGAGTTTTTAGCTATTGTATTTTCATCATAAACTTCTAATCGAACTTCTGTTAAATTTTGACTTTTAGCCCAATCCATAAGTCCATGTAAAATTTTTTGATTTATGCCTTGTCCACGAAATGCAGGTTTTACATACATAAAGCCCAAATAAGCGTATTCTGTATACTTTTGATATGGTTCAGCGGGTAAAGAGTTTTTGCGTAACCTGAACCTACAATTTCATTATTAACTACAGCCACTAATACTTCAGCTTTCTTAGCTCTGATAAGCTCGATTAAATCGTAATGAGTTAATTTCACCTTCTTTTAAAGATATTTACGCCGTTGCCGGAAAAGCTGTCACCAACAACCGAAAGTAGTTAATCTGCATATAGTGAGTGAATCTCCTTTCCTGCCTTTGCTGGTGTTCTTCACCAGCAAAACAATAAACTGTAAACAATCATGTTGGCGAGGAACACCAAACACGGGCGAAAAATATAGACCTTTATTGGCGCCGCTTAAGAATATATTCGTCCGGCCGCCCATAGCCAATACGATGTTGTGCGTTCGTTGTTATTTAATTCGTTTCTGCAATCTGTTTTAGCATTTTCAAAATCGGATTTTCTTCGCCTTGCTTCATCTTCTTTGAACCGAGTTTGGTCTGGTTGTCTTCTTGTGTTATTTCAAGTTTTGTTTGTCCATTGTCGGCAGTTAATAGAATAAATCATCTCAAAAATAGTTTTCGGGTTTGTCCTCCAGGTCTGGTCTTGTGCAAATACAAAGAGTACTTTAGTTTTTGTGTTGGTGTAAATTCCAAAACTGTTCCTCTCATTGTTCAAATGTCTTTCCGTCCCATTCTGTTACGAATTTTATTTTGCCCCCAATTTCCCCAATTTGTCTGTAAGTCGCTTCCGATACTGCCAAAGCTTTACAAATTCAGGTTTAGTCAAAGTGTCCCACACTCGCAATACGTAACTGAACGAAGTAGCACC
>ERZ1370068.83-contig-10071_pt1 | contig 41315 bp, 41 predicted proteins | sample MGYA00561227_ERZ1370068 | MGnify/ENA primary metagenome ERZ1370068 (study PRJEB38410, sample SAMEA6850437) | metagenome | study: Metagenomic assessment of the ecological functions of the soil: analysis of the soil microbiota associated with the... | reverse complement strand
CTTACGTATTGCTACCATCTGACCGAGGCCCATCATGATCTCTGACGGCTGCGCGGCCGGTACGCCGAGCGCCTGCGTGAGGTCGCGACGGAGACTCCTCGACGCGAACGGGGCTCGCCGCCCCGTCGGTGGCGCGACTTCCCGCTTCTCACGCTTCGGGGTCGCTGGCCGGTGCGGCTGCGTCGGCGCGGCTGGGATCGACGGTCCCGCCCGATCACGACCCGGCGCTTACGCCCGGGAGCCTGCCGGGGCCGACTGACGTTCCGGCTTAGGCGCCCGGTCTGTCAGCCATCAGCGGTCAGTAGAGGCGCTGAGCGCCGACGACGACGATTATCCGCTTCGACGCGGCTGGACCGGGCGATCCGCCGCCCGCTCGGAAGCAGGAGAGCTGACGGCAGGTGTAGACGCCCCGCGGCCGGGCCCCTCCGCCCTCGACAGGGCTCCCGACCGCGCCACGAAGCGCTGGAGCTCCGACTGTGGCGCTTTGCGCCCGCAGCCCGCACACGCATGTTCCGGCGAGGTCACAGTGGACCGCCCTCCCCGGCCTCGACTGCACCGGCTCGTTGCACGCTTCCGGCTCCTCCACCACACGTTGATCTCGAGCTCGTCGACCCGACCTCCGCAACTCCGGCAAACTGGCTCGAGCGACTCCCGCCTCCGCCGGCGTGGCGAGCTCCTCGACCCCGCCGACTGCACCGCCTCCTGGCTCCCGTCCGACCATCGCCTGGTGCGGGCTGGGACGCCAGCAGCGGCGCCGGCAGCGCCGCGTTCGTGACAGCGCTTGCCGTTCGAGAGGATCGCGGCGCAGCGGCCCGAGAAGTCCTGCCTGTCGTCTTCGCCGCGCGAACGCGCGCCTCGGCCTCGGCCTGGGCGAACTCGGTGTCCGGACTGGATGTCGACCTTCCAGCCGGTCAGGCGCGCGGCGAGCCGGGCGTTCAGCCCGTCCTTGCCGATCGCGAGCGCGAGCTGGTCGTCGGGGACGACGACCGTCGCCTCTCGCGTGTCGTCGTCGATGTAGACCTCGCGCACACGCGCGGGCGAGAGCGCCTTGGCGACGAAGCGCGCCGGCTCGGTGTTCCACGGGATGATGTCGATCTTCTCGCCGCGCAGCTCGGAGACGACCATGCGCACGCGCGAGCCGCGCGGGCCGACGCAGGCGCCGACCGGGTCGACGCCCTGGGCGTGCGACTCGACGGCGATCTTCGAGCGGTAGCCCGGCTCGCGCGCGACGCCGCGGATCTCGACGAGGCCGTCGGCGATCTCGGGCACCTCGAGCTCGAACAGCGTCTTGATCAGCTCCGGATCGCGGCGCGACAGGATCACCTGCGGGCCCTTCGTGCCCGACCGCGACCTCGGTGATCACGGCCTTGATCCGCGAGCCCTGCTCGTAGCGCTCGCCGTCGACCTGCTCGGAGCGCGGCAGCAGCGCCTCGACCTTGCCGAGGTCGACGAGCACGTTGTTGCGGTCGCCGGCCTGCTGGACGATGCCGGTGACGACCTCGCCCTGACGCGGTCGATGTACTCGTCGTACATCATCTCGCGCTCGGCCTCGCGGATCCGCTGCAGGATCACCTGCTTGGCGGTCATGCGCGGCGATGCGGCCGAAGTCTTCGGGCGTCGACGTCCTGCGCGCGACGATCAGCTCCTCCGGGCACCTGCGACCAGTCGAGCTCGAGATCGTCGTCGGTTGATCAGCGTGCTGGTGTTTCTCGCCGGTCTCCTCCTCGAGCCGCTCGAGCTCGTCGATCGTGCGCCTCGCGCGCCTCGTCGAGCAGAGCCGCGCCTCGAGGTCGCCGGGAATCTCGATCGAGAACACGCGGAACTCGCCCTCGTCGTCGAGCATCGACGGCGGCGTGCCGCGACGCGCCGGGCGTCTTCTTGTAGGCGGCGAGGAGAGCGCGTCCTCGAGCGCACCGACGACGCGTGTTCTCCTCGATGCCCTTCTCACGCTCGAGGCCACGGATGTGCTCGATGATCTCCTGAGACATCTCCTACGCTCCCTTGTCAGATTCGGTGTAGACCAGGTTTCCCCGCACGATCGCGTCGTATGGGATCTCGACGTTGTTGTTGCCAGAGTGGACGACGACGGCATTCTGCCAGCAGCTCACGATCTCGCCCTGCGAGGCGCTTGCGCTCCGGCGTGCGGAAGCGTGACCGTGCGACCGAGTGCGCGTTGCGTGAAAGTGCTCGGGCCTGCGCAACGGGCGCTCGATCCCCGGCGAGGAGACCTCGACGGCGTACTCGCCTAGGCGTAGCTCGCGCAGCGGCGTCGGTGACGCGCGCGCACAGAGCATGGTCGACGCCTTCGGCGTGGTCGACGAAGACGGTGAAGCGATCTGGAGCTGAGAGCTCGACGGCGAGGACTTCGACGCCCCGGCAGGGCAGTCGCAAGTTCCCGTCCAATCTGCTTCGGTCAGCGTCCGCTCCTTTTCGTGCGTGGCACTCAAAAACCGTGGCTCCTTCAGCAAAAATGGGCGCTGCGCGCCCATTTCGTCCAGCACGGTGAAAATGGTCTCCGGAAGTGTAGCAGCGACCGGGTTTTCCGGCCGTCGACCGGGCCTCGCCGCGACGTTGGACGGTTTCCCTAGCCGCGGAGCGTCATCAGTCGGTCGCGGATGGTCGGGGACGGGTTAGGCCGACGAGCATCACACGCTCGGGCGTGCCCGTCAGTGGGCGGGAGTGCCTGCGACTTCGGACTCGTCGAGGTTCTCGAGCTCGTAGCGAACGATCTTCCCGTCGCGCACGGTGTAGACGAGCCGGTGGGTCTTCACGTACGCGACTTCACCCGACTCCTTCGACGTGTAGATCAATCGATTGAGCGAGCCGACTCGGCCCTCCCCGAAATCCTCCAAGCTCGCCCCGCTCCTCCGAGAACGTCGAGACTCTCCGGGCCTCCGAGATCCTCGGGCGCTCCTTCGTCGGCGGCCCCCACCGCCGTACCACGCGAGAACGGCGTCGATTCCGCCGCAGAGTGGTTACTCCGCCGCGCTCCGGGACAACCCACTCCACGTCTTCTGCGAGAACGTCCTCAACCGCTCCACGCTCGAAATTCGATGCTCGCCACCGGTTGACGACTTCCATCGCGCGTCGCCACTCACGACGAGCTTACGCCCTTCCTACCGAGGCCGCGAAGGTGAACCACGAAGCAGTCCGCTACGTGGCGTCGCGGCCGTGAGCCCTACGTCGAGGATGATCGTCACAGGCCCGTCGGTGTGCACGAAGCTCGACCTCCATGCGTGCTCCGAAGACGCCGGTCTGGACCGGGACGCCGAGCCCGCGCAACGCTGCGCAGAAGTTCTCGACCAGCGGCTCCGCCTCCTCTGGCGCAGCCGCGGCGGCCGCAAGCACCGGACGGTTTCGCTTCTGCGTGTCGGCGATCAACGTGAACTGACTGACGACGAGCGCCGCACCGCCGGTGTCCAGCAGCGAGCGGTCCAGGGCGCCCCTCATCGTTCTCGCGAAGCACGCGGAGCCGGGCCACTTTGCCGGCCAGGCGAGCCGCGTCGTCACTCACCGTCCTCCGCTGCGATGCCGAGGAGCACTAAGAAGCCTCGTTGCCGATCTCGCCCTCGACCCGGCCGTCGACCCGCACCGACGCGCTTGAAACCCGCTGTACGACCGCCTTCAACGCCGTGCGGAGCTAGTCGGTCCGCTCGTCGCCGCGCTCTGTCACCGCGGTCGAGCTCCAGCGATCCCGCTCGGCGTAGTGCTCGCTGTTCGGCGGAGGCGAGCTCGCGAGCTTGTAATGCCCGTTCTCGGCGTCGCTGGCCCTGCTTCTGAGGCGCATCGGCCGAGCGCATAGCGCGCGTAATCGTCGGTCGGCGAAAGCTCGAGCACAGCTCGAAATTCCGCCTCCGCCTCCTTCCAGCGCTGGATCCTGGAAGTACGCGATCCCGAGCGCCTCTGCGGATCGACGCCTTGTCCGGCTCGAGCTTCTTCGCCTTCTCGAGCGCGACCGTCGCCTGCGCGGCCATGCCGTCCTTCAGGTGAGCCTGGCCCTGCTGGTAGTAGTCGTAGGCTTCGGTCACAGGCTTCTCAGGTACGGGAAGTTCTCCTCGAGGACGTCGACCGGCGCCGTCAGATCGCGCGTCGGGCCGATCTCGATCCCGCTACACGCTCTCCCGCGTCGATCGCATGTTGAAACGCTGGCGCGAGCTCGAAGGGTGGCCTGCCGGGACGCGCCTCGACGTGGCCCGGCAAGCCCCGGCCCGACAGCCCAGAGCGGCGCACCGAGCGAGGACCCTCTCCGAGCACCTGCTCGACGAGGCCGTCGCGGATCTGGACGGTCCCGGAGCCGGTCCTCGACGGCGACCGCGCCCGCAGCGCCGGAAGCGGCAAAGGTCGCGGCGAACTTGCCGATATCGCCGCGTGTGAAGCGCTTGTCGGCACCGAGAACGAGATGCGGCGCCACCGGTTTGGCAGCGAGACACGGCGTCGGCTGAGCCATCAGGTGAGAGCTGCTTCTCGCGTACACGGACCGCGAGCCCAAAGCCTCTGCCGTCGCCGATCAGGCGCTCGACCTGTTCGCCGAGGTGCCCGATGACGACGGTCACTGCGTCGAAACCGGCTTCGGCGAGTTCGCGCAGCAGCAGCGCGATCACGGGCATCGCCGTCGATCGGGAGCACCGGCTTGGCGTAGCGCTCGGTCAGTGGCCGCAGCCGCGTTCCAGGCCGGCGGCGATCACCACGACCTGCGGGTTCACGCGCGCGGGAGCGGAGCGCGCGACGAGACCGCGGAGACGTGCGGTGCGGCCGAGTCCGCGCCGGATCACTCGCGCGCAGCGCTCGCAGCTCCTTTTGTGCCCGCGCCGCCGCCACCGCGCTCGTCTCGGGTGGCCCGAAGCGTGCCTCGGCGAGCGCGGCGGCCGAATTGCCGGCCGTCGGCACCGAGCTCCTCGCTGCACGAGCAGCCGCAGCTCATCGGGTGTCGCGCTCGAACGAACGTCGACCCCTGGTCGACGAGGAAGTCTGCGAGTTCGGCGCCGTGCAGCCTCGGCGAGCCGCCGCGGATCGCGCGTCAGATACCGAAGCCTGCGGCGGACGACCTTCGCGGCGCCGATCGTGCCTCCGGCGACGAGGCCGAGGCAGGGCAGCCAGAACGCCGACGGACGCGGCCGTCGTTCGCGCTGGCCCCGCCCGCGCCCTGCCGTTCGGCCAGCCGCTCCTTCTGCAGCAGACGCTCGAGCTCGCTTGCACCGCCTTTCGCCTTCGACCCGGCCGACCGCCGAACGCGAAGGCCGCGTCGCTCGGCGTTGAAAACCCGTCGACGAGGCGCTGTAGTTCCCGGTCAGCGACCCCCGCCCGGCGCGTCCGGGTCGAACGCGAGCCAGCCGTAGCCGGGGAACCATGCCTACGACCCAGGCGTGCGCGTTGTGATCGGTCACGACCCACGTGTCCCCCTTCGTGCTTGCCGCTCGTGAAGCCGCCTGCGACACGCGCCGGGATGCCGAGGAACCTGAGCATCAACGCCATCGCGCCGGCGAAGTGCTGGCAGTAACCACGCTTGCCCTCGCTGACGAAGTGGGCGAGCGGCGGCAGGCCGCCGGTGGCGGGCGGCGACTCGTCGTAGGTGAAGCCGCCGGTGCTCCGCAACCACGTCTCGATCGCGACCACGGCGCCGTAGGGCGTTCCTGCGCGCCCGCGCGCAGCCAGCTTCGCCTGGTTCCACAGGTCCCCTAGGTACGGCCACAGCGCGACGTAGCGCTCGTCGTCGAAGAGCGCCTGTCGATGCGCATCGCGACCGGCCGCGCCGAACGGCTCGACCCGCGTGCGGCCGATGTCGAAGAACCGCTCGAGACCAGCCGGGTACTTCGCGCCGATCCGCGCCAGGTCGGCCGGCTCCGGGCGGGGCGCATAGCTGTAGACGGTGTACGTCTGTCCGCGCTTGAGGCCACCGTAGACGCGCACGATCCCGCTCGAGAGGCGGTGGAAGACACCGCCCAACTCGGGTGCGTCGATTGCGACCGGCTGCGCCGCGCCGATGATGTGCTGGTCGCGGAGCGCCTCGACCTCCACCTCCTGCTTCACCCACGTGCTCCGGTCCAGCGAGCGGGTCGGCAGCAGCGGGTCGTTCGGCAGCCTGCCGGTGGCGAGGCCGGTGGAGAGCGGAATCGGATTGTCGAGCCAGCGGTCGGAGTCGAACTGATCGAGCGTCGTCGCCCGCCAGTAGAGACCACGCTTCGGACCCGTGATCCGCAGGACAGTTCGTCTCCTTCTTCGAGAACTGGATGCCGCCGTACTGGGCGTCCCACACATAGTTGACCGAGATCGCCCCGCCGAACGTGCGGCTCGGTTCCCAGCCTTCCCACGCGATGACGCCGTTCTTCGCGACCGCAGCCGAGGTCGATGCCGCCGCCGCGACGAGAATGAGCGCTGCACCGGCGGCGACGCGCTGGATCGGACGCGTCGTCCGCAGGCCGGCGAGCACCCAGAGGGCGCCGGCGAGGATCAACGCGCCGTAGAGGACGTCTCGCGAGGGGTACAGGGTCGCTGCCCAGCCCGCCCCGGCCACCACCGCCAGGACCGCCACGCAGCGGACGTCGCGCTGCGATCGCGTGGCCGAGTACGAGGCAGAAACCGAAGATCGCGAGGACGACGACCCCGTGCATCTTCATCCGCTCGATCCCGGAGAACGGCACGGCGACGTTGAAGTAGCCGTTCAAGCCGTCCGCGAACCGCTCGGCGACCGGCACGAAGAAACCTGGCTTGTCGTCGGGTGCCGGCGTGTCGAAGGCGACCCAGAGGGCCGTCAGCGACGCAGGCACGGTCAGAGCGAGCCGCAGCACCAGCGTGGGCGCGAGCACTGGCGCGAGCGCGCGAGCGCGAGCACGGCCCAAGCGTCGAAGCCGACTGCCTGCGGATCTTCCAGCCGCAGCCACGAGATGGCGATGAAAACGCCGGAAGTGAGTAGACCGCGGCAGTCCTAGCATGCGCCCGCCTCGGAGCGGGTGCTGCACCGAGCGCAGCGACGAGCGAGTCGCCGCGCCTGACGACCGCCACCGCAACGCCGGCCGCCTGGAGGCGGAGCAGCTCTGGCTCGATGCGGGTCGGACGGCCCACGAAGCTCGGGGCGTCGACCCACACGACCGCTGACGCCCTGCCCGGCGAGCGAACGCTGCACGAGCCTCGTCGCGAGCGGTCCGGAGACTCTCGAGGTCACGACCACGGTCTCCACGGCCCGCGAGGCGGGGCCCCCGTCCCGTGCGCGAGGAAGCTCGACGACCGGACGCAACCCATCAGCCTCGGCAGCGGCCAGGACGCCCAGTGCCGCGAGCCAGTCGCCGTCGAGTGACGAGACCCGAATGCTCGGCCGCGACGCAGAGTTGACCACCAGCACCGCCCGCCGACCGTGGGACGCGTGCGAGCGAAGGATGGATCCGGCGGCCCGCACCTGCTCGTCGAAGCTCGTCCCGGCAACGGCGTTCGCCTCTGCGTCGAGGACGACCGCGATCTCGTCACGCGGAGCATCTTCGAGCTCCTTCACCATCAGCTGGCCTCGCCGCGCGGTCGTCCGCCAGTGCACCTTTCGCAGCGACTCGCCCTGCTCGTACTCGCGCACCGAGTGGAGATCGAATCCCGATGGCCGCTGCAGCAGCAGCCTGCGGCCGTCCTGCGCATGCGCTCCGCTCTCCGAGAAGAGCCGATCGAGCGCGATGAGCCGGGGGTAGACGAGCAGTGAGCCGGCGGCGGTCAGATCGACCTCCGAGCGCGCGAGCCCGAAGGGGGTCGTCGATCGTCGCCTTCGTCTCCTCGACGACGTAGCGCCCGCGCGACACCTGCTCGATCACGTAGGTGCCGCGGTACACGGGCCGCGGGCGCGCTGGAGCGGTGTGTGGCGCTCGCCCCAGCTTCGCGATCCGCTCGGTGACCGAGATCGATGGGAGCGGAACGCGTGCCTCGGGGAGCGCTTCGAGCGTCACCCAGACGTCTTCGCCGCTCGAAGAGGTGCCCGCCGCTCGCGCGCCGGCCGAGAACCCCGCCCCCGATCCGGCGCCGGAGTGCGATCGGCCGGGCGGCAAGCCTGACCCACGTCCGCGCGGCGAGCGGCGCCAGCACGAGCCCACGGCGACCGGGTACAGCGCCTTGCGCGCCGAAGAGCCACGGCGACGACGTAGATCGCGACGCCGAGCGAGAAAGCGTCAGCATCCGCGCCTGGTCAGCGCTCACACCGGGACCGGGGTCTGCTCCACGGCTTCGCCGACGATCTCCTCCGCTGTCGAGTCGCCGGCCGAGCGCGCCTCGGGCGCCAAGGATCAGCCGATGCGCGAGGACGGACGCGCGATCGCCTTGACGTCGTCGGGAGCGACGATAGTCGCGGCCGTCCGCGAGCGCGCGCGCCTTCGCGACGCGCAGGAGCGCGATCCCGGCGCGCGGGCTCGCTCCGAGCGCAGAGCCGGGAGCTCGCGCGCGTGTGGCGGAGCAGCGCGACCACGTAGCGGTTCGAGGCTCTCCTCGACGAAGACCGACGCGCAGCCTCGTCGATCGCAGCGCATGACCTCCTCGGCCGCGCGCCACCGGCGCCAGCGATCTCGAGCGGCGGTTCCGTCGTCTGCTCGTTCAGCATCCGCGCCTCGTCGGCGAGCGGCGGATAGCCGAGCGCAAGCCGCATCGCGAAGCGGTCGAGCTGGGCCTCGGGCAGCGGGTACGTGCCCTCGTACTCGATCGGGTTCTGGGTCGCGATGCACGATGAACGGCCGGTCGAGCGGGTACGTGACTCGCCGTCGACCGTGACCTGGCTCTCCTGCATCGCCTCGAGCAGCGCCGCCTGCGTCTTCGGCGAGGCGCGGTTGATCTCGTCGACGAGCAGGACGTTCGCGAACACGGGCCCGGCCGGAACTCGAACTCGTTCGTGCGCTGGTTGAAGACGTTGACGCCGGTCACGTCGGACGGGCAGCAGGTCGGGCGTGAACTGGATCCGCGAGAAGCGAGCAGTCGAGCGAGCGCGCGAGCGCCTTCGCCAGCATCGTCTTCCCGACTCCCGGGAAGTCCTCGATGAGCACATGGCCCTCCGCGAGCAGGCACAGAACGCAGAGCTGCAGCGTCTCGGCAGGGGCATGCACGACCAGCGCGATGTTCGGCGACCAGCTTCTCGACGCGCCGCGGCGGACTCGCGGCCGCCGGCCGGATCTCTACGAGCTTCCACGGCGCTCCTCCAGCAGGCGTTCGACCTCGTCCACGATCCCGGCGGCGATCTCGTCCTTCGACGCCTTTGCCAGCTGCCGCTCGCCGCCCTGCGTCACGAGCGTGACCTCGTTGTCCGGCGCATCGAAGCCGATGTCCGGCGTGGACACGTCGTTGTAGACGACGAGATCGACGTTCTTGTCGGTGAGCATCCCGCGCTTGCCGCTCGAGCCCGGCCTCGTCCCGACTCGGCGCCGAAGCCGACGAGCACCTGCCCGTTTCGGCCCTGCTCGCCGAGCGCGGCGCAGGACATCCGGCGGTGGGCTCGAGCTCCAGATTCCACGACATCGTCAGTCTTTCGCGCGCTTTCCCTCGATCGGCTTTGGCGGGCGGTAGTCGGCGACCGCCGCCGCCATCACGACGACGTCGGCGCGCCGGACGCGGGTTCGCGCCTCCCGTTCGAGATCGGCGGCCGTCGGCGCTGTCGACCACCTCGACGCCTGCCGGCGCGGCGACGGCGAGGTTCGCCGCCAGCAGCGTCACCTCCGCGCCGCGACGCCGCGCCTCGGCGGCGAGCGCGACGCCCATGCGCCCCGAGGAGCGGTTGCCGAGGAAGCGGACGGCGTCGAGCGGCTCGCGTGTGCCGCCCGCCGCTGACGAGGACGTGCGTGCCGCGCGAGCGAGCCTGCGTCCCGCCGAGCAGCTCCTCGATCCGGCGAGCGATGGCCTCCGGGCTCGCGTCATCCGCCCGGCCCCGACCTCACCCTCCGCCGAGCTCGCCCGCGTCCGGGCCGATGAGCTCGACTCCGCGCGCACGCAGCGTGGCCGCGTTCGCCTGAGTCGCCTCGTGCTCCCACATGCGCGGTGTTCATCGCCGGCGCGACCAGCACCGGGCCCCGGTGCGCGAGCGCCGCCTCGGTGAGAACGTCGTCGGCCAGCCCGTGCGCCAGCTTCGCGAGCGTGTTCGCGGTCAGCGGCGCGATCACGAGCAGGTCGGCGCGCTCGAGGTGCGGATACGGACGTCGGTGCTCGGGGACTTGCGCGCGCGAGCGCGAAGAAGGTCTCGGCCGCGAACGAAGCGCTCGGCAGCCTGCGTGGGCAGCGGCAGCACGTCGTGACCCGCCTTGACGAGCAGGCGCACGAGCTCGCAGGCCTTGTAGGCCGCGATGCCGCCGGTGATCCGAGGAGGATGCGCGCCATGGCCAGTGTGCCCGCCACCCTGCAGTGGCGGATCGTCCGAGGTCGGAAGGAGGCCTAGCGCTTGCGCGTAGTCGTACGTCTGCATCTTGCCCTTGGCGATTTCCTCCAGAGCCATGGTCAAGTAGTTCTTCGAGCGCGACTCGACGAGCGGCGGCGGAGCTTCCTCGAAGCCCATGCCCTCACCGAGCTGGTGGTGATAGTTGTTGATCTGCCGGGCGCGCTTGGCGGCGACGATGACCAGCGCGTAGCGCGAGTCGACTCCACCGGCCTCAACGTTCAGCAGTTCGTCGATGCGAGGATGGATCATGGACGGGCCATGGTAGCTGCAAGCTGCAGCTCGCGCTCGATCAGCGCTTCGAAGCGCCTCGGTGGCCCTGGCGACGTCGTCGTTGCGGAACCATGTAGCGGAAGCGGTAGGCCTGCTCGAGCTGATGCCTGGCGAGCGCGATCCGGTCCTCGATCTCACCCGAGCTCTCGGTGCGCGAGCGCGCAGCCGACGCTCGAGCTCGGGACGTCGGCGGCGATGAACGAGCGTGACGCTGTGCTCGACTCGTCTGCACTTTCAGGGCGCCGTCGGTCTCGAGCTCGAGGATGCAGACCCAGCCTTCGGCGGCGATCCGGATCGAGCTCCGACGCCAGCGTTCCGTAGCGGCCGCCGACGAAGCTCGACGTGCTCGAGAAAGGCGCCTTCGTCGATCCGGTCGACGAACTCCTCCTCGCTCAGGGAACCAGTACTCACGTCCGTTCTGCTCGGCGCGGGCGCTGCGGCCGTGTCGTCGCGGAGACCGCGACCTCGAGCTCGGGCTGACGCTCGACGAGGCCGCTTGATCAACGTCCCCTTGCCGGCCCCACTCGGGCCCGTGACTACGAAGACGGGCAGTGGCCTACCGGTTGAAGAGAGGCCAATGGAGCTCGGCGCGCTGGCGCTCGGAGAGGCCCACCGACTGTCTTCGACTGGCTGATCCGGCACTGGTTGAGCAGCCGGGCGGCCTTGCACGCGACCAGAACTTCGGCACCGCCATGAGCATGTCGAAGACCTTCGCGGTCGAGACATACTCGGGCGGGTCGAGGAGGATTCCCTCGATTTGAACCCGTCCGTCCTTGAGGTCTCTTCTTCAGTCGAGGCCCGTCGAACACGGATGTCGTTGGCCCGTTTGAGGGCCTCCATCCTTTGATCGAGCGACCGCAGTGGGGCCTCGCGCCTGCGTCTTCGACGTCACCATGAGCGCGGGATACTAGCATCGCTTCCGAGAACGGTCAAGCAGTCGCTTTTGCGCGCTGTTTCCAGGCGTTTTCTCGTGCGTGTTGTCCAGAACAGGAAACGCCTATTTGCAGGGATGCATGAGCGAGCGCGCCTCGCGTCCAGGGGGTGTGCGAGTCCTCGGGCTGCTGCTTCGGCGTCGAGCTCCGAGCCGATCCGGACCGGCGCGTCGGGGTCGGAGAAGAGGATCGTGCCGAGTGCGACCGCGCTCGCACCCGCCGGCGATCAGCTCGAGCGCGTCGAGGCCCGAGTCTGCACTCCGCCCATGCCGACGAGCGGCAGCGTCGACCGCGGCCGAGCAGGCGTAGACCGCCGCCAGCGCGACCGGCTTCAGGGCCGGACCGGAGTAGCCGCCGGTGCCGCGACCGAGCATTGGGCGCAGCGTCCGCTCGTCGAGTGCGAGCCCGCGCAGCGTGTTCACGAGCGAGAGCCCGTCGGCCCCCGCGGCCTCGACCGCGCGCGCGACCTCGGCGATGTCCCAGGCCGCCGGCGAGAGCTTGGCGTAGAGCGGCAGCGCTCGTCGCGGCGCGGCAGGCGGCGACGATCTCCGCTGCCGACTCCGGGCGCCTCGTCGACGTTCGGGCAGGAGAGGTTCAGCTCGATCGCCTCGACGTCCTCGAGCGCGAGCGCACGTCTCGGCGTAGCTCGCCGCGCCGCAGAATCCGCCGACGGAGATCCAGAGCGGAACGCCGAGCTCGCGCAAGCGCGGCAGAGTCTCGGCGAGGAAGCGCTCGCGGCCCGGGTTCGCAAGCCCGATCGAGTTCAGCATCCCGGCGTCGGTCTCCGCGATCCGCACCGGTGGGTTCCCCTCGCGCGGCTCGGGCGTGATCGTCTTCGTCACGAAGGCGTCGAGCGAGCGCGCGCCGCCTCGGGCGCGGTGAGCGCGTCGAGGCAGCCGGAAGCGTTAAGCAGCACACGAGCACCGGGCCTTCGACGCAGAGGCGCTTCAGCTCGCCGTCGATCTCCGACGGCGCAGCCGTAGCAGGCGCCGTAGCCGCAGGCCATCGGCGCCTCCCAGGCGAGCTGCGCGTCCGGGAGCGCGCTCGCGCGGACGCGCCGCGAGCATCGGCTCGGGGCCGCAGGCGAGCACGTCGACAGGCTCCGTCCGGGAGCAGCTCGGTCACAGTACGTCGGCTCGACGACGACCTCGGCGTTCGGGACGAGCGCCGCCGCCTCGGCGTGCCAGTCGCTGCGGAAGCCGAGCATCGCCGGCGGGCGATCCGAGCGTCTGCGGACAGAAACGGCAGCGGCGCGATCCCGATCCCGCCGCCGACGAGCAGCGGCCGCTCTGACGTCGAGGTCGGAAGCCGTTCCCGAGCGGGCCGAGCACGTGGAGCTCGTCGCCCGGCTCGAGCGCGCAGAGCGCCCGCGTGCCCGGGCCGATCGGGTCGATCAGGAACGCCAGCTCGCCCGCGGCGGCGAGGCAGAGGCTCATCGGCCGCGGCAGCACGCCGCCCGGGCGCCTCGAGCATGAAGAACTGGCCGGAACGACCGGCTCGAGGCTCGCCGCGCGTCGACGCGCAGGAGCGCGTACGGCCCGACCTGCTCGGCGCCGGTGACGCTACGCAGCCCGCGTCTCATGCTCGATCCGCTCCTGGAGTGAGCGCGCGATCTCCTCGCTCGCGTTCGCGATCGCGTCGACGGCGCAGCCGAGCTCCGGCGAGCGTCGTGATGCAGGGCACGCGCGCGCCGAGCGCCGCCTCGCGGATCAGCGCAGCCGTCGCGCGCTGCGCGCCGAGGCCCTGCGGCGTGTTGACGACGAGGTCGCAGCGGCCGGCGCGGATCGCGTCGACGACCGCGTCGCCCTTCTCGAGCGTCGCTCGACACTCGAGTCCGCGCCGCCGTCAGCGGCCGCGCCGTGCCGCCGGTCGCGAGCAAGCGGAAGCCGAGCGCCGCGAGCGCCTCGCGCGACCGGCACGAGCCCGGCCTTGTCGGCGTCGCGCACCGAGAGGAACGCCGTCCCGGCAGTCGGCAGCGGCCGTCCCGCGGCGCGCTCGCGCCTTCGCGAACGCGGTCGGCGAGGTCGGCGGCGCTCGCCATCACCTCGCCGGTCGAGCGCATCTCCGGCCCGAGCACGGGATCGGAGCCGGGGAAGCGGCGCGAACGGCAGCACGGCGGCCTTGACGCTCACCTGCTCCGGCGGCCGCTCCGGCGGCAGCTCGAGCTCGGCGAGCGTCGCGCCCGGCCGCGAGCCTGCACGGCTGCGTCGACGAGGTTGAGCGCCGGTCGCCTTCGCACGCGAACGGCACCGTGCGCGACGCGCGCGGGTTCGACCTCGAGCACCGAGACCTCGCCGTCGGCGAGCGCGAGCTGGACGTTGAGCAGGCCGACGACGCCGAGCGCCGGCGCGAGCCGGCGCACGACGTCGGCAGACCTCCGCGTACGCGCTCGTCGTCGAGCGACGGCGCCGGCAGGACGCACGACGGAGTCGCCGGAGTGGACGCCCGCCTCCTCGACGTGCTCCATCACGGCGCCGATGTACGTCGTCGTCGCCGTCGCAGAGCGCGTCGACGTCGATCTCGATCGCGCTCTCGAGGAAGCGGTCGACGAGCACGCGGCCGCTCGACACGTTCGGCCATCGCCGTCGCGCACCTCGCTTCGCGCGCGTAGCAGACGCGCATCGCGCGGCCGCCGAGCACGTACGACGGGCGCACGAGCACCGGGTAGCCGATGCGGTGCGGCGATCTCGACGCGCCTCGGCCGCGGTCGTCGGCGATCCCCCACTCCGGGCAGCGGACGCCGAGCTCGGTCGAGCGAGCCGCGCCGAAGCGCTCGCGGTCCTCGGCGAGGTCGATCGCCTCGTACGGCGTGCCGAGGATCCGGAAGCCGCGCCTCCTCGATCGCGCGCGCGAGCTTCAGCGGCGTCTGGCCGCCGAACTGGATCACGACGCCCTCCGGCTGCTCGCGCTCGCAGACCGCGAGCACCGTCCTCGGCGTCGAGCGGCTCGAAGTAGAGGCGGTCGGACGTGTCGTAGTCGGTCGAGACCGTCTCCGGGTTGCAGTTGACCATCACCGCCTCGTAGCCCGAGCGCGCGGAAGCTCTGGGCGGCGTGGACGCAGCAGTAGTCGAACTCGATCCCCTGGCCGATCCGGTTCGGGCCGGAGCCGAGGATGACGACGCGCGGCTTGCTCGGCTCGGGCGGCGCCTCGTCGGCCTCGCCGCAGCGTCGAGTAGTAGTAGTTCGAGCTCGGCCGCGACCTCGCCGGCGCACGGAGTCGACGCGGCGGTAGACGCGCGTGTCCGCGTCGGCGGGCCCGTCGCGGCTGCAGCGCGTCGAGCTCGCCGCCGGAACCACGGGTGCAGATCCTCCGGGCAGGTCGTCGAGGTCGCCCACGGCGTGACCGCGCCGGCGTCGAGCTCGCGGCTCGCGAACGCCTTCGACGAACGCCTCGCGCGAACGTGCGGCCGATCCCCATCGCCTCGCCGACCGACTTCATCTGCGTGCCGAGCGTCGTGTCGGCGCCCGGGAACTTCTCGAACGCGAAGCGCGGGAACTTGACGACGACGTAGTCGAGCGTCGGCTCGAAGCTCGCCGGCGTCGTCTTCGTGAGGTCGTTCGGGATCTCGTCGAGCGTGTAGCCGACCGCGAGCTTCGCGGCGACCTTCGCGATCGGATAGCCCGTCGCCTTCGACGCGAGCGCCGACGAGCGCGAGACGCGCGGGTTCATCTCGATCACGCGCAGCTCGCCCGTCTCGCGGTCGCGCGCGAACTGGATGTTCGAGCCGCCGGTCTCGACGCCGACCGCGCGGATGACGGCGAGCGGCGGCGTCGCGCAGCTCCTGGTACGCCTCGTCGGACAGCGTCATCTGCGGCGCGACCGTGACCGAGTCGCCGGTGTGCACGCCCATCGGGTCGAGGTTCTCGATCGAGCAGACGATGACGACGTTGTCGCGCCGGTCGCGCATGACCTCGAGCTCGAACTCGTCCCAGCCGCGCACCGACTCCTCGACGAGCACCTGGCCGATCGGCGACTCGCGCAGGCCCGCGCTCGACCTGCGCCGCGCAGCTCGTCGCGCGTCGTAGGCGAAGCCGCCGCCGTGACCGCCGAGCGTGAACGCCGGCCGGACGACCGCCGGCAGCGCGATCGCCGTCGAGCTGGTCGAGCGCAGGTGACGATCCGCGAGCTCGGGCACCGCAGGCCGACAGCTCTGCACCGCGTCGCCGGAAGAGCTCGCGGTCCTCGGCGCGGCGGATCGCGTCGAGCGGCGCGCCGATCAGCTCGACGCCGAGCTCGTCGAGCACGCCCGCCGTCGGCGAGCTCGATCGCGAGGTTGAGCGCCGTCTGGCCGCCCATCGTCGGCAGCAGCGCGTCGGGCCGCTCGCGGCTCGAGCACGTCGGCGACGCCCTCGAGGTCGAGCGGCTCGAGGTACGTGCGGTCGGCGAAGCCGGGGTCGGTCATGATCGTCGCCGGGTTCGAGTTGACGACGATCGTGCGGAAGCCGTCCTCGCGCAGCACCTTCAGCGCCTGGCAGCCCGCGTAGTCGAACTCGCACGCCTGGCCGATCACGATCGGGCCCGGAGCCGATCAGGCAGATCGACTCGAGGTCGTCCTACGCGGCAAGCGCGACACCTCCTCGACCCAGCTCTCGAGGATCGGCCAGGCGTCGTGCGGCCCCGGGCCGGCCTCGGGGTGGAACTGCACCGAGCGCGCGCGGAGCTCGGGAAGTCGAAGCCCTCGACGGTGCCGTCGTAGAGCGAGACGTGCGTCGCCTCGCGCTGTCGTCGGACGGCGCGACCGCGAAGCCGTGGTTCTGGCTCGTGACGAGCACGCGGCCGGTCGCCGCTCGAGCACCGGGTGGTTGGCGCCGCGGTGGCCGAAGGGGAGCTTGTACGTCTCGTGGCCGGTCGCGAGCGCCGAGCAGCTGGTGGCCGAGGCAGATGCCGAGCACCGGCACGCGGCCGAGCAGGTCGCGCGACGACCGCGACCTCGTCGCCGAGCGGCTCAGGGTCGCCGGGGCCGTTCGAGAGCAGCACGCCGTCGTAGCCGGCCAGCGTCGTCGGCGTCGACGTCGTGCGGGAAGACGGTCACCGCAGCGCCCGCACCGGCGAGCCGCCGCAGGATCGAGCGCTTGCAGCCGTAGTCGACGACGGCGACCCGGACCGTGCCCGGCGTCGCAGTACACGTACGGCTCCGGGCGTCGAGACGCCGAGCGACGAGCGCCGCGCCTGCCATCGACGGCTGCTCGCGACCGGCGTCCAGCGCCTCCCTCGGCGAGCGTCCCGGCGACGGCGGCCGCAGCGCATCGCGCCCGCCTCGCGCAGCGTGAGGACGAGCGAGCGCGTGTCGATGCCCGGTCAGCGCGACGATCCCGCGCTCCGTCGAGCCAGTCCGTCCAGTCCGGGCCCGCGCGCCTCGCGCATCAGCGACGGCGCTCGGCGTGCGCGCCGGTCGACTCGGACCGCGCCGGCGGCGACGCCGTAGTTGCCGACCATCGGCGCGGTGAAGCAGACGAGCTGCTCGGCGAAGCTCGGGTCGGTGACGGTCTCCTGGTAGCCGGTCATCGCGGTCGTGAAGACCGCCTCGCCGAACGCGACGCCGGCGTGCGCCGACGGACTCGCCGCGGAAGACCGTGCCGTCCTCGAGCGCCAGGAAGGCGCTCATCCGTGCACCACGCGTCCGTCGGCGATCGTCTTCACGACCGCACCGCGCAGGCGTCTCGCCGAGGAGCCACGAGTTCGCCGAGCGCGAGCGGAAGCCGCCTCTCGTCGACCGTCCACTCCGTCTCGAGGTCGAGCAGGACGAGGTTGGCGCGCGCGCGCCGACCTCGATCCGCGCGGCTCGGCGAGTCCGTAGCGCGCGGGCAGGCCCGGCGGACATCCGCTCGAGCAGCGTCTCCGAGCGGGACGAGCACCCGGCTCGACGAGGTGCGTGTAGAGCGCCGCGAACGCGGTCTCGAGCCCGGTGACGCCGAACGGCGCCTCCTCGAACGGCGCCTCCTTCTCGTCGCGCGAGTGCGGTGCGTGGTCGGTGGCGACGCGCGCGATCGTGCCGTCGCGAAGCGCCTCGATCAGCGACTTGCGGTCGTCGTCGCGCCCGGAGCGGCGGGTTCATCTTCACGTTCGGGTCGAGCGAGCGAACGGCCTCGTCGGTGAGCACGAGGTGATGCGGCGTCACCTCCGCCGAGGCGTCGCACCCCGCGAGCCTGCGCGCTGCGCGCAGCGGCGCTCGACCGACTCCCTGGCGGAGAGGTGCATGAGGTGGAGCGGCCGGTGCTCGTAGCGCGGCGAGCGAGAGGTCGCGCTCGACCATCGCGCTCTCCGCGACGGAGGGATAGCCGGCGCGAAGCCGAGCTCGGCGGAGACCGGCGCCCTTCGTGCATCTGGCCGTCGCGTGAGAGCGTCGGCTCCTCGCAGTGGAGCGCGAGCTTGCGGCCGGTGACGGCGCCGTACTGGAGCGCGCGGCGCATCAGGCCCGCCGAGATCACCGGTCGCCCGTCGTCGGTGAAGCGCGGCGGCGCCGGCGTCAGCGAGCTCGCGCCATCTCGGTCAGCTCGTCGCCGTCGAGCCGCTTCGAGATCGCGGCCATGAAGCCGGTCGGGACGAGCGCCTCGGCGGCGCGCGGCCTCGACGAGCGAGCCGAGCACGGCGGCCGAGTCGACGACGGGGTCGGTGTTCGGCATCGCCAGGATCGCGCAGTAGCCGCCCGCCGCCGCGGCTGCGGTGCCGCTGGCGATCGTCTCCTCGTCCTCGCGTCCGGGCGAGCGCAGGTGCACGTGCGGGTCGACGAAGGCCGGCGCGAGCACGCGCCGGCGTCCCGGCCGCCGGCTCGATCCGCGCGATCACGCCGTCCGCGACCGTGACGGCGACGCACTCGCCGCCGAGCGAGTCGCCCCTCGACGGTCAGGCTGTCGTGAGCGGCCGTTCTTGCAGAAGAGCGTCATGCGACCGCCGCCGCTTCGGAGCGCGGGCACGTCCGCGGTGAGCAGATCGTGGAGCACGGCCATCCGCACGGCGAGCCCGGCGCGCACCTGCTGCAGGATCAGCGAGTCCGGTGAGTCGGCGACGCGCCCGTCGATCTCGACGCCGCGATTGATCGGGCCCGGATGCATCACCTTCTGGCCGGGGCGGACGCGTCCGGCGTGATCCCCCAGCGCGCGGCGTACTCCCGCAGGCTCGGGACATACGCCGACTCCATGCGCTCGCGCTGCATCCGCAGCACGTAGACGACGTCGGCCGCCTCGTGTCGCGGATGTCGGTCGACGTCTCGCAGCCGAGCGCCTCGATGCCGCGCGGGAGGAGCGTCGGACGGTCCGACGAGGGTCGCGTGCGCGCCGACCAGCGAGAGCGCCTGGATGAGCGAGCGCGCGACACGGCTGTGGAGGACGTCGCCGACGATCGCGACGTGCGAGGCCCTCCAGATGCCCGAGGGCGTTCCGCATCGCGAAGAGGTCGAGGAGCGCCTGCGTCGGGTGCTGGCGCTTGCCGTCGCCGGCGTTGATGACCGCCGCGCCGGAGTAGCGTGCGGCGAGCTCCGGCGCTCCGATCTGCGCGTGGCGGATGACGATCGCGTGCGGGTCGTACGCCGCCAGCGTCAGGACGCGTGTCCTTGAGCGACTCGCCCTTGTCCAGCGACGAGCCGGCCGCCTTCAGCGACATCACGTCCGCGGAGAGCTTCTTCGCGGCGAGCTCGAAGCTCGACGAGGTCCGCGTCGACGACTCGAAGAAGAGGTTGAGCACGAGCTTGCCCTGCAGCGTCGGCAGCTTCTCCTCCACGCCGGCGAAGCGCGCCGGCGGTCTCGAGGATTCGCTCGACGTCGTCGCGCGTGAGGTCGGCAATCGAGATCAGATGCCTCATCTCGCCTCCTCCGGCGTGCCGACGAGGAGGATCCGGTCGGCTCCGTCGATCTCCTCGAGCTCGACCTGGATCCGCTCGCTGCGCGCGGTCGGCAGGTTCTTGCCCACGTAGTCGGGCCGGATCGGCAGCTCGCGGTGGCCGCGGTCGACGAGGACGGCGAGCTGGACGCGCGCCGGCCGGCCGTGCTCGAAGAGCGTCTCGATCGCGGCGCGGATCGTGCGGCCGGTGTAGAGGACGTCGTCGACCAGCACGCAGGTCGTCGCCGCGCAGGTCGAAGTCGAGCGCCGTCGCGTGCACGACGCGGCTGCTCTGCGCCCGGCGAGATCGTGTCGTCGCGGTGGAACGTGATGTCGACCGCGCCGAGCGCGATCTCCTCCCCGCTCCGCTCCTCGATCAGGGTCGGCGAGCCGCTCGGCGAGCGGACGCCGCGGGTGTGGATGCCGACGAGCGCGAGCCGGCTGAGGTCGTCGTTGCGCTCGATGATCTCGTGCGCGATGCGAGACAGCGTCCGCGCCAGGGCCTCGGAGTCCAGCAGGATCTTGGCCGCCAGTCGCGCGGTCGGGGACGTGCGTGCTCATTCCGCTCCTTTCCGGCCTCGCAGGACCGGGTTAAAGGGTCGGGTGGCAGTGTAATCGCTCCGGAGGACGGTGCCCCGGGAGAGAGAACGAGCTTCCCGCTCCGAGCGGATGTTTTCGAAACGGCCTACGACGCAAGAGGTGTCAGGGAATGTCGGCCCCCCGCCGCGCGGCGCCCATCGCACTCGTCCTGCTCATCGCGGTCTCAGCCGGGGTCCGCTTCTGGGCGGCGCGAGAGGCATGGATCTTCCTGGATCGCTCCCGACGAGACGATCTACGCGTTGCTGGGCCGATCGCTGTGGGAGGACGGGTCGTTCACGCTCTCAGGGCGCGTCCCGCCGACAACTATTCGCTTCGTCTACCCCGCCCTGATCGGCCTGCCGCTGACGATCGGCGACCTGGACACGGGCGTCGCAGCCGTCCAGGCCTCTCGGAGCGCTCCTGATGTCGTCCACCGCGCTTCTCGTGTACCTGTGGGGACGCGGTCCGCTCGGGTGCGTGGTGGGCGGTGGTGGCGGCAGGGCTGACTCTGGCTGTCCCGGACCTGCCGTACTCAGGTCTCCTGATGAGCGAGGTCGCCGTGTTTCCGGTGGCGACGCACTCGCGGTGTGGGCGATCGCGGCAGCGCTCACGCGACCTTCACCCCAGACGGCAGCTTCTCGTCGCCGCCACGATCGCCGCTGGCGCTGGCGACGCGCGTTCGGCTGGTGGCGCTGATCCCGACGCTGTTCGTGGCATCGTCGCTGTCCAGTGCGGCTTCGCGCGGTCGCTCGGGCCGGCGCGACGCCAGGTCGTCCTCCTGGCCGGCACCGCGGGCGTGTGCGCCGTCACGCTCGCGGGCTTCGCCAGCCGCCGGCCGCTGGGACCACGTCTTCGGCGCGTACGCCGCGGCCGCAGGCGGGTACGTAGCCGGCGCCGTGGCGGCGGACGTGATCTGGCACTTCGGCGGCATCTTCATCCTGGTCGCCGGCATCCGCTGATCGCGCTCGCGGCGATGACGCTCCAGTGTGTGCAACGGCGCGAGTCCGACCCGGTCGGCCTGTGCGCTCGTCGCGACGACGGTCGCCTGGACGTTGGTGCGCTCGGGCTCGAGGTCGGAACGTTCGCCTCGCGCTGGGTCGAGCACGTCGACCCTGCGGGACCTCCAGCCGGTCATCCCGCCGCTGATGCTCGTGTTTGCCACTCTGGCTCGCGCAGGGCGTGCCCCGACCTCGCCCCTGGATCCAACTCGCCGCACTGGCGCTCGCCGTTCCGCCGTGCTCTTGCCGCTGGACCGTTTTGCGATCCAGGAGTCGGCACTCGACGCCGTCAGCATGATTCCCTCTGGCGGCTCGCCGAAGCGACCTCGACGCAGACCCTGGAGCTTGTCTACGCGCTCACGGTCGGTGCGCTCGTCGCGTCTGGCGGTCTTCCTCCCGAAACGGATGCGGATTGCCCTACCCGTGGTCGTCGCTCTCACCCTTGTCGGCGCTCACCATCTTCTCCACGCGGCAGATCCAGCGACTGACGCACCTCGACCGCGCCTGGGTCTTCGACACGGGCGACCCTCGCTGGGTGGACGAGGCGACACACGGCGCCGGTCACGTATCTCAACGCGAGCGCGTTCCCCGGCCGGAGTCTGGAAGCAGGTCTTCTGGAACCGTCGCATCGTTCCGTCGCGCAGCTGAAGGGCGCAGCCGCGATCCCCGCTCGCGCCGGTACACGTGGAGCTCGGGCCGGACGGCCCGGCTTCGCGCAGTCGACGGACGCGCCTTCCGGCCGGCACTCGTTGCGGCTCCAACCGATTTCGAGCACGCGGGTGAGCGATCGCCCAGGCTCCGCGCTCGACCGATCTGGCAGGGCTCACGCTCTGGCGCACCGACGGGCCGCTCCGCCTCCTCACGTCGCGCACGGGCGTCAAGCCGAATGGGGACGTCCTCGGCACGGCTGCAGATCACGGTGTACGCCTGCGGCTCCGGACGTCTGGAGCTGACGCTGCTCGGCGGCGGAGGAGCTCCGGTCGAGCTCGGGTGAACGGGATCACCTGGGCGCGGCCGCAGATCGCTCCGAGCGCCGTCTGGTGACAGGAGCCTTCCACTCGCCCCCGGATCGCCGACGGCCGGTCGCCGTGCGTGTTCGAGATCGGTGAGCGGCCTGGTCGGCCTCGACCAGGATCGAGTTCGTGCCGCGAGTAGCGCCCTGACAGCTCCCGTGACGGGCTCGTCGGGGGTCGGTGGCGCGGCTCGATCGCGTCCTGTGCCGCACTCGACGGCCGCCTCGGCCACGAACACCTTGAGCGAGTCAGACTCGTCGGCGGATTGCACCTCCGACTCGATTCCCGCATCCTCGAGCAGCGCCTGGATCTCTTCGGCCTCGCGTGGCGTCCTCGGCCAGCGCGATCTGCACCATGCCACTCATGCGCTGGAGGGTACTTCAGCTCGCGGCAGGCGCGCGCGCCGCTCTTCACCAGCTCGGGACCACCCCTTTCCAGCGAAGGGGATGTCGACCAGGTCGAAGTCGCGGGGCCACAACCGTGGCCGAGGAACACGGTTCAGAGCCTCTCGTTCGACCTCGCCGCGGCGCCGTAGCGGCTCGAGAAGATGCGTCAGCGCGAGCAGCGTGACTCGGCGTCGCGCGCGACTCGCGCAGCCTCGACGCGCAGTCGAGTGCTCGGTCTCCCGCGCTGCTCGGCTTCCTCCTCGCAGAACGTCGCCTCGTGCACGAGCAGGTCGGCTCCTGGGCCGCCTCGACCACTCGTCGGAGGCGCGGTGTCGCCCGTGAGCGCGAGCTTCCGGCCGGTCGCCCCGCGCCGAGCACCTGCTCGGCGCCACGAGGCGGCCGTCCGAGGGCGTCACGGGTGTGCCCGCCTGGAGCGAGCCGCGCTCCGGTCCGAAGGGAACGCCCAACGCGTCTGCTGCGGCGACGTCGAAACGCCCCGGCCGCTCGTCCTCGACGACCGCGTGACCGAGTGCGTCGCGCCCGTGGCGGACACCGAACGTCCGCACTGCATACCCGTCGCGTGCGCGAAGCACGGCGTCCTCCGCGAGCTCGACGACGGCTACCTCGTAGCTCAGGCGGCCGAAGATGCGCGGCAACGAGCGCAGCAGATCGTCGAGGCCCCGTGGGCCGTAGAGGGTCAGCGGCAGCTCGCGGCCGCGGAGAGCGAACGACTTCAGCATTCCGGGCAGGCCGAGGAAGTGGTCGGCGTGGAAGTGCGTCAGAAAGACCTCGCAGAGCTCGACCAGGCCGACGATCGGAGCGCAGAAGCTGCCGCTGCGTGCCCTCGCCGCAGTCGAAGAGCAGCTTCTCCCACCCCGGCGCACGAGCGTGGCGGAAGGAGCGCGGCGAGCGGTCGGCATCGAGCCGGCAGTGCCGAGGAGGACGACGTCGAGATCCACGCCGCCAGTCTGGGAGGTACGGTGTGCTCTACGGCAGGACGAGGACTTGCCCGGGCACCAGCACCGTTCCCTCGAGCCCGTTCCGCCCCTGGATCTCCCCAGACGCCCTCGCGCGGATCCGAGTACCCTCCGCGCCGCGATCGACCAGAGGGTGTCCTGCGGCCGCACGACGTACCGGCGCTCCGGCCCTGAGGCGTCGGAGGAGCGGCGAAGGCAGCCCAGAGGACGACGCCGACGCGCGATGACCATGAGAATTCGTCCGAACATGTGTTCGCCATGATGCACGAACACGTGTTCGCTGTCAAGTGCCTAGAGTTCGCTCCGTGACGCTCTGGCGCCGGCTCAAGGACTTCGCCTGGCGAGTGCTGCTGCGGCGCACCTCGATGCACGACTGACGCCTCGAGCTAGAGCGCGGCGAGGACGGCGTCGAGCAAGCGATCGGCGCCGAACCGGACCGGATCGTCCAGTGACCAGGCCCGTCTCCTGCGGCGGTCGCTCGCCACCGCGGCGCGCGCCTCGTCCTCGCGCGAGCGTCACGGGTGTTGAGCGCGATCGCGGCCACCGTCGCCTTCCGCGCCGGCAGCGAGATCTTCTCGTGCAAGGCGACGAGTCTCCGGCAGCGAGAGTGAGCGGATGACCCGGATAGCCCTCGATCTCGGTCGTGCCCGGCGAGGTGGCAGAGGACGAAGGCGTGCGGCGCCGAGCCGTGGATCAGGCCGAGCGTCACGCCCGAGTACGCGGGATGCGAGAACGCGCCCTGCCCCTCGACGCAGCAGCAGCTCGCCCCGCGCTCGTGGCCCTCGACGACCGAGCCGCTCGGCCGCGCCGGCGATGAAGTCGGCGACGACCGCGTCGACGGAGATCCCCAGCCCGCGATCGCGATCCCGTCTGGCCGGTCGGGACGAAGCGCGACGCGAGCCCGCGCGCCCGCGCCTCGCGGTCGAGCTCGAGCGAGACCGTCATCTTCCCGATCGCGCAGTCGGAGCCGACCGTGAGCACGATCTTCGCCGGCAGCTCGAGGTTCGCGCCGGTCGGGACGTTCGAGATCCGTCAGGCGGCCGGCGCAGGTCGCGCAGCTCGACGCCGTGCCGCGCGGCCAGCGCGCACCAGCTCGTCGTCGTCGCGAGGAACTCGTGCAGGCCCGTTCTCGACGTGCGAGCCCGTGCGCGATCGCCGTCTTCAGCAGCTCACGCCACGCGGGCGGGAAGCGCCCGCCCTGGGTCGCGACGCCGACGAGCGCCGTCGTCGGGTCGAAGCACGAGCGCCTCGTCGACCGTCGCCGACGATCGGGAACGCCGTCCTCGGTCTCGCCCGCCCGGGTCGAGTCGAGGATGCGCGACGACCGGTCGCTCGCCGGTAGCGCGAGCACGCCGCGCGATCGTCTTGCCGTAGTGCGGGTCGCCCGGAGAACCCCTCGGCGAGGATCAGCAGACGCTCGGGCTGCGCCGACACCGAGCCCCGGCTCGCTCGGACGGCACCTGCACGCCGTCGGCGAACGCGACGCCCGGCCACGGGTCGTCGGCGATCAGCGAGGTTGCCGTCGAGGTCGACGTGGTCGCAGAGCGGCGCGACGACGCAGCCGGCCGCGATCCCGAGCCCGGACTCGATCATGCAGCCGAGCATGACACCGAGCCCGAGCGCGCGGGCGGCGTGCGCCATCCGGATCGCCTCGCGGATCCCGCCCGACTTCGCGAGCTTGATGTTGATCCCGTGCGCGATCTCGGCGCAGCGCGGCGACGCCGTCGAGCCGTGTGGCAGTCCTCGTCGACGTAGATCGGGATCGGCGAGCGCTCCTTCAGCGTCCGCGCCGCCGTCGTCGCCGGCGCGGCAGCGGCTGCTCGCAGTACGCGACGCCGAGCTCGGCCAGCTGCGGCAGCGCGTCGAGCGCCTCGTCGAGCGACCACCACTCGTTGACGTCGACCTGGAGCGGCAGCTCGGTGACGCGCGCGGACGGCACGGACGCGCTCGACGTCGAGACCGTCGCCGCCGCCGAGCTTCAGCTTCAGCCGCCTGAAGCGCGCGCGCCGCCTTCTCGGCGCGGCGCGCCATGTCGTCGGGGTCGCCGAGCCAGATCGTCCACGAGGTCGGCGGCCCGGTGCGCGGGAGCCCGAGCAGCCTCCAGACGGGGACGCCGAGGAGCTTCCCTGCAGGTCGTGGAGCGCGCCGTCGAGCGCCGCGCGTGGCGGCGTTCTCGCCGCGGCGGCAGCCGCGCCGTCGATCTCCTCGAGCGCGAACGGGTCGTCGCCGAGCAGCGGACCGTGCCGCCTCGACGATACGCGAGCGCCGACTGGCCCCGACTCGTCGTACGCGCTCGATCGGCGCCGCCCTCGCCGCAGCCCGACGAGCGCCGTCGTGGCTCAGCTCGACCTGGACGACGTCGTCCTCGTCGCTCGACTCGCGCGAGATCACGAACGTCTCCGCCAGCGTCAGCGTGACGATTCGGGCGGTCAGCTCCACCGGCGCAACACTAACCATGCGTTCATGCAATGGTTTTGCACCATAACCGCTGACAGACGAGGGGACGACATGAAGGGGTTGATCGTTCTCGCGACCGGGATCCTGGCGGCGCTGGCAGTCACAGCGGTACCGGCGACGGCCAGCTCGCGACGGCTGCGAACTCCGGACGTGCTGCTCCGGCTGGGAGGCAGCAGGGGCCGGCGCGTTCGACAGCCTCGGCTCGCTCACGACCGCGGCCGAGCAGCGCACGCACGCAGCGGGACCGGTGACGAAGGAGCCGAGCCTCAACGCCACGTACCAGGCGACTGCCCGACAGCGCGAAGGGCAAGGGCGGCGCGAAGTTCCGCGCAACGGTTCCGGTCTGGATCCACGTGATCAGCGACGGCGCGACCGGCAACGTCAGCCAGTCGGTCATCGACGAGCAGATGTCGGTGCTCAACCTCGACCTTCGCCGGCTTCCGCGGCGGCGCGAAGTCGGGCTTCTCGTTCACGCTCGCGGGCGTCACGCGTACGAGCAACGCCGCCTGGTACAACGCCGCGCGCCGGCGGCAACGACGAGCGCGACATGAAGAAGACGCTGCACCGAGGTGGCTTCGAGACGCTGAACGTCTACACCAACCTCGCCGGCGGCTTCCTCGGCTACGCGTACCTCCCGGGCCTGCCCGACTCGCATCTCTGGCAGGACGGGATCGTGCTCAACTGGGAGTCGATGCCCGGGCGCCTCGCCGACGTTCGCAGGGCCGGTACGACCTCGGCTTCACCGCTCGTGCACGAGGCCGGCCACTGGTTCAACCTCGAGCACACGTTCTTCGGCGGCTGCAACGCGAAGGGCGACTTCGTCGACGACACGCCGCCGATGCGCGAGCCGACGTCGCGGCTGTCCCGAGGGCAAGGACACCTGCGCGCGAGCCGGGGCTCGACCCGATCCACAACTACATGGACTACTCGGACGACCCCTGCTACACGGAGTTCACGGCCGGTCAGGTCGCGCGCATGCAGGACGCGTGGCTCTTCTACAGGGCCTAGAACCCAGGCGAGGGGCCGCTTCGGCGGCCCCTCGTCTCATGCGCCCGGGAGGATTCGAACCTCCGACCTCTCGCTCCGGAGGCGAGCGCTCTATCCCCTGAGCTACGGGCGCCCGGAGCGATCAGTGTACCGCCGCTCTCCGCGCCGCAGTGACCCGCGCACGACGAGCTCCACGGGAAGAACGAGCGCCGGCGGTGGGGGTCTCCTCGGATTCGATCATCCCGGACGAGCGCAGTCGCGGCGGCCGCTCCTGATCCCGAACTTGTCCTGCTTCACGGTCGTGAGCGGCGGGTCGGCGTGCGCTGCCAGCGGCGCATCGTCGAAGCCGACGACCGCCACGTCGTCCGGAACCGAGAGGCCGAGCTCGCGGGCGGCGCGGATGACGCCGAGCGCCATCATGTCGCTCGCCGCGAAGACCGCGGTCGGACTGTTCGTCCGCGCTGAGCAGGACGAGGCCTCCCGGTAGCCGCTCTCGGCGTAGAAGTCCCCTTCACGGACGTCCTGCCGACACGTTCCGCGAGGCCGAGAGCCGCGAGTTCGTCGCGATAGCCCCGTAACCGGTCGCCTGCCGGCGGGAGCCGTGGCGGGCCGGTGACCGTCGCGATCCGCCGGTGCCCGAGCCCGTGCAGATGGCGGACCGCGAGCCTCGCGCCGGCGACGTTGTCGCGAGGTGACGTAACCCACCCGCTGCCCGGTGACGTCGAGGTCGACCGCGACGGCCGGGATCTGGCGCTCGAGCAACCGGGCGAGCTCCGGCTCACGCCGGTCGACACCCATCAGGAACAGGCCGTCGACACACGGTGATGGAGGGCGCGCCGGAGGAACTCCTTCGGCCGGTAGGCGGCGAAGACGAGCAGGTCGTAGCCGAGATCTCCCGCCTCGTGCTTCAAGCCGGCGAGGACGTCCTGGAAGAACGGATGTCCGATGTCGGGGTGGTCCGCACCGGTGTTCAGCACGATCCCCAGAATCTGGGAGCGGCGCGTGACGAGAGCAGCGCAGCGGCGCTGGGGACGTACTCGAGCGCGGCTGCCTGTGCGAGGCGCTTCGCGGGCCTCGTCGCTCACCTTCGCCGTGCCGTTGAGAACGCGCGAGACGGTCGCGATCGACACGCCACTTCGCCGCGCTACGTCGCGGATGTCCGCGATCGGTCCACACCTCCTCCGTGGACGCCCGATTGTAGACCTGGCCTCGGGCGGGGCGGCTCGTGCCGTCCCGCCCGAGGAGTTCCTTGAACGTCGATCAGCCCAGGAGCGGCGGGCCCGCGAGCTGCGCGAGCTGAAGCGCCTCGTTGCGGGAACCAGGCTCCGGCGGGCGGGTCGACCATCCCCCACCCGGATCCGTCGTGAGCCCGCGATGACCACGGTTACAGGAGCCGTCCGACTCAACCGGGGACCTTCACCCAGAGATACGCGTCGACGATCTCCCTGGCCGAGCGCCGGCGGTACGCCCGTGCTGGCCGTTGGACGCGCGCCGACACCGCGGCCCGGCGGGTTGCACCAGTCCTGGGCGTCCGGGTACGACGCCGTCGGATGCCACGGCCCCTGCCCGTTGCGGCTCGGTGTCGACGACGAAGTGCGTCAGCTCGACTCCGGCGATGCGTCGACCTCCGCCGCGTACTTCTCGTCCGTCAGGTGCCACGTCGAGTAGTCGCCTCGACGTCGCCGGGTAGTACTGGCTGCCGCACCAGTCGAAGTGCCTCGGCCGCCCAGTCCGGCCCGCTCGTCGCGAAGGCGATGCACTTCGAGATCCACGTGCCGTACTGAACGAGCTGCGGCGTCGGCTGGTAGTTCGAAGCGTTGCACGAAGAACCCCTGCGCGCGGAGCACGCCACCCTTGACGAGGCGGTACGCGGCTTCACCCGAGCCCAGCCAGCTGCTGTGGGTGCCGTCGAGGTAGACGCTCGCGCGGGGCTGCTGCTCGAGCCGGTCGACGGCTGCGTTCATCTCGCACGTACCGCGCGTCGGCAAGCGCGGACGATCTCGCCCGCAGGCTGGCACCACTCGTGCACACCCTGCAGATCGACGTTGTAGGGGATGATCCCGGAGCCCGTCCGGCTCGAGGATCACGACCGCCTTGCCGCCGCCGATCCCCTTCGCGACGCCGTCGATCCAGGCGACGTACTCGGCGGTGTTCGTCGCGCCGCCGGCCGAGAACTGCCCGCAGTCGCGGTACGGGACGTTGTAGGCGACGAGCACGGGAACGCGGCGCTGGAACGCGGCCGCCTGCATCGTCTTGCGCACCTGCTTCTCCACCTCGGCCGGTGTGCCGCCGGTGAACCAGACTGCATGGCCCTGGGCGATCATCGCCCCGAGCTGGAGAGCACCCTTCACGTTGCGGTGCACGAGCAGGTCGATTCCTGCCGCACAGCGTCCGCGCTCGGCGCGGGTACACAGAAGCGAGTCGCCGGATCGAGCGCTCGCGGCTCGGGAGGCGCCCGACGCGGCGGGTGCCAGGACGACCACCGCGATTGCGACGACGGCGCAGCGGAGCGCCGTCCAAGTCATGTTCCCTCACGGTCTTCCCCCTCAGGTGGGATGCCATGTAAAGGTTTACATCGGCGCGAGAGTCCCATATCCGCCGCCGGCGGTCAAGCCGGAAGGGCGCTGCAGCGGAAAGCGCCTCCGAGGAGCCGCTCGACATCGGCGGCCTCGTTGTACGGGGCGATCGAGACGCGGAGCAGGCTCTTCCCTTCCCACCCGCTGACGACGACCTTCGATTCCGGTGCTCGTCGAAGAGCCGGCGCTGGAGAGCAGCGGGATCGTCGGCGGCGACCTCGGAGGCCCACATCTGCGGCGCGGGTGTTCCGCCAGAGGGCGGCAGGCGATCGTGGAACGAGGCGGCAAGCTGCCGGCAGCGCTCAGGTCGAGCGTGCGGTGAGCATCGATCGCCGCCGGCACCGTCAGGAACGCCGCCGGATCGCGCGTTCCCTGCCAGCCGTGCCGCTCCGGCGAAGCTCGCCTCCGGCGCCGTAGCCCCACGAGATCACGAGCGGCTCGATCCACGCGCTGGTGCTCCGGCCGCGCCCAGAGAAACCCGGCTCCCTTCGGCGCGCAGAGCCACTTGTGGCAGTTCCCGCGTAGATGTCCGCCCCGAGCCGTCTCGAGATCGAGCGGAAGCTGTCCGGGTGCGTGCGCGCCGTCGACGATCGAGAGCACGCCCGGCCTCGCGCGCGGCGGCGCAGATCTCCTCGACCGGAAGTGACCAGCGCCGTCGGCGAGGTGATGTGGCTGACCGAGACCGCCTTCGTCCTCGGGCCGATCGCGGCCGCGACCTCGCCCGGCTCGGCGTAGACGAGCGTCGCCCCCATGAACTCCCACGTGCGCATTACCGCTCCGTACTCGTGCCGGGTCGTCAGCACCTCGTCGCTCCGGCCCGAGCCGGAGCGAGCGGATGACGGCATTGAGGCCGGAGGTGGCGTTCGGGCACGAACACGAGATCCTCGGGTCGCGCGCCGACGAATCCGGCCAGCGCGCGCGCGAGCCTCGGCCAGCAGATCGTCGAGAAGCGGCGGCCGAGGAACTCGGAGTGGGTTCCGCTCGAGCTCGCGCTGCAGCTCCTGGTAGCGGGCGAAGACGGGCGCCGGACACGCCCATGTAGCTCCCGTGGTTGAGGTAGACGACCTCTGGATCGAGCAGATAGTCCAAGCGACGCGAGCCTACGCCAGCCCTTCGCTCGCCAGGTAGAAACCGCGCGTCGCTCTCGTCGTCGCCGCGGATCGCGGCCTCGCCGATCGAGCACCTCGGCCGGGGAACGGCCCAAGCCGCGCGAGGTGGAGGGTTCTCGTGGTAGTCGGGGAGCGTCGCCTCGTTCCGGCGGCGCTCGTACCGGGCGCGAAGGCGTCGTCCTCGGGACGCCCGCCGAAAGGGCATCGGCGACGGCGTCGGCCAGGAAACTCGGCGTCCCGGAACGCGTCGCAAACGCCCAGCGCACGGTACGGATCCTGTGGCAACACGGCGTCGCCGACGAGCGCCCAGCCCAGGCCGTGCGGCCGGCGGATGAAAGCTGGGAAGTGCGGTCGCGCCGTAGAGCCGCTCTTCGCGCCGTCCCGCTCTCACGCGCTCGCGCCAGCTCCGGAACGCCGTCGACGACCGCCAGCAGCTCGCGCTCGATGCCGGCGCGGACGATCGCGAGGTCGTCGATCGGCCACGCGCGACGAAGACGGCGAAGAGCCCGTCGCTGGTCGGAAAGGCGAAGATCACGCGACGGTCGTGGAGGTAGAGCTCGAGCCCCTCACTGGGAACGCCGCTCCAGTAGGAGAAGTACCAGCAGGTCAGAGTCGGCACGTCCTCGTAGGCAGGCGCCTCCCACCCAGCGGGCGACGTTCGACGCCTTCCCGTCGGCACCGATCACGAGCCGTGCCCGCTCGGATCTGGAGTTCCACGCCGAACTCCTGACGACGCGGCCCTCGTCGTACACGAGCTCGTGGACTGGAAAGCCCTCACGCAGCTCTGCACCCACTTCGACCGCCGCCTCGACAAGCACCGCATCGAGCGCGGCCCGTCTCGGCCCGAGGCCGACGGGAACACCGTCGACGGCCGGGTCCCGGCCGACAAGCGGGAAGTCGCCGAAGTCGGTCGTGATCGACGTGATCGGAGGGCAGCCGGTCGCGAGCACGCGGTCGAGGAGACCCCAGTCACGCAGGCGCGCGGGGCCGTGCCGGTGGATGAAGTGTCCCGTGCGGGATCTCGCTCGGGAAGCGGGCGCGGTCGACCAGGAGGACGTCGAGCGCCGCGGCGCGCGAGCAGCAGCGCCGTAACAGCTCGTCTCTGCGCAGCGCGCGCCGATCACAAGGGCATCCACCATCGGCGATTCGACTGTATCGGCCGGGCCAGAGTGCCGACTACCCTGCGCGGAATGCTGGGCTACCTCCGGAGCCTGAACCCGCAGCTGCCCCGATCCGTTCAGACCCTCCAGGTCGGCGGGCTCCTGAACGCGATCGGGAACGGCCTGATCCTCCCGTTTACGCTCATCTACCTGCACAACGAGCGCGGGATCGGCCTCGGTACCGCCGGGCTCATCCTCGGCACCAACGCGGCCGTCAGCCTCATCTCGGGGTCCGATCGCCGGCGCCCTCGTCGATCGGGTCGGCGGCAAGCGGATGCTCGACGATCGCGCTCGTCTTCCTCTCGATCGGGATCGCCGGCTACGCGCTCGTCGAGACCGCCTGGCAGGGGTTCCTGGTCGCGGCGATCGTGGGAATCGGCAACGGCGCCTTCTGGCCGTCCCAGTCGTCGATGCTCGCCGGGCTCGCCCGCGCGAGAAGCGGCCGGCGGTCTTCGCGATGCAGCGCGTGACGATGAACCTCGGCATCGGCATCGGCGGCCTCGCCGGCGGCTTCATCGCGGCCGAGAGCTTCCAGGCTCTCTTCGTCCTCGACGCGCTCACGCTTCGTCGGCTATGCGGCCGGTGCTCTGGGCCTTCGTTCCCGAGCCGCGACGGGCAGCCGTCGAGCGGGCTGGACGCTCGGGCCGCTACCGCGACGTCTTCCGCCACCGCGTCTTCATGGCGCCTGATGGTCTGTGAACGCCACGCTTCATCGCCGCCGGGATCGCTCAGCTCGAGAGTGCTGCCCGCCTACGCCAAGAACGAGGTCCGGCGATCGGCGGAGACCGGAGATCGGCAAGCTCTTCTTCATCAACACGATCGCGGTCGTGCTGCCTGCAGCTCCCGATCGCACGGCTCTGGCGCGAGGTCACCGGCGGATGACGTTCCTGGCGCTGGTCGGCGTCGGCTGCGCCGCGTCGTGGCTGCTCGTCCCGGTCGAGCGGACTGTGGCTCTCGGGCGCCGCCGCCTTCTGCCGTGCTCGCCGTCGCGGTCGCGACTCTTCGGCGTCGCCGAGTGCCTGCACGGCGCGGTCCAGCCGCCACTCGTCGCCGACCTCGCAGACCACAGGCTGATCGGGCGGCTACATGGCGATCTCCGCGCTGCTCGTGGCAGGTCGGCTTCACGGTCGGCCCGCCCGCGGGTGCTGCGCTACTCGCGGTCTCGCCCACGGGCCTCTGGATCGCGGCCGCAGCCGTGCTGCCTGCTGGCCGGCGGAGGTGGCGCTCGCCGCTCGAGCGCAGCCTGCCCGAGAACGTGCCGCCGCACGCCTCGCATCGCGACGTCCGCGATCCGTCGCACCCATCCCCGTCGTCGACGTTGCAGTGCCCAGCGACGGTAGAATCGCCGGCCATGCCCGTCCTCGAGGACCCGCTCAGTACCGTATGCCCAGCCTGCCTCGCATCCGGCGGACTCGGCACGGCTCCGGCGCGGTCCCGGACGGCGCGCGCGCTGAGCGCCACCCGCTCGAGCTCTCCACGGGCGGGTTGACGTGGGTCCATCTCGACCGCCCCGATCCCGAGACGGCAAACGCGCTCGCCGAGCGCTTCGGCTGGCACGCGCTCGACGTCGAGGACGTGCTCTCGAAGCGGCAGCGGCCGAAGATCGACGAGTACCCGGACTACCTCTTCGGCGTCCTCCACTTCCCGGTCTACGACAAGGCGATCCAGCGGCTGAACGCGGCCGAGCTCGACTTCTTCCTCGGCGCCGGACTACCTCGTCACGCTGCCGAACGTCGAGCTGCTGCCGGTCACGCGCCTCTTCCAGCGCTGCGAGGAGGACGAGCGAGCTGCGCGAGGACCTCTTCGCCGAAGGGCTCCGGCCGGCTGCTCTACGAGGTCCTCGACGACCTCTTCGACTACTGCTTCCCGATCCTCGACAAGATCGGGCACAAGCTCGACTCGGTCGAGGACGACATGTTCGAGCGGCGCGCCGAGGACGTCGTCCGCGACCTCTCGAACGTCAAGCAGGAGATCATCTCCTACCGCAAGATCATCAAGCCGGAGCGCACGACGCTCCGCGCTGCTCGAGCGGCGCGTCGAGCGGTTCCTGCCCGAGGAGCTCGACCTCTACTTCGACGACATCGTCGACGCGCGCCGAGCGGATCTGGGACCTCGCTCGACAACTACAAGGAGGTCGTCGAGGGCCTCGAGTCGACGAACGAGTCGGTGATCTCGCACCGCCAGAACGACGTCCTGCGCGTGCTCACCGTCTTCAGCGCGATCCTGCTGCCGCTGACGCTGCTCGCCAGCGTCTTCGGGATGAACGTCGACTTCCCCGGCTTCGGCACTGCGGCCGCGTTCTGGATCATCGTCGCTGTGATGATCGCAGTCGGCGGGGCCTGCTCGGCTTCTTCCGCTGGAAACGCTGGTTGTAGGCGGAGAAGCGGACCAGCGGCCCACGGCCGTATCCAGCTGGCACGTGGGGCAGTGGCCAATACGTACGCCCCCACGCCCTTCCTCGCCAGCTTCGCTCTAAACGACGCGGTTCGCCCGCTCGAGAACCCACGAGGACGTGCTCGCCGGCTCCGTCGGCAGGGTGCTCGGAACCTTCCCGCGTCCCGGACGCGACGATCACGTGGGACGTGGTCCGGCGTGTCGAGCTTCGTGGACACGCAGACGTCCGCGTGCTCGAGCTTCGTGCCCACGAGATCGTCCTCGTGCGACGACTTCTGCATCGCCGCCTGATCCTCCGACTCCTCGTCGCCTGGATCTAGGCTGCACGCGATCAGCGACCGCGCCGAACTCGTCGTAGCCGCTCTCCGGCTCTCCTACTTCACGATCGCGTGGAACGGCGCCGTCGGAGTCGCCGCTCTCGTTGTCTCCATCATGGACGGCAGCCCGGCCCTGGCCGGGCTGGCCCTGACCGCGCTGCTCGACTCGTCCGCCTCGGTCGTGCTCGTGTGGCGCTTCAGGACGGAGCGTCGCGACCCCATCGCGGCCGAGCAGCTCGAACGGCGGGCGCAGGCGTGGGTCGCTCTCACGATGCTGGTGATCGCGGTCTACGTCGGCGTGCAGTCCATCCGCGCGCTCATCGACGGCTCGGATCCCGAGGCCTCTGCTTTCGGCGTGATCCTCGCCACCGCGTCACTCCTGGTGCTGCCGTCGCTGGGATGGCTCAAGCTTCGCGTCGCTTCGCGGCTCGGTAGTCCAGGCGCTTCGAGGCGACGGGTATCCTCACGGCGGCCTCGGCTGCGCTGGCCGCTGTTGCGCTAGCGGCGCTGCTCGCGAACTCTGCGCTTGCGTGGTGGTGGGCCGACGCGGTGGCCGCCCTGCTCATCGCCACCGCTCTCGCGATCGAGGCGACGCGCATCGCCGTGCGTCATCGCTTCGGGTAGGGGTTCTAGCGTTCTGCGGTAGAGCGATGCGGCCGCGCGTCAGGTCGTACGGGGACAACTCGATCTTCACCCGATCGCCCGGGTTCATCCGGATCCTGTAGCGGCGCATCTTGCCCGATGTGTAGCCGAGCGCTTCATGGCCGCTGTCCAGCGCGACACGGAACATGCCGCCGCCGAACGCTTCCATGATGTCGCCTTCCAGCTCGACTTTTCTTCCTTGACGCCCATGCGTCTCCCTCCATAGCTACCGGCCGCACGGCCTCGGGGTACAGCCCGGGCTACAACCAAGGTACCGCAGATCGCCTCGGCGCGCGCTAATCGGCTCTATGAACCGGATAAACCGGCTTTAGGCGTCGAATTCGCGCGCAGCGCACTGCGGGCAGTACACGAGCAGGCACGACTCCGCGTCGACGTACGCCCTCCACCCTCGCGCTAGGCCTGATTCGGCCCCGCATTCGAGGCACACGAGCTCGCCCACGATCTGTTCCTCTGGCGCCCGTTTCTCCATCGCTCCCAGCTTGCCGTATGTGTTTCCGTCCTACACTCACCGGTTTGAGGCGGTATGCCCACTCCATTTCGGGGATCCTCGGCCTCAGGCGCTTCGACGAATCCCGGGGCGCCGGAAGGAGCTTGTGTTTCTGAAACACAAGCTCACCTTGGCCCCGCGCGCCGCGTAGTTGCGTGGGTCCAGCTGCGCCGTAACCGCTTGTGTTTCTGAAACACAAGCGCTCGTTCGGGGAGGTCTTAGGAGATGAGCGAGCGGCGCAGGGCCATCGCAACGGCCTCGGTGCGCGTCGAGACGCCGAGCTTGGCCATCGCACGCGCCGAGCTGGGTCCGAGCGGTGTCGGGCGAGATGAAGAGCTCGCGTCCGGATCGATTCGTTCGAGTGGCCGTCGGCCAGCAACCGCAGGACGTCCCGCTCACGGGCAGTCAGGCCGGAGGTCCCCGTGCCGGCGTTGCCCGGATCACGACATCGGCGAGCGCGGGATCGATGCACATCCCACCGTCGGCGACGGTCTGAAGAGCGCGAACGAGCTCCTCGAGCGGGGCATCCTGAGCACGAATCCCGCGAGCGCCGGCATCGAGCGCCTCGTCCAGAAGGGCAGAGTCTCCAAAGCCGGAGTAGATGACGGCACCGCACTGCGGTGTCGTCCGCGCGACCTGGCGAACGCACGCTGTGGCGCCGGAGAGACTGGCATGCGCAGGTCGAGCACGGCGACCGAAGGGCGCAAGCGACTCGATCAGCGAGACCGCCTCGTCACCGTTCCGTGCAAGCCCGACGACCCGGTAGCCCTGAGCGCCCAGATAGTCTCGGCGATGCTCTCCAGCACCGGAGGATGGTCGTCAGCGACGACGCAGGTGGGGCTTAGCCGCAATCGAGCTCACGTCCAGGTGGTCGGCCGGAAAACCCCGAAGTTGAGAAGATCGAGCTGATGCCGAAGCCCTTTTGGGCGCCGTGGCGCCTCGAGTACGTCACCCACGCCGACGAACAACCCCGGCTGCTCTCCTGCGCCGAGGCGTGCAGGCGAAGTCGAGGAGACGCTCGTCGTGAGCCGCGCGCGAGCACCGCGTTCGTCTTCCTGAACAAGTTTCCGTACTCGTCGGGCCATCTCCTCGGATTTCTCCGTACGCGTTCACCTACGGGGAGCTCGGCGACCTGGGTGATGACATCGCGCTCGAGATCCATCAGCTGGGGCTGCAGGCGATCGAGGCGCTGCGCGCGACCCATGCGCCGGCGGGCTTCAACTCTCGGCTGGAACCTGCCAGCTGCGGGCGCAGTGGATCGTCGACCACGTACACCTCCACGTCGTCCCACGCTGGGCGGGCGACACCAGCTTCATGCCCGTGCTCGGAGATGAAGGTGCTGCCGGAGCACCTGCTCGCGACACGCGACCGGCTGCGCGAGGCCTGGCCGGGCTAAACCTTCATTTCTGAGGCGTTCCAACGATCACACCCTGGATGGGCCGAGACGATCCTGAGCGAAGACGAGACCGTCTGGACCACGCGCGGTGACGCGCGCGAGCTACACGGTTCTCGCGTGCGCCGACGGCGCAGGCGGTCGCCCGCCGAGCTGGACGATCGGAATCGATCTGTTGCTGACCGACGTCGTCAGCCCGGCCTGCGCGGCTACGAGGTGGCAAGCGAGTCGCGCCGCCTCGCGACCCGAGATCAAGATCCTCTACATGTCCGGCTACGCGGAGGAGGCGCTGATCGTCGGCCGTCCCGGCGCTCGCCGCCGAACGCGCTGATCGAGAAGCCGTTCGCCGTCGACGCGCTCGCCCGCCGCGTGCGCGAGACGCTCGAGTCCTGACCCGCGTAGGCTCGCGCTAGAATCCGCCCCACGCGGGCGTAGCTCAGTTGGTAGAGCATCAGCTTCCCAAGCTGAGGGTCGTGGGTTCGAGCCCCATCGCCCGCTTCGCAAAGCCCCGCTCAGGCGCTTCACTGAATGGGTTCAGCATGACCGCGGCCCTGCCAGCACTGCGACAGCGCGGCAACCACTGCAGCAAAGTTGCAACCTTCATCTCTTCGAGCCTCCGAGCGCCAGGGGAACCGGGTGACCTGCTCAGCACGGTTCGTCAGCCGGGTTCCGCGATGACAGGAACGGGCTACACTGCCCGCCCGGCATCCAGAGAGGCCTTTGAGGCCCACCAACCGGGCTCGTCCACGGTGGTGCAAGCGATGCGGCCCTGAGGGGCAAGACGACAACGAAGGAGAAGAGCGATGGGCAAGAACACCGATGACGGGTTTCGCAGAGCAGATCGAGATCGTGGTCGAGCTTGTCCCGGCCAGGGGCATCCGCCAGGACGGCAGGATCTCCCACAGCGATGCGTCCGGGTCGTTCCTGCTCGACGAGGACGGCGACGTCGAGGAGGTGATCTTCTTCGTCAGCCCGTTACCTACGCGAGCTCAGTGAGTAGAGAGCGGGCCTGTTTAATCTGCCCGCAGTTCAGCTGGGAGTTTGACCCGCCATCTAGGTCGAGCGTCGAAACGAGTCACGTGACAAGTTCCCCCGACTGGGCCGTCATTCTTCGTCCGCCGTAGTGAGCAGCGCCTCGACCGGAGTCAGAGAAGGGCGCTTCTGTGGTGCAGGTTGGTTGCTGGTGCGGGGTTGGATCAGACAGCGGTGAAGCTCGTAGGGCTACAGACCGAGGTAGGTGGGATCGTGTAGTTCAGCGAGCCGCTGTCGTCCCCGTACCAGCCGAGCGTCCTGCGTGCTCGTGCTCGCTGTCACCGTCGAAGACGGCCAGGTTCACGGAACCACCGAGCGTCGCGGAGAGGCCATAAGTGCGCGACGCACTGAAAGCGCCCCAATCTCACGAAGCTAAGCCGTCGACCTGCACATCCCCGAAAGCCTTCTCCGAGGACGCACGGGCCAATCGTCGTAGCCCTGCCGATGACGTCACCCAGCTGTCGGTGGCCGTGTGCCCGGCGATCGGCGACGCTGCGGTCGCGGGTTGGTGTACGCGTCCGGAGACGTCGATCCGGAAGTGCCCGCCAGGAGGCCGGTCGGCAGGCTGGCCGTCGTACCGTTCGGCGCGCGGCTGAATCGATCGACCCCGGACGCCACCTGCGGGTTGAACCAGATAGACACACACGCTGTACGGGTTCGACCCGGATGAAGTAACCTCGGAACTCGCGGTTCTCGCTGATCGCCGTGTCGGCGTTGACGAACGTGAACGGAGCCAGCGACGAGCCCGTTCGGATCGCAGGCCGGGTTCGGCGTCGGGCTGCCGGTTCCGCTGGGACCAGTCAGGGGACGGAACTGGAGATACACGTCAGCGCTCGTCCAAAGAGTTCCTCGACGACCGGCCTGGGTCCAAGTTGACCCGGTTCGTCTCGTTGATGATTCCGCTCGCTGAGCTGACGAACTTGATTGTGACCGCCTACGCGTGGCCGCGGGCGTGGCCGTGATTCCAGTACCGCCGCCGCCGCGTATCCGACGATGGTCATGGTTGCGGCCGCTGCGATGGCGAGCGCGAGGGTGATCTTCTTCATTTCTTCTCCGATGTCTTGCGGCAATTCCGCTGTGATCGCTGATCCCTGAGAGCGAGCGCCGTATGCCTGTGGAGCGTGCCCTGTGCGCACTCACCCGCTAGACACGATCGGGTCTTTAATCCGGGGCCGGCCGCTTGCGCGTACTTCGCGGGCTGGACGGTCGGCGTCGCAGTGCCTGAGGAGTTTCCCGGCGGCGGACTCTGACCGCCGGGAACTCAACTCGCGTGAAGTCAGGTGGCAGCATCGCTTCGCCCCACCTCGCCGGCTAGGACACAACTCAGGTCAAACCAGCTCGCGGATCGAGCCCGTCCGCCGCCGCCATGCCTGCACGTTCGGGAGCACGGCCCGTAGTTCGGTGAGCCCTTCCGGGCGGGGATCCTCGGAGCTGGCTACAACTCCTGCGGAGACATCCCATTAGCGGAGTGCGAAGGGCGTCTAGGCAAGACGCCCTTTCGCTGGTCACCTGATGCCCGCACACCCCAACAGCGGCGTTGATGGTCGCTCTTACGCCAGTTCAGCGCAGAGGTTTCTGGCTTCGACCTTGCAGCGTGTAGCCCGGCACATTCGCCCGAAACGTGACGGTGCCCGAGGTGACAATAACCAGTGTTGCGGACGTGCCTGGGCTCCAAAGTCGCCCGCTTCGGCGAACAGAAGTGAGTTGCCGCGGAGAATGAACGGGTCACCACCAGCGCCGATGAAGACCGGCCCGGAGACGTTCACGGTAACGGATCGTCCCCGATTCCAGATTGACCGCTTCGACGATCAACCGGCCGCCGATGAACTCCCTGCCGTTGGCGAAGATGATGGCGAAGTTTTCGCTTACGAGGATCGCTTTAGCTGCACCCATGAAATCGTCGCAGAACTGCCCCCCGTGAACACCGCCGGGGACGGTGCGTTGGCACTTTGATCGGCTTCTCCGCCGAGGCAACGGGGACGAAAAACCATTAGGGCGAGAACCGCCGCGACAAAAACCATCTTCAGCCGCATGTTGAATCCTTTCGAATTGGAGGACACTTGGCTATCCGACTGGCAGGGGGACTGGCGCCCCCGACTGGTGTCCGGAGAGGAATGGGCTCGTGCCGCCCGCAATCGGCCTCATGACACTGGAGGAGAACCGAAACCCTCTTTTTCCTCCCTTGTGCCGCAGAGTACAAGGGGGTGGATCCTTTCATCTCCGCAGCAGAAACGCAATCCGACGGCGAGCCGCCGCGCCTCCCCGCCACCGCCACCGGACGCAGCCGGCCGCCCCAAACGATCAGTTCCGAGCCCTCGCTGCGCCTCCACCGGTGATCGTTCAGGAGCACAGCGCGGAGCCAGAGTTCATCCTCGGCTTCGGCTAGACGGGCACACCGCCGGGCGCGATCGACCGTTCGGCGCGAAACCATCCCTGGACAGTGTGATCGGGGGCAGGGTGACACTGCAGCCACGAGGAACTCAGGGTTCGGAGTCGCACTGGATCGGAGGATTTGGAGAAATGAGAAGCGCTCTGACCGCAGTGGCCATCGTTGCACCCACACTCACCACTCGTCGTGGTCGGCTCGGCGCGGTGGTCGCCCCGTCACGAAGCCAGAGCGGGTCGTCGCCGGTGCTGAATTTCACCTCGATCTGCGCCGTCGCCGCCGGCTACGCCGACTACGGCCTCTGCGGTGGCCTGAGACCGTCCACATTCAGCGGTGATCGGCGGCAAGCTATTGCCAGCCGCGATTCAGCCGCAGCTCGGCACCTACGGCCTCGAGTTCGTCTTCTCGGCCTCACTCCGGCGACCGAGTGCAATAAGCTCCCTGGCGACTCGCGACGCCGTCCCTTTCGGCGGCACCTGGGTCGAGAGCGGGTCGGGCCGTCGCGGATGCGGCCGGGGCCCGTCACGTTCTCGATGGTGACGACCTCTCCAGCCGGTCTCTTCGGCTTCGATCTGAACAGGGTCGCAGGCGACATCCCGCGATCACAACGTCATTGGTGGTCGGGCCAGAAGCTGGTGAAGAACACGGACACCACACTCTCGCCGGCCGTCTGAGTCAAGCCTGACCCAGCCGAGGCGATTCGGGACCGCGTGCCTCCGGGAGCCCGCTCGCGCGTTCTTTTTGGCGTGGGCGCGCCCCGAGGACGGAAGGGCGACCGATCCTCGAAAACGATCGTCGTCCACGAGCAGTCAGGGGGTCTGGTCTGCTCGGGACACATGGGTCGCTGGGCGCGCCCCATCTAACTCTTTACAACGCCATGGCCGCAACTCGCCGCGCGCCGGGAACCTTCGCAGCGCGGCGCGGATCTTCTCTAGCGTCGCCGCTTCCGCTGCCTGCCGCCCTTGGCTGACTTGCCAAGCAATACGTAACTGAACGAAGTACACC
>ERZ1370068.9411-contig-8191_pt1 | contig 41318 bp, 44 predicted proteins | sample MGYA00561227_ERZ1370068 | MGnify/ENA primary metagenome ERZ1370068 (study PRJEB38410, sample SAMEA6850437) | metagenome | study: Metagenomic assessment of the ecological functions of the soil: analysis of the soil microbiota associated with the... | reverse complement strand
AAGTTACGTATTGCCGATCGTTTCATGGGACGCCTGAACATCGCGACCCAACGGCGGCGGCGGCGTCATCAACAATTGGAACAGGATACACCCACGGATGACATGGGCGGGTATCCTCCATCGAGCGGCCACCGGTCGGCTGGTCGCCAGTGGCGGCCTGTTCCACGGTTTGCAGCTGGTCAATCGTTGCCATGGAACAGAAGTCGCCGCGCAGCCACGCCAACAGACATCCGCGCCAACGGCGTGTCGTTGCTCACTTCGCCGATGGCGGAGCGCTGGCGCGCGTCATCGCCGCCAGTTGACGACACCCTGGGGCTCCTGCACCACCCACACGCCAATCTGGTTGTGGCACGCCACGCTCCAGCCCGGGCTGAAGTCGATATCCCATGGCGTCGGATTTCAACGCGTTGGTCTACGCGCTCGGCGGTCAGGCTACGTGGGCGCCGACCGGGCGACCCTTCCACGAGGGTCAGCTCGTCGTGCTCGGCTGGCGGCGATATCCGCCGGCGCGGCGCGGCCAGGACAGCCGCACTCCAGCGCTCGACCTCTACATCATGGGCGGAGAGCCGATCGGCGAGCCGCCTGCCGGGCCGTTCGTGATGAACACGCACGAAGAGCTCGCCCGCGCGCGTTCGACGACTATCGCGCCGATTGGGCGTTAACCCGACGCGCCTGATGTTCGGGTTCTCCAGAATGGTGGCACCGACCGCGGTGTTCGCTGGCAGGCACGTGATAGAAGCGGTGCTTCACCGGGTGGCCTGTCACCGGCGCATCGGACGTCGCGCCGCGCGCGATCAGCCACATCACCAGCTCGATGCCTTCGGACCCGGCCTCGCGCACGTATTCGATGAGGCTGGCGGCTTGCGCGCAGCGCCTTCGGGACTCCGGCGACCAGCTGGCTCAGGAAAGCGTTGTCGAACTCGCGTGTTGATCAGACCGGCGCGCGGGCCCTGCAGCTGGTGGCTCATGCCGCCGGTGCCCCAGATCACGCACCTTCAGGTCCTCGTCGAACGCTCTCGACCGCGCGTGCGGATCGCCTTGCCGAGGTTGAAGCAGCGGTTGCCGGTCGGCGGCGGGTACTGCACCACGTTCACCGCGAGCGGGATCACCTTGCAGGGCCAGGCGTCGGCTGGCCGAACATCAGCGACAGCGGCACCGTCAGGCCGTGGTCGACGTCCATCTTGTTGACGATGGTGAGGTCGAACTCGTCGAGGATCACCGCTTGCGCGATGTGCCAGGCCAGCTCGGGATGGCCCTGCACCATCGGGCACCGGGCGCGGGCCCCAGCCCTCGTCGGCCGGCGCGAATTCGGTCGGCGCGTGCCGATGGCGAAGGTCGGGAATCAGCTCCAGCGCAGAACGCCGAGGCGTGGTCGTTGTAGACCAGGATGACGACGTCCGGCTTGCTGCGCCTGTCGATCCAGCGCCTTGGAAGCCTCGTAGCCGCGCGAACACCGGCTGCCAGTACGGCTCGCTCGTCCTTGCCGAGGTCGAGCGCCGGCGCCGATGGCCGGCACGTGGCTGGTGGCGACGCCGGGCGGTGATGCGCGGCCACTTATGCGTGCCTCTGGTCTGGCTTCCTTGCGAGCCGGTTGCCCTCGACCGAGCGGCCGCCGTCCAGCATCATCATGTCGGCGTACTCCTCTTCGGTCATGCCGCTCATGCATGCCGGCCATCTGGCTGGAAGCGATCGTGCCGTCGGTGGCCGCCGATGCTTGGCGGTGAAGTAGATGTTGCCGCCCAGCGCGATCATGCCGTTCCAGTCGCGCGTCAGCACGGCCTGCTTCTGCTCCTCGCGTCATCGGCCACTCGGTCGAGGTAGGCGCGCTCGTCGGCCTTGAACGCGCGCGCGGTTGTCGGCCTTCATCAGCGACATGCAGAACTGGTTGAGCCAGTAGCCCTTGCGCGACTGCTCGGCGTCGAAGATGGTCGTGCCTGAATGTCGTTACAGTTGCTGTCCACGGATGGATTATGCGATGCTTCACCGTGCCGCGGCGTAGGCTTTTTCGTACTCCGACTGTATGGTCTCGCTGCCGCTGCCGTGGAAGTCCTTCACTCAGGCTGTCCAGGTCCGTCAGCGGCGGCGGCCCGTCACGATGTCGGTGACGCCGTCGCCGAAGGGCTGAATCACCTGGACACCCTTGCTCGCCTGTGTCGCCGAATACAGGCCGAGCGAAGCATCTCGGTGCTCAGCGGCGCCAGGATCTTCTGATAGCCCTGATCCGCTGGGCGAACTTGTTGTCGGCCGAGCTGTACAGCACCTGGTACGCGCCCGTAATGGTGGACAGGAAACTCACCGAGCCCGTATTGATACCGGCCAGGTCTTGTTGTCCGCTCCTTGTTGATGATTGATTGCCGTTTTCTTCGTCTGGGGCCCAATCGCGACCTGCAGCCCATAGCGGACCAGCAAATACTCCTCGCCTCCCGAACGGCGCGGCGATGTAGTCCAGTGCACCCGCAGCAGCATTCTGACACGTGCTTCGGGCGCTTTCTTCAGAAACGCGATGCTGAATGCCGGGCGCCATTGAAATATTGTGGCCGGGTACCTGAGTCGCCGTGGCGTGAGCAGGTTCACGCTGACTGTGGGCTGAGACCCTCCGCGGCCGTACCCCGCAATCCCAGAAGTCGGATTGAGACCCGTGACGACCAGGTGCCCCGCCGTCCGAGGAATGCCTGTGCCGCGGAGACGACGTTGAATGAGGCCGTATCCGGGGTGGAACACGCCGGGCTTTGTACAGGTCCACCGTAAAAGCGAGCGCCTGTTTGTAGGCATCGGTCTCCCAGATGTGGGTGAATTTGCCGCCGAGTCCACCGACCACAGATTGGGTGCGCCAAACATCGATGGATACCAGCCGTTGCCGGGTATTCGCGTGTCATACGAATACTGGTAGCCGCCCTGACCGATAAACCCGTACTGGTTTTGTTGCGGCTTCGTTCAGCGCGACCATCACCTGCTTGTACTCGTCCGGGCGTCCTGGGCTGGCTGAGTCCCCGCTGATCCAGCAGTTCCTGGTGGATGAGCGGCCACCAGAAGAACTGGCCGTATGGCGTCGGCACCGCACGCCGCAGATCTTGTTGTCGAACAGCATGCCTTTCCAGGAGCGGGTCGGCAGGGCGGCGAGGTTGGGATACTCCTTGATGGCGTCGCCGCTGGACGAATGGCGTGAGTGTCGGGCCGCTCTGGCGGGCAAAAACAGTTCGGGCGTGAGCGGGATGTCCTGGCGCACCAGCGTACCGGACGATGTCGGGGAAGATCGTTGCCGGGCGATCAGCGTGCCAAACTTCGGAGCGAGATCGGCGAACGCGTAGAACTGGAACTGGAGCTTGACGCTGAGTCGCCTTGTTCCAGCCTTGCCATGCCGGATTGTCGTCGACGCCAGGTGGCGGCGCGGCTGACAAAATTGAGAAAATGCTGGCGAGACGTCGCTACCGTCGCCGGGTGGCTGTTTTTGACGGATTGGAAGGTCTGCTTGGGCCAATTGATGTAGCCCGGGCTTCGACGACGCCATCCGCCGAGCCCGGGAAGTCGGGCCGCGGTGCGCTGGCGGGCGACTGGTAGGTGGTGCGGCACCACGCCCTTTGGGCAACGGCTGGCCTGGCGGCCGCCGTGGCGGTGGTCGGCGCCACGGCGGCTGCCGCCGGGCGCGACCGCGGTGGTTGGCGCCGCCGCTGGTGCCAGGGTCGCTGCGGCTGGGGCGCTGCGGTGGGCGCGTTCTCGTGGCGGCGCTGCTGCACGCCGCCAGCAGGGCGGTGACGCTCAGTCACGCCGCCAGTGATGGCTAGGAACCGCCGTCGACTGACGCGGATTTCGCGTGTCCGGGTAGCTGTCGATACCCATACTGGTCCCCTCCCCCAGGAGCCCCACGGGAGCGAGGCGCCCGGTCATGGCTGTGCGACCTCCGGAACAGATCTTGCCGCCTCCCCGAGGGTCAGCACCGCCAAAGCGAGGCGCTGAACCGGGTGCGCAGCAGCAGGCTCTTCGACTTCCATGAACTCGCTGCTGCCGTGCACGCCCGATTCTGCAGAGGTTCGGCCGACGGATGATGCGGTGAGAAGCCGTACACTCTCGGTGCCCAGTGGGCGCACAAAGCGTGGAATCGGTGAAGCCAACTGTCAGCGCCGGGCAACTACGCGGAACTCGATGCCGCCCAGCGGCTCCACCGAGCGCCGTCGAAATTGTGCGGAACAAATTCACCGTCTGGCGGCGACGCGTTCGACACCCCGCGTGTAGACCGTCATCCACGCCAACGTCGAGCCCGGCCGTAGGATGTGCTCCAACTCGTCGCGAACGAATACGTCGTCCCCGGACCCGGCAACCTCGCACGTCACACGTCAGGCTGGCGCGGGTCCGCGATACTGTTCGGACTCACTCCCGCGGCGAGCATGGTGGGGTGATCGTCATGCGCGAAGCCGCCTTGAGCGTATAGCCCAGCGCGGTCTGGCCCTTCCAGGCTCTCGGCGATGCGATCGATGTTCTCTGGCGTAGGCGCTTGTTTGACGGTCGAAAACGCGGCGAGCACTTCCCGAAAGAACGGGTGCGGCACGTCGACTTTCGGCCTCTCGTATTCCTGAATGCGCTCTGATCGCTCTGGCCAACACCGCCATCGGATTGGTCCGCGGCCCACGGCCGCGACGCGTGGCTCCGAACGGCCCTTGCGGGTGACCCGCGCTTCGAGGCGACTCTTCTCGCCGCTGCACAACGGACAGATCAGCCCATGCGAGGTGAATCGGCAGAGCCGCCACCTTCGCTGATGGCGACGTCCGCCCGGATTTTGTCCGGTAGTGCTCGGCGACCCAGCCGCCGCCCCAACGGCCGCCTGACTCTTCGTCAGCGGCAGCCAGGTAGATCACCTCGCCGCCGAGCTGACGCCGGCGCGCTGGAGAGCTGGTGATCAGCGCCATGGCGTACGCCACGACGTCGCCTTCGAACAGCCGTCCGCACCGCGACCGTAGACGCGGTCGCGGTCCAGGGTGCCCGAGGTGAACGGCGGATGCCCCGGCCAGCTGCCATCTTCATCCTCGACCGCATACTACGTCGGTGTGCGCGACATCAGCAGCAGGCGCTTGCCGCCTGGCCGAATGGAGGCGGGCGATCAGATTGCCGCGGCTCGGGGCGGAGTCTGAGGATTTCGATCGGAATGCCTGCTGCCTGGAGCACCGGGCTGAAGGAGGTCTGCACGCGGCGCGCCTGTGGCCGCGTCGGGGCGGGGCCCGTGTTGACCGTTGGTATGCAAAAGCAGGAGCGCCTGAAGGCAGTTCGGATCGATCTCGTCGCGGGCGCCGGCTCGACGCTGGCGAGCAAGGTATCGAGGTTCATGCCAGATAGTAGTGGGCGCGGACGCCGGATGCGCATTGCGCCAGTGGTAAGGTAGATGGGCATGAAGCTGGTACGCTGTCTCGACGCCGCCGACCGCCAGGTGCGATCCTGGCGCGCCTCAGGGACGATCGTGTCGTGGACCCGGACGGCGTGGCCGGGCGAGGCGAGTCGCCGCAGGCGACGGATGGAAGCCATCATCGACGGCTTTCGACCAACTTCAGGCGTTGTTCCAGCGGCGTTCTAGAGGCTGACGCGGGCGTCCTGCCCGGCGAGCGTGAGCCTGCGCGGCGCTGCCGCGGCCGAGCAAAATCCCAGTGTTGCATCGCCAACTACTGGGAGCACGCTTCCAGCGCGAACCGCGGCCGCTGAACATGTTCATGAAAAATCCGGACGCGGTGATCGGCGATGGCGGCACTGGTGCGGCCGCCGGATTTCAGCGTGCCGATGTGATGTTCGCGCATCGAAGCGGAGCTGGCGCTCGTCTTTGCGGGCCCGCGCGGGCCGTGCCGGAGCAGGGACTGGCGCCAGTACGTCTTTGGCCACACGTGCATGATGGATATCACCGGGCCGGGGCGAGGGACGCTCCACGTGGGTCATGGGATCGTGGATCGGCAAATCATTCGACACGTTCTGGTCCGATTGGACCGTGCATCACGACCGCCGATGAAGTGGAGGATCCGAATAACCCGTGGGTCCAGTTCTGGAATGATAGGCAGCTTCGCCAGCCAACTACCACATACACCGACGATATGGAGCATCGCGTGCTCGAGCTGCGTGGCGTTCGCCTCATCATCGTTGGCGGACGTTGCGCTCTGGGGGACTTGATTTGTTGCGGCACGAACCACGAGGGCTCCTTGGTCCGCGTAGAACGGCGAGACACTGGAGATGCCTCGTCTACTACGGTGTGGGCCGGGCTGCGGGTGCGGGTGGAGGAACCCCTGCGAGCGGAGCTGGGAGCGGGGCATTTATATGAGGCGTGGACTCCACCAACCACGACGCCGTGCGGCGCAAACCGTCCGCAGGAGGCGCGGCTCTGTTGCAGGAAGGGAGCCGGGCGCTGATTCGGTGGCGCGTCAGGACAGCGTATGGAGCGCGTCGAGGATCGGCGATGGTTCGGGAGGCTTCGACGATCCCGGCGGCGTAGCGCGGGTAGCTTGCGGTGCTGTGGTCGGCGAAAGGTTGGACGTGTGTTTGCCGTCAGCGGTGAAGCGGGCTCAACTGGCCGTCGCGCATCGACCGACACCTGGTCGTCCGTTGCAGCGCAACGACGACGATGCTGTCCACGACCCAGCTACAGCCCACCAGGTGGTGCTGCTGATAACGCCTGTTCCGCGCGCAGCCGTCTCGCGCACCGAGCGCGCAGCGGCAAAACGGTTTCCACCGGCCGTCGATCCAGCGGTCCCGCACGGTCGCGTCAGACTCGGGGTCGGGTCGAAAGCGGTGACGCCAGGCCGGGCGCGGCTGGATCTCCGAAGGCGTGGTCGAGCGGAATTCGGATCGAAGAACGGCGCACCGTTGCCAGCGGTCGACCAGATAGCGCCGCCCGTCGACGAGCACGCACACCGCTCCGGTGTGAGCCGGTGCGCTTGATCTGCCCCGGTGACCTGGGCGGGGCTTGGATAGCCGAAACGCGACAACCAGCAGCCGGGCCGACCATCTCGGTCACCTCGAAGCACAGGCCCTGACCGCCCGTCGGTCCAGGCGTCGAGCATTGCCGAAGTGTCGAGTGGCGGCACCGTTTCAGCGTGCCAGGTTCGCCGCCGCAACACCGAGGTGATCTGACTCGAACGGTATGCTCAGCACCTGCAGCGCGGGCCACGCGGCGCAACGTGGCGGCGTTCTGGCGCCGGGAGGGTGAGCCGCCGTCGAGCCCGAAGCCGAGCAGGCTGGAGGTAGCGCCGCGTCCAATCCAGTCCACCCATGGACGACCAGCGTGCGAGGGCGAGCTCGTGTGCCTCGCCGCGCTCGGGAGCCCGCTTCAGATCACGTGCAGGTTCACCAGGGCGAGCACGATCAGGCCGGGCCGCGATGCGGTAAATGCCGAAGCGGGCACAAAACGTGTTGTGCGCCACGTAGCGCAGTAACCAGCCGGATGCTCAGCCACGCGACGATGCCGTCGTGACCGTACCAACGACGAGGAGTCGCAAAGGGTCGCTGGGGTGGTCAGGCCGCGGATGTGCTTCGCGCGCGAGGTCGCCCCAGCGTGGCTGCGCCGAGGGTCGGAATCGCCAGATAGAACGAAAAATGTCGTGGCCGCGGAGCGGCCGAGGCCGGGCCAGCAGACTGCCGATGATCGTGGCCCCCGATCCTCTGAAACACCTGGTACCAGAGACGCATTGCGCGCGAGCCTGACGAGGCCTGCCTGACGCCAGGTGATTTTCGTCGCGCGTTCGGTGGTCTTCGGACGTGGAACACGCTCGACGACGATCATCATCGATGCCGCCGATGATGAACGACAGGGCAATGACGTTCGGCGACGTGAAAAAGCCGGCTCTTTGACGGGGCCGCGCAGGAGTCAGGCCTGCAGCACTGCCGCTGGCAGGAAGGCGATGAAGATCGCCAGCCAGAAATGGCGGGTATTCGATTTGTGTGGGAGTTCGCGGCCGCCTGGAGCAAGTCAGGATGCGTAGAAGCCGACGACCGCCAGGACGGGCACCAAACTGAATGAAAACGTCGAAGCGCACCGCCCATCGACTCTTGAAAAATCGATGAGGTTGCCGGGCGATTGGTACAGACGGCCAGCTCGACGAGATGGGCAGGAACCTGAGCAGGTAGGAAGACGCCTTCGACGATGCCGAGGAACACGGCCTTCAGCCATTCCCTCCACTGGGTGCTGGCCTCCTTAGGGTGCAGCGGGGGTGCGTTCATGATGCGGCAGCTGCGCGCCCGGGCCGCCGCTGGGCGCCGCGGTCCTCACCTCGGCGGCGCGGTGTGCGCCTCGACGGTGCGGGGTGGCCACGCTGGACCGTGTCCCACCGAAGGTGTGGATCCTTCTGGTCGCTCTGCGTGTCACCTCAGACGGTGCGGGTGGCTCGCTCTCTCAGGATGACAAAAGGCTGGACGACTCACGACTCACGACTCACGACTCACGACTCGCGACTCGCGACTCGCGACTCGCGACTCACGACTCACGACTCACGACTCACGACTCACGACTCTCCGCGACTCGCGACTCACGACTCGGGCGACTCGACAGCCAACAGCTAACAGCCAACAGCTCCGTCAAACATCGCCACTGGATTGACGGGTGAGCCGCGCCGCCGGGGACGACCAGGGGTAGCACCATCAGCAGCTGAACTCCTGTAGCGGTTTTCTTCGGCGCAGACGGCGGCGAGCGGCTCGAGCAGGGCATTGCCGACCAGGCCAGACGCCGTAGGCGAAGATCACGCCGTGCACCGACCACGCGATGTCGTCGTAGCCGTTTGGCGCGGCATCCATCATGTCCCACACCAGCAGCGACACGTCGTGGTCGCGAATGAATGGCAGGCACGACGCGTGTAGCTCCGGGTCTTCGCCGGGCCCCGCGCCCCACGTCGGATTGGTCCGGATCCCACGCTTCGCGGCCGCCATACACGGCCAGCGTCGCCGGGCTGCAATTCGACGCCCTTGTGCGCGCGCGATGCCCTCCAATCTCCCCAGCCATGGATTGGCCGCTCGTGGGTGACAAACGGTTCGTTGCGGAAGCGCGGCACATCCAGTAGCACGCCGCGCGTGACGGCGATGCCCGTCGACCAGTTCGTCGCCGCGCCCCAATTGACGCCTTTCGAACGTGGATCTCGCCGGCAGGCTATGCGACCGTTCCACATGCCTTCTTCGTTCCACACGTGGCACAGCGAGTCCAGGTGCGTTGACGCCTCTGGCCGTGGTACGAAATGCCATAGAAGTCGATTACCCCGCCGCCGCCCGCGCTCTATCGTTTTGACGAAATGCTGCGCCGGGCGTGGGGTTGTTCGGCGCCGGAAAACTTGGGGAACTCGCGGCTGAGGCTGACCGTCCGGACCGGGTCCGGCACCAACGCGGCGGCGCTGGCGCGTTTTGGCGCCGTAATCAGGTTCATCGCACCGACCTGATCGTCGGCGCCCCAGCGGCCCCAATTGCGGCGATCCCGGCAGGTACGACTCGACTTCTGGCTCTCGATGGCACGCGGCTGCTCGGGCAAGGCGCACACACCTCCCTCAGGCTGGGGGCCAGTATGCCACGCTCGGTCGGTTGTACCCTCAGGCCGACACTCTGCTGATGGCGGTAGCGCGCGAGGTTCCAGCGGAATCGGCTGAACGCCGCGCGTTCGCCCGCCGCGCCACGCCGCATCGCTGGGCTCGAAAGCCTCGACGATGCGCACGCGCTTCTGGCCGACCGCCAGATGCTGTCGATCACCGCGAGCACGTCGCTGCCGAGTGCGGTGCCTGGCGCGCGCGCGCCGAATCCGCGATCCGCTGGCCCGCGGGCATGCGTGGCGTGGCCGCCCGACAAGTGGTGGTGGCCGGGCGCGTTAGTCGGAGCGGCCCGACGTGCGCCGCACCCGACTGCTCGGTGGCCAGTGCTGCTCGTGTCGGGCGAGCTGTTGGCGCGGATTGGCCCGCTGTGCGGCTCCGAGCTGGCGCGCGCGCCGACGATGGCGCTTTTGGGAGTGACGCGCAACACCCCAGGCGTGCTACCTGGATGCGGCGGGTCCATCGGGTGCTTTGGCGAGACACGGACAGCACTCGGAGTGCCGCCGCGCGCCATGGCGCAGCTACGCCATCGACTGGAGCGTGTGGGCGCGGTCGTGAGCGGAAGACATCGAAATGGCGGCGGCAGCAACGGCGTGACACCTCCACACCAGTCGGTTGTACCGTCTGGATCAGGTGCTGGAGTAGTGGTGTGCAGGTGTCAGGACGTCTCGCTGGCGCACCACCACCCGTTGATCGCGGCGGTCCGCGCCGCGGCGACCGCGCCGCGCACAGAGGTGGAGCGCTGGTTCGCCTGGCCGGGCCGCCAATGCGATCGACGACCCGGCGGCTGCGGGCGGCCCCGCACTCACCTGGCGGGCGCTGGCTCTACGGCAAACGTGCACGGCGCGTGAACAAAGCGCGCTATCACGCCTTTAACGCTTGCTTAGCGTTCTGACGGGTCAGTCTGCGATGGTTGAAGGAAGTCGACGTTTCTCCCTGGGATCCCGTTTCATCAACCATCTTCTTGAACAGAGAGGAAGTGTTTATGCACGTGAAAATCTCGCGTCTGCCGCCCGTGATGGGCAAGTGTGGCAGCCATGCTGGTGATTGGTGTGGCGCCGGGCGGCGGCGCAGTCGGCGCATCCGGACCGACACTGGCCAGTCCCATGAATCCGACCGACGACGCAGCCGGGCGCAGCCAATGCCGCCCACCAACCTGCAGCCGGGGCTGCGCCGACGACCACCCAGCCGACGGCGACGCAGGGCGCCGCGCCGACTCTCGGTTGGGCGCCGGGCGGGCCACGAACGCGGCGACAGTCAGCAACACGGTTTACGGGTGATCGATAGCCCGTCGAAGCGGGCGCTGGGCGGTGGCGACCAGCGGCACGGTGTCCGTCAACGGTTGGTTCGTCGATACGACTGCCCAGGGTTGGGCAGGCGCAGATGACGTCCAGTTGTTCCTCGGCCAGATGGGCAGCGGCGGCACCAAGCTCGGTGAGGGTGTCGTGGCCGAAAACCGACCCACGTGGCCACCGCGCTTGGCAACCCCTACTGGCAGCTTCGGGTTTCTCGGTGACCGTACCGGGCGACCTCGTTGCCGGGCTGGCCAGAACGCGCTTGGCGTGTACTCTCCACACACCCGGGCAAGGGCAGGTGGTGGCACCGCTGAATCGTCACCGCCACCGCCACGGCGGCGCCACAGCCGGGCGCCCAGCCGCGGGTGCCAGCTCGAGCGTGTCCACCGCGCGCCTGAGGTCACCGTGTGGACCGAATCTGACCGAGAACCAGGACATCTCGACCAGGAATGGCGACCACACCATCACCGGCACGGTCAGCTCGCCCGGGCGCCTCCCGCCGATACTGACCGAATCGACGCTGGATCAACGGCGAACGACTCCGCACGCAGCTCCGGCACGACCACGCCGAACAGCTGATGGCTCGTGGGCGCGCTGACTCACCCGACGCACTCGCGTCGACGTACCACCAACATTTTACGTACGCCCACCGGAAGAGCTCGGGCAAGGAGACGGGAAACCGTCCGCGGTTTGCCGAAGCCCATGTGCCGCGGATCGTGATAGTCGGCGAAACGAGAAGCTAGTGCGCGCTCTTCAGCCAGCCGTGGTCGGCATAGCCCCGGTCGGACGACTTGCGAAGCGTGATCACGAAAGCGACTCCTGCTTTCTCTCGATGCCGCCACTGTAGGAAGCGCGGGCGCCCTGCGTCAGCGCAGGGCCTTCGACTGGCGTCGATTCAAATAAGATGAACGACCTTCCCGGACCCTCATGAGCCAAGCCCGCAGCGCTCCTCACCCCCGACGCCCTGGCGATGATGGAGGCGATCGCCCAGAGCGGCAGCTTCGCCGCCGCGCGGCGCGGCAGCTCGGCAAGGTGCCCTCGGCCCTCACCTACAGCGTGCGCCAGCTCGAGGACGCGCTCGACGTGCTGCTGTTCGACCGCGCGCTCGCGCCAGGCCACGCTCACCGCCGCCGGCGCAGGAGCTGCTCGACGAAGGCCGGCGCCTGCTCGAGCGAGATCGACGCCGTCGCGAACCGGGTCAAGCGCGTCGCCACCGGCTGGGAGACGCAGCTGACGATCGCCGTCGACGGCGTGATCTCGCGCACCACCCTGCTCGAGCTGTGCGAGTCGTTCTACGCCTGCTCGGCACGCTGGCCGAGCGACTCGCGCGGCGCGCCGCGCAGCGATGCCGACGCCGGTGCCGCCGGCGACCCGCCTGCGGCTGCGCACCGAGGTGCTGGCCGGCACCTGGGAGGCCCTGATCACCGGCCAGGCCGATCTGGCGATCGGCGTGCGGCGCCAACCGCGAGCTGCCGCCCGGCGTGACGATGAAGGACGCTCGGGCCGATGGCGATGGTGTTCGCGGTCGCGCCGCATCATCCGCTGGCCGCGGCCAGCGAGCCGCTCGACGACGCCGAGCTGGTCCGCCATCGCGCCGTCGCGGTGGCCGATTCGGCGCAGCGGCTGACGCCGATCACGGTCAACCTGCTCGCCGGCCAGGACGTGCTCACCGTCAGCGAGCATGCAGCGCCAAGATCGATGCCCATGCTGCGCTGCACTCGGCTGCGGCTTCGTGCCGGAGCCGATGGCGCCGCGACCACATCGCCGCCGGCCGCCTGGTGGTCAAGAAGGTGCAGCGCAACCGGCTCGAGGGCCGCCTCGGCTACGCCTGGCGCACGCCGGTGCGGGGCGCACGCGGCGCGGCAAGAAGCCGCCGCTCGGCCTCGCGCTGCGCTGGTGGCTGGAGCAGCTCGAGAGCGAGACGACGCGCAAGGCCCTGCTCGAGCGCCACGGCAGCCGGGTCGGCGACCGGATCCGGTGACGCCCTACGTCGGCCGCTTCGCGCCCTCGCCCACCGGGCCTGCTGCACGCCGGCTCGCTGGTGGCGGCGCTGGCGTCGTGGCTCGATGCCCGGGCCGCACGGCGGGCGCTGGCTGGTGCGCATCGAAGACGTCGACGGGCCGCGCAACGTCGCCGGCGCCGCCGAGGCCATCCTCGCAGCAGCTTGCGCGCCTGCGGCCTGGTGGCCCGACGAGACGCCGGTGCGGCAATCGGCGCGCAGCCGCCTCTGTACGAGCAGGCGCTCGTCCGCCTGCATCGCGCGACGGCTGGGCCTACCGCCTGCGGCTGCAGCCGGCGCGACATCGCGCTCGCGCGCGTGGCGCCCGAGGCCGCCGGCGCGCGCGCCATGCCGAGCTCGTCTACCCGGCACCTGCCGCGGCGGCCTGCAACGGCAAGACCGCGCGCTCGTTCCGGCTGCGCACTGACCTCGCGCCGGAGGGCGGCGTCGTCAGACCATCGCCTGGCGCGACCGCCGGCTCGGACGCGCGAACCGAGGACGTCGCCGCCAGCGTCGGCGACTTCGTGCTGCAGCCGCGCCGACGGCGCTCTGGGCGTACCAGCTCGCGGTCGTCGTCGACGATGCGCGCGCAAGGGCATCACCGACGTCGTCCGCGGCGAAGACCTCGGCCGGCAACACCGCGCGGCAGATCCTGCTGCAGCGCGCTGCTCGGCCTGCCGACGCCGCGCTACCTGCACACGCCGCTGGTGCTCGCTGCCAACGGCGAAAAGCTCTCGAAGCAGACCGGCGCCCAGGCGCTCGACCTGGCGCGGCCGCTCGACGCCTAGCGGCGGCGGCGCGCTGTGCTCGGGCTCGAGACCCGGCGGCACGGACCTTGGCCGCGTGGCTGGCTCGCCGTCGCCGCCTGGCGCGCGCGCTGGCGCTGCCCTAGGGCCGGTCGACGACCGGCCATGGCCGCCACGCAGGCGTCGCCGCCGGCTGGCATCATTCGCGGTTTCGCCGCATCCGAGGATCCGCATGCAAACCACCCCCTCCGGCCTCCAGTACGACGACACCGTTGCTCGGCAGCGGCGCAAGCGCGCCGCAGGCCGGCGCAGCACGTCTCGCGTGCACTACACCGGCTGGCTGCTACGACGAACGGCGTCAAGGGCGCCAAGTTCGATTCGAGCAAGGACCGCAACGACCCGTTCGAGTTCGATCTCGGCGCCGGCATGGTCATCAGCGGCTGGGACGAAGGCGTGCAAGGCATGCAGGAAGGCGGCACGCGCGTGCTCGTGATCCCGCCCGCAGCTCGGCTATGGCGCGCGCGGCGCCGGCGGCGTGATCCCGCCGAACGCGACCGCTGATGTTCGAGGTCGAGCTGCTGCGCGCCTGACTGCCGAGCAGAGATCCCGCCATGCCCGTCCGCTACGACATCGTCCACACGACGGTCTACCGCTACCGCCAGCCGGTGACCTTCGGCGAGCACCGCGTGATGTTCCGCCCGCGCGACAGCCACGACCTGCGCGTGCTCGCGACCGATCTCGACGGTCAGCCCCGAGGCGCGACGGTGCGCATGATCCAGGACCCGCTCTCCAACTCGGTCGCGCTGGTCCAGCCGCTGGAGCAGGCCGACGAGCTGCAGATCGTCTGCAGCTTCACGATCGAGCATGCGCACGCGACAACCTCGAGCTGCCGCTGTCGCCGAGCGCCGAGCTGTTCCCGTTCGCCTACACGCGTCGAGGAGCGCTACGACCTCGAGCACTACCTGCGCCCGTACCACGACGACCCCGACGGCGAGCTGACCGCCTGGGCGCGCCAGTTCATCCGCACCGACGGGCCGACCGGCACGCGCGATCTGCTGGTGCGCGATGAACCAGCACATCCGCGACAAGCTTCGCTATGCCGCGCGCGACGAGGAAGGCACGCAGACGCCGCAGCGAAACGCTCGAAGCTCGGCAGCGGCTCGTGCCGCGACTTCGCGCTGCTGATGATGGAGGCGGCGCGCCGCCTCGGCGTCGCGACGCGCTTCGTCTCGGGCTACCTCTACGACCCGGCGCTCGACGGCGGCGAGGACGACGGCACCGATCGGCGCCGGCTACACGCACGCCTGGCTGCAGGCCTACCTGCCCGGCGCGCGGCTGGGTGCCGTTCGACCCGACCAACAACCTGCTCGGCGGCAGCGCAGCTGATCCGCGTCGGCGTCGCCCGCGACCCGTCGCAGGCCGCGCCGGTGTCGGGCAGCTGGTTCGGCGAGAGCGGCGACTACCTCGGCATGGACGTCAACGTCACGGTGCAGCGGCGCTGAAACGAGCGCGACCCGGTCGCATGAACGCGCCGCCGACAGGCGGCGTTGCAGCGGACGCGCCGGCCGGTCGCGGAGCGGCCGCGTCTCGTTTCAGGCGAACGAGGCTCAGCGCGAGAAGCCGCCTGCGCGCGGATCGCTGCGCCGGCTTGCCGGCGCGCGCTTGAACGACGACGGGCCGGCGGTGCCGGGGCGCGACGCTCTGGCCACGCCGGAGCGCGACGCTCGTCGCGGGCCGGCAGGGCGCGGTCCGAACGGATTGCCGCGGGCGCCAGCGTGCGCCCGGCGCGTCGCTGCCGCGATGCTCGAACGGGCGGCGCGCGTCGCCGCCGGCGCGGCGTGACGACGATGGCGCCCGGCGCGGCGCGAGCCGCGGCGCGTGCGCATCATCTTCGGCGCCTGCACTCTTGGGCTCGAGGCCGGCGATCGTCGTCGACCGGCATCGACTGGGTCGTGAACTGCTGGATGCGGCGGATCATGCCGCTGTCCATGCGCTCGGCCAGCGTGATCGCCAGGCCGTTGCGCCGGCGCGACCGGTGCGGCCGATGCGGTGCACGTAGTCTTCGGCCTTCATCGGCAGGCCGTAGTTGATGACGTGGCTGATGGTCGGCACGTCGATGCCGCGCGCGGCGACGTCGGTGGCCACCAGCACGCTGCAGGTCGCGCGTGCGCAGGCCCGTGCAGCACGCGGTTGCGCCGGCCCTGCGGCATGCCGCCGTGCAGCGAGGCGACGCGGTGGCCCATGCTCGGCCAGGCGGTCGGCCAGCCAGTCGGCGTCGCGCTGCGTGCTCGTGAAGACCAGCGCCTGCTCGACGTTGCGCTGGGTCAGGATGTGGTCCAGCAGCGCGTTCTTGTGCGTGCAGGTTGTCGGCCCAGTGCAGGCGCTGCTCGATGTTGGCGTGGGTGTCGGTGTGCGAGGCGACGTCGACGCGCTGCGGATCGCGCAGCAGCGTTCTGCGCCAGGCGCCCGACGTTGCCGACGAAGGTGGCGCTGTACATCACGCGTCTGGCGCGCGGCCGGCACGTGGTCGGCGATGGTGCTGGATGTCGTCGATGAAGCCCATGTCGAGCATGCGGTCGGCCTCGTCGAGCACCGAGCATCTCGACGTTCGTCGAGCATCGGCCTTGCCGGTCTGCAGGTGGTCCAGCAGGCGGCCGGGCGTGGCGATCAGGATGTCGAGCGGGCCGCGCAGCGCGCTTGCAGCTGCGCGCCGTAGGGCACGCCGCCGACGACGGTGGCGACGCGCAGGCCGCGCACGTGGCGGCCGTAGGTCATCGCGGCCTTGGCGACCTGGATCGCGAGTTCGCGCGTCGGCGTCGAGCACCAGCACGCGCGGGCCGTAGATCGTGCCCTTCTCGCGCCGCTTGCGTGGCGTCGCCGCGCGCGGCGAGGATGCGCTGCAGCGCCGGCAGCATGAACGACGCGGTCTTGCCGCTGCCGGTGGCTGGCGGCGACCATCAGGTCGGCGCCGGCGAGTCGCCGGCGGAATGCGCGGCGGACTGGACGGTCGTGGGCGCGTCGTAGCCGGCATCGGCCAGGGCGCGGGTGACGGGGCTTCGGGCAGGCCCAGGGATTCGAAAGTCATGAAGTCTTCTCTGTCGTCGAACGCGAGCGCCGCCGCTTGCGCGCGGCACGCTCGAGCATCAGGCCTGTAGGCTGGTGCAAAGGTCGCGATCCGTTCTGCGGATGGGTGCGACGGCATCGCCGCCGACCTGCGCAGAAATTTCGGCACTCGAGGGCCGAGACGGTCAGAGGGGATGAGCGAATCGCCGCTCGACGTCAGCGCGGGGGCTGAGCTGTCTTGCGGCAAGCCAGCGATTATACCTCGGTTTGCTGCAGCGCCGCAATCCGCCGGCTCAGACCTTCAGGAAGTGCTCCCGGTAGTAGGCGAGCTCGTCGATCGACTCGTGGATGTCGGCGAGCGCGGTGTGCGCCTGCGCCTTCTTGAAGCCGGCCAGCGATGTCGGGCTTCCAGCGCTTGCGCCAGCTCCTTCAGGGTGCTGACGTCGAGGTTGCGGTAGTGGAAGAAGGCCTCGAGCGTCGGGCATGGTCGCTGGCGAGGAAGCGCCGGTCCTGGCAGATGCTGTTGCCGCACATCGGCGACTTGCCCTTGCGGCACGTAGCGCTGCAGGAAGTCGATCAGTCTCGCGCTCGGCGCGCGGCTTCGTCGACCGTCGACGCCTTGCACGCGGTCGATCGAGGCCGCTGCGGCCGTGGGTGCCGCTTGTTCCAGGCGTCCATGCGCGTCCAGCACGGCGTCGCTCTGGTGCACCGCGAACACCGGGCCTTCGACGCGGACCGTCAGCTGCGGGTCGGTGACGACGACGGCGATCTCGATGATGCGGTCGCGCTCGGGGCACAGGCCGGTCATCTCGAGGTCGATCCAGATCAGGTTGGCGTCGTCAGGGGCGAGGTTCGGTCGTCGGGTCATCGGCGCGATCGTAAGCGGGCGCGCCGGCGCACGCCTACACTTTCGGCGATGAATCCTCCGTCATCTGACGCTGCGTCTTCGCCGCCGCGCTGGTCGCCTCGGCCTGGCTGTCAAGCTCTGGCTCGCGACGCCGCCAGGTGCGCCACGTCGCGCGCGCACCGCGACGCCGTGCCGGCGCCCTTCGCGACACCGTCGACGCTGGCGGCGCACCAGCAAGGCCGCCGACTACACGCTCGCCACGCATCCGCCTTCGGCCAATGGCAGATGGCGTTCGGCGCCGTCGCCGCTGCTCGGCTGGACGCTGCTCGGCGGCCTCGACCGCGCTCAACGACGACGCTGCTCGACGCGGTCCGGCCGCGCTTGGGCGGCACGCCTACGGCTGGCGCTGCTCGCCGCCGTGTGCTGCGCGATCGAGCGGCCTGCTCGACCTGCCGCTTCGACTCTCTGACGCCACCTTCGGCATCGAGGCCGCGCTTCGGCTTCAACCGCATGACCTGGCAGCTCTGGATCGCCGACGCGCGTCAAGGGCGTGCTGCTCGGCGTCGTCATCGGCGGGCCGATCGCCGGCGCTGGTGCTGTGGATCATGGGCGCGGCAGGCTCGCTCTGGTGGCTCTGGGCCTGGGTCGCCTGGGTCGGCTTCAACGCTGATCGCCGCTGGTGCTGGTGCCGACCTTGATCGCGCCGCTCTTCAACAAGTTCGAGCCGCTGGCCGACGCGTCGCTGAAGCGCGCGTGCAGGCGCTGATGGCGCGCTGCGGCTTCGCGCGCCAAGGGCCTGTTCGTGATGGACGGCAGCCGCCGCTCGGCGCACGGCAACGCCTACTTCACCGGCTTCGGCGCGGCCAAGCGCGTCGTCTTCTTCGACACGCTGCTCGCCAGCTCGCGCCCGGCGAGGTGGAGGCGGTGCTGGCGCACGAGCTCGGCCACTTCAAGCTCGGCCACATCGTCACAGCCGGATCGCTGCGCGATGCTGTTCGCCGCGCCTGCCGGCTGTTCGCCGCCTTCGGCTGGCTCGCCGGCCAGTCCTGGTTCTACACCGGCCTGGGCGTGCGGCCCGGCGCTGGTCGGCGCCGAACGACGCGCTCGCGCTGCTGCTCCTGCTGGTCGTCGTGCCGGTGTTCGGCTCGTTCATCTCGCCGCTGTTCGCCGGCCTGTCGCGCCGCCACGAGTTCGAGGCCGACGCCTGGGCGGCGCGCCATGCCGACGGCCGGGCGCTCGCCTGCGGCGCTGCTGAAGCTGCACGAGGACAACGCCTCGACGCTCACGCCCGATCCGGTGTACGCGCCGCTTCTACTACTCGCATCCGCCGGCCGTCGAACGGCTGGCGGCACTCTCCCCGAGAGCGCGTGCCATGACCAACTTCCTCGAACAGAAATGCAGCCAGCGCGCCGCCGCGATGAGCGACGACGAGGTCCGTCGCCACCTTGCACCAGACCAGCGGCTGGCACGCCGCCGACGGGCGCGATCGAGAAGACCTTCGCCTTCAAGGGCTGGCTCGAGACCGTCGCCTTCGTCGATGCGCTGGCCTGGGTCTGCCACGTCGAAGACCACCATCCGGATCTGCGCTGTCTCCTTCGACCGCTGCACCATTCGCTTCCTCGACCCACTCGGCCGGCGGCATCTCGCGTCAACGACTTCATCTGCGCCGCCAAGGCCGATGCCCTCGTCGCCTTCGTCGGCTGAGCTCGAAGGGCGGGTCGTCTCCGGGCACGGCCGGCACGTCGTCGTCGAGGCCGGCGACGGCCGCCGCGCGTCCTCTGCCACGCCCGCGGCAAGAAGAGCGAAACCGTCGTCGGCGACCGGGTGCGCTGGCAGACCGAGCGGCGACGAGGGCGCGGTCGAGGCAGTGCTGCCGCGGCACAGCCTCCTCTACCGCCAGGACGCCTGGAAGACCAAGGCATTCCGCCGCCAACCTCGACCAGCTGCTCGTCGTCGTCGCGGCCGAGCCGGTGTTCAGCGAATCGCAGCTGGCGCGCGCCCTGATCTCGGCCGAAGCGGCCGGCATCCCGAGCCGGATCGTGCTCAACAAGCAGGACCTGCGCGACCTGGCCGGCGGCGGCGGCACGGCTCGCGCCCTACGCGGCGATCGGCATCGACGTCGATCGGCGTCGCCTTGAAGAAGGAGCCGGCGCCGGCGCGCGGAACGCCTGGCGCCGCTGCTCGCCAGGCCGCGCCACGCCTCGTCCTCGGGCCCGAGCGGCGCCGGCAAGAGCACCTTGGTCAACCTGCTCGATTCGCCGACGCCAGGGTCCAGGTCGGCGAGATCTCCCAGGCGCTCAACACCGGCCGGCGCACACGACCACCGCGACCCACTGGTACTGGATCGACCGCCAGCGGCAGAGCGCGCACTGATCGATTCGCCGGGCTTCCAGGAGTTCGGCCTGCGCCACATCGCGCCGAACGATCTCGCCGGGCTGATGCCCGACATCGGCCGGCATGCGAGCGACTGCCGCTTCTACAAGCTGCAGCCACCGCGCACGAGCCGGGCTGCGGCGTCCTGGCGGCGCTGGACGCGGGGCAGATCAGCCGAGTCGCGCTACCGCATCTACCTGGAGATCCTGGCCGAGCTGACTGGCCTGAGCCCTCCCAGTCCCGCGCGAGTCCTGGCGGGATTGAACCTTTGCAGCGGAATGGGAATTAACCTCCTGAGGGAGAGGACACCATGCTTCGCACGCTCACCGACCGACAACGGGCACCGCCGGATCCGCGGCGATCGACCAATGTCGAGCGACGTGGCCCTGATGGTCCGGGTAGCGCGCGGCGAGCTCGCCGCCTTCGAGGCGTTCTATCGCGGCTACCACGACCGGCTGCATCGCTTCATCGGCCTGATGACCAGCATCGCGACGTCGTCGAGGAGGTGCTGAACGACACCATGCTGGTGGTCTGGAACCAGCGCCGCCGACCTACAACGGCACTGGCAAGGTCTCGACCTGGGTCTTCGCGATCGCCTATCGGACCGCGCTGAAGGCCCTGCGCGAGCAGGCGACGAGCCGGTCGAGGCCCGGATGGCGATCGCCGCTCCGTCCGACTGGCGCCGGGCCGGAGCAGCAGCTGCGCGCCGAGCAAGGCCCGAGCCGCGCTGGCGCAGTGCGCTCGACAGGCTCTCGACGAGCAGCGCAGCGTCCTCGTCCTGACCTACTTCCACGACCTGCCGTACGCCGAGATCGCGCGTGATCGTCGGTTGCCCGGTCGACACCGTGAAGACGCGCGCCTTCCACGGCCGCCGCCGGCTGCGCGCGCTGCTCGGCGGGCGAGCACCGGAGGACTGGCTGTGAAGGCCCGGGTCCTGCCGCTCGACAGCGAGCGACGCACCGGGCGGCGCAGGACCCTGCTGCCGTGGTACGTCAACGCCACGCTCGTCGACGCCGAGGAGCGGCACCGGTCGCAGCGCATCTCGGCGAGTGCGCGCGCTGCCAGGCCGACGCCGAGGTTCCAGCGCCGCCTGCGCGCCGCTGCCGGTCGACGCCGATTCGCGCCGGCAGCGGTCGACCGCGGCTGGGCTCGCCCTGCGCGCCCGCCTCGATGCCACGGCCGGCCGAGACGTCCGGTCGCCGCAACCGCGCCAGCCGGCTGGACGCTGCGCTGGCTGCCGCTCGCCCTCGGCACTGCAGATCGCCTGTGCTGGTCCTGGTCGGCGGCCTGACTGCGCCGCGCCGCGACCCGAGCCGACGTACCGCCCTCTGGAGCTGCGCGCGCGGCGCTGCCGACGGCGAACGCGCTCGTCGTCTTTCGCGCCGATGCCACCGAGGCAGCAGATCCGCGAGGCGCTGCGCGCCGCCGACGCCACGGCATCGTCGGCGGCCCGACCGTGACCGATGCCTGACCTGCTGCGCATGGCCGACCTCGAGCCGCGCGGCTCGCTGGCCCGCCTGCGGGCGCAACCCGGCGTCGCCCGGGTCGAGTCGCTCGCAAGGCGAGCCGGCGCGATGAGAGCGCTGATCGCCGTCGGCCCTGCTCTGCGCCTTCGCGACCGCCGTCGGCGCCGCCGAGCCGGCCGACGCGGGCGTCGCGCGCCGCAGCGCCGAGCCGCGCACCAGCAGGTCCTGGTGCTCCTGCACCTTCCCGCCGCCGCACTTCCGCGCCGACGGCAACTACACCGAGCGGCTACGCCGATGCCAGCCGGCAGCGCGACCCGGCGTCGCGTCGCCGACGGCGCTGGCGCGCAGCACACGGCCTCAGTCCTGGCCACCGAGCTGGCCGATGCCGGTCGTCGGCCTCGACTGCTACGTGATGGACATGCCCGCGTCGAGCCGCGCCGACGAGACGTCGCCGATCGGCTCGGCGCGCGAGCCGCAGCGTCGACTGGGCGCAGCCGATGAACGTGTTCCGCACGCTGGGCCACGACGATCCCGCTGTTCAGCCATGCAGCCGGCCGCGGCGAGCTGGCACCTCGCCGAGCTGCACGCCGCGGCGACCGGCCGCGACGTCCGCGTCGCCGTGATCGACAGCGGCGTGCAGCTCGATCATCCCGACCTCGCCGGGCCAGGTCGACGCCAGCCTGAATCTCGCCGGCGACCCGACCTACCTCGGCGAGGATCCACGGCACGGCGGTGGCCGGCATCGTCGCCGCGCGGGCCGACAACCAGATCGGCATCGCCGGCGTCGCGCCGCGCGCCCGGCTGCTGGCGCTTGCGCGCCTGTCGCCAGGCCGGCAGCCGCCGGCGCCTCGTGCACCACGCCTGAGCCTGGCGCTGGCGCTGCAGCGCGGCGCATCGAGCAGAGGCGCGCAGGTCATCAACCTCGAGCCTGGGCGGCCCGCCGGATCGGCTCATCGCGCCGCCTGATCGACGCGGCGCTCGAGCGCCGCGTCGCCGTCGTCGCCGCCGTCGACCGCGCCGCAGACGCCAGGGCGGCTTTCCAGCCGGCGATGGCGGCGTCGTCGCCGCGATCGACGACCTCGCCTTCGGCGCCGCCCGGCACGCCGTGGCCGCACCGGGCAGCGACGATGCCGACGACCCTGCCAGGATCGCGCTGGGCCACGGTGTCGGGCGCGTCGTACGCCGCGGCCCATGTCAGCGGCCTGCTCGCCCTGATGATCGAGCTGCAGGCGCCGCTCCGGGCGGGACGCCCGGCCCGCCGCTGCGCGACCTCGTCGTGCAGGCCGATGGTCGCGTCGATGCCTGCGCCAGCTCTGCGCGCCGGGCCGCGCCGCCTGCGTGTGCGCCGCGGCGCGACGCCAGCGATGGAATCCATCGCCCGGCACTGAACGTGCGACGCGGCTCGCTGCGTGCGCGGCCGCCAGCTCGACGCTCGCAGCCGCGTGCCTGCGCCGCGAGCCTCGCTGCCCAGGCCCAGCTCGGCGCCACCGTCGGCGGTCGATTCCGACTATCGCTTTCGCGGCGTCTCGCTGAGCCGAATCGGGAGCCGAGCCTGCGCGCGCTCGTTCAACTACGACGCGGCCGAGCGGCTGCTACGGCGGCGCCTCGGCCACGCGCGTCGAAGCTCGAGCAGGGCGACCGCTATGCTCCAGGCTGCTGGGCTACGCCGGCTGCGTCGACGCCGACTCCTCGACGGCAGGTCGAGGCTCGGTCCGCACGTCTCCCACTTCACCGGCGATTCGCGCTACGACTTCGCCGAAGCGTCTATGTCGGCCTGCTCGCCGAGCGCTGGGGCGCTCGGCTCCATTTACGCGCCCGACTACTTACGGCCGGCAACGTCTCGACCGTGTACGCCGAGTTCGACGACCTACGCTGCGCTCGACGAGCACTGCCGCGTGTTCGCGCCACCTCGGCGCTGATCGCGCGGATCGGCGGCGACGGCGGCGGCGCAGAGCCGCACGCGCGGCGACGCTGCGCGTCGGCGCCTGGGTCTGGCGCGGCGCCTCGAGCTGCAGCTCTCGTGGGTCGGCGCCGACGCGACGGCGGACCGTACCCGGCGGTCTATGGCCGGCCGTCGCAGCGCCTGCGGTCGCCGGGGCGCGTCGTACTCGTTCTGACCGCTGCGTCGGCGTGGCGATGAAACCGCCGCGCGCAGCCGTCATTCACCGTCAGACCCACGCACAAGGAGAAAGGCGATGGACTGCGACTGCGATCGATCCAGGCGCTGGCTCACGGCGGCGGCGCGGTCGCGCTCGCGTCCTGCGTCGCCTGCGGCGGCGGCGGCGGCGACGACGGCACGAGCTACGTCGTCGACCGATCCTCGTCTCCGACATCGGCACGGCATCGAGAATCCCCTACGGCAACAGCGTCGCACGTCGATCCGCACCTCGTCAACGCCTGGGGCATCGCCTTCAATCCGCAGGGCTTCGTCTGGGTCGCCAACAACGGCACGTCGACCTCGACGCTCTACGACGGCAACGGCGTCGCCGCAGTCGCTGGTCGTCGCGATTCCCGCCGGGCACCGCGCGGCAGCGCCAGTCCCACGGGCATCGTCTTCAACGCCTCGTCCGGGCTTCCAGGTGACGCAAGGCGGACTGACCGGCGCGAGCGCCTTCATCTTCGTCGGCGAAGCGCGGCACGGTCTCGGGCTGGTCGCCGGCCGTGAACCTGAACAGCGCGATCATGGTCGTCGACGGCGCGGCCGCCAGCGCGAGGTCTACAAGGGCCTGGCGCATCGCCACCCAGGCCGGCGCCGACTTCGCTGTACGCGACCGACTTCCACAACGGCGTCGTCGACGTCTTCGACGCGAACTTCGCGCCGGTGGTGACGCGCCGGCGCGTTCACCGATCAGCAACCTGCCGGCCGGCTATGCGCCGTTCGGGCATCCAGGCGATCGGCAACCAGATCTACGTCAGCCTACGCGATGCAGGACGCGCAGCGCGGACGACGACGTCGCCGGCGCGGGCTCGGCGCGGTCGACGTCTTCGACACCGCGGGCAACCTCGTGCAAGCGGCTGATCCGCCCGGCGGCAAGCTCAACGCGCCGTGGGGGATGGCGATGGCGCCGGCCGACTTCGGCCCGTTCAGCAACGCCCTGCTCGTCGGCTAACTTCGGCGACGGCAGGATCAACGCCTTCGATCCGGCGACCGGCGACCTCCTCGGCACGCTGACCGATCCGAGCGGCGCCGCGATCGCGATCGACGGGCTCTGGGGCATCGCCTTCGGCAACGGCCTCAACTGCGCAGCCGACCAACACGCTCTTCTTCACCGGCCGGACCGGTCGACGAGAAGCACGGCGTCTACGGCCGCATCGACCATCCACTAGGCGCCGGCAGCGCTGCATCGCCGCGAGCGCCGCGCGATCGCGCACCGGCCGCGCGGTCGCCGTGCCCGGCCTCAGCCGATCAGGTGGGCCAGCCAGAGCAGCGCCAACAGCAGCATCCAGAGCACGACCGAGCGCCAGACCAGGCCGACGACGCTGCGCAGGTGCGCCGAGCTGCGGCGTCGCGCCAGGTGTCGAGCCCGAGGCGTCGGCCGACTCGGGCGGGCGCCGGCAGTCGAGCGTCTTGGCCCGGTCCGGGGTGAGCCCGGGCGCCGAGCCGCCGCCCAGGCTGCACGCCGACGGCGCCGGCCGCCGGCGGCCAGGATCACGCCTTCGTTGTCGTACTTCCAGAGGCTGGCGTCGCGGCGCCAGCAGTTGACCGCCTCCTCGAAGTTGCCGACCACGGCGAAGCCCGAGGCGGTGAGCCGCGCCGGCACGTGGTCGAGCAGGTGGAACAGGCGCTGCGAGAGCTGCATCAGGGTCTCGTTGACGGCGATCGCGCCGTCGCCGCTCTTGAACGACCAGTAGCGGCTGGCGAGCTCGGCCATGCGGTAGAGCACCGCCGGCCGGGCCGAGGCCGAAGCGTCGAAGCAGCACGAACCAGAAGAAGACGCCGAAGACGTGGCGATGCGCCGCCAGCAGCGAATGCTCGATCACGTGGCGCAGCAGCTCGGAGGCCGGCAGCTCGCTGGCATCGAGATGGCGCCATTCGGCTCAGCAGCCGCCGCGCCTCGACCTCGTCGCCGCGGTCGAGCGCCTCGCGGATGTCGGTGAAGTAGTGGCTGAACTGGCGAAAGCCGAGCGTCAGGTAGAGCACGCGCGACGTCGAAGGCCAGGCCGAGCGAGGCTGTTCACCTGGTCGAGCGCGAAGAAGACGCCCCAGGTCAGCAGCGCCGGCGCGAGCACGGTGACGCACCAGACGACCCAGGCATGGCTTTCTCGTCCGGCATCGAAGTTGCGCGCCGTCCATTGCATCCAGCCGGTCGAGCGCGTCGTGAACGACGTTGCCGCGCGGCAGCGGCTTGAGCTGCTCGAGCAACAGGGCGAACAAGACGGCGAAAAAACTCATCGCGGTCGATCATACCGGCGGGGTTTCGCAGCGCCGCGCTGCGACCGCGGCGCCGCTCAGGCGGACGAGGAAGCGGTAGAGGTTGCGCAGCATCGCCGCGGTCGCGCCCCAGATGAAGTAGCGGCGCGGCCGGCCCGCGGCGTCGACGCCTGGCCAGGGCATCGAGAAGAACTCGCGCCGCACGCCGCCGACCTCGATCGCGTGGCGCTGGTGGTTGGCCGGATTCATCAGCCAGGCGAGCGGCACCTCGAACACCTCGGCGACCTCGATCGGATCGGGCTGGAGCGTCGACCCCGGGCGCGACCAGGCCGACGACCGGCGTGACGACGAAGCCGGTGCCGGTGGTGTAGGTCGGCAGGCTGCCGAGCACCTCGACCGCACGCCGCAGCGAGGCCGATCTCCTCCTCGGCCTCGCGCAGCGCCGGTCGCGATCGCGTCGGCGTCGCTCGGCTCGGCCCGGCCGCCGGGAAGCTGATCTGGCTCGGATGGTCGGTGAGGTGATCGGTGCGCTGCGTCAGCAGCACCGTCGGCTCGTCGCGCAGGACGATGCGGGATCAGCACCGACGCGTGCGCCGGCGACGCGCGTCGATGAAGCGCCGCTCGACCTTGATCTCGGGCTGCCAGTGCGGCGGCGCAGCGAAGCGCAGGCGGATCGCCGCCGGCAGCGATGCTCGCGGCCAGCGACCGGCGGCAGGTGGGCGTCGAGGCCGAGGACGGGCAGGTCCTCGGGATTGAACGTCAGAGCCGATGACCGATGCCGGCGACGCAGGCTGCCGTGCGGCGGCCGGCTGCGCCGGCGCCGTCAGGCCAGCTTCTCTTTGATCCGCGCCGACTTGCCCGAGCGGCTCGCGCAGGTAGTAGAGCTTGGCGCGGCGCACGTCGCCGCGGCGCTTGACCTCGATCGAGGCGATCAGCGGGCTGTAGGTCTGGAACGTGCGCTCGACGCCTTCGCCGCTCGACACCTTGCGAACGATGAAGCTCGAGTTGAGGCTGCGGTTGCGCTTGGCGATGACGACGCCTTCGAACGCCTGCAGGCGCTTGCGCGTGCCTTCGACGACGCTGACGCTGACGATCACGGTGTCGCCAGGGGCGAACTCGGGAATCGTCTTGGCGAGACGGGCGATTTCCTCGTGCTCGAGGGTCTGGATCAGGTCCACGGGATTGCTCCTAGGCGATCGTGCGCACGCTTTTGAGACGTAGTGGTGGCGGCCCGCTGAGGGGCCCGCGCCGTGGCAGAGGATCGGAAAACCCGAGAATTATAGCTTTGCCGGCTTGGCCGGGCCAGGAGCGGCCTCGGTCGGCGGCGCTGAGCCGCCCTTCGGCGCTCGGCCGCGGCGACGAGGTCGGGGCGGCGCTCGGCGGTCAGCGCCAGCGCCTGGTCGCGGCGCCAGCGCTCGATCGCCGCGTGGTTGCCCGAGAGCAGCACCGGCGGCACCGCGGCACCGTCGCCGCCCTCGGCCAGGACCTCGGGCCGGCTGTAGTGCGGGCAGTCGAGCAGGCCGGCGGAAAAGCTGTCCTGCTCGTGCGAGCGCGCGTCGCCGAGCACGCCCGGCTGCAGGCGGGCGACCGCGTCGAGCAGGGCGAGCGCCGGCAGCTCGCCGCCGGACAGCACGTAGTCGCCGACGCTCAGCTCGAGGTCGACCTGGGCGTCGATGAAGCGCTGGTCGACGCCCTCGTAGCGGGCGCAGAGCAGGATCGCGCCGCGCGCCGGCGGCGAATTCGCCGACCACGGCCTGGTGCAGCAGGCTGCCCGGCGGGCGAGAAGTTGACGCAGCGGCACCGGCTCGGCGTCGCCGCGGTCGGCGCGGACCGCCGCCAGGGCGCGCGGCAGCGGCTCGACCAGCAGCACCATGCCCGGCCCGCCGCCGTAGGGCCGGTCGTCGACGCGGCGCATGCGGCGGGTCGCCGAAGTCGCGCAGCTGCCAGAGCTTGCACCTCGACCTGCCCGGATTCGAACGCGCGCCGCGTCACGCCGTGGACGAAGTGCGGCGCGAACAGCTCGGGAAAGAGGGTGATGACGTCGAAGCGCACGGTCGGCCTCAGAAGTCCAGGCCCCAGTCGACGACGATGCGGCGGCCGGCGAGGTCGACCGTGTCGACGTAGGCGGCGACGAACGGGATCAGCCGCTCCGTCGGCAGCGGCGGCGGCGTCGCGCGAGCCGGCCGGCGCGACGCGCAGGACGCTGTGCGGGCCGGTGTCGATCAGGCCGACGACCTCGCCGAGCGACGACGCCGTCGCGGTTGACGACCGCCAGGCCGATCAGGTCGGCCCAGTAGAACTCGTCGGCACCGGCCTTCGGGAAGCTCGAGCGCGCGCGACGAGATCCGCGCGCCGCGCAGCGCCTCGGCGCCGTTGCGGTCGGCGATGCCCTCGGCGAGCGCGACGATGCCGTCGCCGTGCTCGCGCACCTCGCGGATCTCGAGCGCGCCGGAGCGCGGCGCCGTCAGCCGGCGTCCGGCCGCGGCCGGCCGGCAGATGCCAGCGGCGGGCGCGAAAGAAGCGCCTCGGCGGGCGAGGCGTACGACAGGACCTTGAACCAGCCCTTCAGGCCCCAGGCGTCGCCGATGCGCCCGACCTCGAGGGCATCGGCAGGCCAGCCAGCGTCGGCCATGCAGGGCGACGCGGCGGCGCCGGTACCGGCGGCGGCCTCAGGCCGCCGCGGTCTTCGCCTGCTCGACCAGGCGGCGAACGGTGGGCGACATCTGGGCGCCGTGGCCGGTCCAGTGCTCGACGCGGTCGAAGGCGACGCGCAGCGGCTGCTCGGCGCCCGAGGCGACCGGGTTGTAGAAGCCGACGCGCTCGATGAAGCGGCCGTCGCGGCGCAGGCGCGAGTCGGCGACGACGATGTTGAAGAAGGGGCGCTTCTTCGCGCCGCCACGTGCAAGCCGGATCACGACCATGATGGAGTTCCTGATGAGCTGTCGGGACGGATCCCGCGAAAACCGCGCATTATAAACTTCACCGATGCTCCCGTCCCGCCGCCCGCCGCCGTGAGCCGAGATCGTGATCCGGCCCGAGCACCGCCGGCCGACCTCGACGCCGTCGACCCGGATCTACGCCTGGAACGTGCTGCACGGCACGGGCACCGTTCGAGCTCGACGCCGCCTGACCGGCGCCGAGATCGACGCGGCGCCGCGACCGACGTGCTCGCCAAGGGCCTGCCCTGGCTGGTGCTCGAGCGCGACGGCGGCGTGCGCCGGCTACGCCTACGCCAAGCCAGTTCCGGCCGCGGCCGGCGTACCGCTTCTGCGTCGAGGACTCGGTCTACCTCGCGCCGCGAGGCGCGTCGGCCGGGGCTTCGGCCGGCTGCTCGCTGGCCGAGCTGCTCGCGCGCTGCGAGGCGGCCGGCGCGCGGCAGATGCTCGCCGTGATCGGCGACTCGGCCAACGCGGCGTCGATCGGCGTGCACCGCGCCCTCGGCTTCGTTCACGCCGGCACGATGCGGCCGCCGGCTGGAAGTTCGATCGCTGGCTCGACGTCGTCGTCATGCAGAAGAGCGCTGGGCCCGGGCGACGCGACCGCCGGCGACCGCGCCGTGAGCGCCACGCCCGCCGCGCTCGAAGACGCGTCGCGACCCGGCTCGCCGCTGCTCGGCGGCAGCCTCGGCCTGCACCGCTTCTACCTGCACGGCGCGCGCGACGCCTGGGCGTGGCTGCATCCCTGGCCGACGCTGGTCGGCGCCTACGGCTTCTGGCGCCTGCGCAGTTCGGCCTCGACGACCCGCTCGGCAGCCGGCTCGTTGCCGCTGCTCGGCGGCGATGCTCGCGAGCGAGCATGCTCGCCGGCGCATCGTCTACGGCCTCACGCCCGACCGAGCGCTGGCGCGACCGCTTCGGCGCGCAGGCGCCGGCCGCGCACCGGCTGGGCCGACGGTGATCGGCGTCGTCGTCGCGCTCGCCGTCGGCGCGACCGCGCACGATGGCGACGATCGCCTTCACCGCCCAGCGCTACTTCGAGCTGCGAGGCCGACGCGCCGCGATCGCCAAGGTCGAGTCAGAGTAGCAGCCAGACGCCGAGCGCGTAGAAGACCGCGGCGACGAACGCCGACGCCGGGATCGTGAAGATCCAGGCCCAGACGATGTTGCCGGCCAGGCCCCAGCGCACCGCCGCGGCGCGCCGCACCGAGCCGACGCCGACGATCGCGCCGGTGATCGTGTGCGTCGTCGACACCGGGATGCCGAGCGCGGTGGCGAGGAACAGCGTGATCGCGCCGCCGGTCTCGGCGCAGAAGCCGCCCACCGGCTTCAGCTTGGTGATCCTCTGGCCCATCGTCTTGACGATGCGCCAGCCGCCGAACATCGTGCCCAGGCCGATCGCGATGTAGCAGCACCAGATCACCCAGGCCGGCGGCAGCGTCGTCGCTCGGCCGCGGCGTAGCCCGAGGCGATCAGCAGCATCCAGATGATGCCGATCGTCTTCTGCGCGTCGTTGCCGCCGTGGCCCAGGCTGTAGAGCCCGGCCGAGACCGAGCTGCAGCCGGCGGAACAGGTTGTCGACCCGCAGCGGCGAGGCGCGCCGGAAGACGTTGGCCACCAGCACCATCAGCAGCGCGCCGAGCAGGAAGCCGAGCACCGGCGACACGAAGATGAAGAGCACCGTCTTGCCAGATGCCCGAGCGCGATCAGCGGCCGGCGCCCGCCTTGGCGATGACCGCGCCGACGATGCCGCCGATCAGCGCATGCGACGAGCTCGACGGGATGCCGTACCACCAGGTGACGCCGTTCCAGACGATCGCGCCGATCAGCGCGCCGAAGACGACGTGGTGGTCGACGACGCCCGGGCTCGACGATGCCCTTGCCGATCGTCGCCGCGACGCTCAGGTGGAAGACGAAGATCGCGACGACGTTGAAGAAGGCCGCGAAGACGATCGCCTGCTGCGGCTTCAGCACGCCGGTCGAGACGACGGTCGCGATCGAGTTCGCGGCGTCGTGGAAGCCGTTCATGAAGTCGAACGCGACCGCCAGCACGACCAGCAGCGCCACGACGCCAGAAGGCGATCTCGAGTCCGTGCTCATGCGGCGCGGCCGTGGTCAGGAGTTCTCGAGGACGACGCCCTCGATCAGGTTGGCGACGTCCTCGCAGCGGTCGGAGATCGACTCGAGCAGCTCGTAGATCGCCTTCAGCTTGATCAGCTCGCGCACGTCCGGTCTCCTCGCGGAACAGGCGCGACATCGCCGAGCGCATCACGCGGTCGGCGTCGGACTCGAGCCGGTCGATCTCCTCGCAGGTCTTGAGCGCCGCCTCGGCGACCTCGGGCTCGCTGATCTTGGGCAGCAGCGAGACCGCGTGCTGCACCCGCTCGCAGCACTTCGCGCTCATGTCGCCGAGGCGCAGGATGTCGTCGTTCATCGCCTGCACGTCGTAGAGCGACATCGTCTCGCTCGCGTCCTGCAGCAGGTCGAGGATGTCGTCCATCGCGTTGATCAGGCCGTGGATCTGCTCGCGGTCGATCGGCGTGATGAAGGTCTTGTGCAGCAGCCGGTTGCACCTCGGCGGTGATCCGGTCGGCCTGCGCGCTCGGCGTTGCCGACCTCGCTGGCGTGCTTGTCGCGCAGTTCCGGGTCGGCGTAGTGCTGGATCAGCCGGATGAAGGCGCGCGCGCCTTCGGCGATGTGGTCGCCGTGCTGGTTGAACAGCTCGAAGAAATTCCCCTCGCGCGGCAGCAGCTTGCCGAACAGCATTCGTCTCATCCTCCGTGGCTCGGACAGAGTGTACGCGACGCTCACAGGCGGGTCGGCGCCGGCATCGCATTCCGCGACAATGCGCCCGCCCACGCCCGTGCGTGGCGAGCCTCGATGACAGCGAGACCCGGCAGCGACACGCCGGCGACCGCGGCGGCTGGCCGTGCGCGAGCTCGTCTGCCGGCGCAGCGATCAGGCGTGCTGTTCAGCGGCCGATCAGCTTCACGTCGACGCCCGGCGCGATCGTCTGGATCCGCGGCGCCAACGGCCAGGGCAAGACGACGCCTGCTGCGCACGCTGGCCGGCCTGTCGCGCCCGGCAGCCGGCAACGCTCGCCTGGGCGCGACGCGCCGGCGCTCGCGCCGCGGCCGCTCTACCTCGCCCACGCCAACGCCCTGAAGGAAGACCTGACCGTCGCGCGAGTCGCTGCGCTTCCTGCTCCATCTCGCACGGCGGCCGCGTCGAGCGGCCGACGTCGACGCCGCGCTCGCGCGCTTCGGCCTGGCCAGCCGGCAGCGCACGCCTTCGTTGCGCACGCTGTCGCAGGGCCAGCGCCGCCGCGTCGCCCTGGCGCGCCTGGCGGCGCGAGCGCGAGCTGCAGCCGTGGCTGCTCGACGAGCCGTTCGATGCCCTCGACGCCGCCGGCGTCGAGCGTCCTCGCCGCGCTGATCGCCGAGCACGCGCGGCGCGCGGCGGCAGCGTCGTCCTCACCAGCCACCTGCCGCTGCCGATCGCTGACCCGGCGCCCGTGATCGTCCAGCTGCATGCAGCACTGCTCTTGCATGGGCAGCACGTTCGCCGTGCTCGTCGCGCGCGACCTGCGCGCTGGCGGCGCGCCGCCGCATCGACGCGCCGCTGCCGATCGCCTTCTTCACCGTCGCGGTGAGCCTGTTTCCGCTCGGCGTCGGCCCGGAGCCGCAGATGCTGCGCCAGATCGCGCCCGGCGTCGTCTGGGTCGCCGCGCTGCTCGCGGCGATGCTCTCGGTGACCCAGCTCTACGCCGGCCGACCTGCGCCGACGGCTCGCTCGAGCAGATGCTGCTCGTTCACGGCGCAGCGCGATCGCCGATCGTCGCTCGCCAAGGCGGTCGTCGCACTGGCTCCTGACCGGCCTGCCGCTGGTCGTCGCGCGCGCCGCTGTTCGGCCTGCTGTTCGACATGGCGCCGGCGGCGATCGCGCGCGCTGGTCGCGAGCCTCGTGCCTCGGCACGCCGGTGCTGAGCCTGCTCGGCGGCCTGGGCGCGGCGCTGACGCTCGGCCTGCGCAGCGGCGCCGTGCTGCTGATCCTGATCATCGTGCCGCTCTGCATTCCGGCGCTGATCTTCGGCGCCGGCGCGGTCGGCGGCGGTCGATGCCGGCCAGTCGGCGCGCGGGCCACTATTCGCTCCTCGGCGCGCTCTTGATCTTCACCGCGCTGCTGGCGCCGGTCGGCGACCGCGGCGGCGCTGCGCATCGCCACCGAGATGAACTGGATCGATCGACGCTCGTGACACGCGCTGGCGCTTCTTCCGCTTCGCCTCGCCGGCCGCGCTTCTATCCGCTCGGCCGGCGCAGCTCGTCGCCCTGGTTCGCTGGGCCGTCGCCGCGGTGCTCGCCGCGATCGGCCTGTATATCGGCTTCTGCGTCGCGCCCGACCGACGCGACCCAGGGCGACGCCTACCGGATCATCTTCATCCACGTCCCCGCGGCGTGGATGTCGATGCTGCTCTACGTCGTGATGGCGTTCTGGGCGGCGATCGGCTGAGCCTTCAACGCGCGGCTGGCGTCGATGCGTCGCGCGCGCGATCGCGCCGACCGGCGCGATGTTCACCTTCCTCGCGCTGTGGACCGGCGCCCTCTGGGGCAAGCCGACCTGGGGCACCTGGTGGGTCTGGGACGCGCGCCTGACCTCGGAGCTGATCCTGCTCTTCCTCTACGTCGGCTACATCGCGCTGGTCTCGGCGATCGACGACCCGCGCCGCGCCGACCGGGCCGGCGCGCTGCTCGCCATCGTCGGCGGCGTCAACGTGCCGATCATCTATTTCTCGGTGGTCTGGTGGAACACGCTGCACCAGGGCGCGAGCGATCAGCGTCACCGCCGCGCCCAAGATGGCGAGCGCGATGCTGCTGCGCGATGCTGCTCATGACGCTCGGCGTTCTGGGCCTACGCCTTCGCGGTCGATCTTCGTGCGCGCCAGGGCCATCGCGCTGGAGCGCGACAGTCGACGCGGCGTGGGCGAGCGACGCCGTCGGCCGCGCCGCCGTGCCGACCGGAGCGACGCACGTGAACTGGAACAGCGCCGAGCGAGTTCTTCGCCATGGGCGGCTACGCGCACTCTACGTCTGGGGCGCCTATGCGCGTGACGCGTCGCGTGCATGGCGATCGAGCCGGTGCTCGTCGCGCTGCGCCATCGGCGCGCGCGGCGCGCGCTCGCTGCCGGCGAGGACGGCGCGATGAAGCCGCGCCGCAAGCGCCTGGCCATCGCCGCCGGGCATCGTCTGCGCAGTCGGCGTCGCCGCCGCGCTGGTGCTCGAACGCGTTCCAGAGCAACCTCGTCTTCTTCTACTCGCCGTCGCAGGTCGCGGCGCACGAGGCGCCGAGCGCACGCACGTTCCGGCTCGGCGGCCTGGTCGAAGAAGGGCACGCGTCAAGCGCGACGGCACCAAGTGCGAGCTTCGTCGTCACCGACACCGCGCAAGTCGATCCCGGTGCGCTACGAGGGCATCCTTCCCGACCTGTTCAAGGAGGGCAAGGGCGTCGTCGCGCAGGGCCAGCTCGAGGGCGGCGTGTTCGTCGCCCGCGAGGTGCTCGCCAAGCACGACGAGAACTACATGCCGCCCGAAGCCGCCGAAGCGCTGAAGCGGCGCAGCAGGGCAACCCAAGCTCGCCGAGTCGATGTCGGCGAGACGATGCAAAGTGACGCAGCGCATGATTCCCGAACTCGGCCACTTCGCCCTCTGGATCGCGCTCGGCGTCGCCGCTCGTCCTCGGCATCATGCCGATGCTCGGCGCGGCGCGCGGTCGCGCCGACTGGATGGCGCTCGCGCGCGCCGTCGGCGCAGACTGCTGTTCGCTGCTGGTCGCGTTCGCGCTTCGTCTGCCTCCGACGCTGAGCTTCGTCGGCAACGACTTCTCGGTGCTCTACGTCGCGACCAACTCCAACAGCACGCTGCCGCTGCACTACCGCGTCGCCGCCGTCTGGGGCGGCCACGAAGGCTCGATGCTGCTGTGGCTGCTGATGCTGACGTTGTGGACGCTCGCGGTCGCGCAGCTTCAGCCGCCACCTGCCGCGCCAAGGTCGCGGCGCGCATCCTCGCCGTCATGGGGCTTCTGTCAGCGTCGGCTTCCTGCTGTTCCTGCTGCGCGACGTCGAACCCGTTCGACCGCCTGCTTGCCCGCGGCGGCCGACGGCCGCGACCTGAACCCGCTGCTGCAGGACCCGGGCATGGTGATCCACCCGCCGATGCTCTACATGGGCTACGTCGGCTTCTCGGTCGCGTTCTCGTTCGCGGTCGCGGCGCTGATCGGCGGCAACCTCGACGCGACCTGGGCGCGCTGGACGCGGCCGTGGACGACCGCCGCGTGGATCTTCCTCACCGTCGGCATCGCGCTCGGCAGCGTCTGGGCCTACTACGAGCTCGGCTGGGGCGGCTGGTGGTTCTGGGACCCGGTCGAGAACGCCTCGTTCATGCCGTGGCTGGTCGGCACCGCGCTGATCCACTCGCTCGCCGTCACCGAGAAGCGCAGCGCGCTTCAAGATCGTGGACCGTGCTGCTCGCGATCCTCGCCTTCTCGCTCTCGCTGCTCGGCACCTTCCTCGTGCGCTCGGGCGTGCTCTCGTCGGTGCACGCGTTCGCGACCGACCCGCGCGCGCGGCCTCTTCATCCTCGCCTTCCTCGTCGATCGTGATCGGCGCGCTCGCTCGCGCTCTACGCCTGGCGCGCGCCGAGGTCGGCCTCGGCGCGCGCTTCGCGCCTGCTCTCGCGCGAGACGCTGCTGCTCGCCAACAACGTGCTGCTCGTCGTCGCGCTGCGGCGCGGTCCTGCTCGGCACGCTCTACCCGCTGGCTGCTCGACGCGCATGGGCCTCGGCAAGATCTCGGTCGGCCCGCCCTACTTCGACACGCGTGTTCGTGCCGCTGCATGACGCCGCTCGTCTTCCTGATGGGCGTCGGCCCGATGGCGCGCTGGAAGCAGGCCGAGCTGCCCGATCTCGCGCGCGGCTGCAAGCTGGGCGCGCAGGCGTGCGCCGTCGTCGCGACGCTCGCTCATCGCCGTGGTCACGGGCGGCATCGGCATCGTCGCCGCGACGCTGGGCTTGCTGATGGCGTTCTGGATCGTCGCCTCGGTCGCCACCGACCTCGTCGAGCGCCTGCGGCCGGCCGGCGGCGTGCGCGCGAGCATCGCTGCACCGCGCCCGCCAGATTCCGCGCGCGATGGTCGGCATGATGGTCGCGCACCTGGGCGTCGCCGTCTTCATCTTCGGCGTGACGCATGGTGCAGCACCGGCGAGGTCGAGCGCGACGTGAAGATGGCGCTCGGGCGACACGACGACGATCGGCGACTGCGTCTTCACCTTCCGCGGCGTGCAGCGAGCGTGCGCGGGCCCGAACTACCGCGCCGCGCGCAGGCGCGGTCGAGGTCACGCGGACGGCCAGCCGGTCGTCACGCTGCACCCCGAGAAGCGCATCTATCCGGCGTCGCAGATCGACCGATGACCGAGGCGGCGATCGACGCCCGGCTTGACGCGCGACCTCTACGTCTCGCTCGGCGAGCCGGTCGCGGCGGCGCGCGTGGATCGTGCGCGTCTACGTCAAGCCGTTCGTCGACTGGATCTGGGGCGGCTGCCTGCGTGATGGCGCTCGGCGGCCTGCTCGCCGCGAGCGACCAGCCGCTACCGCGCGCAAGCGTGCGCGCACGGCGCGCGCGCCGACGGTAGCGCGGCGACGCGCATGAAGCGACTCTGGTTCCTGATCCCGCTGGCGGCGTTCTTCGCGCTCGCGGTCGTGCCTCGCGCGTCGGCCTGAAGCTCGACCCGCGCGAGGTGCCCTCGCCGCTGATCGACAAGCCGGCGCCGAAGTTCGCGCTGCCGCGGCTCGACGACGCCAGCAAGACCGATCGCGCCTCGACGACCTGCAAGGGCAAGGCGTCTGCATGCTCAACGTCTGGGCCTCGTGGTGCGTCGCCTGCCGCGAGGAGCATCCGGTGCTGCTCGAGTTCGCGAAGAAGCGCGTCGTGCCGCTCTACGGCCTCAACTACAAGGACACGCGCGCCGACGGCCGGCGCCTGGCTGGCGCGCTTCGGCAACCCGTACGACGCGTCGCTCTTCGACGAGGACGGCCGCGTCGGCATCGACTTCGGCGTCTACGGCGTGCCCGAGACCTTCGTCATCGACCAGCAACGGCGTCATCCGCATGAAGCACATCGGCCCGCTCACGCCCGGACGTGCTCGCGAACAAGATCGAGCCGCTGCTGAAGAAGCTCGATGCCTAGGTGCTGCGATGCGATCGTCGCGCTCGCTGCTGCGCCTCGCGCCGCGATGGCCGCGGCAAGGAAGCGCCGCCCGAGGCCGCCGATCCGGCGCTCGAGGCGCGCATGACGCGCATCACCGCCGAGCTGCGCTGCCTGGTCTGCCAGAACCAGACCATCGCCGACTCGAACGCCGGCCTCGCGCGTCGACCTGCGCCGCGAGGCTCGCGAGATGCTGCGCCAGGGCAAGAGCGACGCCGAGATCGTCGACTACATGACCGACGCGCTACGGCGACTTCGTCCTCTACCGGCCGCCGTTGAAGCGCGACGACCGCTGCTGCTCTGGTTCGGCCCGGCGGCGCTGCTCGGCGGTCGGCGCCGCGGTGCTGCGTGCTGGTGCTGCGGCGGCGCACGCCAGATGGCCGCCGAGCGCGTTCGAGCCCGACGAGACGACGACGAGGCCGGCGCGGCCGATGCCGCCGCTCCGCCGCCGCGCGCCGTCCCGGCCGCGTGCCGCGAGTCCGGCCATGAGCAGCGACGCCGGCTTCCTCGCTGCGCGCGCGCGGCCGCCTGCAGCAGCTGAAGTCGCTGCACGACGCCGGTCACGCTCGACGCGGCGGCCTACGACGAGGAGCGCCGCGCGATCGAGCGCAGGAGATCGGCGAGCGGCTGCTCGCCGGCCGATGCCGAAGCCAGCGCGGCCGTCGCGTCGGCGCGCGCTGCGTCGCCGGCTGCCGTGCGTCGGCGCGTCTCGCCGTCGTCGGCTACTGGCGACCGGCTCGCCCGGCGCTCGTCGCGGGCAGGCGCGCCGCAGCGCCGAGCCGTCGCCGGCGCGGGCCAGACGGCGCGGCGAGCGACGCCGCCTCGCCGCGGTCAGCAGCAGATCGCGGCGATGGTCGACAAGCTCGCCGCGCGCATGAAGACAGCGCCCGACGACGCCGAGGGCTGGACCATGCTGGCGCGCTCGTACACCGTGCTCGGCCGCTTCGCCGAGGCGCTGCCCGCGTACCCGCGCGCGCCGCGAGCTGCGGCCCGACAACGCCGTCGCTGCTCGCCGACTACGCCGACACGCGTCGCCGCGACCAAGCGCACCGCGCAACAACCCGCAGTCGATCGCCTGATCGAGCGCGCCCTGAACGATCGACCCGAAGCACCCGAAGGCGCTGGCGCTCGCCGGCACCGTCGACTACGACCGCGGCGACTACGCCGGCGCGATCGCGCGCTGGCAGAAGATCGCTCGACCAGCGTGCCGCCCGACAGCGAGCTCGCGCCAGCAGGTCGCAGGCGAGCATCGCCGACGCGCGCGGCAAGCTCGGCGGCGACGGCGCCGCGCCGGCGACGCCTCCGTCGGCGCGCGACAGGCGACCGCAGGCGCCGGCGCGACCGCGAGCGCGCGACGCCGGCAGCCCGGCACCGGCGTCAGCGGCACGGTCACGCTCGATCCGCGCTCGCCGCGCAGGCCGGCGCCGGGCGACACGGTGTTCGTCTTCGCGCCGCGCCGCCGGCGGCGGCCGCATGCCGCTCGCGGTGCAGCGCGCCCGAGGTCGCCGGACCTGCCGCTTCGCTTCAAGCTCGACGACAGCATGGCGATGGCGCCCGGCATGACGCTGTCGAGCGCGCCGCAGGTGATCGATCGGCGCGCGCATCAGCAAGACGCGGCACGGCGATCGCCGAGCGCCGGCGACCTCTCCGGGCGAGGCGCACCGGCGTCGCGCCGGGCGCGGCGAACGTCGCCGTCCGCATCGACCGACAGTCGTCGCCAACGCCCTGAGCGCGCGGCGCACGCCGGCGCGGCGCGCGACGTCGAGCGTCCGTCAGCATCGATGCGCTGTCCCGGCACGGACCAGCATGCCGCGCCGGCCGGTCGAAGCGCTCGAGCGCGCTCGATCAGCTCGTCGAGGTCGACGCGCGCGCTCGAGCGGGTTGAACTCGCTCGGCGTCGACGGCGAGCACCGGCGCGCCGTCGTAGCGATCGAAGTGCTCGGCGTAGGCATCGCACGAGCCGCTCGCAGGTAGTCGAGGTCGATCTGCTCGCTCCATCGCGATGCCGCGCTGGCGCAGCGCGCGCGAGCAGCGTCTCGCGGCCGAGCCTGCAGCCAGATCGACGAGGTCGGGCTCGCGCAGCTGCGCGCGCGATCGGCGCGTGCATCTGCGCGTAGCAGGCAGGTACTCCTCGTCGCTCAGCGTCAGCTTGCGCGAAGATCGCGTCCTTGGCGAACATGAAGTCGCTGACCACGCCCTGGCCGAACATGCTCGGCCTGCGCCAGCCGCGCACCTGGCGCTCGCGCTGGAACAGGAAGAACAGCTGGGTCTGGAAGCGCGTAGCCCGGCATGTCGTCGTAGAAGCGGTCGAGGAACGGGTTCTCGGCCGGCTGCTCGAGCATCAGCTCGGCGCCGATCCGCGCCGCCAGCAGCTGCGCCAGCGTCGTCTTGCCGGCGCCGATCGGCCCCTCGACGGCGATGTGGCGAAAGCGGTCGATGCTTCGCGTCGGTCATCGCCGAGCGGAACACGAAATAGACGGCGCCCGACCAGGCAGAGGCCCGCCCAAGGAAATCGAGCTTGAGCGGCTCGCTTCATGAAGACAGCGCGAACGGCACGAACACCAGCGAGGGTGATGACTTCCTGGATGATCTTGAGCTGCGCCAGGCTCATGCCGCCGGCGAAGCCGATGCGGTTCGCCGGCACCATCAGCAGGTACTCGAACAGGGCGATGCCCCAGCTCGCGAGCGCGGCGACGAACCAGGCACGCTGCTCGAGCGTACTTCGAGGTGGCCGTACCAGGCGAAGGTCATGAAGACGTTCGAGGCGGTGAGCAGCGCCACCATGCGCAGCGGCGCGGGGATGGAATCGATCATCGATCGAGTTTAGCGATGCGCTGCCGGCCGAGCCGCGGCGCAGCAGGGCGTCGACGCGCTCGCCGCCGCGCGAGCGCAGGTCGGGCGCGAGCTCGAGCAGCGGCACGAGCGACGAAGGCGCGCTCGTGCAGGCGCGGGTGCGGCAGCACCAGCTCGTCGCCGGCGAGCGATCGACGCGTCGCCGTAGAGCAGCGGGTCGAGGTCGAGGCGTGCGCGGCGCGTTCGGGTACGGCCGCAGCCGCCCGGCGCGCGCGTTCGATCGCCTGCAGCGCGTGCAGCGGGCGAGCGGCGCGAGCGCGGTGCGCACGCTGCGCGACCGCGTTCAGGTAGTCGTCGCCGCCGCGCGGCGAGCGGCGCCGGTGCGTAGAGCGAAGAGCGCGCCGACCAGCGTGCGTGCCGCGGCAGCCGCGATGAGCGCGGCGAACGCCGCCTCGAGTCTGCGCCGGCGATCGCCGAGGTTGGAGCCGAGGCCGACGAAGGCCTCGCTCGCCTTGCGGCAGCCACCGGCCGGCGTCAGGTCGGAATGTCGACCGGCCGGCTCTCGCTCGGGCCGGCGGCGCCGGCGGCGGCGCTTGCGCGGTGCCGAGCCCTCAGCGCGGCGGCGTCGTCGTCGCGCGCGCGCTGCCGTCGTCGTCCGTCACCTCGCCGGTGCGCTCGCGGCCGACGCCTCGGTCCGCGGCCGTCGACGCCAGAGCTGCCGGCCGCACGCAGCCGCGGCGCCCGCCGGACCCGGCGCGGCCCGCCGCGCGCGGCTCGCGCGCACCGCCTCGAGCATGTCGATAGCGCTCGTCGTCGCCCGCCTGGAACGAACGCCTCCCACCACTCGGCGAGCTCGGGATCGGCCTCGCCGACCTCGCCGCGCAGGCGCAGGAAGTCGAGGCCGGCGCGAAAGCGCGGCTGCTCGAGCAGCGTCAGCGCCGAGTTGCCGGCGCGGCGCTCGAAGCGCGGCTGCATCATCCAGATCTCGCGCATGTCGACGGCCAGCTTGCCGCGGCCCGAGATGTCGCCGATGCGCGCGTCGAAGGCGGCGTCGATCGCCTCCTGCAGCGCCGGGAACGGCGCCTCGCCCGCCGCCTGGCGCTGCTCCAGCCGTCCTGCACGTCGTGCCAGCAGCATGGCAGGCGAGCATGAAGCTCGGCGCCACCGGCTTGCCTTCGGCGACGCGCGCGCGTCGGTGTCGGCGAGCGCGAGGCGCACGAACTTCTCGCGCCCGTCGTGGCGCTGCGCCTCGTCGAGCGCGACGTCGAGCACCGGGAACACGCCGCGGTGCAGGCCCTGCTTCTTCAGCTCGACGATCGACTCGCCAGCGCATGGCCGGTCTGCAGCAGCTTGATCATCTCGTCGAAGGTGCGCGACTGCGGCACGTTGTCGAGCAGCGCCGCCATCTCCTTGATCGGCGCGCGCGTCTTCGGCCTCGATCTCGAAGCCGAGCTTGGCGGCGAAAGCGGACGGCGCGGATGATCCGCACCGGGTCCTCGCGGTAGCGCGCACCGGGTCGCCGATCATGCGCAGCAGCTTCTTCTTGCGCGTCCTTGATGCCGCCGTGGTAGTCGACGACGATCTCGCGCAGCGGGTAGTACATCGCGTTGACGGTGAAGTCGCGCCGCTCGGAGCAATACGTAAGC